>BFBZ01000018.1_pt18 | contig 38507 bp, 37 predicted proteins | sample 1888401 | NCBI WGS metagenome assembly BFBZ01 (sample SAMD00112614, study PRJDB3348) | symbiont metagenome | host: Chara braunii | reverse complement strand
AGSACCKYKGMGAGCCCYTCGTGGATCGCYAGCARCCGGTTCGCCAGCGGCAGGTCGTCGGGCGGCTCGACYGASCCRCAGCCGACATAGATCAGCCGGTTGCCCTCGCTCTCGATCACGCCCCAGCCGGTGCGGCGGAGGCCGGGATCGATCCCGATGATGCGGACGGCGGCGCGAATCGGCTGGGCTTTCATGCGTTAGAGATAGCCTCGCGCCACACCGATGGAAACATAAACGGAACAGCGGCAGCGACGTGGTTAAGCGTCCGTCAACCGCCCATTTTCGCCATCAGCGCGTCCGAGATCTCGAAATTGGCGTAGACGTTCTGAACGTCGTCGTGCTCGTTCAGAAGGTCCATCAGCTTCAGCAGCTTCTCGCCGGTCTCGTCGTCCACCGACACTGTGTTCTGCGGTTTCCACGTCAGCGCCGCYTTGCGCGGCTCGCCGAACTTGGCTTCGAGGTTCTTGGCGACCTCATGGAAGCTGTCCGGCGACGCATAGACCTCGTGGCCGCCCTCGCCCGAGATCACGTCGTCGGCGCCGGCCTCGATCGCCGCGTCCAGCACCGCATCGTCGGAGGCGACGCTGCGGTCGAATTCGATGATGCCAACGCGGTCGAACATGAACGAGACCGAGCCGGTTTCGCCGAGATTGCCGCCCGATTTGGTGAAGTAGGAGCGGATGTCGGAGGCCGCGCGGTTGCGGTTGTCGGTCAGCGCCTCGACGATGACGGCGACACCGCCAGGGCCGTAGCCCTCGTAGCGGATCTCGGCATAGTTCTCACCCTCGCCGCCGAGCGCCTTCTTGATCGCGCGCTCGATATTGTCCTTGGGCATGTTCTCGGCGCGGGCGGCGACCACGGCGGCCCGCAAACGCGGGTTCATCGCCGGATCGGGCGTGCCGAGCTTGGCCGCGACGGTGATTTCGCGCGCCAGCTTGCCGAACAGCTTGGACTTCATCGCATCCTGCCGGCCCTTGCGATGCATGATGTTTTTAAATTGGGAATGGCCGGCCATGCGAGGTCTCTTGGAAGGGTCTGAGGTCAGTGGGAAGCGCGGCCTTATAGGCCGATGACTCGTCAAAATCAAAGATTTGGAGCGGATTCAAGGGGCGGTGCAACCGACGGCATGCAGCTGGTGGCCTTGCACCGTAAGGCGGAATTTAACCATCGCTTCACGCCGAAGTGCAAGGATATCAGCCTATCTGCACCTTTTCACGCGCACCGGGGTACCTTCCCATGGCGTTTGGTTTTCTTGCACGACGTGCCCCTGCGCCCGAGACGAAGGCGGAGGTCGCCCTGAAGCCGATCGCCGTCGTTGAGACGCCGGCCGGAGCGGACGGCGATTCGGCGAGCGCGATTCTCGACCTGCTGGAGCTGGAACTCGGCGGGATGATCCGTCAGCTGGAACGCGCCGCGAACGCCGTCGCCAGCGGTGCCGAGGCGACSGCGGGGACACTGACCGACATYCGCCAGCGCGCGGACGCCCTGACCGGCCGCAGCAGCGCCGCCCAGGGGACGGCCGCGACCTTTGCCCAGGCGGCCGAGAAGGTGACCCAGTCGGCGCATGGCATCCGCGCACAGGTCCAGGATGCAGGCCAACTCGCCGACCAGGCCAGCGCTGCCGCGAGCGAGGCACGCGCCAATGTCGACCGGCTGCGCGAATCCTCGGCCGCGATCGGCAAYGTCGTCAACCTGATCTCCCAGATCGCCCGCCAGACCACCCTGCTCGCCCTCAACTCGACCATCGAGGCCGCGCGGGCCGGCGACGCCGGCCGCGGCTTTGCGGTGGTCGCGACCGAGGTCAAGGCGCTGGCCATCCAGACCCAGAATGCGACCGAGGAGATTACCCGCAAGATCGAGGCGCTGCAGAAAGACGCCGCCGGCTCCGCCGACGCCGTGCACCGCATCGCGCAGGCGATCGATGCGATCCGCCCGGTGTTCACCAATGTCAACGGCGCGGTGGCCGAGCAGAACCAGACCACCGGCGAGATGTCCGGCAATGCGGCGCAGGCGTCGCAATTCATCGCCTCGGTCGTGGACAGTGCCGCCGACATCGGCACCGCCACCAAGCAGGCGGAGAGCTATGGCGAAAGCGTCACCAGCGCCGGCCGCGCGGTGAAGATGCACGCGCAGAAGCTGAAGGCGCGCTGCGCGGTGCTGCTGCGCCAGGGCAATCGCGTTGCCCGCAGCGGCAATGAGCGCCTGCCCTGCCATCTCAGCCTCGAGATCAAATCCGGCGCGCGCAATCTCAGCGTCCCTGTCTATGAGATCTCCAACGATGGCATGCTGATCACCGGACCTGAGGCAAGCCGCCTGCCGGTGAACGAGCGTTTCGACGCCGTGCTGGAGGATGTCGGCCCCTGCCGGCTGCGCGTGACCGAGCAGGTCAAGGCTGGCGCCCAGGCGCGGTTCGATGCGCCGAACGCCGAACTGCGCGAGAAGATCGAGGACAAGCTCTGGGCGCTGCACGAGGAGAACAACGAATTCGTTGCCCGTGCGATGGAGGCCGGCACCGAGCTGAACCGGATTTTCGAGAACGCAGTCAAGAACGGCGAAATCACCCTCGAGGACATGTTCGATACGAACTATGTCGAAATCGCCGGCACCAATCCGCAGCAGCACCGCAGCCGCATTCTCGACTGGGCCGACCGCGCTTTGCCGCCGTTCCAGGAGGCCTTCCTGGCCAAGGATGCGCGGATGGCATTCTGTGTCGCRATCGACCGCAACGGCTACCTTCCGGTGCAYAACAGGATCTATTCGCACCCGCAGCGGCCGGGKGACGTGGCCTTCAACACCGCCAACAGCCGCAACCGCCGMATCTTCAATGATGCGGCCGGCCTCGCCGCCGGCCGCAACCAGCGACCTTATCTGATCCAGAGCTATGCCCGCGACATGGGCAACGGCAACACCGTCATGATGCGCGAAATCGACGTGCCGATCCGCGTCCGCGGCCGGCACTGGGGTGGCTTTCGGACTGCCTACAAACTGTAAATCCAGCTGAGACCTACCGACAATCCTCTTCAAATCATTAATCCCGGGAGCCTGGAAATGTCCGTCGCGCAACGCGCAATCCTGGAAAGTCACGATGCGCGCTGGGGCGCCGAACGCCTCATCGACGAAATCGCCGACCGCATTGGCGGSCTCGGCGTCGAGCTCGCCGATGTCGCYGGCAATGTGCAGGAGGTCGCCAACCGGTTCAGCTACCAGTCGCAGCGGTTCGGCCATCTGCAGACGACCGCCAAGACGATGGTGGCGGCCAATCACGACATCGCCACCGCCTCGCAGGCGGTGCAATCGGCCACGTCGGCGGCGGTCGGCGATATCGCGCANACCGCCAAGACGATGGTGGCGGCCAATCACGACATCGCCACCGCCTCGCAGGCGGTGCAATCGGCCACGTCGGCGGCGGTCGGCGATATCGCGCAATAGATGTGTATAAGAGACAGGCGATATCGCGCAATCGCGCAGCGTCGTCGATGCCGCGGTGCGCCACATCGCCGAGCTGGTGGATTCGGTCGAGCGCATCGAGCAGCGGCTCGGTTCGGTGGGCGATGCGCTGTCGCAGGTCGCCAAAGTGTCGGTGGCGATCGAGGCGATCGCCAAGCAGACCAACCTGCTCGCCCTCAACGCCACGATCGAGGCGGCGCGCGCCGGCAGCGCCGGCCGCGGCTTCGCTGTGGTCGCGAGCGAGGTGAAATCGCTCGCCGAGGCGACCCGCCAGGCCACGCAGCAGATCGGCGACACGCTGCGGGGACTCGATTCCCAGGTGAAGAACCTGCTCGGCGAGAGCGGCCAAGCCTCCTCGCGAGCCAAGACCGCGGGCGAAGGCGCCCAGCAGATCGGCGGCATCATCGTCCGCGTCCAGGACGGCTTCACCAGCGTCGGCCAGGAAATCGACGGCGTAGCCAAGGCCGCGACCTCCAACCTCGCGCATTGCGACGCTGTGATCAGCGAGCTCAACGAGCTTGCCAAGGGTGTCGATCAGTCCTCGATCGAGCTCAAGCAAGCCGACGCCCGCATTGCCAAGCTGCTCGACAGTTCCGAGGCGCTGATCGGACTGATCGCCGAGAGCGGCGTGCAGACCGCCGATGCGCCGCTGATCAAGGCCGTCGTCGAGACCGCAAAGCAGATCTCCGCGGTGTTCGAGGCCGCCGTCGATCGCGGCGAGATCTCGCTCGCCGACCTGATGGACGAGAACTATCGCGAGATTCCGGGCACCAATCCCAAGCAATTCATGACGCGCTATGTCGACTTCACCGACCGCGTTCTGCCGCCAATTCAGGATCCGYTGCAGAGCACCGACCCGCGCATCGTGTTCTGCGTCGCCTGGGCGCGGGGCGGCTATCTGCCGACCCACAATCCGAACTACCGCAAGCCGCAGGGGCCCGACCCGGTCTGGAACAACGCCAATTGCCGCAATCGCCGCCTGTTCGAGGATCGGGCCGTGAAGAAGGTCGCCGCGGCGAGCAACAAGCCGTTCCTGCTGCAGACCTATCGGCGCGACATGGGCGGCGGCCAATTCGTGCTGATGAAGGACCTTTCGGCGCCGATCTTCATCAAGGGCCGTCATTGGGGCGCATTCCGGATGGGCTTCCGCCACAGCTAGGCGCGGTGYCTCACGCGCCCCAGAAGGGAGGCCTGGCCGGGGACAATCGTCCGCCGATGCGCAACGGCGCGATCTTGACGGCCAGCCCGGTCGCATCATCGGTCTCGACCGCCACACCGCTCAGGGTGGCCTCGCCCATCGCCGGCTCGAACCGCGCCGACGGGATGCCGGACTGGAAGCGGCGCAGCGGCTCGTCCTTCTGCATGCCGATGATGGAGTCGTAATCGCCGGTCATGCCGGCATCGGTCATGTAGGCGGTGCCGCCGGGCAGGATCTGGTGATCGGCGGTCGGCACATGGGTGTGGGTACCGACCACGAGACTGGCGCGGCCGTCGCAGAAATGGCCGAGCCCCTGCTTCTCGCTCGACGCCTCGCAATGCACGTCGACCACGATCGCGTCCGCCGCCTCGCGCAACGGGCAAGCGCCGAGCTCGCGGCCGATCGCCGCGAACGGATCGTCGAATGGCGTCATGAACACGCGGCCGAGCACGTTGACCACCAGCGCCCGCGCGCCGTTCTTGGCCTCGACCAGCGCGGCGCCGCGCCCGGGGGTGCCCGGCGGATAGTTCGCGGGACGCACCAGGCGCGGCGCCCGCTCGATGAACACCAGCGCCTCGCGCTGATCCCAGGAGTGATTGCCGAGCGTGACCGCGTCCGCTCCGGCATCGACCAGTTCCTGATAGATCGCCTCGGTGATGCCGAAACCGCCGGCCGCGTTCTCGCCATTGACGATGACGAGATCGAGCGCCCAGTCGCGGATCAGGCCTGGAAGGTGGTCAGAGACGGCGCTGCGGCCGGCCCGGCCGACCACGTCGCCGACAAACAGAATTCGCAATTCATTTGCTCCGGAAATCGAAGGTCTCGCGTTCGGTTAGCACATAATCCAGCGCGGCGTCGTGGGCCAGGGCCGGCACCGCAGCGGTTTCCTGGATGGCGAAACCGAGACCGACGCCGATGACATGATGCGCCTTCCGCAGGTGCGAAAAGGTGTAGTCGTAGTAGCCGCCGCCATAGCCGATGCGGTGGCCGGCGCGGTCGAAGGCCGCGAGCGGCACCAGCATGACGTTCGGGATCAGCTCGGCGGCGGCCGGCGACGGTTCGGGGATGCCAAGCGACCCCATCACCAGCCGATCGTCCGGCGCGAAGGCCCGGAAGGTCAGCGCGTGGCCCCGCGCGGTGATCGCCGGCAGCGCCAGCCGGGCCCCGGCGGCGGCAAGTCTCAGCATCAGGGGGGCCGGATCGAGCTCGCTGCGAATCGCGACATAGCCGGCGACGACGGCGCCCGGCTGCAGCGCGAACGGCAGGCCGCGGGCGGCAATCGTCGCTGCGGCCGCCTTGCGGGCATCCTCGCTCAGCGCATCGCGCGCGGCAAGCGCGTTGGCTCGCAACTGCTGCTTGGACTGCTGTGCGGCCTTCATCGGCATGCGACGTGACCTCCGGGGAGGCCCGCGGACGGCGGGCGATCGAACGTTCTCAGAAACGCTGGGGACCGGCAACCGATGGGGACGGAGAACAGAGAAATGAGGGCAGAGAGATGAGGGAAGAGAGTGAAGCGCGAAGCCGCAATCGCCGTTGAAACGCTCGATCCCGGAGTTCCCTACGAAAGTAGGTGGGCACCATATGTCCAGGTCCACGGACCTGGCCAGGGACAGTTCCCTAAAGGATCGATAAGGCCCCGGGGATATGTTGGTTCCGGACGCGCGTCGCAGCCTCGCCGAGCCAATGTAACCATCGCGGGGTGATTTTGCCAGCGGTGGACGTGATAAGGCGAGACTAGGCCTGCAACTCGCTGTCGTGGCCCGGGTTGCAGCCTTCGCTCAAGCTTCGGCGCGCCCCGGGGGCTCATGGCGGCCGCGTCGAAGGCGAAGACGTGACCGGGCGCCCCAATACTCCGAGGCCGCGGTGACGGAGCCGAGAGGCCGCGGCGTACTGGATCGCCCGCTTTCGCGGACAATGACAGTTGTGGGTTTGCGACGGTCGGGCCGATCACGGCAGAGCCGACGCGGATTGCCCGTTGTGCAAAGGGGCCGTGCGAGAAGGCCGGTATCGCGACGACGCGAGGCCGCCATACATTCCGCTGTCCCGCGAGGCTGCCAGCGAGGCAGCGCGGCACAAGCCGCGCATAGTGTCGCCATGATTGAGGCTCAACGATTGCAGCAGTGGTTGTGCCGGATCATGACCACCAATGCCCAGTAGCGTACATATCTGTAGCGTCCATTGGAGACTGGCATGCGCTTCGATCTCAGGACAGTCACAGCGGCCTGCGCGCTGTTGATCGCATCGGCGGGCGCGAGCCTCAGCGCCGAGGTCAAGATTCACCGTGTCGCGATCCAGGTCGATCAGAACGATCCGGCGATCATGAATCTGGCCCTCAACAACGCCAGCAACATCATGGAGACCTTCAAGGAGAAGGGCGAGGAGGTCGAGATCGAGCTCGTCACCTACGGGCCCGGGCTCAACATGCTGCGCGAGGACACGTCGCCGGTGAAGGACCGGCTCAAGCAGATCGCCGAGCTCAGCTTTCCCGCCAAGATCAAGTTCTCCGCCTGCAACATCACCAAGCGCGGCATGGAGAAGCGCGAAGGTCACCCGATCGCGATCGTCGCCGAAGCCAGCCTCGTGCCCTCGGGCGCTGTGAGGCTGATGGAACTTCAAGAGAGCGGCTGGAGCTACCTAAAACCCTAGGTAGCTGTCGCCGCAAATCCGCCAGGTTTATATCACACGTTCACACGACCTTAGATTGAAGCGGCCATATCAGTCTGCTCACGGGGACACGCGGGCAGACGCGATCGGGGATGATCATCATGCGTCGAACGCCCGCTGGTCCAGCGCTGATCGCGCTGGCGCTGACCTCTGCTGTCTTGTTCACTGCCGGGCCCGTGGCGCTGGCTCAGGATCTCATCAGGGATCAGCCTGCGACGCCGCTCTCCCTCAAGCCCGCCCGCACGGCGGAACGACGGGCTGTCGAGCCTCGGGCCGCGCAGGCGCGTGTGCCCGAGCCACGCAGCGCAGCGGACGAAACCGCGACCAAGACGCGCATGAACCAATGGACCGTCGGCCTCGCCGCGGGCCTGCCCGATGGCGGCTTCGTGCGCTTCGCCAGCGAGATGGCGCGGACGATGGATGACGGCGACAATATGCGCCTGATTCCGATGGTGACGCGCGGCACGACGTCGAACATCGCCGACCTGCTCTATCTGCGCGGCGTCGACGTCGCGATCACCTATGCCGATGCGTTCGACTTTTATGTGAGGCAGGCCGGGCTCGCCAACATCAACGACCGCATCCGCTATGTGCTGCGATTCTTCATCTCCGATGTGCATATCTATGCACGCAATGAGTTCAAGTCGCTGCAGGATCTCAGAGGCCAGAAGATTGCGGTCGGCACGGCCGGCGTCGCCGCGGCGCATACCGGCCCGCTGATCTTCCGGCGACTTGGCATCGACATCGAGCCGGTCGCGGTTGGCGGACCGGTCGCGCTGGAGAAGCTGCACAAGGGCGAGATTGCGGCGATGGTCTATGTCGCCTCGAAGCCGGGCGAGGTGTTCAGCAGCATGAAGGCGGCCGACCCGGGCTTTCACTTCGTGCCGATCCCCTACACCAGCCAGTTCTCGGACTTCTATTATCCCACGGCGATCAAGGCCGAGACCTATCCGGCGCTGCTCGCRCCRGAYACSTCGATCGAGACGATCGCGGTYCCYTCGGTGCTCGCCGTCTACAATTGGAAGCCCGGCAGCGACCGCGCCGACCGCGTSAACCGTTTCGTCGAGACGCTGTTCACCAACCTCGCCCGCCTGCAGCAGCCGCCGTTTCATCCGGGCTGGAAGGATCTCAATCTCGACGCCCAGGTGCCGGGCTGGCAACGCTATCCCTACGTCGAGACGGTGCTGGAGCGCATGAGGAAGGAAGCCGATGTCGGCCTGCCGCCGGCCGCAACCGGCAGCCTGTCGCAACAGGAGCGCTTCGAGGCGTTCCTGGCCTCGCAGGCCAAGGCGCCGACGACGAAGGCCGAGAAGGAGGAGCTGTATCGCTCGTTCCTGGACTGGAGCCGCAAACGTCAGAAGTGAGGGATCGACGTGATCCGATGCCAGCTGGCGCTCAATCGCTTATCGCAGCGATGCGAGCAGATAGGTGGAAACTGAAAAGCGAGCTATCACGGCAGAGACGGTCAGCTCCCTCTCCCCGTTCTTACGGGGAGAGGGTTGGGGTGAGGGGCAGCCGCACGGGAAGTGCATGCGGTGAGACCTGTCCCCCCTCACCCGGATTGCATCTGGCGATGCAATCCGACCTCTTCCCGCAAGCGGGGCGAGGTGCACCGCGCCTGCCGCACGAGCGATCGTCAAACAACTTTTCTCAGCTCAACAACAGCTCCATGCCCGGATCGCCCTTGGCCATGGCCCGCTGATAAGCGGGGCGCGCGCCGATCCGCGCCAGATAGSCGCGGATGTTGGGGAACGGCGCGAGGTCGTAGGGCAGGAAGTAGCGCATCGTGGTCAGCGAGAACACGGTCATGATGTCGGCGSTGGTCAGCGCGTTGCCGGCCAGATAATCCGTCTCGCCGCAGCGCGCCTCGACGGCGGCGAAGGCGCGATCGACGCGCCCGCGCATCGCCARCAGCATGGGATTGTCCTCGGGCAGATTGAGCCGGTTCAGGATCATCAGCCGCCCCATCGCCGCCTGCAGCGTGCCGTTGGCGAAGTGAAACCAATACAGGAACGGGGCAAAGCCGGGATCGTCGGGACCGGGCCGCAAGCGCCCCTGGSCGTATTTCGCGGTGATGTACTCGACGATCGCCCCGGACTCGGCGAGTTGCAGCTCGCCGTCGGTGATGACGGGCGCGGCGCCGATGGCATGCAGCGCCTTGTACTCCGCGGGCGCCAGGATGGTCTTGGCGTCGCGCGCGTAACATTTCAGATCGTAGGGGATCTCCAGCTCCTCGCAGAGCCAGACGATGCGTTCGGATTGGGATTTTCCGAGATGATGAACGGTGAGCATGCGCTACCTTACCATCGCGCCATAGACGATGTCCTGCACCTGCTCGCGATAATATTTGCGCAAGTCCCCGGGCGCCGCCGTGCCGACCACCACAACGAGGCGCTCCTTGGGATCGCAGAAGAACTGCGTGCCGAAGGCGCCGTTCCAGCTGAACTCGCCGGGATTGCCGGGGACAGCAGAAAGGCCCTCGCTCACGCGCACGGCGACGCTGAGGCCGAAGCCGAAGCCGGCGCGATGCGGCTCGACATTGGCGACGGTGTTCTTGATCTCCGGTCCCAGATGGTTGGAGGTCATGTGATGCACTGTCTTCGGGCTCAGGATGCGCACATCGTCGAGCTCGCCGCCATTGAGCAGCATCTGGCCGAAGCGGATGTAGTCGCCGATGGTCGCAAACGAACAGGCGCCGCCGCAATCCGACCTGGTCGGCGTGTCCAGGAGCTTGATCGCCTGCGGCTTGCCGGTGAGCGGATCGTTCGGGAACGGCCGCGCCAGCCGCGGCCGCTGCGCCTCGGTCGGCGCGAAGGTGGCATCGACCATGCCGAGCGGCTTCCATAGATTGTTGGAGAGATAGTCGCCGAGCCGCTGCTCTGAGACCTTCTCGACGACGGCGCCGAGCACGTCGATGGAGAAGCCATATTCGAACTGCGTGCCCGGCTGATGCGCCAGCGGCAGCTTGGTGAGGCGCTCGATGAAGGCCTGGGTGTCGCCCTCGATCGCCGGCGCGATGCCGTCCGGATAGAGCCGCGCCACCGGGCTCGCGCTGTCYGGCCGGCCGCCATACATCAGGCCCGAAGTGTGGCGATAGAGATCATGGATCAGGATCGGGCGCCGCTGCGGCTCGAACTGCAGCGCTCCGCCCTCCTGCACCACGCCGACCTTCATGTCCGCGAACGCCGGATAATAATCGGCGAGCTTCGCCTGCAGCGGCAGCCGGCCCTGCTCCATCAAAGTGAGCGCGCCGACCGCCGCCATCGGCTTTGTCATCGAGGCCAGGGCAAAGATCGCATCCAGCGGCATCGGCGTGCCCTTGACCGGATCGAGCTGGCCATAGGCCTTGTAGTGCACCAGCTTGCCATCGCGCGCGATCGCCACCACGGCGCCGGGCACGCGCTTGGCGGCGATCTCGCGGGCGAAGAAAGCGTCCATGCGGTCCAGGCCGGATTGCGAGAAGCCGACCTCGTCGGGCTTGGCTTCGGGCAGAGGTGCGGCAGCGAGCGGCGTGACGATCATGGTGAAGGCAATGGCCGCAGCCGCCTTGATCCGCGTCTTCATGAAACCTCCCTGATGCGGGTGACCCCGCTTATGCTTGCGGGACTCGACAGGTCCGCTGACGCAAGCAGTAAGTCAGCTCGCGGAGATCGACAAGCGTTTGCAACACGATCGTATCGCGGCGATGTGATCAGCTTCGCTGCTGCACAATGGCCGCGCGACCTGACGAATCATCGAGGACGGATGAGATCGCTGCCGCGCGGGATCACGCATGCTGAGAACGATCGGGCACATCCTTCACGCGATCTGGGCTGTCTGCGCGATCGCGGCCGGCACATTCGTCGGTGCCGCCTTAGGTCTTCACTCCGGCGGCTGGATCGGCGCCGTTGTGCTGGGGGCCGTCGGCCTCGTCATCGGCGCCGTGGCGGCGGCATTCCCGTTGCAAACCATCGCAACGATCATCGAGGGCCTCTGATCGCATCGCCGGAACCGTTGCGGTTGCGAGATGTTGGCTAACTCACGTTTCGAACAGAGCTTAGCGCCATGACCGCAACCGAACTCGGCGCGCGCTATCGCGCCTACATCGCGTGCCTGAACGCGCAGGACTGGCCGCAGCTCGGCAATTTCGTGCACGAGCATGTCGTCCACAACGGGCGGCAGATCGGGCTCGCAGGCTATCAAGACATGCTGATGGGCAATTTCGCCGAAATTCCAGACCTTCGCTTCGACATCCGCCTGTTGCTATCAGACCCGCCACATGTCGCGAGCATCCTGAGCTTCGATTGCCGGCCGCGCGGCACGTTTCTCGGCCTCCCCGTCAACGGCCGGCGCGTCGTCTTCGCCGAGCACGTGTTCTACGCATTCCGCGAGGGCAGGATCGCCGAGGTGTGGTCGGTCATCGACAAGGCGGCGATCGAGCTGCAATTGTGAGGCCACGGCGCGAGCGTACATTCCATCCTGCCACTGATGGATCTGGCTCTGTCATTGATGGCGAGTGCTGCGAAACAATGCTGAGCCTTTGCTCGGCCCTGGATTGCTTCGCTGCGCTCGCAATGACGGAGCAAGTCAATGATGATTGGACAAACTGATCAGTTGTATGTCGTAGCAACCTACCCGATCGCCACGCCACCGCCGATCGTGCGGTTCAGCACCTGCGTGGTGCGCTCGATGCGCTCGGCGGCGGCGTTCAGCGCCTTGGCCACGGCAACCTGCGTCGYGCGGGCGCGGTCGGCGGACTGGTTGCGCACATTGCGCAGGCCTTCGAGCTCCTGCTCCAGCATCTGCACGCGCTGATTGGCGTCGATCAGTTCGTCGCACACCGTGAGCGCCGCCATCACGGTGAGCCTGGCGTCACCGATCTCGCCGAACTTGCCGCGCAGATTGGTGATGCGGGATTCGAGGCTCTCGGCGAGCTTCAGCAGCCTGAGCTCCTGGCCCTCCTCGCAGGCCATGCGATATTGGCGGCCGTTGATGGTGACGTTGATGTGGCTCATTCGTCATCCTCATCATRATGCGCCGTGTCCTGCGCGTCGCCGCCATTGAGCACCGCGCGAATGGTGCCGATCGCGCTATCGAGGCGCTCGGCGATCTCGCGATTGGTGCGCTCGAGCCGGCGCGTTTTCATCAGCGAGCCGTCGAGTTCATCCGCGAGGCGGGAGCGATCGGCGCCGAGCGCCTGGATCCGCGTCGCCAGCTCGTCCTCGTCCCGATCAGCCTCCCGCCGCCGCTCGACCGCGCTCTCCAGCGCGTCGAGCGCGGTCATCAGGCGCCGCGTCGCCGCCTCAAGATCGGCGGCGCCGGGTTCCACCTGACCGGCAAGATTGGCAGGGTGATCGTTCATGAGGCGGATGCGAGGCCCTTCCATCGCCGGGATAGCGACAAAAGCCGCTGTCCGGCAAGCGTTTACGGGCAAAATCTTACGTGCTGGACGAGCCAAGCGCAACGCTCGGCCGAAACTATGCACTACTAAGCAACTTTTGGGCGGCCCGGGACGTTGCATTGCCTTTGATTCCCGGAACCGAGGTGCTAATCAGCCCGCAAATTCCGGGCCCGCCAGCGATACCGGCGGCTCTCTTGTCATCAGCACTTCACGTTTGGACGGATTCCAGCATGACGCAGGTCGATCATTCCCGCATGGCCAACGCCATCCGCGCGCTCGCGATGGATGCCGTCGAGAAGGCGAAATCGGGCCATCCCGGCCTGCCGATGGGCGCCGCCGATGTCGCCACCGTGCTGTTCACCCGCGTGCTGAAATATGATGCTGCAGCGCCCGCCTGGCCGGACCGCGACCGCTTCGTGCTGTCGGCCGGCCACGGCTCGATGCTGCTCTACGCGCTGCTGTATCTCACCGGCAACGAGGAGATGACGCTCGACCAGATCAAGCGTTTCCGCCAGGTCGATTCGCTCACCCCCGGCCATCCGGAAAACTTCCGCACCAAGGGCATCGAGACCACCACCGGCCCGCTCGGCCAGGGCATCTCGACCGCCGTCGGCATGGCGCTGGCCGAGAAGATGCTGCAGGCTGAATATGGCAAGAAGATCGTCGACCATCACACTTACGTGCTGGCCTCCGACGGCGACCTGATGGAGGGCATCTCCCAGGAAGCGATCGCGATGGCCGGGCACTGGAAGCTCAACAAGCTGATCGTGCTGTGGGACGACAACGGCATCTCGATCGACGGCCCGCTGTCGATCGCCGACTCGGTCGACCAGGTGAAGCGCTTCAAGTCGGCCGGCTGGGCCGCCGAGCTGATCGACGGCCATGATCCGGAGGCGATCGCCGCCGCGATTGCCCGTGCGCAGAAATCCTCCAGGCCGTCGCTGATCGCCTGCAAGACCACGATCGGCTATGGCGCCCCGACCAAGGCCGGCACCTCCAAGGTGCATGGCGAGGCGCTCGGGCCGGAGGAATTGAAGGGCGCCAAGGAGAAGCTCGGCATCTCCCTGGAACCKTTCTCGGTGCCGGACGACGTGCTGGCGGCCTGGCGCGAGGCCGGCCGCCGCGGCGCGCCTGCGCGCGCCGAATGGGAGACGCGGCTCGCCGAGATGGGCCCGCGCAAGCGCGCCGAGTTCGAGCGCCGGTTGCGCCATGAGCGTCCCGCGGCGCTCGCAAAAGCGCTGAAGGACCACAAGAAGGCGCTGCTGGAGACCCCGCTCAACATCGCGACGCGCAAATCGTCGGAGGCCGCGATCGAGGTGATCGCYGCGGCGATGCCGTTCGAATTCGTCGCAGGCTCCGCCGACCTCACCGGCTCCAACAACAACAAGGCGAAGTCGGCCACCTCGTTCTCGGCCAAGACGCCGAAGGGCCGCTTCATCCATTACGGCATCCGCGAGCACGGCATGGCCGCGGCCATGAAYGGCATCTTTCTGCATGGCGGCTTCGCGCCGAACGGCGCCACCTTCCTGGTGTTCTCCGACTATGCCCGCGGCGCGATGCGGCTGTCGGCGCTGATGGGTGCCGGCGTCGTCTATGTCCTGACGCACGACTCGATCGGCCTCGGCGAGGACGGCCCGACGCATCAGCCGGTGGAGCATCTGGCGGCGTTGCGCGCGATCCCGAACATGCGCGTGTTCCGCCCGGCCGATGCGGTCGAGACCGCCGAGTGCTGGGAGCTGGCGCTGAACCGCACCAACGGSCCAACCGTGCTGGCGCTGACGCGGCAGAACCTGCCGCAGCTGCGCACCTCGGCCCCGTCGGACAATCCGTGCAGCCATGGCGGCTATGAGCTGGTCGCAGCCCAAGGCGAGGCCAAGGTGTCGCTGTTCGCCACCGGCTCCGAGGTCGAGATCGCGGTCGCCGCGCAGAAGCAGCTCGCCGAACGTGGCATTCCAGCGCGCGTGGTCTCGGTGCCGTCGCTGGAGCTGCTGCTGGAGCAGCCGGAGGACGCGAAGGCCGCCATCATCGGCAAGGCACCGGTCAAGATCGCGATCGAGGCCGCGGTGCGCTGGGGCTGGGACGCCGTGATCGGCTCGGACGGCATCTTCATCGGCATGCATTCGTTCGGCGAGAGCGGCCCCTACAAGGAGCTCTACAAGCATTTCGGCATCACCGCCGAGGCCGCCGTGGACGCGGCCGTGAAGCGGCTGGGCTGATCCTGCCGCAAGCGGCTGCATCGCCAGCCTCCGATCTCAACCCTCATGGTGAGGAGGCGCAAAGCGCCGTCTCGAACCATGAGGCCCGGGTCGAGATCACGGGCCTCGTCCTTCGAGACGCTTGGCTTCGCCAAGCTCCTCAGGACGAGGAGCGGCATTGACTGTGACGCGCAAAGACGAGGACAATACGAGAACCGGCGCGGCTTGACGCCCCTGTTCTCCCGACCTGCGGACGCTCWCTCCACCCATGGCCTCAGCCCCCAACGCCACGACCGATACGGCCGATCGCGCGCTGGCCGTGCTGCATTCGGTGTTCGGGCTGCCGGGCTTTCGCGGCGCGCAGGAGAAGGTGGTCCGGCATGTCACCGCGGGCGGCAATTGCCTGGTGCTGATGCCGACCGGCGGCGGCAAGTCGCTGTGCTATCAGCTGCCGGCGCTGCTGCGCAAAGGCTGCGGAATCGTCGTCTCGCCGCTGATTGCCTTGATGCGCGACCAGGTCGCCGGGCTGACCGAGGCGGGCGTCAATGCCGCGGTGCTGAACTCGACGCTGTCGCGCGAGGAGGCCGACGAGGTCGAGCGGCGGCTCATCGCCGGCGATCTCGATTTGCTTTACGTCGCGCCGGAGCGGCTGGTGACGCCGCGCTGCCTGGCGCTGCTGGAGCGCGCTGACATCGCGTTGTTCGCGATCGACGAGGCGCATTGCGTGTCGCAATGGGGGCACGATTTCCGCCCGGAATATATCGGCCTGTCGATCATTGCCGAACGCTTCCCCGAGGTGCCGCGCATCGCGCTGACCGCGACCGCCGACGAGCTGACGCGCAAGGAGATCGCCGAACGGCTCGGCCTCACCGACGCACCGCAATTCGTCGCGAGCTTCGACCGCCCGAACATCCGCTACGAGATCGTCGACAAGAACAACGGGCCGGCGCAGCTGAAGGCCTTCATCAAGGAGCGCCACCCGGGTGACGCCGGCGTCGTCTACTGCCTGTCACGCGCCAAGGTCGAGGATACCGCGGCGGCGCTGACCGAGGCCGGCATCACCGCGATCCCCTATCATGCCGGGCTCGAGGCGAGCGTGCGTTCGCGCAACCAGGACCGCTTCATCAACGAGGACGGCATCGTCGTCGTCGCGACCGTCGCCTTCGGCATGGGCATCGACAAGCCCGACGTGCGCTTCGTGGCGCATCTCGATCTGCCGAAAAGCATCGAGGCCTACTACCAGGAAACCGGACGCGCCGGGCGCGACGGCAAGCCGTCGACCGCCTGGATGGCCTACGGCCTGTCCGACATCGTGCAGCAGCGCCGGATGATCGACGAGTCCACCGGCGCCGAGGCGTTCAAGCGGGTGTCGATCCGCAAGCTCGACGCGCTGGTGGCGCTGGCCGAGACCGCCGGCTGCCGGCGCCGGCTGCTCCTGAGCTATTTCGGCGAGACCCCGGCGGACGAGAAATGTGGCAATTGCGACAATTGCCTGTCGCCGCCGCAGGTGCGCGACGGCAAAGTGATCGCGCAAAAGTTGCTGTCCTGTGCCTATCGCACCGGGCAGCGCTTCGGCGCCATGCATTTGATCGACGTGCTGGTGGGGCGCGCGACCGAGCGCGTCAAGCAGTTCGGACATGATCAATTGTCAGTGTTCGGCGTCGGGCGCGAACTTAATGAGAAGCAATGGCGCGCGGCGCTGCGCCAGCTGGTGGCGATGGGCCATCTCGCGCCGGACAGCGAGGCCTATGGCGCGCTGAAGCTGACGGAGAGCGCGCGCGGCGTGTTGAAGGGCGAGACGCCGATCCTGCTGCGCGAGCAGACGGCGAGCACCGGCCGTGCGATCCGCARCAAATCGCGGCGTGGCGACCTGGTGCARCGGCCGGCCGCGGCAGGCGATGCCACGCTGCTCGCGCGCCTGCGGGCCTGGCGCTCGGAGATCGCGCGCAAGCGTGGTGTACCAGCCTATGTCGTGCTGCACGATGCAACCATCGATGGCATCGCCAGCGCCCGGCCGGCCACGCTCGGGCAGCTTCGCGACATCCCCGGGATCGGTGACAAGAAGCTTGAACATTACGGCGACGAGTTGCTGGCGCTGATCACGGCGGCAGGCGCCTCAGGATCAGGATCGCCATCAGACAGTTGAGATTGGCGCAAAAACGGGCTACCAAGGGCTCATATCGTCCGCTCCCGTCCGGCAGAACCGGTCGGCATTAGTTCCAAAACCCTCGTGGCGCCCTTCCGAAAGGGTCGCAGACGGGGACGAGAAACGTCATTGAAGGAGACGAACATGGCAGTCCGGGTCGGGATCAACGGGTTTGGCCGCATTGGCCGTAACGTTCTGCGCGCCATCGCGGAGTCGGGTCGCAAGGACATCGAGGTGGTCGGCATCAACGATCTCGGCCCGGTCGAGACCAATGCCCATCTGCTKCGCTTCGACAGCGTGCATGGCCGCTTCCCCCACACCGTGACCGTCGACGGCGACAGCATCGATATCGGCCGCGGCAAGATCAAGGTGACCGCCGAGCGCGATCCGTCGAAGCTGCCGTGGAAGGATCTCGGCGTCGACATCGCGCTCGAATGCACCGGCATCTTCACCTCCAAGGACAAGGCCTCCGCGCATCTGACCGCCGGCGCCAAGCGCGTGCTGGTCTCGGCGCCGGCCGACGGCGCCGACGCCACCATCGTCTACGGCGTCAACCACACGACGCTGACCAAGGATCATCTKGTCGTCTCCAACGGTTCGTGCACCACCAACTGCCTGGCGCCGATCGCCAAGGTGCTGAACGATCTGGTGGGCATCGAGACCGGCTTCATGACCACGATCCACGCCTACACCGGCGACCAGCCGACGCTCGACACCATGCACAAGGATCTCTATCGCGGCCGCGCGGCGGCGATGTCGATGATCCCGACCTCGACCGGTGCGGCCAAGGCGATCGGCCTCGTRCTCCCCGAGCTGAAGGGCAAGCTCGACGGCGTCGCGATCCGCGTGCCGACGCCGAACGTCTCGGTGGTCGACCTCAAGATCGTCGCCAAGCGCAACACCGATCCGAAGGAGATCAACGAGGCGATGAAGCGCGCCAGCGAGCAGGAGCTGAAGGGCATCCTCGGCTACACCACGGCGCCGAACGTCTCGATCGACTTCAACCACGATCCGCACTCCTCGACGTTCCACCAGGACCAGACCAAGGTCATGAACGGCAACCTCGTGCGCGTGATGTCCTGGTACGACAATGAGTGGGGCTTCTCCAACCGCATGGCCGACACTGCCGTCGCAATCGGCAAGCTGCTGTAACCCACATACACCGTCATGCCCGGCCTTGTGCCGGGCATCCACATCTTGCTCGCAAGGCAACTAAGCCGTGGATGGCCGGGTCAAGCCCGGCCATGACGGAGGGAGATGTTCGACATGACAAAATTCCGCACCCTCGACGACGTCGATCCCAAAGGCAAGCGCGTGCTGCTGCGCGTCGACCTCAACGTGCCCACCGAGAACGGCCACGTCACCGACACGACGCGGCTGGAGCGCGTCGCGCCGACCATCAACGAGATCGCGACCAAGGGCGGCAAGGTCATCCTGCTCGCCCATTTCGGCCGGCCCAAGGRCCGCGATCCGAAGGACTCGCTGAAGCCGGTCGCGGCCGCGCTGTCCGCGGTGATCAAGCGCCCGGTCGCCTTCGCCGATGATTGCATCGGCGAGCCGGCCGCAACCGCCATCGCCGCGATGAAGGACGGCGACGTGCTATGCCTRGAGAACACGCGCTTCCATAAAGAGGAAGAGAAGAACGACCCGGCCTTCGTGGCCGAACTGGCRAAACTCGGCGACATCTGGGTCAACGACGCGTTCTCTGCCGCCCACCGCGCCCATGCCTCGACCGAGGGCCTCGGCCACAAGCTGCCGGCCTATGCCGGCCGCACCATGCAGGCCGAGCTCGACGCGCTGGAGAAGGCGCTGGGGTCGCCCGTCAAGCCGGTCATCGCGATCGTCGGCGGCGCCAAGGTGTCGACCAAGATCGACCTCTTGGAAAACCTCGTCACCAAGGTCGATGCGCTGGTGATCGGCGGCGGCATGGCCAACACCTTCCTTCATGCCCAGGGCGTGCAGATCGGCAAGTCCCTGGCCGAGAAGGATCTCGCCGCGACCGCGCTGCGGATCATGGAGAAGGCGGAAGCCTCGAACTGCGCCATCATCCTGCCGGTCGATGCCACCGTCTCCTATCACTTCGCGGCCAACTCGCCGTCCTTCGCCTATGGCCTGGACGCGATCCCGCCGGACAGCATGATCCTCGACGTCGGCCCGCAATCGACCGCGCGCATCCATGCCGCGATCGACGATGCGGCGACCTTGGTGTGGAACGGCCCGCTGGGCGCCTTCGAGCTGACGCCGTTCGACCGCGGCACGATGGTGGCCGCCAAGCATGCGGCGGAACGGACCAAGGCCAAGAAGCTGATCTCGGTGGCGGGCGGCGGCGACACGGTCGCGGCGCTCAACCAGGCCGGCGTGGCGTCGGACTTCAGCTACGTCTCGACCGCCGGCGGCGCCTTCCTGGAGTGGATGGAAGGCAAGCCGCTGCCGGGCGTYGAGGTACTGAAAGTCTGAGACCGCGGAGCTTGTCGGCCATGAATGTTTCTGTTATGTTCCATTCATGGCCGAGGCACCGACGGATGCTGTTCKTCCGATCCTGGTGAAGATCCAGGAAGGCATCGCTGCRCTCCGGGCCGAGGTCGGGCAGTTCAGGCAGGACGATCGCGCCGAACACGAGCGGATGGAATCTTTGATCCGCAAGCAGCGCCGCGATGCCGCCGGCATGCTGGTCATGATGCGCGCAACCGCCAGCGACTTCGACGAGCGGGTCAGCGAGGTCGAGGAGCGCATCGCGGCTCTCGAAGCCAGGACGACCTGATCCTGCGGCCTTGGCGTGATCGACCAGCGGCGCCAGCTCGGGTCGCTAACCTCAACATCGCCTGACCGTCCCCTCCTCCCGCCTGCGTCGCCGCCACCCTTGGATTCCGCCCACCGCCGCGTTATGCACGGGACATCAGTTTCGGCGCGTGCGTCAGCCGCCGCACAGTCCAATTCTTAATCAGGGAGTTCCAGCCATGGCTCGTATTACGTTGCGTCAATTGCTCGATCACGCGGCGGAGCACGATTACGGCGTCCCGGCCTTCAACATCAATAATATGGAGCAGGCGCTGGCGATCATGGAGGCGGCCAATGCGGCCGATGCCCCGGTCATCATCCAGGCCTCGCGCGGCGCCCGCGCCTATGCCAACGACGTCATGCTCAAGCACATGATGGACGCGCTGACCGAGATCTATCCGCAGATCCCGATCTGCGTGCATCTCGATCACGGCAACGAGCCGGCGACCTGCATGACCGCGATCCAGTCCGGCTTCACCTCGGTCATGATGGACGGCTCGCTCAAGGCCGACGGCAAGACGCCCGGCGATTGGGACTACAATGTCGGCGTCACCAAGACGGTGACCACCATGGCGCATCTCGGCGGCATCTCGGTCGAGGGTGAGCTCGGCGTCCTCGGCTCGCTCGAGACCGGCATGGGCGACAAGGAGGATGGCCACGGCGCGGAAGGCAAGCTGTCGCATGATCAGCTKCTGACCAATCCCGACGAGGCGGTGAAGTTCGTGCGCGAGACCAAGGTCGACGCGCTCGCGATCGCGATGGGCACATCGCACGGCGCCTACAAGTTCACGCGCAAGCCGGACGGCGACATTCTCGCGATGAACGTGATCGAGGAGATCCACCGCAAACTGCCGAACACGCATCTGGTGATGCACGGCTCGTCGTCGGTGCCGCAGGACCTGCAGGAGATCATCAATTCCTATGGCGGCAAGATGAAGCCGACCTGGGGCGTGCCGGTCGCCGAGATCCAGCGCGGCATCAAGAACGGCGTGCGCAAGATCAACATCGACACCGACAACCGGATGGCGATGACCGGCCAGATCCGCAAGATCCTGTCGGAGCACCCGGAAGAGTTCGATCCGCGCAAATACCTGAAGCCGGCGATGGAAGCGATGACCARGCTGTGCAAGCAGCGCTTCGAGGAGTTCAACACCGCCGGCCAGGCCGGCAAGATCAAGCGCGTGCTGACGACCGCGGAGATGGCCAAGCGCTACGCCAAGGGCGAGCTCGACCCGACGGTGGCTTAAGCCTGCCGTCATCGTCGAGGCTTATCGAGCCCAGGCATGGGCGCCAGAGCGATGTCCTCCCTAGAGAGGAGAGGACATCGCTGACGGCCAATTGAAAGGCTGAGGCGAAAGAGGCTGGGCGAAAGAGGCTCGGCGAAAGAGGCAGCCTGCTTCACCTCTCCGAGAGCCCGCCTTACCTGCGGCCAATGTTCGCTCGGCATCCGCCCGAGAACCGTCTATTTTGATGGGCAGGGCAGGTGCGTCTGGAGCCAAACATGAATCTCTCCGCACTGAACACCGTCGCGCTCGCCATGGTCACCCCCGGGAAGGGCATTCTCGCGGCCGATGAATCCACCGGCACCATCAAGAAGCGCTTCGACGCCATCGCCGTCGAATCCACCGCGCAGAACCGCCGCGACTATCGCGAGATGCTGTTTCGCAGCGACGGCATGACGTTCATCTCCGGCGTCATCCTGTATGACGAGACCATCCGGCAGAACGCCGCCGACGGCACGCCGCTGGTGAAGCTGATCGAGCAGGCCGGCAGCATTCCCGGGATCAAGGTCGACGAGGGCACGCAGCCCCTGCCCGGCTGCCCCGGCGAAACCGTCACGGTGGGACTCGACCGGCTTGCGGATCGGCTGGCGGCGTACTACGCGCTGGGTGCGCGCTTCGCCAAATGGCGAGCGGTGATCGATCTCGACAAGGACAGGATCCCCTCGATGACCGCTGTTCATGTCAATGCGCATGCGCTCGGCCGCTACGCCGCGCTGTGCCAGGCCGCCGGTCTCGTGCCGATCGTCGAGCCRGAGGTGTTGATGGACGGCGATCACGATATCGGTCGCTGCTTCGACGTCACGCGGCGCGTGATGAACGAGGTGTTTCGCGAATTGCGCATCCAGCGGGTTGCACTCGAAGGCATGATCCTGAAGCCGAACATGGTCGTGTCCGGTCAGAAATGCCCTGTGCAGGCCGGCGTCACGGAGGTCGCTGACCGAACCGTGCAGCTCTTGAAGGAGTGCGTGCCGGCGGCCGTGCCGGGTGTCGCCTTCCTGTCGGGCGGACAATCGGATGCACTGGCAACGGCGCATCTCGACGCAATCAACCGGCGCGGCCCGCTGCCTTGGATGCTGACCTTCTCCTATGGCCGCGCATTGCAGGCGGCGCCGCAGCGCGTCTGGGCTGGCCGGACGGCGAACGTCCSCGCCGCGCAGCGCGCCTTCAGCCACCGCGCCCGCATGAMCGCGCTGGCGAGCCGCGGTCAATGGACCACCGAACGCGAGAACGAGGCGGCCTGACGTGTCCGACAAGACWGCTCCCGCGCGGCCGGCGCCGCGGCTCTATCTGGCAACCCAAATGGTGACCGATCCGGCCCCGCTCGCGGCCAGCCTGCCGGCGATCCTCGGCAGCGCCGACGTCGCCGCGGTGCTGGTGCGGCTCAAGGAAACCGATCCGCGCAGCATGATCACCACCGTCAAGGCGCTGGCGCCCGCGATCCAGGGCACCGGAGCGGCGCTGCTGATCGACGGCCATCCCGACATCGTGGCCCGCGCCGGCGCCGACGGCGCGCATTTAACGGGGATCAAGGTGCTGGAGGAGGCGCTCCCCGGCCTGAAGCCCGACCGCATCGCCGGGATCGGCGGCTTGTCGACCCGCCACGATTCGATGCGCGCCGGCGAACTCGGCGCCGATTACGTGCTGTTCGGCGAGCGCGACGCCCACGGACGGCGGCCCTCGCCGGACGCGATCAACGAGCGCCTGGCCTGGTGGGCCGAGCTGTTCGAGCCGCCTTGCGTMGGCTACGCCATCTCGCTCAAGGAAGCGGCTGATTTCGTGGCTGCCGGCGCCGATTTCGTGCTGGTCGACGATCTCGTCTGGAACGACGCCCGCGGCCCGGCCGCGGCGTTGGCGGAGATCGGCGCGACGATCCGGGCCGCTCATGCCGCGGCGCCGGTCGCCCCGGCGGGACAGGGCTGAACGGCTGGCGATGACCCTCCTGCGCCTGACATATATGCTTGCGGTGATCGCGGCGGCGACGACGGCGGCGCATGCGCAGATCTCGTTGACGCCGCCGACCCTGCAGCAGCCGCCGGCCGACAAGCCGAAACCCGCCGAACGGCCCGCCGAGAAGGCCGCCGACAAACCCAAGCCGCCAGCGGTCACGAAGAAGCCGGCGCCCGCCCCTGCGCCGACGGCAAAGCCCGCCGCTCCGGCGCCGGTGGCATCGCCGCAGCCGCCGCAGCCGGCCGCCACCGATCCCAATGTCGACCTGGTCTACGGCGCCTATCAGCGCGGCCAGTACAAGACCGCCTTCGACYTGGCCACGCCCCGCGCCCAGGCCGGAGATCCCAAGGCGATGGCGATGCTGGGCCAGYTGTACGAAAACGCCATGGGYATCCGCCGCGAYTACGAGAAGGCGGCGATCTGGTACAAGCGTGCCGCGGAGGCCGGCGACCGCGAGGCGATGTTCGCGCTSGCGATGATGCGCCTGGCGGGGCGCGGCGGCCCSGTGGACAAGCAGGAGGCGGTGAAGCTGCTCGCCTCCGCSGCCAAGCTCGGCGAGCCCAAGGCGGCCTATAATCTCGCACTGCTGTATCTCGACGGCCAGACCCTGCCGCAGGACCTCAAGCGATCCGCCGAGCTGCTGCGCATGGCTGCCGATGCCGGCAATCCGGAGGCRCAATATGCGCTGGCCACCTTCTACAAGGAGGGAACGGGCGTTCCGAAGGACCCGGAAAAGGCGACCCGGCTGCTGCAGGCGGCAGCGGTCGCCGACAATGTCGACGCGGAGGTCGAATACGCCATCGCGCTCTATAACGGGGTCGGCACGCCCGAGAACAAGCCGGCGGCGGTGTCCCTGCTGCGCCGGGCAGCACGGCAGAACAGCCCGATCGCCCAGAACCGGCTCGCCTGGGTGCTCTATTACGGCGCCGGCGCTCCGATGGACAAGGTCGAAGGCTACAAATGGCATTTGGTGGCCAAGACGGCCGGCAAGGGGGATCCCAAGCTCGACGAGAAGTTTGCCGACATGCCGCCCGAGGACCGCGCCAAGGGCGAGCAGGCCGCCAAGCGCTGGCTCGGAACCACCAAATGACCGGCGCCTGATCGGCTCTTGACGTCGCCGCCCCGGCAGGGCACCCACTGCATCCGTCTCACCCGCCTCCGCCCGTCCGGACGAGGCACACCGCGAGCTGCGGTCAGCCCAGCGCATCGAGAACATGATCCATTCCGCCCTCATCAATGTCATGGTCAAGGCCGCGCGCCGGGCCGGCCGCAACCTCAAGCGCGACCTCGGCGAGATCGAGCACCTGCAGGTGTCGCTGAAGGGACCCGCGAACTTCGTCTCCCGCGCCGACAAGAAGGCCGAGGAGATGCTGTACGAGGACCTCTCGAAGGCCCGCCCCGGCTACGGCTTCATCGGCGAGGAAGGCGGCACGCGCGAGGGCAGCGACAAGTCGCATACCTGGATCGTCGATCCGCTCGACGGCACCACCAACTTCCTGCACGGCATCCCGCAATTCGCGATCTCGATCGCGCTGCGCCGCGAGGACACGGTGATCGCCGGCGTGATCTACAACCCGGCCAATGACGAGCTCTATATCGCCGAGCGCGGCAAGGGCGCATTCCTGAACGACCAGCGGCTGCGCGTCGCCGCGCGCCGTCAGCTGCATGAATGCGTCATCGCCTGCGGCCTGCCGCATATCGGCCGCGGCGACCACCAGTTGTTCCTGCGCGAGATGACCGCGCTGCAGCCGAGGGTCGCCGGCCTCCGCCGCTTCGGCGCCGCCTCGCTCGATCTCGCTTTCGTCGCGGCCGGCCGTTTCGATGCCTATTGGGAGCGCGATCTGCAGCCCTGGGACATCGCCGCTGGCATGATCATGGTGCGCGAGGCCGGGGGCACCGTCTCCGACGTCGACGGCAAGACCGACGCGCTGACCACCGGCCACGTGCTGTGTGGCAACGAGGTCATCCACCGCGAGCTGGCCAGGGTGCTGAAGGCGGCGGCGTAACGCCGCCGGGGATACCTTGGGGGCAGAGACCTGCCCCGCGCGGCTCTACCGCCGGCCGCTGGTGAACGCCTGCGGCGTGGCGCCGGGCAGGGCTGGCGAGTTGATGTCGCTGTCGATGCGATCGGACGACTGGCCGGCATAGCTGAAGCCGAGCGACAGGCTGATATTGGACGTCGGCTTGAACTCGACGCCGCCATTGATCGCATAGGCCGGAGTCGAGGTCGATCGCCCGTCGAAGGTCGCGAACGGGCCGCCAAGGCCGGGATTGTATTTCAGCGTATCGAAGCCGCCGTAGAAGCTGACGCCGCTCTTGAAGGTGTAGCCGTATTGCGCACCTTCGGTGGTGTAGGAGCCGAGCGATCCATAGCGGTTGACGATGTTCGAGCTGAGGCCGACGCCCGACAGCGCCGACCAATTGTTCGTCACGCTGTAGCGTCGTGAGAAGAAGCCGCTGTCGGTTCCGTTCGTCGTAAAGCTCGGAACATCGCCGTAGGAATCGAGGCTGCCGGACTCGCTGAAGCCGACCGGCCAGCCCGGAAGCCAGTATTTGACWGGGCCCGACTGGGCGTGGGCCGCGTCAACGCCGAGGCTGAGGCCAGCCAGCAGAAACGCGAAAGCCAATTTGCGTGAGACCATCGACATGCCGTTACCGCTACACGTCTGCGGATCATACACGCGGAGAGTGGCGAACTCCAGACACAGACAGGATATCGAGCGCCGCGAAGCGGGTGCGCTTCCCTCCCCACGCCGCAATCGCGCCAGCGATTATCGGCAGCGGGGAGGGAGCAGAGCATCTGCGGGGATCAAATGTGGCACGATCGTTTGAGCGCGCTGCTCCGATCGCCTACGGCTTCGCCGGCGCCGGCGGTCCGTAGACCTCGCGCTCGGCCATCGGCTGCGGCTTCTCCCGATCGCCCGCGAGCACCCGCTGCACCGAGACGAAGAACACCGGCACCATCAACAGCGCGAGGACCACCACGGCGATCATGCCGCCCATCACATTGGTGCCGAGCGCCTGCTGACTGGCACCGCCGGCGCCTGTGGCCATCGACATCGGCAGCACGCCGCAGACGAAAGCGAGGCCGGTCATGATGATCGGCCGGAAGCGCAGGGAGCAGGCCTCGATCGTCGCCTCCACCAGCGGCTTGCCGTGGGCGCGCAGATCCTTGGCGAACTCGATGATCAGGATGGCATCCTTGGCGGCGAGGCCGATGATGGTGATCAGCGCCACCGTGAAATAGACGTCGTTGGAGAGACCGCGCAGATTGGCCGCGACCACGGCGCCGAGAATGCCGAGCGGCACGGTCAGGAGCACGGCCAGCGGAATGGTCCAGCTTTCGTAGAGCGCAGCGAGACACAGGAACACGACCAGCGCCGACAATCCGAGCAGCAACGGCGCCTGCGAGCCCGACAGCTTCTCCTGCAGCGACTGGCCGGTCCATTCATAGCCGAAGCCACGCGGCAGATTGGCGGCGAGACGCTCCATCTCGTTGAGCGCATCGCCCGAGGTGTAGCCCGCCCTCGCCTCGCCGGAGATGCGGATTGCCGGATAATAGTTGAAGCCGGCGATCTGGCTCGGTCCCTTGGCCCATTGGATCGTCGCGAAGGACGAGAACGGTACCGGCTGTCCCCTCGCGTTCTTGACGCTGTAATTGAGAATGTCGTCCGCATTCATGCGGCTGATGCGGTCGGCCTGAACCACGACGCGCTGCATACGGCCGCGATTCGGAAAGTCGTTGACGTAAGTCGAACCGAGATTGGTCGAGATGGTGTTGTTGATGTCCTCGAAGGTGACGCCGAAGGCGCCGGCCTTCTCGCGGTCGATCATCAGATTGACCTGCGGGCCCTGCGGCAGGCCCTCGATATAGACCTTCTGCAGCACCGGGCTGGCATTGGCCGCGGCAATCAATTGGTCGGCGGCCGCGGTCAGCGCGGCATAGCCCTTCTGGCCGCGGTCCTGCAGGCGGAAGCTGAAGCCCGAGGAGTTGCCGAGATTGTCGATCGGCGGCGGCTGCAGCGCGGTGATCTTGGCATCGCGGAGCGAGGCCAGATCGCGGTTGATGTCGGCGACCAGCGCCGCGGCGCTGTCCTGCTTGCCGCGCTCGGACCAGTCCTTCAGCGAGATGAACGCCTGCGCCGTGTTGACGCCCTGGCCGGCATAGCTGAAGCCGGTCAGGAACGTGACGTCCTCGATGCCCTCGCGCTTGGCCAGATACTTCTCCACCGCCTCGACCGCGGCCTGCGTCCGCGCGTAGGAGGAGTCCGCCGGGGTCTGCACGTCGGTGGTGATGAAGCCCTGGTCGTCGACCGGCAGGAAGCCGCCGGGCAGCTGGATGAAGGCGTAGGTGAGCCCGACGAGGAAGATCGCGTAGATCAGCATCAGCCGTCCGGTGCGCGTCAACGCGCCGCCGACCACGCTTGTATAGCGGTTGCGGCTTCCGTCCATGAAGCGGTTGAACCAGCCGAACAGCCCCGTTCTGGCATGGCCGTGGCCGGCTTGCACCGGCTTCAACAAGGTGGCGCACAGCGCCGGCGTCAACGACAGCGCCAGCAGCGCCGAGAAGCCGATCGCCGCAACCATGGTGACCGAGAACTGCCGGTAGATAATGCCGACCGAGCCGGGGAAGAACGCCATCGGCACGAACACCGCCATCAGCACCAGCGTAATGCCGATGATGGCGCCGGTGATCTGGCCCATCGCCTTGCGAGTCGCCTCCTTCGGCGACAGCCCCTCCTCGGCCATGATGCGCTCGACATTCTCGACCACGACGATGGCGTCGTCGACAAGGATGCCGACCGCGAGCACCATGCCGAACATCGTCAGCATGTTGATGGAGTAGCCGACCAGCATCAGCGTTGCGCAGGTGCCGAGCAGCGCCACGGGCACCACGATGGTCGGGATGATCGTGTAGCGGATGTTCTGCAGGAACAGGAACATCACCACGAACACCAGCACCACGGCCTCGACCAGGGTCATCAGCACCCGCTTGATCGAGGCCTTCACCACCGGGGTGATGTCGTAGGGAATCTCGTAGCTGATATTGGACGGGAAGAAGCGCGACAGCTCCTTCATCTTGGCCTCGATCGCGCTCGCGGTCGCCAGCGCGTTGCCGGTCGGCGACAGCAGCACCGACAGGCCAGCGGTCGGCTTGCCGTTGAGGCGGGTGTTGAACTGATAGCTCAAGCCGCCGATCTCGATGCGGGCCACGTCGCGCAGCCGCACCGTCGAACCGTCGGGATTGGCGCGCAGCATGATCGACCCGAACTCATCCGGCGAATCGAGCTGGCCCTTGACCAGCACCAGCGCCGAGGTGCGCTGCACGGTCGTCGCCGGCTCGGCGCCGATACTGCCCGAGGCGACCTGCGCGTTCTGGGCGCCGATCGCCTTGGTGACGTCGTCGGCGGTGAGGCCGTAGCCGATCAGCTTGTTCGGGTCGAGCCAGACCCGCAGCGAACGCTCGGTCGAATACAGCGTGGCGCGGCCGACGCCAGGGATGCGCCTGATTTCGCCGAGCACGTTGCGGATCATRAAGTCGCCGAGGCCGATTTCGTCGAGACTGCCGTCGGTCGACTGCAAGGTGATGATCTGCAGCACTGCGGCGGAGGCCTCCTCGACCAGGATGCCCTGCTGAATGACCGCGCGCGGCAGCCGCGCCTCGACGCGCTTCAGCCGGTTCTGCACCTCGACCGACGCATCATTGGTCGAYGTGCCCGGCACGAAGTTCGCGGTGATCTCGACCTGGCCGAGCGARTCGCTGGTGGATTCGAAATTGAGAATGCCGGAGGCGCCGTTGAGCTCCTCCTCGATCAGGCGCGTGACGCTGTTGTAGAGRTTTTCGGGCGAGGCGCCGGGATAGCTGGTCGAGATCGAGATCGAGGGCGGCGCGATGATCGGATATTGCGCCACCGCCAGCAGGGGAATCGCGATCGCGCCGAYCAGGCAGATGAAAAGGGCGACGACCCAGGCAAAGATCGGCCTGTCGATGAAGAAGCTCGGCATCGGCGACTAACGCGGCGTCGCGTTCGGCTCGATCTGAGCCGCGGCGCTGGCCTCGGTCCAGGCCTGCGGGGCCACCTTGTCGCCGGCGGCGAATTTCTGGAAGCCGTCGACCACCACCCGGTCGCCGGCCCTGAGGCCGTCGGTAACCAGCACCAGACCGTCCTGGATCGGACCCGTGCGGATCGGCCGCGCGATCGCGCGGTTGTCCTCGCGGATGACGTAGACCTCGGACCCGCCGGCGGCGTTCCGCTGCACCGCCTGCTGCGGCACCGCGACGGAATCGCTGTCGATGCCCTGCTCGATACGCACGCGCACATACATGCCCGGCAGCAGCTCGCGTTTCGGATTGGCGAACTCGCCCCGCAACGTGACCTGGCCGGTGGCAGCGTCGACCTTGGCATCGGAGAACAGCAGCTTGCCCGGAATCGAATACAACGTGCCGTCATCGAGCACGAGCCGGACCTTGATCGCGTCCGGCGCGATCTGGTCGAGATCGCCGGACTCGAAGGCGCGGCGCAGGCGGTTGAGCTCGCTGACCGACTGGGTGAAGTCGGCATAGATCGGATCGAGCTGCTGGATGGTCGCGAGCGAGGTCTCGTTCTGGACCGCGATGGCGCCTTCGCTGACCTGCGCGGCGCCGACGATGCCGTCGATCGGCGCACGCACCGTCGCGTAGTCGAGATTGAGCTGGGCACGCGCGAGATCCGCCTTGCGGGCCTCGACATCGGCCGCCGCCTCGCGCTCGCTCGCGATCGCCTTCTCATGCTCGACCTCGGGCGCGGCRCGCTCCTTGAACAGCAGGTTGATCCTGCGCGCCTGCTGCACGGCGCGCTCATGCACCGCCTCGGCCTTCGCCAGCGCCGCACGGCCCGACATGATTTCCACCTCGAAGGGCTTCGGGTCGATCCGGTACAGCGGATCGCCTGCCTTGACCTCGCTGCCCTGGCGGAACAGCCGCTCGACGACGATGCCCGACACCCGCGGCCGAACGTCGGAGACGCGGGTCGGCGCAATGCGGCCGGGCAGCTCGCGCACGATCGCGCGCGGCTTCTGCTCGACGGTGACGATGCCCACGTCGGGAACGACGGCCTGTTCGTTGGCGGACGCCTGAGCCTGCGTAGCTTCGTTACAGCCGGCCAGCAGCGGCGCGGCAACGGCGAGCATCAATGCGGAGCTGATCAGCACCGCGCGCGAACGAGACATGGGTAATTGCGCCCCTGGATGATGTTGCAAAGCGGTCGACCGGGCGTCCCGGTCATGGCGCCATTCTGGCGGCAATGTCCCGTGCAACATAGAAAGCGCACGCTGCGACGCAACGCAGCAGCCGGGCGGCTTGATGTCACACGAGCCAACCCCYTCATTCCTAATCGCTTTTTACGACTCACCGAATTGTGAGCGTTTTGTGTCGGCGGGTTCCAGCCGGTTCCGCACAGCGAAACCGGCATTGTGCGCCGGTTCCGGCGAATCCGGCAGCCCTCGATTTATGTGTTGGCCGGACGCAGACGATAGTGGCTGACGCCCCATTCCCGACCCTCGTCGTGACCGAACAGGCCGGCCGTGGCGAGGAAGAACCAGCGCCAGCGGCGCATCCACAACGCGGTGTCGTCGCCATAGACCGGCTGCAGCGCCTGCAGGATGCGGTCGCGATCGGCGTCGAAATTGGCGAGCCAATCCTTGGCGGTGCGCTGATAATGCGTGCCGCTCCAGCGCCACTCCTTCTCCACCGCGAACAGATCTTCGTGCTGCCGGATCAGGGTGTGGCTCGGCATGATGCCGCCGGTGAAGAAATGCTGCGCGATCCAATCCTCGCGATCATTGCGGTCGAACAGATAGGAGCCGGTGCGGTGGGTGAAGATGTGAATGAACAGCCGCCCCTCCGGCTTCAGCCACGATCTGACGCGCGACAGCAATTGCCGCCAGTTCATCATGTGCTCGAACATCTCGACCGACACCACGCGATCGAACTGGCCGTCCGGCGCGAAGTCGTTCATGTCGGCGGTGACAACACGCAGGTTGAGCAGGCCCCGCGCGCTCGCCATGTCAGCGATGGCGAGACGCTGRGAGTGRGAATTGGACACCGCCGTGATCTGCGCATGCGGAAACTGCCGCGCCATCCACAGCGACAGCGAGCCCCAGCCGCAGCCGAGCTCCAGGATGCGCTGGCCGTCCTGCAGACCGGCATTGGCGACGGTCTGACGTAGCGCCTCCTCCTCCGCCTCCTGCAAGGTCGAGGCCGGGTCCTTGTAGAAGCAGCAGGAATATTTCCGATTGGGCCCCAGCACTCGCGCGAAGAACGCGGCCGGCACCTCGTAATGCTGGCTGTTCGCCGCATCGGTATGCTCGGCGATCGGCCGCATCGCCAGCAGCCGGGCGAACTCTGCGTCGCCCATCGCCTGCGGCTGCGCCAGCCGCGCCGCCGTGCGCGCGCACAATTCATGGATCACGGCACGGATCACCGGATCGGGCAACGGCACGCGCTCGGCGGCGCCGATGATGGTGGAGATGAAGCTCATGCGGTGGCTCCGTCGCGTGGCGGCAGGGGAAAGAAGGCGCTGGTGCGTGCCTGGTAGGCCCGGTAGCTGTCGCCGCGCGAGCGCAGCATCTGCTGCTCGAGCGGCGGGATGCCGGTGACATGGACCAGGATCCAGTACATGAACAGCGGCGCCAGCAGGCTCGCGAGGCCCCACGGATTGTCGAATGACAGCGCGATGACAGGGTAGGACAGCCAGCACACCCACTCGAAGAAGTAGTTGGGATGACGCGACCAGCGCCACAGCCCGACGTCACACACCTTGCCCTTGTTGGCGGGATCGGCGCGAAACGCCTTCAGCTGCGCGTCGGCGAGCCCCTCACCGGCGATGCCGAGAAACAGCACCAGGATGCCCAGATAGTCCTGCAGGCGCAGYTCGGCCGCCGGCGCATGGGCGGCGACGAAGATCGCGAACACCAGCGGGATCGAGCCCCAGGCCTGCTGCTGCAGGAACAGRAACATCCGCCGSGGCGCRGCGGCGCCCCATTGCCTGGCGAATTCGGCGTAGCGYGGGTCGTCGGAGATGCCGCGGCTGCGCACCGCGACGTGGCCGCCCAGCCGCACCGCCCAGATCGCAACCAGGACCGCCACCAGCCATTGCCGCGCATTCGGCGCGGCACCGCCGACCGGCCAGATCGCSCCGGCMGCGCCGACGAGGCCGACGGAAAATGTCCAGATCGTGTCAACCCAGCCCGAATTGCCGCTGCGCTGCTGCACCATCCAGGCCAGCGCCATCAGCACGGACATCGCCAGCGCCATYGCCAGCAGAGCTTGCAGATATTCCAGGATGGTCATGACAAAGCCCGGGCATTCCAGCTAAATATAAGCYACGGGACTAACTACGCCGCGGACGCCCGCCGGTTTCAGCCACAGTTCCGCGCAGGGGACGGGAATTGCGCCGATCGCGGCTTTTCTCCCGCCGCTGCTGTGCCATAGTGGATTTTCGGGACCGGTCCCCCCGCAACGGATGTCATCGACAATGCCTCAAGGCTCCCCTTCCCGCTCCGCGATGGACGTCGCAATGACCAAATTGTCCACGCCCCGGATCTTCCTGGTGCGGATGCTGGTCTTCCTGGTGCTGTGCGCCCTGGTCGGGGTGGTGCTCTACAAGCAGATCATCATGGCGTTCTTCGCCAATCCGGGGCTCAACGCACTGATCGGTGCGGTGCTGCTGATCGGCGTCGTCYTATCGTTCCGGCAGGTCATCCGGCTCTATCCCGAAGTGTCCTGGGTCAACAATTTCCGCATCGCCGATCCCGGCCTGGCGGTGCCCCGCCACCCGACCCTGCTGGCTCCGATGGCCGCGATCCTCGGCCGCGAACGCTCCGGCCGRATGTCGATCTCGCAGCAGACGATGCGCCATCTGCTGGATTCGATCGCCACCCGCCTGGACGAGGCCCGCGACATCTCGCGCTACATGACCGGCCTGCTGGTCTTCCTCGGCCTGCTCGGCACCTTCTGGGGCCTGATCGAAACCGTCGGCTCGGTCGGCAAGGTGATCGACGGGCTCAAGGTCGGCGGCGACGCCGGCGCGCTGTTCGACACGTTGAAGGGCGGCTTGGCGGCGCCGCTCAGCGGCATGGGCATCTCGTTCTCGTCCTCGCTGTTCGGCCTCGCCGGATCGCTGATCCTCGGCTTCCTCGACCTGCAATCGAGCCAGGCGCAGAACCGCTTCTATACCGACCTCGAGGACTGGCTCGCCGGCACCGTGCGCGAATTTGGCGGCAGCGGCGACGGCGCGAGCGGAGATCTCGCCATCGCCGTCGAGCGGCTGCGGACGGCCATGGAGGAAGGATCGGGCCGCGGCGCCACCGCGGCGATGGCCAACCTCGCCGAGGCGATCCAGGGCCTGGTCGGCCACATGCGCACCGAGCAGCAGATGATCCGGGAATGGGCCGACGGCCAGGGCGAGCAGAACCGCGAGATCAAGCGGCTCCTGGAGCGGCTCGCGCGGCAGACGGAAAAGAGCTAGCGCGCAACCGCGCTTGCGTTGGCAGTTCTGAGGAGACGCTGAATGGCGCTTGCCCGTACCCGCCGTGGAGATTCCGGCCTCAACTACTGGCCGGGCTTCGTCGACGCGCTGTCGACGCTGGTGCTGTCGATCGTGTTCCTGCTGACCGTCTTCCTGGTGGTACAGTTCTTCCTGTCGCAGGAGGTCACCGGCAAGGACAAGGCGCTGGAGCAGCTCAACGCCAAGATCGCGCAGCTCAACGAGATGCTGTCGCTGGAGAAGCTCGGCAAGCTCTCGCTGGATGACCAGGTCGCGCAATTGCGCGCGGGCCTCGCCAACGCCGAAGCCGAGCGCGACCGCGTCAAAGGTCTGTATGACGGCCTTGCCAGCGCCGGCAGCAATGCCGCCGGCCGGACCAACGAGCTGAACCGGGCGCTCGATTCCGAGAARCAGGTCACCGCGCGGGCGATGGCCCAGATCGAGGTGCTGAACCAGCAGATCAGTGCGCTCAGGCGCCAGCTCGCCGCGCTCGAGGATGCGCTCGACGCCTCCGAAAAGCGCGACAAGGAATCGCAGAACCGCATCGCCGATCTCGGCTCCCGCCTCAACGTCGCGCTGGCGCAGCGGGTGCAGGAGCTGACGCGCTATCGCTCCGAATTCTTCGGCCGGCTGCGCGCGATCCTCGGCAACCGTCCCGACATCCGCGTCGTCGGCGACCGCTTCGTATTCCAGTCGGAGGTGTTCTTCGACACCGGCCAGGCTACCCTGCTGCCCGAGGGACAACAGGAGCTGAACTCGGTGGCCACGGCGCTGGTTGATCTCGACAAGCAGATCCCGRCCGAGATCTCCTGGGTGCTGCGGGTCGACGGCCATACCGATGTGCGGCCGATCAACAGCCCCGTGTTCAAGTCGAACTGGGAATTGTCGTCGGCGCGCGCCATCTCGGTGGTGCAATATCTGATCTCGCTCGGCGTGCCGGCGCAGCGCCTCGTCGCCGCCGGCTTTGCCGAATTCCAGCCGCTCGATCCCGGCAACACCGAAGATGCCTTCCGCCGCAACCGCCGCATCGAATTGAAGCTGACGGAGCGGTGACGCCGAACGTCTCATTGCGGCCCTATCGCGCGGCGGACGAGGACGCGRCGATCGCGYTRTGGCAGGCGACGTGGCAGCTGGCCTATCCCGCGATCGACTTCGCGGCGCGGRTGCCGTGGTGGCGCGCGCGCTGGCGCAACGAGCTGGTGCCGAACGCCGARGTGATCGTCGCCGAGACGGACGGCGCGCTCGCSGGCTTCGTGACCATTGATGCCACGGGCTATCTCGATCAGCTCGTGGTCGCGCCGCAGCATTGGGGTTCGCCGCTCGCGACGCGCCTGGTCGAGGCCGCGAAGGCGAGGTCCCCCGGCGGCATCACGCTGCTGGTCAACACCGACAACGCCCGCGCCATCCGGTTCTACAAGCGCAGCGGCTTCGTCGAGGCCGGCGCGGACGTCAATCCGACCTCGGGCCGCCCGGTCCTGCGCATGGCGTGGACGCCTTAATCGCCTCCCGATCGCAGCGACACATACCGCCGTCGTCCCGACAACCGAGCGACCACAGGCCGCAGCAGGGTTTGGCGAAGAACGATGTGGCGAGTATCGCCCGCCCCTGCTTTCGCAGGGGCGACACCGCGTATGGGGTGAACAGCAACTACACGCCGCGAAACAGCACACCGATCGTGAGCACCACGAAGGCGATCGCCAGCGCGTCGAAGGCRTGCGCGGCCGACAGCAGCGGCACCGAGGCGTGCATGTAGTGCGCGAGCATCGCGACCAGGGCGAGCACYAGCGCGATCGCGAAGATCACGAAGGAGGGGGGCGTGAGGGCAAAACTGCCACGACGGTAAGGCATGCGYGYTGCTCCTGTGCGGTYRAGTGTGCGGTCGGCGCACATCGAGCGCCGCGCCAACTGTTCCGGCAGGGAACGTACAAGGCCCGAGAAAGGTTGCAGGTCCGCCGCGAGAATTCGTGGGTGTGTTTGCACGTCGTCATGGCCGGGCTTGTCCCGCCATTCACGTCATCCTCCCCCCTCGGAACAACGTGGATGCCCGGGACAAGCCCAGGCATGACGGCCTAAATCATTGTTGGGCGTTCCTGCTGCGCTTGAGCCAATTGGTCAAACGCGATCGCCCTGCTGTGCACGGGAGTGCCGAMACTACACGCCTTCGAACTGCAGCCGCGCCARMCGGGCATAGAGGCCGTTGGCGGCGACCAGCGAGCTGTGSGTGCCCTGCTCGACGATCCGGCCGCGGTCCATGACCAGGATGCGGTCGCAGGACAGCACGGTGGCGAGGCGATGCGCGATCACCAAGGTGGTCCGGTCCTTCATCAGGCCTTCGAGCGCGGTYTGCACCAGCGTCTCGCTCTCGGCGTCGAGCGCCGAGGTCGCCTCGTCRAGGAGCAGCAGCGGCGCRTCGCGCAGGATGGCGCGCGCGATYGCAATGCGCTGGCGCTGGCCGCCCGACAGAGTCACGCCGCGCTCGCCGAGCGGGGTGTCGAAGCCTTCCGGCAGCCGGCGAATGAACTCGCTGGCATGGGCGAGATCGGCCGCGCGCTCGACCTCGGCGTCCGACGCCTCCGGCCGGCCGAAACGGATGTTCTCGCGCGCRCTCGCCGCAAACACCACGGACTCCTGCGGCACCAGCGCGATGCGCTCGCGCACCTTGCGCGGATCGGCGGCGCGCACCGGCACGCCGTCGACCGAGATCGCGCCGGAGGCCGGATCGTAGAACCGCAGCAGCAGATGAAACAACGTGCTCTTGCCGGCGCCGGAGGGGCCGACGATCGCGACCTTCTCGCCGGCGCGGATCGCAAACGAGACATCCTCRAGCACGCGGACATCGCGACGGCTCGGATAGGCGAAGCTGACACGGTCGAAGCTGATGTCGCCGCGCGCAGGCTCCGGCAAAGCCGCGGGGTGTGCCGGCGCCTTGATGTCCGGTTGGACATGCAGGAGTTCGAACAACCGCTCGGCGGCGCCGGAGGCGGCCGAGACCTCGCCCCACACCTCCGAGAGCTGGCCGAGCCCCGCGGCSGCGAACGCCGCATAAAGCACGAACTGGCCGAGCCGCCCGGCACTGATATTGCCGGTCAGCACGTCATGCGAGCCGACCCAGAGGATCGCGACCACGCTGGAGAACACGATGAAGATGATGATCGCGGTGAGCACGCCGCGGGCCTGGGTCGAGACCCGCGCCGCCTCATAGGCCTGCTCGACCTCGCCGCCGAACCGCCCTGCCGCCAGCTTTTCGCTGGTATAGGCCTGCACCGTGCGGATGGCGCCGACCAGTTCGGAGGCATAGGCCGAGGCATCGGCCAGAGTATCCTGGGCGTTGCGCGACAGACGCCGAACCCAGCGGCCGAATGCGACCAGCGGCATCACGATCAGCGGGATCGCCAACAGCACGAAGCCGGACAGTTTGGGGCTGGTRAAGACCATCATGCCGGTGGCGCCGACGAACAGCAGCAGATTGCGCAGCGCGATCGAGACCGAGGCACCGGCCGCCGACTTGATCTGCGTGGTGTCGGCGGTGAGCCGCGACACCAGCTCGCCGGACCGCGCCGAATCGAAGAARGACGGCGACAGCGACATCAGATGCGCGAACACGTCGCGGCGGATATCRGCGACGATGCGCTCGCCGATCGTCATCACGAGGTAATAGCGGGCGGCGCTGGCCAGGGCGAGCACGGCCACCACGGCGATCATGACGCTGAAATAGCTGTTGATCAGCTCGATGCCCTTCGGCGTGAAGCCGAAATCGATCATGCGCCGCACCGCGACCGGCACYAGCAGGGTGGTCAGCGCGGCGATCGTCAGCGAGATCAGCGCGAGGAGGGCACGGCCGCGATAGCGGGCGATGTAGGGGGCGAGCGCRAGCAGCGGCCGCAGCTTGGACCGGCGGACCGGGGTCGTGGGCTCGATCAGCGCTTCGACGGCCGCAGCCGCGTCSCCGACCGGGTCCTGCCCTGGAGGAACAACGCTCTGCCGCTCGTCCAGCCGTTCCACTGCGCTCATGAGGCCACCTGAGAATTCATCCAATCTGTCGTCGTGATAGGCCCGCCGCACCGRCCTTGGCAAATCCGGTAATATACCAAGGTGGATGGCGGATCCTGGCTTGTTTCGCGACCTTGGCTTGTTTTGGGCGGGACCTTGGGCTATAGACCGCGCCAATTGTCCCCCTTCAGTGACGGCAGGATGAGGCGCGACCGCGCCCTGTCATGTCTAACGCATTGCGCCCTAGGATCCGCCATGAAAGCCGACATTCACCCGAATTATCATACGATTACCGTCGTGATGACCGACGGCACCGAGTATCAGACCCGTTCGACCTGGGGCAAAGAGGGCGACAAGCTCAACCTYGACATCGACCCGAAGTCGCATCCGGCCTGGACCGGCGGCACCCAGCAGATCATGGACCGCGGCGGCCGCGTCTCGCGCTTCCAGAAGAAGTTCCAGGGTTTCCTCAAGAAGGATTGATGCAGCGCGCGGGCCTCAAGCGCCCGCAGCACTGGCAGCCTGACAGCAAAACGCCCCCGGAAACGGGGGCGTTTTTGTTGCGCGTGTCGCTGCGGCGGTSCCGGCGAGCTCGGCCTGCGCCGAGCCCCGGGATTCGAGGCTTACTGCTCGAAGGCAGCCTTCAGCCGGTTGAGATGCGGCACCAGCGGATTGCCGATCGCGCTCTGGTCCGGCGGCGGGGAATGGATCGTGGCGTCGAGGCGGCGGACCCGCCCCTGCAGGCTCATCGAGCGCGCGATCAGGTCCTGCAGCTGCTGCGGCAGCTTCTCCAGGAGGTCGGCCGGCCCGGGATCTGCGGCGGTGAGCTTGACCTTGGTCTTCTCCCGATTGGCTTGACCCAGCGTCATCTCGCCTTCCTTCACGGCGCGGTGCAGCAGCAGCCAGGACGCCAGCTGCATCAGGCGCGTGGTGAGCCGCATGCTCTCGGTCGC
>BFBZ01000472.1_pt1 | contig 38558 bp, 28 predicted proteins | sample 1888401 | NCBI WGS metagenome assembly BFBZ01 (sample SAMD00112614, study PRJDB3348) | symbiont metagenome | host: Chara braunii | reverse complement strand
GCGACGAACGCGTTGAAGGACGCGTCGTTGATGATGACCATCTGGATGTTCTGCTTCTCAAGGCCCGCGGCACGCAGGATCGGCCGCGTATATTCCTGTCTCTTATACACATCTAGATGTGTATAAGAGACAGGCTTGGCGAGATGGCCGCCGGCGAGATGGCCGGTCTCGTGCGCGAGAACGCCGATCAGTTGGTTCGGATTTTCCGACTGCAGGATGGCGCCGTAATTGACGAAGATGCGGCGGCCGTCGGCAACGAACGCGTTGAAGGACGCATCGTTGATGATGACCATCTGGATGTTCTGCTTTTCGAGCCCGGCGACGCGCAGGATCGGCCGGGTATATTCACGCAGCAGCACCTCGGTCTCGGTGTCGCGCAGGATCGGCGGTCCCTTGCCTTGCTGCGCCGACGCAGGCGCGACCGGCGCCAGCGTCACGGCCGCCGCGACGACCGCGGCAAGCCCGCCGGACAGTTTCTTGCGAAGCACGATACGGAGCGACATCAGGCGATCTTTGCAATTGGCGCGAGGCGCGAGACGGGCTATTGCCCACCAAACGGCGGAATGCGGCTCATCTGCGGCGAACGAGGCCCATGGGCTGACCCCGACCGGTTCACGGAGCGGGTCCGAACAGCCGGGGTCAATAGCAGATATCGATGGTGGATGCGACAGTGATACCGACATTGGAACAGCGGATCGCCGACCTGACGGCGCCGTCCGCGCGCAGCAATGTTCCGCCGTTCATGGTGATGGACGTGATGGCTGCGGCCGAGCGGATCGAGGCGGGCGGTGGACATGTCATCCACATGGAGGTCGGCCAACCGGCGGCGCCTGCGCCACGAGCGGCCATTGCGGCCGCGCATGCCGCGCTCGATCAGGCCCGCATCGACTACACCTCGGCGCTCGGTCTGCTGTCGCTGCGACAGCGAATCGCGCGGCACTATCGTGAGACGCACGCTTGCGAGGTCGATCCGGCGCGAATCGTGATCACGACGGGATCCTCGGCCGGATTCATCCTGGCGTTCCTGGCCATGTTCGAGCCCGGCGACCGCGTGGCCGTGACCGTGCCGGGCTATCCGCCCTATCGCCATATCCTGACGGCGCTGGGCTGCGAGCCGGTGCTGATCGAGACCACGGCGGAGAACCGTCACGCCCTGACCGGCGAAGCGCTGCTCGCCGCGCACCGCAAGACGCCGCTGAAGGGTGTGCTGGTGGCAAGTCCCGCCAATCCGACCGGCACCATGATGTCGCGTGAGGCGCTGGGCGGTGTCATCGCAGCCGCACGCGACGCCGGCATCCGCTTCATCTCCGACGAGATCTATCACGGTCTGGACTACGCGTTTCCGGCGGTGACGGCGGCGGAGCTGTCGCGCGAGGCCCTGATCATCAACTCGTTCTCGAAGTACTTCTGCATGACGGGCTGGCGCATCGGCTGGATGGTGGTGCCAGATGCGCTGGTGCGGCCGATCGAGCGTCTGCAACAGAACCTCGCGATCTCGGTTCCGACCCTGTCGCAGATCGCGGCGGAAGCGGCGTTCGACGGCCGAACCGAAATGGAGGCCATCAAGCACGGTTACCAGGAGAACCGGCACATCCTGATCGAGGGTTTCCCGAGGGCCGGCCTGACCCGGTTCCTGCCGGCCGACGGCGCCTTCTACCTCTATGCCGACGTGTCCGACTTCACCTCCGACAGTTACGACTTCGCCAAGCGGATGCTGGAGGAGACCCATGTGGCGGCCACGCCGGGCGTCGACTTCGATCCGATCCACGGCCGCAGCTTCGTGCGCTTTTCCTATGCGCGTTCGGCCGAGGACATGCGTGAGGCGGTGGCCCGGATCGCGCGCTGGTTAGGCTAGGGCGCGCGAGCCGCGTGCACTGACCAACATCATCGGCAACGGCATCGCCGCCGTGTTCGTCTCGTGGCGCGAAGACGAACTCGACCATGATCTCCTGCAGCGACGGCTCAATCAGCAGATCGATCCGTCGGATGTCGAGACGGCCGTGACGACCGGCTGAGCGGCCTCCGGTCGTCACGGTCAAGAACGATCGCCATACGAAGAACGCCATATGAAAAACGCCCGGCCAATCTGGCCGGGCGTTTTGCATTGAAGCGTCGGAGAGTGGGGGTTTACTGCCCGCCACCGAAACGGCGGGACCACCAGCCGGCCCGGCGCGGCGCCGCAGGGGACGAGGAATCGGTGGCCGCCGGCTCGGAGGCAACCGGTCCGGACGCCGCGACGTCGACAGCCGGAGTGGGTGCGCTGCTCTCGGCGACGTTGACGGCTGAAACCGCGCCCTCCGGCCTCGGCTCGGTAAGGAAGCTGACCTTCTCGCGAACCGTCGAACGGCGTGGGGTCTTCTCGGATTCCGTCTTCGGAGCCTCGGTCTGCTGCACTTCGGGCTGTCCCGGAGCAGCCTGTGGCATGGGCACGGAGGCGCCAGCGACGGACTCATCTGCCTCGGTTGCGGCCGACGCATGGACCGGCGCCGCAGGTTCTGCCGGCTCTTCCTCGTCGTGGTGGGAAGCGCCATTGCCGTCGAAATCGGCCACGGCGGCTTCTGCCTCCGATGCCGAAGCCGGCGCGAGCTCGTCGCCGATCGACGCGGCGAGACCTTCTTCCGCGCCACCGCGCCGACGACGACCGCCGCGGCGTCCACGCCGGCGCGGACGCCGCTCGCCGCCAGGCTGATCCGTCTGCTCGCCTTGTGCGAACGCAGGCTGTTCCTCCGACTCGTCGTCTTCGCCGTCGGCGTCCTCGGCTGACTGCTCGGCGGCAGAGCCCGGCTCGGCGGGCTGCAGTCCGGCCGTGCCTTCTGGGAGCGCGCCCTCGCGGGCCTCGCTGCCGCGGCCACGCCGGCGCCGTCGCCGCTTGCGGCGCGCGCCGTCCCGCTCGCCTTCGGCTGCGCTGCCGTCGGCTGCGTCCTCGGACAGGCCTTCGGTCTCCTCGGTCTCGACCTCGGATTCCGTCTCGATGTCGAACGGTTCTTCCTCGTCGTAGATTTCCTCGGCCGCCAGCGGCGGGGCAGAGGCCTGCGCGGCGAGCAGCGCCTTGGCGGCCTCGAGCGTGTGCACCTGCTCGCCCCGATCGATGATGAAGGATTGCTGGCCGCTCACGCTCGGATCGGCGATGACGGCGAGCGAGACCTTGAAGCTGTTCTCGAGGTCACGCAGATGGCCGCGCTTGTGATTGAGCACGTAGAGCGCCACCTCGGTGCGGGTGCGGACCACGAGATTGTGGGTCGCGCCCTTCATCAGCGTCTCTTCGAGGCTGCGCAGCAGCTGCAGCGCCACCGAGGACACCGAGCGCACGTGACCGGTGCCGCCGCAATGCGCGCACGGCTCGGTCGAGCTTTCGAGCACGCTGGCCCGGATGCGCTGCCGCGACATCTCCAGAAGGCCGAAATGCGAGATCCGGCCGACCTGGATGCGCGCGCGATCCTGCCGCAGGCAGTCCGACAGCTTGCGTTCCACGGAGCGGTTGTTGCGCTTCTCGTCCATGTCGATGAAGTCGATGACGATCAGCCCGGCTAGGTCGCGCAAACGGAGCTGCCGCGCCACTTCCTCGGCCGCCTCCATATTGGTCTTGAGCGCTGTGTCCTCGATGTGATGCTCGCGCGTGGCGCGGCCGGAGTTCACGTCGATCGAGACCAGCGCCTCGGTCTGGTTGAGCACGATATAGCCGCCTGAGCGCAGCTGCACGGTCGGCGAGAACATCGCGTCGAGCTGGCTCTCGACGCCCATCCGGGAGAACAGCGGCTGGCCGTCGCGATACTGCTTCACCGCCCGGACATTGGTCGGCATCAGCATCTTCATGAAATCGTGCGCCTCGCGGTAGCCGTCTTCGCCGGCCACGAGGATCTCGTCGATCTCCTTGTTGTAGAGGTCGCGCAGCGAGCGCTTGATCAGCGAGCCTTCCTCATACACGAGGGTCGGGGCCTGCGACTTCAGGGTCATGTCGCGGACCGTTTCCCAGAGACGCAGCAGATATTCGAAGTCGCGCTTGATCTCGGGCTTGGTGCGGTTGGCGCCGGCGGTGCGCAGGATCACGCCCATGCCCTCGGGCACGTCGAGGTCCTGCACCACTTCCTTCAGGCGCGAGCGGTCCTGCGCCGAGGTGATCTTGCGGCTGATGCCGCCACCGCGCGCCGTGTTGGGCATCAGCACGGCATAGCGGCCGGCCAGCGACAGATAGGTCGTCAGCGCCGCGCCCTTGTTGCCGCGCTCCTCCTTCACGACCTGCACCAGCATCACCTGGCGGCGCTTGATGACTTCCTGGATCTTGTACTGCCGGCGCGGACGGAAGGTGCGCTCCGGCACTTCCTCCAGCACGTCATCGCCGCCGACGGATTCGACGAGCTCTTCCTCGATCTCCTCGCCGTCGTCCTCGTCGTCCTCATGGTCGCCGGACGCGGTGTCGGAGCCGTTCTCGTCGCCGGGCACGATGGTGACGCCGTGATCAGCATGTTCGCCCACGGCAGCGACGTCATCGTCGTCGTGCTCATCGTGATCATGCTCATGATGGTGGTATTCGTGATGTTCGTGCTCATCATGTTCGTGCTCGCCGTCATGATGCTCGTCGTGACCGTGGTGCTCATGGTCATGCTCGTCTGCCGCGACAGCCGGGCTGGCCGCCTCGGCAGCGTGCGAGCCGCCGGTCTGCGCGCTCGCGGCCTCCGCAGCTTCGCCGGAGGGCTGCTCGGTAGCAGCGTCATGGTCCTGCGCGGCAACGGCATCAGGCTGACGGTCGGCATGCTCGCGCGATTCGTCGGCTGCGCCCTGCCGAGCTTCGCCCGAGGCGTCCCGACCTTGAGCCTCGACCGGGCCTTCGGAGAAGCCCTGCGCCTCGCTGGGAGCGGTCGCGTCGGCGTGCGGCTGATCGTCCTGCGCATAGGCGTGGTGGTCTTGCGCCTCGTGGTCGGCCTCGTGCCCTTCGGTCGGGGCAGGGAGGCCCGCCTCGGCGACCTCGACGATCTCGCTCTGGACCCGTTCGCCGCTGCCGCGGCGCCGTGAACTGCGGTGCCGGTTGCGGCGGCGGTTGGAGCGGTTCTCGCTTTCCTCTTCGGCTTCGCGGTGCGCGCGCTCCTCGGCCTCGATCAGAGCCTGCCGGTCGGCGACCGGGATCTGATAGTAGTCCGGATGGATTTCGCTGAAGGCCAGGAAGCCGTGGCGGTTGCCGCCATACTCCACGAACGCGGCCTGGAGCGAAGGCTCCACCCGCGTCACCTTCGCCAGATAGATATTGCCGCGGAGCGGCTTGCGGCTGGCTGATTCGAAATCAAACTCTTCGATACGCGAACCGCGGGACACCACGACCCGGGTCTCTTCCGGGTGGGTAGCATCGATCAACATCTTGTTGGGCATATTGGAACTCTTGGAGGCGACGGGCGCGATTGGCCGCGAGCGCGTGGCGCGCTGTCGGATGACGCGACGGTCCACCTGATTCGGGGGTGAGGGGAAGGCCTAAACGCAGCTGGTCGCGCCGCGCCAACCCTGATGCCGGCGGGGCGATTGGCCGGACGGGGGTCTGGCCCCGCATCGGCGCGGATCGTCCGCTGGTCATGGTTGGCAACTCAGTCTGGCGCATCAAGCGTCGGCCCGTCTGGAATATGTGGGCGGCAGCGGGTGCCGCCTTCTCTGTTGCCGAAGGCCAGATTGCGCCGAAACGCTTGCCTGGATCGAATACCCACCCTGTCACGGGTGCGGTATCAGGCTATACCGTGTCTGACCTGGTGCCCGGGCGGTCTCTGCGAGGAGGCGCCCTGACAGGCGCCACTCGGCTCGTGACCGGCTCTCCGTTGCGGCCGCGCGGGATCGCGCAGGCTTTGGTGGAGCGTCGGAAAGGCGCTGGACTCTTCGCAACGACCGAGGACCCGATATCGAGCACCCCGATCACGAAGCTTCCGGCGTTTCACCGGAGGTTGAACGCGACACAACCGGCAGTAAGGATTAGCCTTCAGCCCTTCGTACATACGAGGAATGGTCAGGTCGCGCAAGCGAAGCGTCGCGGAACCGCAACAATCGGTGGCCTTTAACGAAAATGACAAAATTTGGCGGTTAACCCCTGGGATTGGTTGCGGTAAGACGATCCCGCGGAGGCATCGATTTGGCAATTGGCCGGGCGAATTACCTTTCCTTGCTGGGATGCGCGTCGCTGTGCGTCACGCAAATGTTATGTGCGGCGGTCATTCCGGCCCGCGCCCAGAGCGGGCCGGTCGGCCAGGTGCCGCCTGCCGTGGTCGGGCCCGGGTTCCCCATCGCCACCGACGCACGGGTCGCCGGCGATTCCCGACAGACCCGATTCGTGCTCGATCTCGACCGGACGGTGCCGTTTCGAACCTTCCTGCTCAGCGAACCCTATCGCGTCGTCGTCGACCTGCCCCAGGTCAGCTTTCATCTGCCCACTGGAGCCGGGACCAGCGGCCGTGGTTTGGTGAAGGCGTTCCGCTATGGGATGGTGATGCCCGGTGGGTCCCGCATCGTCTTCGATCTCACCGGCCCGGCTCGAATCGCCAACTCCACGGTGCTGGATGCCGCCAACGGTCAGCCGCCGCGGCTGGTGCTCGAACTGGAGGAGGTCGACGAGGCGACCTTCGCCCGCGCCATCGGCAGCGACAGCCGTCTTGCGCCCAGGCCTGCCGATTCGGGGTCCGCGACGGCGTCGGTCGCGGTCGCAGGAAACCCTGCGCCGGCAGTTCGGCCGCCGCCGACGACGGTCGCCATCGCCCCCCCTCCGACGGATGGTCCGCCGGACACCCGGCCCGTGGTCGTGATCGACCCCGGTCATGGTGGTATCGACTACGGCACCCAGGGCGGCGAGGTGCCGGAGAAGAATCTGGTGCTCGCCTTCGGCCAGGCGCTGCGCGACCGGCTGGAACGGTCGGGCAAGTTCCGCGTGATCATGACTCGCGACGACGACACCTTCATCCCGCTTGGAGACCGGGTCCGCATCGCCCAGAAGCAGTCGGCGGCTCTGTTCGTCTCCATCCACGCCGATGCGCTGCCGCGAGGTGAGGGCACTGCGCAGGGCGCGACCATCTATACGCTGTCGGACAAGGCGTCCGACGTCGAGGCGGAACGGCTGGCCGAGGCCGAGAACCGGGCCGACCAGATCGGCGGGGTCAATCTGACCGAGGAGCCGGCTGACGTCGCCGACATCCTGATCGATCTGGCCCGCCGGGAAACCCGCACGTTTTCCAACAGGTTCGCCCGTGTGCTGATGAACGACATGAAGACGGCGGTGCATATGCATAAGCGCCCGCTGAAATCGGCCGGTTTCCGCGTGCTCAAGGCGCCCGACGTGCCATCCGTGCTGGTCGAACTCGGCTATGTCTCCAACAAGGGCGATATGGGGAACCTGGTCTCCGACGCGTGGCGGTCGCGCACGGCGGACGCAATGGCGCGGGCGATCGATGCCTTTCTGGCCAAGCGCATCGCCAACGCGGGCCCCGAGAGGCCGGACAAGCCGGCGGCGGTCCGTGCAAAGCCCTAGTTTGGCCACAGCAACATCCGTATAAACGTGCTGCGAGGCACCCGGAATCAGTGAGGATTCCTTCTCGGCAGACTTGTGATAGGCTTGACCACTGATAGGCTTGACCATGCGTTTCTCTGGCATGGGTCACGCGGCATTGCAGCCGACCGTGTGATTTTTGGCGGTAGCGCCTGTGGGTGCGCCGCGTCCGAGCCGAGAGACGAAACAAGAGTTGGAACGGATATTCGCCGATGCGCTTTCTGGTGCGGTTTTTGGGCTTCCTGTTCGCGGCCGGTACCGTCTTGTTCCTGGTCGGTGTGGCAGCAGCGGCCGGCCTGATCTGGCATTTTTCCAAGGACCTGCCTGACTACTCCCAGTTGCAGGATTATGAGCCGCCGGTGATGACGCGCGTGCACGCGGTCGACGGCTCGCTGGTCGGTGAATATGCCCGGGAGCGCCGGCTGTACCTGCCGATCCAGGCGGTTCCCAAGCTCGTGATCAACGCCTTCCTCGCCGCCGAGGACAAGAACTTCTACGAGCATGGCGGCATCGATTTCACCGGCATGGCGCGCGCCGCCGTGGTCTACGCGCAGAACTTCGGCTCGAATCGCCGTCCGCAGGGCGCCTCCACCATCACCCAGCAGGTCGCCAAGAACTTCCTGTTGACCAACGAGGTGTCGTTCGCCCGCAAGATCAAGGAAGCGCTGCTGGCGATGCGCATCGAGCGCACCTACTCGAAGGACAAGATTCTCGAGCTCTATCTCAACGAGATCTATCTCGGCTCGGGCGCCTATGGCATCGCCGCGGCGTCGCTGGTCTATTTCGACAAGTCGGTGAACGAGCTCACCGTGGCGGAGGCGTCCTATCTCGCCGCGCTGCCGAAGATGCCGGGCAGCCTGCATCCGATCCGGAATCGCGACCGCGCCATCGAGCGCCGCAACTACGTCGTCGATCGTCTGCTCGAGAACGGCTGGATCAAGCAGGCCGACGCCGACAAGGCGCGCAAGGATCCGCTGACGATCGCGAGCCGCAACACCGGCGCCCACATCTTTGCGGGTGAATATTTCGCCGAGGAAGTTCGCCGCGACATCTTCGAGCGCTATGGCGAGAAGAAGCTCTACGAAGGCGGCCTGTCCGTCCGGACGACGCTCGATCCGAAGATTCAGGTCATGGCGCGCAAGGCCATGGTCGCCGGACTCGTGAGGTACGACCAGGAGCAGGGCTATCGCGGGCCTGTCTCCAAGCTCGATACTTCGGGCGATTGGGGGGTGAAGCTCGCCGACATCAAATCGCTCTCGGACATCTCACCGTGGCGGATGGCCGTGGTGCTCGAGACCAGTGACCAGTCCGCCCGCATCGGCTTCCAGCCGCCGCGCGAACTCGGCGGCGCCGTCAGCAAGGAACGCCAGACTGGCCTGATCACGCTTGACGGCGTGAAATGGGCGCGGGCTGCGACGGCCAACGGCCGTGGCAAGGTGCCGACGTCGGTCGCCCAGGTGCTGCAGCCGGGCGACGTGATCTATGCCGATCCGCTGTACAAGGAAGGCAATCCGGTCGAAGGCCAGTATCGCCTCGAGCAACTGCCCGAAGTGTCCGGCGCGATGGTTGCCATGGACCCGAACACCGGCCGTGTGCTCGCGATGGTCGGCGGCTTCTCCTTCGACCAGAGCCAGTTCAACCGCGCAACGCAGGCCTACCGGCAGCCCGGATCGTCATTCAAGCCGATCGTCTATTCTTCGGCGCTCGACAACGGCTATACGCCGTCGACCCAGGTCGTCGACGCACCAATCGAGATCGACCAGGGGCAGGGCGGGCAGGTCTGGCGCCCCGACAACTTCTCGAACGGCAAATATCTCGGGCCCACGACCTTGCGCAACGCGCTGCGTCTGTCGCTGAACACGGTGACCGTGCGTCTCGCGCAGGACGTCGGCATGCCGCTGATTTCCGAATACGCCAAGCGATTCGGAGTCTATGACGAGCTGCCGAATTACCTCTCCTACGCCCTCGGCGCCGGCGAAACCACGGCCATGCGCATGGTCACGGCCTATTCGATGATCGCCAATGGCGGCCGTCGGGTGAAGCCGACCTTGATCGACCGCATCCAGGACCGCTACGGCCACACCATCTTCAAGCATGATGCCCGCGAGTGCCGCGGCTGCGACGCACCGGACGGCTGGAAGAACCAGAGCGAGCCGCAGCTGGTCGACCGCCGGGAGCAGGTTCTGGATACGATGACGGCCTACCAGATCACCTCGATGCTCGAGGGCGTGGTGCAGGCGGGCACGGCGACCGTGCTGAAGGAGGTCGGCAAGCCGATCGCCGGCAAGACCGGCACCACCAACGAGGCCAAGGACGCATGGTTCGTCGGCTTCTCGCCGGACCTCGCCGTCGCCATCTACATGGGTTACGACAAGCCCCGGCCGCTCGGTAGGGGTAATGCTGCGACCGGCGGTCATCTGGCCGCGCCGATCGCAAAAGACTTCATGAAGCTCGCGCTGGCCGACAAGCCGGCCACGCCCTTCAAGATCCCGGCCGGCATCAAGCTGGTCCGTGTCGATGCCAAGACTGGCATGCGCGCGAGCCCTGGCGACGGCGGCCGCACGATCATGGAAGCGTTCAAACCTGGTACGGCGCCGCCGGACAACTACTCGGTCATCGGTGTCGCCGACGCCGATGGACGCGTGATGCCGTCGCAGAGCGGCGGCCAGCCTGATGCTGGCAGCTTCATCATCCGTCCAGGCACGGGAAGCCTCTATTAGGCATTGGGTCGGCTGAAACTGATGCCGGTGCGGTGCAGAGCGATTGCGCTTTGCGCCGAGCGCCGTTACATCCCCTGTGAGAGACGATGCTGCGGCGCTTCGAGCCGTGGCCTGAAGAGAGCGACATGCGCGCGGAAATCGAGAAAATCGTAGAAGAGATCAAGCAGTCGGTCGGGCTGCTGAGGAGGCATCTTTGACGTCGAGACATCGACGGCAAGGCTGGCCGAGCTGAACAAGCTCGCCGAAGACCCCAATCTCTGGAACGACCCCCAAAAAGCTCAGCGGCTGATGCAGGAGCGGACCTCGCTGGAGGATTCGCTCACCGGCATTGGCAAGGTCGAACGTGAGCTCAGCGACAATATCGAGATGATCGAGCTTGGCGAGGCCGAGAACGATCCCGGTGTCGTCACTGAAGCCGAGAATGCGCTGAAGGAGCTGAAGAAGGAGGTCGCGCGGCGCGAGCTCGAGGCGCTCCTGTCCGGCGAGGCCGACAAGTTCGACACCTATCTCGAGGTCCATGCCGGCGCCGGCGGCACCGAGAGCCAGGACTGGGCGCAGATGCTGCTGCGCATGTACGCCCGATGGGCCGAGAAGCACGGTTTCAAGATCGAGTATCTCGAAGAATCGTTGGGCGAAGAGGCCGGCATCAAGTCGGCGACCATCCAGATCTCCGGGCATAATGCCTATGGTTGGCTGAAGACTGAAGCCGGCGTGCATCGCTTGGTCCGAATCTCTCCGTTCGATTCGAATGCACGCCGCCACACCTCGTTCTCTTCGGTGCAGATCTTCCCGGTCATCGACGACAGCATCAAGATCGACATCAAGGAGTCCGATGTCCGCGTCGACACCATGCGGTCCGGTGGCGCCGGCGGCCAGCACGTCAACAAGACCGAATCGGCGGTCCGGCTGACGCACATCCCAACCGGCGTTGCCGTGGTCTGTCAGGCTGGCCGGTCACAGCACAAGAATCGCGCCCAGGCCTGGGACATGCTGCGCGCACGCCTCTATGAGATCGAGCTGAAGAAGCGCGAGGAGAAAGCTGCGGCCGACCAGGCGGCCAAGACCGAGATCGGTTGGGGCCACCAGATCCGCTCCTACGTGCTGCAGCCGTATCAGATGGTGAAGGATCTGCGCACGGGCGTGCAGACGTCCGACACCGCCGGCGTGCTCGACGGCGATCTCGACGAGTTCATGGCGGCGACGCTGGCGCAGCGCGCGTTCGGCACGACGCCAGGCGCTGCGATCGAGGACGTCGATTGAGCGTGGCGCGCGTTGCCTTCATCGGGCTCGGGCGCATGGGCCATGGTATGGCCGGTCGTTATCTCGACGCAGGCTATTCCGTGGCGGTCTGGAATCGCAGCCGGGCGAAGGCGGAGGATCTGATCGCGCGCGGCGCGCGCTGGTCGACCTCGCCAGCTGATGCGGCAATCGATGCCGATGCGGTCGTGACGATGGTGGCTGATGACGACGCCTCGCGCGCGGTTTGGCTCGGGCCGGATGGCGCCGCGGCCACCATGCGGGTCGGCACGATCGCGATCGAATGCTCGACCGTATCGCGCGACCATGCGCTGCGTCTGTCGCGCGAGCTGGATGCGCGCGGCGTGACCTATCTCGACTGCCCGGTGACCGGGCTGCCCGACGCGGCCGCGAGCGGCAAGCTGACCTTGCTGGTCGGTGCCGACGCTGCCGATCTCGACCGCGCGCAGCCGTATCTGGCGCCGATCGGCTCGACCATTCGCCATTTCGGGCCCGTGGGCGCCGGGACAGTCTACAAGCTGATCAACAACCTGCTTGGCGCGATGCAGATCGCAGGTCTTGCGGAGGGGCTCGCAATCGCCGAGCAGGCCGGCCTCGACATGAAGCTCGTGTTGGAGGCGATCCAGAGCGGCGTCGCGGCGAGCCCCCAGGTTCTGCGCCACGCGCCGCGCATGATCGCGCGCAACTTCGCCGATGCAAGCTTCACCGCGGCGCTCCGTCACAAGGATGCAGCCTATGCGCTGCAGCTCGCCGAGCAGCTACTTGATGAGCGTCCCATCATGGCCCAGGCAGCCGTCGATGCTTATGCGCGGGCGAAGGCGGCGATGCCGGATGAGGACGAAGGCCGCATGATCGAGCTGGTGTCGCGGCCGAGATCCATGCCGTAGGCACACCAGCGGAAAGCGGGTGGACGGCGCGAGGCTTCGCCTGCAAGGCTCGCGCGGATGAAACAGCGGTTTGCGGCGATGACATCCCAGATCGAGAGCATGGACGCGCGGGACTGGTCGCTGCTCTGCCTGCTCTCGCTGCTGTGGAGCGGATCGTTCATCTTCAACGGCCTCGCCTTGAAGGAACTGCCCCCGCTGACGCTGGTGCTGCTGCGCATCGTGCTGGCGGCGGCGATTCTGCTGCCGGTGGCGCGACTGCGCGGGCTCGGCTTTCCCAAGGGGATTGTCGGCTGGCTGCCGTTCCTTGCCGTGGCGCTGTTCAACAATGTCGTGCCATTCTGCCTGATCGTGATCGGCCAGACGTTCATCACCTCCGGCCTTGCTGCTGTCCTCAATGCGACGACGCCGCTGTTCACAATCGTGGTGATGGCCGCCGCGGGAGAGGAAAGGCTGTCGGCCCGGCGGGCAGCGGGTCTGGTCGTCGGCCTCGTCGGGGTCGTGATGCTGCGGGGCGGACCGGGGCTCGGCGGCTCGGCAGGCGGCTACGGCATTCTGTTCGGTCTTGGCGCGTCGCTCAGCTACGGCATCGCCGCGCTGCTGGTGCGCCGCCATCTCGCCCATTCGCCGCCGCTTGCAACCGCCACCTTCCAGCTCTCGGCGTCCAGCGTGATGATGCTGATGGTCGCCGGCGCGGTCGACCAGCCCTGGCGTCTCCCGCTTCCCGGACTGCAGACCTGGGTCGCGGTCATAAGCCTTGCGGCGCTGTCGACGGCGTTCGCCTATATCGTGTTCTTCCAAATCCTGCGCCGCTCCGGAGCGACCAACGTGATGCTGGTGACGTTGTTGATCCCGTTGACGACAATCCTGCTCGGGTCGCTGGTGCTCGGCGAAAGCATCTCGTTGGGGGAGATCAGCGGCGCGCTGGTGATCGGGAGTGCGCTGCTGGTGATCGACGGTCGCATCTTCAGCGTCATTCGCCCTTCACCGCGACCGTCCTGCTGAACTGCACGCGCACGATCACTTCGTGCCGAACATCCGATCGCCGGCATCGCCCAGACCGGGCACGATGTAGGCGTGGTCATTCAGCTTCTCGTCGATCGCCGCGGTCCAGATCGGGATGTCCGGATGCTCCTTCTCGAACTTGGCGATGCCTTCCGGTGCCGCCAGCAGGCAGACGAAACGGATGTCGCGGGCGCCGCGCGTCTTGAGCAGCTCGGCAGCCGCGCAGGCGGAGTTGCCGGTCGCGAGCATCGGGTCCATCAGGATCACCGTGCGGTCGCTCAGGTCCTGCGGCGCCTTGAAGTAATACTCGATGGCCTGCAGCGTGTTGGGATCGCGGTAGAGTCCGATATGGGCGATGCGCGCGGACGGCATCAGCGCCAGCATGCCGTCGAGGAAGCCGACGCCGGCGCGCAGGATTGGCGCAAGCGTCAGCTTCTTGCCGGCGATCTTCGGCGCCTTCATCGGCGCGATCGGCGTTTCGATGTCGACCAGCTCGAGCGGCAGGTCGCGCGTGACCTCGTAGGCCAGCAGCATGCCGATCTCGTTCAACAGCTCACGGAAGCCCTTGGTCGAGCGGTCACGCTCGCGCATCAAGGAGAGCTTGTGCTGGACCAGCGGGTGATCGACGACGTGAACGCTCGTGTTTGCCATGATTCAAGTCCAGCAGGATCGCAGGTTCTGTGGGAGATGGATGCGTGCCAGGCTCATGGCAGCACCTCGCGGCGGTCGGCGAGCATCGTCTCCGCCTGGCTGCGGCGCTCGGAGAGGAGCCCGGCGCTGACGTCCTGGATCAGGTTGAGCAGCACCTGCGCATCGCTGAGCCGCGGCACGGTCACGTAGTCGGCGCCGGCAGCGTAGAGGTCGTTGACGTCGGCGAGCAGGTCGGCGGTCGCGATGATCTTGGCCGTTGCATTGATGCTGCGGACATGGCGCACCAGCTTTTCGTTATTGGCACCCTTGAGCAGCGAATCCGGGATGCTCAGGATGATCAGCTCGGCCTGGCCCACCCCCGCATGAATCAGCGTGTCGACGTTGCTGATGTCGCCATAGGTCACCTGGATGCCGCGATCGGACAAGGTTCGGAAGACGACGGGGTTGAAATCGACCACGCCGATCTGCTCCAGCAGCGCTGGCTCGTTGCGCTCGATCTCGCTGAGCAGCGCGCTTGCCGTGCGGAAGAATCCGAGGAGAACGATCGGCCGTCCGGCGCCGTGTCCGCCCTCATGTCCGGCCTCGCCATCCTTGCTTGCATCGAGGTCGCGCAGACCGATCCGCTTGAGCAGCGGGATACTTCGCCGCGCGATCGGATCGGAGCGTACGATGACGAAGGTCGAGAGCACGGCGAGCAGCACGAAAGCAAAGGACGCTGCGCTCGACGTGCCGTTCTTGAGGTGCCCGGCGGCGGCGCCGGTCTGGATCACCACCAGCGAGAATTCGCTGATCTGGGCGAGGTTGAGCGCCGGCAGCAGGCTGGCACGCAGGCCCTGCCGCATCATGTAGAGCGGCGTGAACGTCGTGAGCAGCCGGCTCGCCACCGTGAACAGCGCGATCACGAGCGCCAGCCCCACCACGGACATCGTCGGGATCGGGATCGTCATGCCGAGCGCGACGAAGAACAGCGTGATGAAGAAATCGCGCAACGTCGTGACCTTGGCGGTGACGTCGAGCGCGTAGGGGAAGGTCGACAGCGAGACGCCCGCGACCAGCGAGCCCATCTCGCGCGACAGGTGCAGCCTTTCAGCGATCTCGCCGATCAGGAAGCACCAGGCCAGCGCGCCGAGCAGGATCAGCTCCGGAGTACGCGCGATGCGATGGAACACCGGCGGCAAGACGTAGCGGCTGAGGAGCAGGGCGATCGCGACCAGTGTGCCGGCGCGGGCGAACGACAGCAGGATCACGCTGACATGGAGGTCGTCGAGGCTCGGCTGCACCGCCAGGAACAGGATCGCGAACACGTCCTGCAGCACGAGCACGCCGAGCGTGATGCGGCCGGGCAGGGTGTCGAGCTCGCGCTTCTCGTACAGCACCTTGACGATGATGACGGTCGAGGACAGCGCGCAGGCGACGCAGAGATAGAGTGCGTCGTAGCTCTCGGCGCCCATCCGCATGCCGATCGCGACGAAGAACAGGATGCCGAGCGCGGCACCCCCGAGCAGTTGGACCCCACCGGCGATCAGAATCACCGGGCCGGCACGGATGATCTTCTTGAGGTCGATCTCGAGCCCGATCATGAACAGCATGAAGATCAGGCCGAGCTCGGAGATCACCGAAATCGACTCCTGGGACTTGACCCAGCCGGTGCCGAAGGGGCCAATGGCGAAGCCCGCGACCAGATAAGCGAGAATCGAGGGCTGGCGCCATCTATGTGCCGCCAGTCCAAGCACCCACGCAAACAGGATGCAGAGCGTGATGTCGCCGATCAGTTCATGCATGAAGCAACCCCCAAGGCGGCAATTTATGTCGCGCCGCCGCGCAAGGAAACCCGCAATCTGTCACATCCGGACCGGCGCATTCGCGCTGCTGCTCATCGCAGCTGTTGCGGCCGGCGCGGCGCAGGCCGCCGACGACGTGACCACCGCTTTCGCGAGCTCGCTGACGCCAGTTCCGGCGGAGCCGGTCACGGTCACGGGCGCCGTCTATGTCCCCGTCTATTCCAGCGTTGCGATGACCCCGGGCCGGGTCCAGGCCGATTTCTCGGTGACGCTGAGCATCCACAACGCCTCCGAGCAGCGGCCGCTGATCGTCCGGCGCATCAACTATTACGATACGGCTGGCACGCTGGTGGAGGCGCATCTGCGCGAGCCCGTCGCCTTGAGGCCGTTCGCGACCGTCGAGGTCTTCGTGCCCATCAAGGACACCCGCGGCGGCACCGGCGCCAATTTCGTCATCGACTGGGCCGCGACCGGTGAGATCGCCGAGCCCGTCGTCGAGGCGCTGATGGTCGGCGGCATCGGCGCCGGCTATTACGCCTTCATCAGTCAGGGCCGCCCGATCCGGCTGACCGGGCGGTGAGCGCGGGGCGGCTCAGGCCGCCCGCACGTTGCCGAGGAATCGGTCGACCTCCTGCCGCAGCCGGTCGCTCTCCCGCGACAGCGACTGCGCCGCCGACAGCACGTTGCCCGAAGCAGAGCCGGTCTGCGAGGCGCCGCGCTGGACGTCGACGATGTTGGTGTTGACCTCGGTGGTGCCGCGCGACGCTTCCTGGATGTTGCGCGAGATCTCCTGCGTCGCCGCGCCCTGCTGCTCGACGGCGGCGGCGATGGTCGAGGAGATTTCCGACAGCCGCTCGATCGTCGTGCTGATCTCGCGGATCGCCGACACCGATTCCTGTGTCGCTGCCTGGATGCCCGAGATCTGCTGGGCGATCTCACCGGTGGCCTTCGAGGTCTGCTCGGCGAGCGCCTTGACCTCGGACGCGACCACGGCGAAGCCGCGGCCGGCATCGCCGGCGCGCGCCGCCTCGATGGTGGCGTTCAGCGCCAGCAGGTTGGTCTGGCCGGCGATGGTGTTGATCAGCTCGACCACGTCGCCGATCCTCGCGGCTGCCTTCGAGAGCTCGTTGACGCGGTCGTTGGTGGTGCGCGCCTGATCGACGGCGCCGTTGGCGATGCGCGCCGATTCCTGCACCTGGCGGCTGATCTCGGTCACCGACGAGGTCAGTTCCTCGGTGGCCGAGGCGACCGACTGCACGTTCGTCGCGGCCTGCTCGGACGCGGCGGCCACGGTGGTGGCGAGCTCCTGCGAGCGCGTCGCGGTCGAGGTCAGCGTGCCGGCGGACGTCTCGAGCTGCGACGAGGCCGAGGACACCGTCTGCACGATGCCGCCGATCGCGCTTTCGAATTCGCTGGCGAGCTTGTTCATTCCGGCCTTGCGCTTGACCTCGGCCGAGTGCTGCACGGCCTTCACTTCCTCGCTGTTGAAACGGACGATCGCCTGCACGGTCTGCAGGTTGCGCAGCGCCTCGCCGAGCTCGTCGTCGCGCTCCACCGGAATGCGGTTGTCGAGCTTGCCGGCGGTGATGTTCTGCATGGCGTCGTTGAGCACCTTGAGCGGCCGCAGCACCGCGCGGATGCTCTGCAGGCTGAACGTAGCGCCGATTCCGATACCGGCCAGGATCATCACAGAAATGATCGCGAGCACCACCAGATATTGTCTCTCGGCCTCCTCGTAGAGCGCCTTGCCTTCCTTCACCTGGATCTGAACGAGCTTGTCGAGCTCGTGCTTGGCGGCCTCGAACAGATCATGCCCCTTGGTGGCGATATGCTGGCTCGCCTCGTCGAACTTGCCCTGCTCGAGCAGAGCCAATCCCGGCCTGATGCCTTCCTCCAGATAGGCCTTGCGCTTGATCGCGAAGGCATCGGCGACGATCTTCTCCTCCGGCGTCAGGTAGCTCGCCATGTAGTCGGCCCAGACCTTGGTGATCCTGGCGCTGTTTCCGTCCACCAGCGCCCTGATGCCGTCGATCGGTTTTCCGGCCTTGCCGTTCGCCGCCGCAGACTGTTGCGACGACATGTTCTGCAAGGTGCGATCGTTGATCTCGAGCAATTGCGCCAGCGGGATCGTGCGATCCTCGTACAGCGACTTCATGGCGACGTTGGTGGAGCGGGTCGACAGCAGGCCGGCCGCGCCGATGATCAGCATGAATACGCCCAGCACCGCGGCCAAGGTCGTCAGGCGCGCCCTGAGCGTACCCGTGAAGAGCGACAGGCGGTCGAACACCGAGCGGCGGCGGATGACGCCCGCGCTGATCGCGTAGCCCTGCGCCTTGTTCTGATTCAACAGCCCGTAGACCTTCTCGGCCTCGGCGCGCTGCTCGGCCGGCAGCTTGGTGCGGATGGAGGTGTAGCCCGTGATCCGGCCGTTCTCGCGGATGGGGGATGCGCTCGCCAGTACCCAGTAGAAGTCACCGTTCTTGCGGCGGTTCTTGACGGCGCCGGCCCACGGCTTGCCTTGCTTCAGCGTGTCCCAGAGATTGGCGAATGCGGCCTCCGGCATGTCGGGGTGGCGGATGATGTTGTGCGGCTGGCCCATCAGCTCGTCGGGGGTGAAGCCGGCGGCATCGACGAACTGGTCGTTGAAGTAGGTCAGCTTGCCCTTCAGATCGGTGCGCGAGACGATCAGCGTCTCGTCGGTGATCGGGTATTCGTTGTGGGTGACAGGCAGATTTTTGCGCACGGTATGACTCCAAATTGTCCCACCTGCATGCGGACACTGGATGCAGAGTTTCAGATCACCGCCTAGAAGGCGCCGACTCCTTAAAAGTTGCGTAAAACCTAGGCACCGTACGACTACGCACTGCTCATAAAGGTTGCAATTTGTATGGAATGCTCGCTCTCGCGCGCAAGTATGTGATTCAGCGTGCAGAAAGAGCTCCCGCGGCGCGGTGCACCCGGGGTTTTCGGCAGCGCCCCCTCGACGCGAGGGTGCAGGGAATGCCGGGTGAAGGCCTCACCCATGGCCCGCCTGCGAAAAAAATGCAGGCGGCAGGTACCACAGGCAAAGCCGTAACCGGCATTCCCTGCGCGATGGTTTTAACAACTTATACGCGATCTCCCCGGGGACCGGCTTTCTTGCCCCCGTCATCCGCGCCAGCGCATCTGCACCGGCACGAACTTGGCGCCAGCATCGGGGCGCCAGGACCACGCGACTTCATCGTCCGCGGCCGCCATGCCCGTCGTGCATCGCAGCCCACGTCCACCGCATCCCGCCCCAACGTCCGTGACGACGCGTACGCCCCTCGCAGAGAGGGCAGGATGGGGGGATCATACATGATTTCTGTAAAAAAGAAATAGCAAAATCGCGTGGGAGAATTCGGATGAGGGAGTTGCTGCCGGGCGTGGTCCTCCCCTTCAGCCGAATGATGGCGCCCACCCGCGGTGGGGCCGGCCACGTCTTCGTGCTCCCGGCCAAGCGATGATCAGCCGCGTGGACCTTTTCGGCGGTCCGTTGGCCGTTCTTCACCGGTTCACGCGCCGTGCGGCTCTTCCGTTCGAAAGCCCGCCGCGGCGATGCCGGCGATCGCGCAGGCTTCGTCATTGTCGCCGAGATCGCCGGAGATGCCGACGGCGCCGAGCACCTGCCTGTCCGGTCCGAGCACCAGGACGCCGCCGGGCGAGGCGACGAGGCGGCCGCCGGTCGTGGCTGATAGCATCGTGAAGAATGTCGGCATGTTGCCGGCGCGACGGCTCAGCTCGCGTGATCCGAAGCCCATGCCGAGCGAGCCGAAGGCCTTGCCGAAGGCGATGTCGAAGCGGACGATGCCGGCGCCGTCCTCGCGCTGATAGGCGATCAGGTGTCCGCCTGGATCGAGCACGGCGACCGCAAGCGGCGCGAGGTTCTTCGCACGCGCTTCGCGCAGCGCGGCGTCGATGATGATCACTGCGTCGGCGAGCATCAGCATGATGTGCGGTTCCTCATTCAATCTGCGATGGTGCCTCAGACGAACATCGCGAGGATGCCGAGAGGGTTCTCGGGCCGCGGAACGCGGAAACTGATCGTCTTCCAGTCCGCAGCGGCCGGCCGTTCCAGGCAGCGATCGAGCCAGCGGTCGACATGGGGCCATGGTGACATGTCGAGCGTGCCGAGCCGGGCCAGCGTCATGACGGCGGCGACATTCAGGTCAGCCACGGTGAAGCGGCCGCTGACGAGATAGGGCCTTTCGGTGAGATGCCGATCGAGGACCGCCAGCGGACGGCCGAGCTTGGTGAGCGCGATCCCGAGCTCGTCGGCATCGCGCTTGTCGGCATCGAACAGGACGCGATTGGCCGCGGCGAGAAGCAGGGGCTTCTCGATCTCGGTCACGACCCAGAAGCTCCACTGGGTGACGAGCGCGTCTTCTTCCAGGGTGGCCGGAGAAAGGTCGCTGCGGTAGCGGCGCGCCAGATGGAGGTTGATCGCGAGCGACTCGAACAGGCGGATCTCGTCGGAGACGAACGCGGGCACGCGTCCGTTGGGATTGATCTTCAGGAAGTCCGGCGTGTGGGTGCTGCCGTCGGTGAAGCCGGTCGGAACGTGCTCGAAGTCGAGCGCGAGCTCCTTCAGCATCCAGGCGCAGCGATGCGCGCGCGAGTGCATCGAGCCGTACAGACGTATCATGGCGTTTCCCCGGTTGTGACAGGCCTGCTGCGAGGCTCTTTGTCATTGGAGTGTTTGTCGTTCGGCGTGAGGCGCTGGCGGATCCGCGGCTGGCGCCTCCGGTGGCCGGACGCGTTAAAGGACGTCGGCGTTTACCCAGATGCCGTGGAAGCCCTCGTGCACCCGGCACGGGAAGCGGATTGTCGCGATGGGGCCGGCCGACAGATTGCGTGCGTCGAGGATGACGAGATCGGTGCGGTTCTCCGCCCGCCGTCCGACGATGCTGAGCAGCCAGCCGTCGCCCTCGGCTGCGTCCGCGCTGCGGGGAACGAAGCATGGCTCCTCTGGCGAGCTCTCGGGGCCGGCGTAGTAGAAGTCGAGCTTGCCCGTCTCCTCGTCGAAATGTCCGAGGCAGGTGAAGGGCGGTCCCTTGGGGCCGAAGGGCAGCATCGGGCCGAGCTTGGGGTTGTTGGTGCCGAACCAGAAGTGCCGGACGCGGGTCATCGCGAAGCGCTGGTCGATGACCGGCATCTCGCCGATGTGTCCGATGAAGCGCGAGATGTCGATGGCGCCAGATGCACTCGACAGATCGATCGTCCAACGTTCGCCGAAGGGCGGCAGCTCCTTGGCCTCGGGATCGTGGATGTCCGGGAACTGGCTGAGCCAGCCGGACTCCGTGACGAACTGGTCGAGCACCAGGCGGCTGCCGTGCTCCCAGGCGTTGAAGGTGTGGGTCTGCATTGCGAGCTTCGGCGCGGTGAACCAGTGGATGCCGGCCACGCCCTGCCGGCGCGGGATCACGGCGACATGGGTCTGCCTGTGGCTGTCCCAATGCCAATAGGGCTCGCCCTTCCTGATGCGATCCCAGTCGCAGACCATCGGGCAGATCACGAAGGCGATGTAGTTGCGTGATACCAGGAAGTCGTGGACCATCGAGCAGTAGGGCGCGGTGAAGCGCTCGGTGCGGGTGAACTCGCCGTCCGGCGCGATGGTGTAGAGCTCGATGTCATTGCTGGCCGTGCCCTCGCAATTATAGGCGAACGCGATGCACTCGCCGGTGAGCGGGTCCATCTTGGGATGGGCGGTGAAGGTGCGGCTCCGGAGCTGGCCGCCGAAATCGGTCTCGCCACGGGTCTCCAGCGTGACCGGATCGAGCTCGTAGGGGCGGCCGGATTCCTTCAGGGCATAGAGCTTGCCATGGTGCCACATCACCGAGGTGTTGGCGGTGTTGGCATCCTCGCCCGCTACCTCGGGTGAATCGGTGAACGGATTGCGATAGGCGCCGAACAGCGCCTTGCGCGCCTGCCGCTCGATCAGGAACTTGCGGGTACGGACGTAGCGCATTGCCAGATCGGCATGACCGTTCTGGATGCGGACCATGTGCACCATGCCGTCGCCGTTGAGGAAGATGTCCTTGCCCAGCAGAGGCGGGTAGGTGTGGTCGGCGCTGTTGCGGTAGTAGACGCCTTCCAGCCCCGCCGGAATGCGGCCGATCACCTCGAGGTCGTGCACCTCGCCCTCGATCCGCACCGGAGCGGCATAGCCGGAGAACACGATATCCTGCGGAAACTCCAGGCCGTTGTGCTGCGTGACGTGTTTGTTCATGGGACTCTCCTTGGTGGCAGGGGGCTCAGGCGGAGCGCAGCATGGCCGGTGATGCGGCGGTGCGTGCCTTGAAGGTCAGCATCAGGACGACGGCGAGCGTGGATATCGTTCCGGCCACGTAGCTCAGACCCCCATAGCCCAGGCTCTCCACGATCGCGCCGGCGACGGCGGGTCCCGCGGCCGATCCGATCATCATCATCGCCGGTGTCGCCGCGACCGCGCGCCGGCTCGGGTCGATCCGCGACAGCAGTCCGAACAGGAACGTGTGGGTGAAGATCACGATCGAGACGTAGGGGATCGCAAAGGCCGCGTAGGTCGAGAAGCCCTGGGCATTGACGATCACGAAAGCCAGCATGGCCTGCAGCAGCGGGCCGGCAATGCCGATCGCGATCGGCGACAGGCGTCGTTGCAGGGCCGCCGCCAGCGCGCCGGGAAGCAGGTTGATGAAGCCGACGGCGATCAGCACCTTGGTGACGTCGTCCTGCGACAGCCCCTTGTGACGGCCGATGCGCTCCAGGAAGGAGAAAACGAGCGACTGGTTGAAGGCGAGGCAGATCACGACGGCGATGATCAGCCAGGCTCGGCCGGGCATCGCGTGCAGCATCTCACCGCCGGTCTCGGCGGCGGCGACGGAGCGCGGGAAGCCGAGAGAGGCCAGGAGCGCCGCGACCGCCATGCTGGCTGCGAACACCGCGAACAGCAGGCGCGGGCTGATCGCATGGATCAGGGCCGGCACGGTGGCGAAGAAGGCGACGCTGAAGACGGCGAGCGCGACATTGGCGAGGCCGAACAGGCGGTGCGGATTGTCGGTACGGCCCATCGTGCCGTGCGTCATCGACAAGGCGGCACCGGCTGCGAGGCCCGCGATGGCGTGGATGACCGGCAGGACCCAGAATGGCACCAGCTCTGGTGGCCTGCTCGCCAGATAGCCGAACGCCGCAGCGGCCACGATGAAGCCGCCGACCACGATGCTGCGCGCGTCGAGCCGCGTGAACGATCGCGCGGTCACCAGGCTCGCGAGCACGATGCCCGCCAGGAAGCTGGTGACGGTCGCACCCGCCTGCGCCGGCGACAGACCGTAGAATTCGATGAACGTTCCGACCCAGACCGGCAGCGCCACCAGGTCCAGCATGCCGGCCACGTGGCACGTGGCGAGCACGACTCCACCCGAGCTCGATCGGCTCATGTTTCCCTCCCCGTGAACGGACCAGTCGCGGGGGCCCCTTGGCCCGGGCTTTCGCGCCCTCTGCCGACGCTGGTCCGAGCACACGCTAGGTCGAACCCGTGATCCGGCAAAATCGATTGAATTGCGCATCATCATCGATACGATCGATACCAAGTGACAAGTCCAGGGGAAGGGAGCGCGCTGCGATGCGGCTGGACAGGTTCGATCTCAATCTGCTGGTGGCGCTCGACGCGCTGCTCGACGAGCGCAACGTCACGCGGGCTGCGGATCGCCTCCGGCTCGGTCAATCCGCGACCAGCGCCGCGCTGGCGCGTCTGCGCGAGTTCTTCGAGGACGAGTTGTTGACCCAGGTCGGACGGCAGTTCGAGCTGACGCCGCTCGCCCAGGCGCTGGTCGAGCCGGTCAAGGACACGCTCGTTCGTGCGCGCGCCGCGATCAGCACGAGGCCGGACTTCGATCCCTCGACGATCAGCCGCACGTTCCGGATCTGTGCATCCGACTACGCGACCTATGTGCTGGTGTCGCGAGTGGCGATCGCGCTCGCGCAGCGCGCGAGCGGATTCCAGCTCGAGATCGCGCATCTGCCCAAGCATGTCGAGCAGGTGTTCGGGCTCGGCGACATCGACCTGCTGATATTGCCCGAGCAGTATGCATCACGGATAGCGCATCCGCAGACGCATCTGCTGTCGGACGATCATGTCTGCATGATGTGCCGGGAGCGGCCATTGCGGCGTGGCAAGCTGTCCGAGGACGATTATTTCGCGGCCGATCACGTCAACGTCCGCCTCGGCGAAGCCGGCTCCTTCTCGTTCGAGGAATTGTTCTTCCCGCGCGCCGGCCGGCCGCGAAAGATTGCCTGTACGGTCGATTCCTACTGCCTGCTGCCCAGGATGTTGTGCGGGACGGACCGGATCGCGACACTGCATCGGCTGCTCGCGCAGGATCTGGCGCTGCATTATCCCGTGAAGTTCGTCGGCTTCCCGTTCGAGATTCCGCGCCTGAACGAGTCCATGATCTGGCCCTCGTTCAGGGATCAGGACCCCAGCCACAAATTCCTGCGCCAGGTGTTCGCCGAATGCGCGGCGCAGATTGCGTCCGAAGGCCGGAGCGGGGCACGCGCGTCGCGCAAATGACCGGATGTTGTCTCGTGTCCGTCGGTCGGCGACCATTCCGACCTGCTGCTCGGCGCGATCACGGTGAGGGATCTGGCCTTGCGCAAGGCGCTCAAGGATGTGCTGGTGCGGCTCAGCATCGGCGTCTCGCAGGACGAGGCGGCGCTGGAGCCGGGCGAGTTGTGGGAAGATTTGTCGCGCTTTGTCGATGCGCTCGGCGCGGCGTGAGCCGGTCGGGTCCGGGCGCGGCCGGGCCAGCCATGGGCGGCCTCGGCGGCCGGTATCCCGGAATTGTCCGGTGTCGTGCCCGCCCGGCTGCAATTGGTGTTTCGCCGGACCGGATGGTATGGCTCGACACACGCGCGATCGACGCGACCAGCAACGGACCGAGGCATGATCATGAGCGGCAAGCCGGTGATCCGGATCATTCTTGGGGTCGCGGCCCTCGTTGTCCCGGCGGCAGCGCTGGTCGTCGTGTTCGATCCCGCCCTGGTCCGTGACGTCCCGATCATCGGGCGGGACAGAACGGCCGCGAGCGGAGCGGCAATCCCGGCGGCCGAAGCGCCGGGCCAGTCCGCATCGGTTCCGACCGCCGAGCAAGCGCCGTCCGCCGCGGACCATGGTCGCGGCGCGAGCCCGCTTGCGACGATGCAGCAGCAGGCGAGTGGTCTTGCCGACGCGCTGGGCCCGCTGGTTCCACAGTCGGGCGCCGAAAGCGATGGTCCGGCGTTCGATGTCGTCAACGTCGCTCCTTCGGGCGACGCCGTCGTCGCCGGGCGCGCGGCGCCCGGCGCCACCGTGGAGCTGCTGCGCAACGGCGAGGTTCATGACCGCGTCGTTGCCGACCGGGCCGGACAGTTCGCCATGGTGCCGCCCCGTCTCCCTGCCGGAACCTACGATCTGACCCTGCGATCGAAGCTCGCCGACGGACACGAGGTGACGTCGAAGCAGAGCGTGGCGGTGAACGTCGAGGCCGGGCGGCAGCAGGCCACGGTGGCTCTGCTGTCGCCGGATGAGCCGACGCGCGTTCTGTCGAAGCCGGCCGGCGCGATCCCGCAGGCGCTGGCGGTGGACGCGGTGGATCACGAGACGAATGGCGTCCTGCGCGTCAACGGCCGGGCGCGTCCGGGCGCGACGGTGAGGCTTTATTTGAACGATCGCCTGATCTCATCGACGGTGGCGGGTGCCGACGGACGTCTCAGCATCGCGATCGGCAAGGACGTCAGCCGGGCGGGCAAAGACCGGATCAGGCTCGACGAGGTCGATCCGGCATCCGGCTCCGTCCAGGCGCGCGCCGAGGTCCCGTTGAGCCTGCCCGACGACGCGACGACTGCATCGCTGTCCTCGGTTGTTGCGGGGGCCGAGACGGCCAAGGCACGCGCGGCCGCTCAGTCCACGCTGGTCGCGGCTGCAGGCAACCCGCGTGAGGCGATCGTGCCCGCTGCCAGAGGCGAGCCGAAGATGACGACGGTCACGGTCGCCCGCGGCGATAGCTTGTGGCACATCAGCCGCCGCCTGCTCGGGGGCGGCACGCGCTACGCGGTCATCTACAAGGCAAACCGGGAGCAGATCCGAAGTCCCGATCTGATCTATCCGGGGCAGGTCTTCATGCTCCCGGCCAAGCGATAGGTCCGGCTCCGGAGCGCACCCGCGGGGCGCTGCACCGCACCAACTTGATGTGAGCTGACTGACCTAGCCCGCGCTCAGCCGGACGCCGGCGCGCAGGAATTTCTGCGGGTCGACGGCTTCGCCGTCGATGCGGGTCTCGTAGTGCAGATGCGGGCCGGTCGAGCGGCCGGTCGAGCCGACCTCGCCGATGATGTCGCCGATCTTCACATGCTGGCCGATCTTGACGTTGATCTCGGAGAGATGGCCGTAGCGGGTGGAGAGGCCGTTGCCGTGATCAACCTCGACCATGCGGCCGTAGCCGCCGGCCCAGCCGGCGTTGACCACCTTGCCGTTGGCGGTGACGCGGACCGGATCGCCGGTGGCGGCGCGGAAGTCGAGGCCGGTGTGCATGGCTGGTCGGCCGAGAAACGGATCGGAGCGCACGCCGAAGCCGGAGGTGAACTCGACCTCGCCGATCACCGGCTTGCGATAGGGCACCAGCGACAGCGTGCGATTCATCTTCTCGACCTGGGCGCGGGTGATGCTGATGCGGTAGAGCTGGCGCTCGAACGGACCGGATTCGGCGCCGAGCTTGACCGGCACGTACGGGCCGCCCATGCCGCCCTTCGGTGCCGCCGCTTCGAGCTGACCCATGTCGAGGCCGAGATCGGTGATGACGCCGCGCATCCGGCGGAGCTTCGATTCCAGCGTCTCCTCGGCCGAGGACAGCATCGCGATCTGCCGGGCCTCGACCTGGTCGAGCGAGCGCGTCAACCGCGTCAGCACGTTGTCGACGCCGGCGAGCTTGGTCGATGGGTTCGGCTGCGCGTTGGCCATCACGGGGCTGCGCGATTCGAGCCGGGCCTCGCGGTCCGGCGGCGCGGTGAAGATCACGGTGTCGCTGATCGGCGACGGCTTGGGCGTGGCTGGCGCCGACGGCGGCTCGATCGCGACAGGCGCGCGCGCCGGGGCGCGGATCGAGCCGGTGATGTCGGGCATGCTGCCGAGCGCGGTGGCGCGGCCTTCAAGCGCGCTCTGGCGCTTCAGGATCTGGTCGAGCTTCTGGTCGAACTGCTCCTGGTCGAGCAATTGCCGGCTGGTGGCGCGATCGACCTTGGCGCGTAGCTCGGCGATGCGGTCCTCATAGGCGTATTGCATCTCGGCCTGGCGCGCGATCAGCCGCGTCAGCACGTCGTCGCGAAACGCGAAATAGGTCGCGGTCGCCGCCGACCACAGCCCGAGCAGGCTGACGGTGCCGACCACGATCCAGAATACCACCGGGCCGATGCGCACCTGCTTGCCGGCATGCACCAGCGTGTAGTCGCTCTGCGACGCGGCCGCGACCGGCGCCGGATGGCTGACGTGGGCGCGCCGATGGTGATGGGCGTGCCCACGGTCATGAGAATGGTGCTGGGGATATTCGGCGTGATGGCCGGAACGATACGACATCGGCACTCCCGCGCCGGCCGGAGATCGTCGTTCCAGCGGCGTCATTTACGGGAGCGATTTGACCCCTGCATGGTTAATTTTCCGCCAACGCCGTCAGGCGCATTCTCAGAGCGCGCGCGCCGCCGCGAGCACCGCGTCGGCATGGCCGTCGACCTTGACGTTGCGCCACACTTTGGCGACGCGGCCGTCGGCGCCGATCAAGACGGTGCTTCGGATGATGCCGAGAAACTTGCGGCCATAGAGCGACTTCTCGCCCCAGGCGCCGTAGGCCTCCAGCATCTCATGTGTCTCGTCCGAGATCAGGGGCACGGCGAGATCGTGCTTGTCGCGGAAATTGTCCTGCGCCTTGACCGAATCGGCGGAGACGCCGAGCACTGCGGCGCCGGCGGCCGCGAAGTCCTTCGACAGGCGGGTGAAGTCGATCGCCTCCTTGGTGCAGCCGGGCGTATTGGCCTTGGGATAGAAGAACAGCACGAGCTTCTGGCCGCCGTAATCGGCCAGCGAAACGGTTCCGCCGCCATCGCGCGGCAGCTTGAACGCGGGTGCCTTGACGCCCTCGGCGAGGCCCGTTCCAGTGGTGGCTGGCGTCCTGGGCCCGGCCTTCGCAGCTCCCGTTTTGGTGGTCGCGGCTTTGGACGTCGCGGTCTTTGCGGAGGTCGTCTTGGCGGCTTTCGTCACTGCCGGTTTGGCCGTCTTCTTGGTGGCCTTCTTGGCCGCGGTGGCGAGCCGGTTCCCGTCAATCGCCCCGTAGGACGCCGGGTTGGAGGATTTCTTTTGTGATTCCTTTGACATACGCCTTCCTTTCGTCGCTTTCGGCGGCTCAAAAATGAAAGTATCTCGGTTCTTGTCCGGTGTCCCGGGATCGATCTGGAATCCGTGCTTCGCGGCGCGCAGGGGATTGCGCCTCTTGCGATGAAGCGAAGATCATGGCTACCAGCAGGCGTGAGCACCAGCGCAGTTGAGCACAGTGCAATGACGACTCTCGTACCGTCTCCGGATCAGACGTCCCCGCCACAGAATTCGTCCGGCGGTGGAGAGGCGCCGGTCCGCTGGCGCGAGCAGGTGGGCAAACCTGACGGCGGCGGGGTATAGTGACGAGGATGTCGCGCGTCGTCCGCGCCGCCGGCGAAGCGCCAGCGGCGTGTTGACAGCACCCGCCGAAGCGTGACGGGATCATTTGGGGCATCGAGTCCTGCCGGCAGTGAGCACGCGCGCTGCGTGAACGGGCGGGGCCACACCGGCGACCAACCTGGCCGAGGCCAGGTTGGCACGAATGTTTCGGACACGAGGGGCCGGCACCGAGAGGCAATGGCAAGACAGACATCACCCCACCGGCCCCATCTGCAAGCGGACACCCAGGGCCAGCAGTGGGATGAGGCCGACTGGGATGTGGCCGACCAGTATGAGGCTGCCGCCGAGCACGACGAGACGGTCGGGCAGCGCGCCCGGCGCCTGTTGTCGCGGCCCGATTCGGGCGGGAGCACCGGTCGATTCGGCTGGGCGCGTCCGCGTCTGCCGGGCGGCCGCGTGGCCAAGCGGGTCGTCATCACGCTGGCATCGCTCATGCTGCTCGTCGGGCTCGGCTTCGCCGGCCTGTGGCTGCGGCTCGGTGCGGGCCCGATCAGCCTCGATCTGGCGACGCCGTGGCTCGCGGCGGCGATCGAGGACAATATCGGCCACGGCAACACCGTCGAGGTCGGCGGCACCCAGATCGAGCGTGCCGGCCGGATCAGGATCGCGGTCCGGATCCGCGACATCATCGTGCGCGATCAGGATCACGCCATCGTCGCCAGCGCGCCCAAGGCCGAGGTGCGGCTGTCCGGCGCCGCGCTGCTGATGGGCCAGCTGCGTGCCGAGAGCCTCAAGCTGGTCGACGCCGAGCTCGCGATTCGCATCACCCCGGACGGCACCGTCACGGTGTCGACGGGGGAGACCACCAAGCCGCTGGCAACGGGCGTCGCCTCCAAGCGCGATGCCGGCCTGCCGCCGACATTCCCGCGACCGGGACAGGCCGCGCCACCGCCCAACGCACCGGGACCGCAGGCCGGCTCGCAGCCAGCACCGCCGGCCATGTCGACTGTGCCCGCGACCGCTGCGCCGAACGGCCTGCTCGCCGGCCTGGACTGGCTCGACAGCCTCAGCCTCACCGGGCTCGATGGCCAGAACCTGAACGAGATCGGGTTGAAGAACGGCGTGCTGATCGTCGACGACCAGCAGCGCGGCAACAAATGGACGTTCGAGAACATCAGCCTCAGCTTGCGCCGGCCGTCCGGCGGCGGGGTGGCGCTGAGCCTCGGCGAAGAGGGCGCCAAGCCGTGGCAGCTGCGCATCCTGGTCGGGCCCCAGGCCAACGGCGTGCGCACGGTGGACATCAAGGCCGACAAGGTCTCCACCAGCAACATCCTGCTGGCGATGCGGCTCAAGGATCTCACCTACATGGCGGACCTGCCCATGACCGGCGAGATCAAGGGCGAGCTCGCGCGCGACGGGCTGCCGACCTATCTGCGCGGCAAGATCAACATCGGCGCGGGCAAGATCATCGACACCGATACGCCCGACTATCCGATGGCGATCGACTCCGCCGAGATCAGCATGGAATGGGACGCCGGGCGCCGCGTGCTGATCGCGCCGTTGAAGGTGATCTCGGGCGCCAACCGCATCACGCTCAACGCCAATCTCGAGCCTCCGAACGACACCGCAAACGACTGGCGGCTGGGTCTCAACGGCGGCACCATTCTGCTCGGCGCCATCGAAAACGAGCCCCCGCTGATCTTCAACCGCATCTCGATCAACTTCCGCTTCGACACCGAGGGCAAGCGCGTGCTGCTGACCCAGGCCGAGGTGTCCAACGGCGAAATCGGCGTCGCCGGCACCGGCAGCGTCGAGTATGCCGGCGAGCCGCGGCTGAAGCTCGGCTTCGCGGCGACGCCGATGCCCGCGCTGGCGATGAAACGGATCTGGCCGGCGCTGATCGTGCCGGAGGTGCGGGCCTGGATCATCGAGCGCATCGAGCGCGGCTCGGTGCAGCGGATCGACGTCGCCGTCAATTCGCCGACGCGCAACCTGCCGCGCAAGGGGCCGCCGATTCCCGACGATGGTCTCGACGTCAACATCGTCGCCACCAATGTCACCGTGCATCCGGTCGACGGCCTGCCGTCGGTGCGCGATGCCGACGTGAAGGCGCATGTCACCGGCCGCACCGCGACGGTGACGATCGGGCAGGGCGTCGCGGATACGCCGGCCGGGCGCAAGCTCAACTTCTCCGACGTCGTGTTCGAAGTACCGGACATGGCGCCGAAGCCGTCGCCGTCGCGGGTACGCATGCGCGTCGAAGGGCAGGTCGCCGCTGCCGCCGAAATCCTCGCCTCCGACCGGCTCAACGATCTGTCGTCGATGCCGATCGATCCCAACCAGACCAAGGGAACGTTCCAGGCCAGCGTCAATCTCGCGATGCCGGTCAAGGGCGAACTGACCAAGGCCGACACCAGCTACGCGGTCACGGCCGATCTCAATGGCTTTGCCGCCGACAAACTGGTGATGAACCAGAAGCTCGAGGCCAACACGCTCAAGATCGTGGCCAACACCGCCGGCTATCAGGTGAAGGGCGACGTCAAGATCAACGGCCAGCCGGCCACGCTCGACTATCGCAAGCCGACGGAAGGCGACGCCGACATCAAGATGCAGGCGATCCTCGACGATGCCAGCCGGGCCCGGCTCGGCATGGATCTGGGCACTGCGATCACCGGCAACGTGCCGCTCAAGCTCAATGGCAAGATCGCCGGCTCCAGCGATCGCGACAGCCGCATCGGCGTCGAGGCCGATCTGACCCAGCTCAAGCTCGACAACCTGCTGCCGGGCTGGGTGAAGAATCCGGGCAAATCCGGCAAGGCCACCTTCAACGTTGTCGCCAAGCAGCAATCGACACGCTTCGAGGACATCAACATCGAAGGCGGCGGCGTCTCCATCAAGGGCTCGCTGGAAGTCGACCAGAACGGCGACCTGATGAACGCCAACTTCCCGACCTATTCGCCGTCGGAAGGCGACAAGACGCAGCTCAAGGCCGAGCGCGGCCAGGACGGCGTGCTGAAGCTGTCGATGCGCGGCGACGTGTTCGACGGCCGCGGCTTCCTGAAGTCGGCGATCTCGGGCACCAACAAGGACGCCGACAAGAACAAGGCACGCTCCAACCTCGACTTCGACGCCGAGGTCAAGCTCGGCGCCGTTGCCGGCTTCAACGGCGAGGCGCTGCGCAGCGTCGACCTCAAGTTCTCCAGGCGCGGCGGCGCCTTCAAGAGCTTCAATTTGACCGGCAAGGTCGGCCGCGACACGCCCGTCACCGCCGACATCCGCGTCGGCCGCGAGGCGCCGAGCGCCGATCCTCGCGCGCGTCGCCAGGGCCGCGAGGTGATCTATCTCGTAACCAACGATGCCGGCGCGCTGCTGCGCTTCGCCGACACCTATTCCAAGATGGCTGGCGGCGAGCTGGAACTGGCGATGGAGCCGCCGACGGCCGACTCCAGCCCAAAGGAAGGCCTGGCGATCGTTCGCAACTTCACCGTCAGGGGTGAGCAGGCGCTGGATCGCGCCGCCTCCGGCGCAGCACAGGGCGCCTCGCAAGGCATCGCCTTCACCATGCTGCGCGCGGAGTTCACGCGGCAGAACGGGCTGCTCTCGATCCGCGACGGCGTCGTCAAGGGACCGACGCTCGGCCTGACCATCGAGGGCAGCATCGACTACAACGTCAACCAGGTCCGGGCTTCGGGCACGATCGTGCCGCTGTACGGGCTGAACAACATGTTCAACCAGATCCCTATCGTCGGGCTGTTCCTCGGCGGCAGCAATGAAGGTCTGTTCGGCGTGACCTATGAAGTTGTGGGCACGCCAAGCCAGCCTGTGGTGCGCATCAACCCGATCTCGGCCATGCTGCCGGGCGTGACGCGCAAGATCATGGACTTCAACACCGGCAAGCAGCCATACCCGCCGGCGGAGCTGCCGCCGAACAATTGACGTTGCCGGCCGCCGGCGTTCGGCGACGTCAACGAACCGATCGATGCGGTTCAGGCCGCTCTGACGCCAGCAAGGAAGGTGTCGACCTCGCTGGAGAGCTGCTCGGCCTGCTTGGAGAGGTTGCCGGCCGCGATCAGCAGGTGGCCGGCGGCGCTCCAGGTCTCATTGGCCGCCGTCGAGACGCCGCCGATGTTGGCGGTGACCTCGCGGGTGGCCTGCGCGGTCTGGGTGACGTTGCGCGCGATCTCCGCGGTGGCCGGTCCCTGTTCCTCGATCGCCGATCCGATCGTGGCCGCGATCGCGGACACCTCCTCGATGGTCAGGGTGATGCCGTCGAGCGCGCCGACCGCTTCCCACGTCGCGTTCTGGATCCGGGCGATGCGGTCGCCGATCTCCTGCGTGGCCTGTGCCGGTCTGGCTGGCCAGGCTCTTCACCTCCGCCGCGACCACGGCAAAGCCGCGCCCGGCTTCGCCGGCGCGCGCGGCCTCGATCGTGGCGTTGAGCGCCAGCAGGTTGGTCTGGCCCGCGATGCTCGAGATCAGCTCGGCGACGTGCTCGATCTGCTTGGCGCCATCGGCCAGGGCGCGGACGATCCCGTCGGTATGGCGCGCGCTTTCGACGGCGCGTCCTTGCCGAAACAACTATCATCAAGCAGCCTACTAATCATGAACGCGTGGTTGTTGTGCGCCGTCCACTATGTGGACGGGCGGCTGTCGGAGCGCGCAAGCACATCGTGCTTGGACCGCGGGCCAACTACGTGCGAAGTGCCGGAACGACCAGGAACGGGATCATGCCGATGACGACGCTCACGAGCGCGAGCAGAATGACGGCATCATAGCCGTGGGTGAGATCGTGGATGACGCCGCCGCTCCATGATCCCAGTGCCGATCCGAGCCCGCTGCCGATCGTGATCGTGCCGTAGATGGTGCCAAGCCGCCTGCCGCGGAAGATCTTCATCGCGGTCGCCGACAGGAGCGGCCCGCGCGAGCCGATCATGCTGCCGAAGCAGACGACGAAGCCGGTGAGCAGGAAGATGTTCGGCGAGAATTGCAGCGCCCACAGCATCAGGATTCCTGCGATCGATACGGCGTAGGAGAACAGCACCGACGGCCGCCGGCCGATCAGCCCGTCGAGGGCCGAGACGCCGAGCATGCCGAACAGCAGCACCACGCCCGAGAAGCCCCAGGCGGTGGCGGCCTGCAGCGGCGCAAAGCCGGCATCGATCAGATAGGCGACGACCTGCGGCGCGATCGCATACATGCCAACGGCGGTGAAGAAGAAGGTCGAGAACAACGCCCAGAAGGCGTGATGGCGCAGCGCCCGCGACAAGGTCCAGGCATCGCCGGCGAGTTCGTCGGCGATGGGCCTGGTGATGTGGGGCGCGCCGGCGGCAAACAGCCGCCAGGGCAGCAGCGCCAGCGGCACCAGCAGGATGAAGGTGGCGGCGCCGAACGCCTGATATGTGCTGCGCCACCCGATCGCGTCGATCAGCAGTTGCGAGCCCGGCAGCAGGATCAGCACGCCGGCGCCGGTGGCGGAATAGATCACTGCCATCGCGGTCGGCAGCTTCTTGCCGAACCAGCGGCCCAGCAGGATCGAGTTGGGGACGTTGCCGATCAGCGCGATGCCGATGCCGACGCACAGGCCGATGCTGATCTGGAACTGCCACAGCGCCTGCGCGTGCGCCGCGGCCGTGAAGGCGGAACCAAGCAGCAGGAGGCCGAGCGCATACACGGCGCGTGGTCCGGAGTGATCGAACAGCCGCCCGATCAGCGGTGCGGCGAGGCCGCCGGCGAGCGCCGTCAGTGAATAGATCGAGACGACTTCGGAACGGTCCCAGCCGAAGCTGTCGGAGATCGGCTTGAGAAAGACGGTGAAGCTTTCTCCCAGCCCGCGGCCAATCACCGATAGCGCAAAGCAGAGACCCAGCACCACGAACGCCATGCGCACTCGTGGTGGAGCTGTCGGAATTTCCTCGGCTTGCGCAGGCTCTCGCGGCGCGCTGATCGTCATGCCCTGAGGGAGCGCCTTTCGGCCTTCCCTGACAAGCAGGCAAAAGCGAATGCGGCTATGCAGGCCTGACCAGCACGTGGCGCTTCTTGCCCAGCGACAGCTTGATCACGCCCTCGCTGGTCAGTGCAGCCGGCGTCAGCGCCATCTTCTCGTCGGTGACCGCAATGTCGTTGACGCGCAGGCCACCGCCCTTGATCTGCCGCCGCGCCTCGCCGTTGGAGCCGACGAGGCCGGCCTTGACGAAGGCGTTGAGCACGCCAAGGCCCGCGTCGAGCTCGGCCTGCGGCACCTCGACCGTCGGCAGGTTCTCGGCGATGGCGCCTTCCTCGAAGGTGCGGCGGGCGGTCTCGGCAGCGGTGCGTGCCGCCTCTTCGCCATGCAGCAAGGTGGTGGCCGCATCGGCCAGTGCCTTCTTGGCCTCGTTGATCTCGGCGCCCTGCAGTGCACCGAGCTTCTCGATCTCGGACAGCGGCAGCGTCGTGAACAGCTTGAGGAACTTGACGACGTCGGCGTCCTCGGTGTTGCGCCAGTACTGCCAGAAGTCATACGGGCTGCACTGGTCGGCGTTGAGCCAGATCGCGCCCTGCGCGGTCTTGCCCATCTTGGCGCCGGATGCGGTGGTCAAGAGCGGCGTGGTCAGCGCGAAGAGCTGCTCGGTGCCCATGCGGCGTCCGAGCTCGACGCCGTTGACGATGTTGCCCCACTGGTCGGAGCCGCCCATCTGCAACCGGCAGCCGGTGCGGCGCGCCAGCTCGACGAAGTCGTAGGCCTGGCAGACCATGTAGTTGAACTCGATGAAGCTCATCTCCTGCTCGCGCTCGAGCCGCAGCTTGACGGAGTCCATGGTCAGCATGCGGTTGACCGAGAAATGCCGGCCAATGTCGCGCAGCATCTCGATCCAGTTCAGCTTCGTCAGCCATTCGGCATTGTCGAGCATGATGGCATCGGTGGCGCCATTGCCGTAGCGCAGCACCTTGGCGAACACGCCGCGGATCGACGCCTTGTTGGCCTCGATCTCCTCGACCGTGCGCATCGCCCGCGTCTCGTCCTTGCCGGAGGGATCGCCGACCATGGTGGTGCCGCCGCCCATCAGGGTGATCGGCTTGTTCCCGGTCTGCTGCAGCCAATACAGCATCATCATGGTCAGGAAGTTGCCGATGTGCAGCGAGCGTGCGGTGCAGTCGTAGCCGACATAGGCGGTCGCCTGGCCCTTGGCGGCGAGGGCATCCAGCCCCTCGAAATCCGAGCACTGATGAATGAACCCGCGGCTCTGCAGCACGTTCAGGAAATCAGACTTGAAGCCAGTCATTGTCGGCGACTCTGAGCATTTGTTTACGGTATTGACCGCTTGTCGCGGGGACGTGCGGGAGGCACATGCCACGGATACGGGCGTTGTGGCATTATAAGATGCGCCGGGCTTGTACAAGCATGTGCACGGCCTGGGCGGGACCTCAAATCGGCCGTACTTGGCAAGCAGGGCAGGGTTTTCAGGTTCGACTGCAATGATTCTGACCGCACTTGGCCTCATGAGTGGCACCTCGCTCGACGGGGTGGACGTGGCCCTGATCGAGACCGATGGGCGGCAGATCAAGAGCCTCGGTCCCTCGGGCTACCGGGCCTATAGCGCCGCGGAGCGCAGCCTGCTGCGCGAGGCGCTCGCCGATGCGGTGCAGATCGAGCGGCGCGATGCGCGCCCCGGACGGGTGCGCGACGCCGAGCGCGTCGTGACGGTGGCGCATGCCGAGGCGGTCGCCGCGTTCCTGGCGCAGCACCGGCTCAAGCCCGAGGACATCGACATCATCGGCTTCCACGGCCAGACCGTGCTGCACCGCCCCGAGCGCCGCCTGACCGTGCAGATCGGCGACGCGGCCGTGCTTGCCAAGTCCGTCCACATCCCGGTGATGCACGATTTCCGCGCCGCCGACGTCGATTTCGGCGGGCAGGGCGCGCCGTTCGTACCCGTCTATCACCGCGCCCTGGCGCAGTCGCTGTCGCGCGCGGGGCCGATCGCCGTGGTCAATATCGGCGGCGTCTCCAACATCACCTATATCGACGGCGACGACGTGCTGATCGCCTGCGACACCGGTCCCGGTAATGCGCTGCTCGACGATTTCATGCACCGGACCACGGGACAGGCATTCGATCAGGATGGCCGCGTGGCGGAGCAGGGCAACCCGGACGAGGCCTGGATCACCAGTGCGCTGGAAATGCCCTTCTTCGCGCTGCCGCCGCCGAAATCTCTCGACCGCAATGATTTTGCCGCGCTGAAGCTGGGCGATGTGAAGCCGGCGGACGGGGCCGCGACCCTGACGGCGTTCACGGCCGCAGCGATTGCCCGCATCGTCCCGCTGCTGCCGAAGCCGCCGGCGAGCTGGATCGTCTGCGGCGGCGGCGCCCGCAACCATACCATGATGCGGATGCTACGGGAGCGTGTCGCGCCGGCGAGCGTCGAATCGGCCGATGCGCTGGGCTGGTCGGCGGACGCCATCGAGGCCCAGGCGTTCGGCTTCCTGGCGGTCCGCGGCATGAAGGGCCTGCCGCTGAGCTATCCCACCACCACCGGCGTGCCGTTTCCGATGACCGGCGGAGTGATCGCGCGGCCATGATCCATGCATCTGCATGGACCTTGACAGTTCCATGCGCATGCATCTAGTTTGATGCATCTGCATCAAACTGCCGAGGATGTCATGGCGCCTGCCCTGAAGCTGATCAGCCACAAGCTCTGCCCCTATGTGCAACGCGCCGTCATCGCGCTCACCGAGAAGGGCGTCGCATTCGAGCGGATCGACATCGATCTCGCCAACAAGCCCGACTGGTTCCTGAAGATATCGCCGCTCGGCAAGGTGCCGGTGCTGGTCGTGCCGACGGCGCAAGGCGAGGTGGCGCTGTTCGAGAGCAACGTGATCTGCGAGTACATCGAGGACACGCAAGCCGGCGCGCGGCTGCATCCCGAGGGCGCGCTCGCGCGTGCGCAGCATCGCACCTGGATGGAGTTCGGTTCAGCGATCCTCGGCGATCTCTGGGGCCTGGAGACGACGCAGGATGCCGCGGTGTTCGCGGCCAAGCGCGAGGCGCTGACGGCGAAGTTCGTCCGCGTTGAGGCTGCGTTGGGCGAGGGGCCGTATTTCGATGGCGTCCGCTTCAGCCTAGTCGACGCCGTCTTCGCGCCGATCTTCCGCTACTTCGATGTGTTCGATGGCTACGGCGATCTCGGCATCTTTGCGTCCACGCCGAAGGTTCGGGCGTGGCGCGATCGGCTCGCGCAGCGGCCGAGCGTGAGGACGGCGGTCAGCGCCGACTATCCGCAGCTGCTGCGCGCGTTCCTCGCGCGGCACGATGCGTATTTGTTGAAGCAGGCGGCGTAGGAACGTTGTTGTCGTACCGAGCGTTCACGCCACTCACAGTGCCATCGCCCGGCTTGACCGGGCGATCCAGTATTCCGAGACGCTGATGATCAGCCGAGAAGCCGCGGCGTACTGGATCACCCGCTTTCTTTCGCGGGTGATGACGCAACCTCACCTCACATTGGCGAGGCGCATGTCGAGATAGGCGGTGATGGTTTCCATCAGCGGCTCGAGCTTGCCGTCGAAGAAGTGGTTGGCGCCGGGGATGACCTGCTGGTCGATCACGATGCCCTTCTGCGTCTTCAGCTTCTCGACCAGCGTGTTGACGTCCTTGGGCGGCACCACCGCATCGCGCTCGCCGTGCACGATCAGGCCCGAGGACGGGCAGGGCGCCAAGAACGAGAAGTCGTAGAGGTTGGCGGGCGGCGCGATCGAGATGAAGCCCTCGACCTCCGGGCGGCGCATCAGGAGCTGCATGCCGATCCAGGCGCCGAACGAGAAGCCGGCGACCCAGCAGGCGCGAGCTTCGGGGTTGATGGTCTGCGCCCAATCGAGCGCGGAGGCCGCATCGGACAGCTCGCCGGTGCCGTGATCGAACGAACCCTGGCTGCGGCCGACGCCGCGGAAATTGAAGCGCAGCACCGAAAAGCCGCGATGCGCGAAGGCATAGTAGCACTGGTACACGATCTGATGGTTCATCGTGCCGTGGAACTGCGGATGCGGATGCAGGATCATCGCGATCGGCGCGTTCTTCTGCTTCGCCGGATGGTAACGGCCTTCGAGGCG
>BFBZ01000471.1_pt1 | contig 38562 bp, 35 predicted proteins | sample 1888401 | NCBI WGS metagenome assembly BFBZ01 (sample SAMD00112614, study PRJDB3348) | symbiont metagenome | host: Chara braunii | reverse complement strand
GGTCGAACCGCCGAAGGGCGACATGGGCCGCGCAACACCGCCGATCCGAAACGATGAGAGCGTCAGCTTCACCGCGCTGAATCGCAACAAAAGAAGTCTCATCCTCGACCTGAAACAGCCCGAAGCTCAGGAGATCATCCGCAAGCTCGCGGCGAAATCCGACGTGCTCGTGGAGGCGTACAGGCCCGGCGCGCTGGAGAGGATGGGGCTCGGCGCCGACGACCTCAAGAAAGTGAATCCGAAGATCATCTACACCTCGGTCTCGGGTTTCGGCCAGACCGGACCGGATCGCCGCCGTGCGGGCGTCAACCTGATCGTCGAGGCTTTCGCGGGCCCGCTCTCTGTGACCGGCGAGCCGGGACAGCGGCCGATGCGGCCGGGCGTGCAGACCGCCGACGTGTTCGGCGCATTGTTTGCGACCTACGCGACGCTCGCGAGCCTCGTCGGCGCGGCTCGCCACGGCGAGGGCCGCATTGCGGACGTGTCATTGGTCGAGGCATCGATCGCGGCGGCCGCGTGGGAGGCCGCGGAATATCTCGAAACCGGACAGGTGCCGCAGCCGATGGGCAACCGCCACCGGCTCACCGCTCCGTACCAACTGTTCGAAACCAAGGACAAGCGTTACGTCGCCATCGGCACGCCGAACGACATGCTGTTCGGCAAGCTGATGCAGACGCTCAAGCTCGAACACCTCATCACCGATCCGCGCTTCGTGACCTACGCCAAGCGCAAGGCGAACGAGGACGATCTGGTGCCGTTCGTCGAGCCCGCCGTCCGCGAATGGATTGCCGCCGACATCGAGGCCGAGCTGATGAAGCAGGGCGTGCCCTGCGCCTGCGTGAACAACTTCAAGCAGGTGTTCGAGCATCCGCAGGTCGTCGCGCGCAATGTCGTGCAGGAGGTCGAGCATCCGCGCCTCGGAAAAATGCAGGTCACGCGCAACCCGATCCTGATGGACCACGATGGCCCGGACCTCTCGCGTCCCTCCCCGATGCTCGGCGAGCATTCGGAGGAGATCCTGCGCGACCTCGGCTATTCGGGGGACGCAATCCAGAAGCTGGTGTCGTCGGGTGTGACGAAACTCGCCGCGCCTGTGCGGAAGATGACCGCTGCGGAGTAAACCAATGCCGCTCCCCCGCAGCTTCCTCTACGTTCCGGCCAACCGCGAAAAATTCCTCGAAAAGGCGATGGGCCTGCCGGCCGACGCGCTTCTGTTCGATCTGGAGGACTCCGTCCCTGCCGCCGAGAAGGAGGCCGCGCGAGCAGGCGTCCGCGAATATGCACCGAAAGCCACCGGCGAGCGCGCCTGGGTGCGCATGAATGGGTTGGAAACCGGATTCGTGGAGGCCGATCTTGACGCAGTCATCGGCTTGAAGAATCTCGCCGGGATTTTTCTGCCGAAGGTCGAAACCCGCGAGGACGTCCTTCGCTGGGACGCGGCCATCGGCAAACTGGAGTCGCAGCGCGGCCTCGCGCCGAACGCGACCAAGCTCGTGCTCTCGATCGAAAGCGCGCTTGGCGTACTCAATTCCTACGAGATGGCGATCAGCGCCAAGCGCGTGGCCTCCACAAGCTTCGGCGGCGCGCAGGACGGCGACCTCAACACCGATCTCGGCTGCACCTGGTCGCTCGACGGCCCGGAAATGCTGCACGCGCGCTGCCACACGCTGCTATGCGCCCGCGCCGCGCGGATCGAGACGCCACTCGACGGCGTGTTCGCCAACGTGCGCGACCCGGACGGCTTCGAGAAGGACACCGCCCTTTCCCGACACCTCGGCTTCCGCGGTCGCAAACTCATTCATCCGTCGCAGATCGAACCGTGCAATCGGCTTTATGCGCCGTCGCAGCAGGAGCTTGACTACTACGCACGCGTCATCGAAGCCTTCGACGCCGCGGTGAAGCAGGGTCACGCCTCCACCACCGTAGACGGTAAGATGATCGACGTAGCGATGGCGAATGCTGCGAAACGCGCACTCGACCAAGCCGCAGCCTGGAAGAAGGCCGGCTAGGCTTTCAGCCGCCCATACGGCGCGGTGCCATCCTGATAGAGCGCGATGGTCGTGCCAATCTCCGCGTCGTCGGTCAGCCCCACAGTCATCCGCAACCCATCCGGCGTGTGCACGGACGCGATCTTGCGCGGTTTCCAGTCGGTCTGGCCAAGCATGTGCCGGATAACCGAAATTTCCTCGACCACTGCTTCACTCACACGATCCGCCTTAAATTTGTGACCGCGGCAGCGCGAGCACAGAAGCCGCTCCGGGAAATAACCCGTGCCGCAACCGGCGCAGCGCCAGATTTGCATACCCTCGCTCATGCTCCGCGCTCCAACACCGCCGCTGCGCCCGTGCCGCCGTAGCGATACATCGTCATGCCGTAGCCCGTCGTGACTGCGAGCCGCGCGTCCTTCACCTGCCGCTCGCCGGCGCGATGCTGGAGCTGCAACACGGCTTCCGTGATCCCGTTGAGCCCGCCCGCGGGCCCGCCCGGCTGCCCCGCCGACAGCATCCCGCCCCAGGTGTTCACCGGGAACGTGCGGTCCTTCAGCGCGGTGCGGCAGAAGCGCGCAATGTCGTTACCCGGAACAAGGCCGAGGTCGTTGAGCTGCGCCAGCACCATCGTTGGATAGTCGTCGTAGATGCTCGCGACATCGACGTCGCTCGGCGCGACACCCGCCTGCTTCCAGAGTTCACCCGCAAACGTGCTGATACCCGTCTGCAAGCCGTCACCTTCCTGGTTGTCGTAATTGAAGCTGTGGCGGATTGCACGCACGCGCACGCCCGGCCGGCCCTTCGGCGCGCGGTCGGGATGCGCGATCACCAACGCCTGCGCGCCCGCGACCACCGGCACGCAGTCGTAACGCGACAACGGATCGGCGACCAAAGGCGCGGCAAGATACTCCCCCATCGTCATCGGTGCGCGATAAACGGCGTAAGGATTGCCGGCAGCCCAGGCCCGCTGCGAGACCGAGACGTGGCCGTAGTCGGATTTCTCCAATCCGTATTTCTTCATCTGTCGCGACGTCACCAGCGCATAGACGCCGTTGGGCCCGCCATGCCCGAGCGGCGCCAAATGGTCGCGCGTCGCTGTGTTGAAATTCGTCGCGACCTTCGCGTATCCCGCGAGTCCGGTCGCGTCCCCTCCGACCACGAGGATCACATCTGCCGCGCCGATCTCCACGCCGCGCAGCGCGTGCCCCAGCATGTTCATGGCGGAGGAACCGCCGTTGGTGTCCTGCATCAGCCAGCGCAGCGACAGACCCATGCGCCAGGCGAAGTCCACTGCTGTGTCCGGCGCCAGCGAAAATGACGCAGCAGCCATGCCATTGACGTCCGCCGCGCTCAACCCCGCGTCTCGCAGCGCAGCAACCGCGGCATCGCGCATGAACGTGTGCGCGGTCTGTCCCTCTTTGGGATGCCGCGTGTAGACCGATTGGCCGACGCCGATGATGGCGGCGTTGTTGAACATCGTCATTCTCGTCCGTTGAGAAGCGTCGCGTATTGGTGTTAGCCTTTGCGCGCAAGTCAATCGCCTCGATCCGTCATTTCTTCGAGGGCCGGTGACGGATCTGGAGTGCGTGCATTGCAGCCGATGAAATCCGAAGTCCTCGACGGCATGACAATCGATTGGGACGCCCCGATCGAAATGGACGACGGCGTGGTTCTGCGGGCCGACGTGTTCCGCCCGAACGATGGCGGCACATATCCGGTCATCATGAGCTACGGCCCTTACGCCAAGGGCCTTTCGATGCAGGAGGGCTACAAGAGCCAGTGGATGCGGATCGTCAAAGCTGCACCCGAGGTGCTCGAAGGCTCCAGCAACAAGTATCAGAACTGGGAGCTGTTTGATCCCGAGAAGTGGGTGCCGGACGGCTATATCCTCGTGCGCGTGGATTCACGCGGCGCCGGCCGTTCGCCCGGCCAGCTCGAAGTGTGGTCGCCACGCGAGGCGAAGGACATTTCCAACTGTGTGGATTGGTGCGGCACACAGGCGTGGTCGAGCGGCAAGGTCGCGATCCACGGCATCTCCTACTACTCGATGAACCAGTGGCAGGCCGCGCACCACAGGCCGAAACATCTCGCCGCGTTGTGCATCTGGGAGGGCTCGTCGGACTATTATCGCGAGCTCGCGCGCCACGGCGGCATTCTCTCGGACTTCCTGTCGAGTTGGTATCCGCGGCAGGTCACTGCCGTGCAGCACGGTGTCGGTGACAAGGGTGCGAAGAGCGTCGTCACCGGCGAAACGGTCGCCGGTCCGCCGACCCTGCCGGACGAGCAGCTTCGCAAGAACCGTAACGATTGCGATGGCGACGCGCTGCGCCACCATTTCATCGACGATTACTACAAGCCGCGCCTACCGAAGTTCGACCAGATCGACACGCCCATCTTCTCCGCCGCCAACTGGGGCGGCATGGGTTTGCACACGCGCGGCAACTTTGAAGGCTTCGCGCGAGCAGCTTCAAAACAGAAGTGGCTTGAGGTCCACGGCGATACCCACTTCACGCTGTTCTACGCGAAGTACGGCCAGGACCTTCAGCGCAAGTTCCTCGATCACTTCCTCAAGGGCGAACAGAACGGCTGGGACAAGCAGCCGAAGGTGATGCTCAACATCCGCCATCCGGGCGAGAAGTTCGTTCCGCGCGCGGAGAACGAATGGCCGCTCGCACGCACGCAATGGACCAGGTTCTATCTTCAGCCCGACAAGGGGCTGAGCACCACGGCGCCGTCCACTGCGAGCACCCTCACCTACGAGACCTCCGGCGATGGCCTCACCTTCTCCACGCCGCCGATGACCGAAGACATGGAGATCACCGGGCCGGCCGCTGCCAAGCTGTTCGTCTCGTCGGACACCACCGACGCCGACCTGTTCCTGGTGCTTCGCGTGTTCGATCCGCAGGGCAAGGAGGTCGTGTTCATCGGCTCGAACGATCCGCGCGTGCCGGTCGGCCTCGGCTGGCTGCGCGCCTCGCATCGCAAGCTCGATCCGAAGGAGAGCAAACCGTATCGCCCGTATCACACGCACGATGAGGCGCAACCGCTCAAGCCCGGCGTGCCGGCCGAGTGCGATGTCGAAATCTGGCCGACCTCGATCGTGGTGCCGAAGGGCTATCGGCTCGCGCTCTCGGTGCGCGGCAAGGACTACGAGTACGACGGCACCGACATCGCACTTCCGCATGCGCCCTATCCCATGAAGGGCGTCGGCCCGTTCACGCACACCCATCCGCAGGATCGCCCGCCGGAGATCTTTGGCGGCAAGAACACGCTGCACTTCGATCCGAAGGCAGCGCCCTACGCCCTTCTTCCGATTATCCCGAGTAAATAAGCATGGTTCGCGCAGCGATCGTCGGTCTGGGCCGCTGGGGAAAGTCCCTCGTCAATTCCGTCCACGGCAAGACCGACGCAATCCAATTCGTCGCGGGTCATTCGCGGACGCGGGCGAGCGCGGAGGAATTCCTTCGCGAAAAGAACATCCCGTTCATTGATAGCTACGAGGCGATCCTCGCCGACAAGACCATCGACGCCGTTGTACTCGCCACCCCGCACAGCCAGCACGCCGAGCAATTGGCGGCCGCCACGAAGGCTGGCAAACACATTCACTGCGAGAAGCCGCTGACGCTGGACCTGAAAAGCGCGGAAGCAGCGGTCGCAGCCATCAAGAAAGCCGGCCTCGTTCTCGCGGTCGGGTTCAACCGTCGCTTTCATCCCTCCGTTGCCGAGATCCGCAAGCGCCTCGCTGACGGCCGCCTTGGCACCGTGATGTCGATGATCGGCCAACACACCACCTCGACCGGCCAGTTCATCCCGCTCGACAACTGGCGCGCCACCGAGAAGGAAGCGCCCGGCGGCGCCATCACCGCGGTCGGCGTTCACTCCATCGATCACATGATCGAGTTCGGCGGCCGCGTGCGCGACGTGCTCTGCACGACCAAGCGCCAACTGCCCGGCCATTCCGAGGACACGACCTCGATCATGTTCCGGTTCGAAAGCGGCGCGACGGGGCTTCTGTTCTGTTCGGTCGCGACCGCCACGACCTTCAGTTTCACCCTCTTCGGCAGCAAGGGGCTCGCGGAAATCTCCAAGGCGGACCTGAGCCGCTTCCGCTACGTCCCGGTCTCGACGGTCGCCCCCACCGGCCCCGTCACCGCCCCGCCGGACGAGATCATCGAAAGCCCCGCTTTCGACATGCTGAACGCCCAGCTTGTCGAATTCGCGCGCTGCATTGAACAAAAACGACCCTATCCGGTGTTAATCGATGAAGTCCTGCACGGCATGGCCGTGTTCGACGCCGTGGTGCGGTCGGGCAAAAGTCAAAAACTAGAAACTGTCGGTTGAGGAAACGTCTCAGGGAAGTGTCATGGAAAAGCTGATCATCACCGTTGCGGCGGACTCCCGCACGTCCTATCCGCATAACGATCTCTGTCCACCCCAGGAAGACATTGCGGCCTGCGCGCAGCAATACGTCGACGCCGCGAAAGCCGGCGCCGCGATCTCCCACATCCACGGGCGGCGCACGCTGGAAACGACGTTCCAGGCCGACGGCAAGATGGTCTCGAAAATCCATCATGCCGACTGGAAGACGCTCCACCACATGATCACCGACCGGGTCGACACGATCATGCAGTACGGCGTCGCCTCCGCCCGCATCGAGGAAAAGATCGAGCTGATGAAGATCGGCCCCGACATGATGGCGGTCGCCTTCAACGCCCATGACGAATACTTCCAGCCGGTGCCGTCGCTGCCGCCGAAGCGCATGATGGCGATCCATCCGGTCGAAGAGCTGATCGCCTACGCCAAGGCTGCGGAAGAACACAACGTGAAGCTGGAGTGCGAGTGCTTCCAGACCGGCGCGTTCTGGCATCTCGATTTCGTACGCAAGGCCGGCTACCTCAAGAAGCAGACCTACGTCACGCTGTTCATCGGCTGGCCGGGCGGCACCTGGATGCCGCCGACCGAGCGTGCGCTGCAATTCTTCGTCGACAACCTGCCGCCGGACACGATCTGGAACGTCTCCGTGATGAACCCGGAGAAGCAGTGGTCGATCCTGGCGATGGCCGTCGCGCTCGGCGGTCATGTGCGTGTCGGTTACGAGGACAATCCGTACATTGCGCCTGGCGAGTTCGCGAAGAACAACGCCGTGCTGGTCGACCGCATGGTCGGCATCTCGCAGCGTCTCGGCCGCGAGGTCGCGACGCCCGCCGAGGCGCGCAAGATCCTGGGGTTGCAGCGGACGCAGTGATGCAGCAGCGGACTCTCGGCTCATCCGACCTCGAAGTCTCCGCCGTCGGCCTCGGTGCCAACAATTTCGGCGGCCGGATGGACACGGCGCAGGTGCGCGCCGTCGTCCACAAGGCGCTGGATTGCGGCGTCACGCTGATCGACACCGCCGATGCCTACGGGCCGGACGGAAAATCCGAGGCTTCCATTGGCGAAGTTTTGGGCCCGCGCCGCAAGGACATGGTGCTCGCGACCAAGTTCGGCCTCGACGTCAGCGGCAATCACAAGCTCGCAGGCGGGTCGCGCGGCTATGTGATGAAGGCGGTCGAGGACAGCCTGAAGCGGCTGCGCACCGACTGGATCGACCTTTATCAGATGCACTATCCCGATCCGGACACACCGATTGAGGAGACGCTGCGCGCGCTCGACGATCTGGTGAAGCAAGGCAAGGTCCGCCACATCGGCTATTCCAACGCCACCGGAAAACAGCTCGACGAGGCGATGGAGGCATCGAAGAAGAGCAAGATCGCCGCCTTCATTTCCTCTCAGGACCAATACAGCCTGCTCAATCGGAAGGTTGAAGCCGGCGCGCTCCACTCGATCGAGAAACACGGGCTCGGCTTTCTCCCCTACTTTCCGCTCGCGAGCGGCATGTTGACCGGCAAGCACAGGAAGGGCGTCGTTCAGGAGGGCTCGCGGCTCTCCTACAGCAAGCGTCACATCGACCGCTTCATCAACGACGCGAACTGGGCCAAGGTCGAGGCGCTGACCGCCTTCGCGGAGACGCGCGGTCACACCATCCTCGAACTCGCCTTCGCCTGGCTGCTCGCGAAACCCTTCATCGGCAGTGTCATCTCAGGCGCCAGCGTCCCGGAGCAGGTCGAGCAGAACGTCAAGGCCGTCGGGTGGGCGCTAACGGCGGCCGACATGGCCGAACTCGACCGGATCACGCGCTAGGGACTGGGCATGGCAAAGCCGCGCGCAATCATTATCGGCGGTTCGGTTGGTGGGCTGTTCGCCGCCAACATGCTGCGCAGCACCGGCTGGGACGCCGTGGTGTTCGAGCGCAACACCGAAGAACTCGCAGGCCGCGGCGCGGGCATCAGCACGCATCCGCAATTGCACGACGTGATGAAGCGGCTCGGCATCCCCTTCGACGATTCAATGGGGATCAGCGTCGACAAGGTCGTGTTCATCGACAACAAGGGCGTGACATACGATACCCGCGACACCGTGCGTGTGATGAGTTCGTGGGGCCGCATCTACCGCTCGCTGCGCGACATGCTGCCTCCCGACAGCTACCGGCTCGGCATGAACCTCGTGAATGTCGAGCAGGATGCCGACGGCGTCACCGCGATCTTCGCCAACGGCCATCGCGAACGCGGCGACCTCCTGATCGGCGCCGACGGCGGGCGCTCGACCGTGCGCGAGAAGATGCTGCCCGATATGCTGCCGAGCTACGCCGGTTACGTGGCTTGGCGCGCGATGCTCGACGAGAAGCAAATTCCGCCGAAAATCCACGCGGAGATTTTCGACCGCTACACCTACTGCCTGCCGCCTGGCGAATTGATGCTCGCCTACCCTGTGCCGGGCCGGAACAACGAAACCCAGCCGGGCCATCGCGCCTACAACATCGTCTGGTATCGCCCGACGCAACCACGCCGCCTCACCGATCTCTGCACCGACACCACCGGCCGCAACTACGGGACCTCGATCCCGCCGCCACTCATCCGCCCGAAGATCATTGCGGAGATGAAGGCCACGGCCCGTGCTCTCGTCGCGCCGCAGGTCGCCGAGATTTTCGAGCGCGATCCGCAGCCGTTCTTTCAGCCGATCTTCGATCTCGATTCACCCAGGACCGTGTTCGGCCGCGTGGCGTTGCTCGGCGACGCCGCTTTCATCGCGCGACCGCATCCGGGCGCAGGCACGACGAAGGCCGCGATGGACGCGGAACATCTCGCGGACTCTATCCAGGCGCTCGGTCTCGAAAAGGGACTGGCGAAGTACCAGCGCGAGCAAGGTGCGTTCGGCAGCGGCATCGTGAAGCAGGGCCAGCGCGACGGCGCCTATCTCACCGAACAGCTCCTGCCCATCGAACACCGCAAGAACAAGGCGCTGACCTGGGCCGTCGACGACCTGATGACCGATCATAACAACCGCAGCGAAGCGCTCCGCGGGATATTGGAAGCCAGCCGCGCTGTGGCAGAATGAGGGAAATACAAAAAACGTCGTAGGGAGTGACCATGAGCTACCGGGAAGTCAGCGAAATCCGCGACGGCATGCGGATCGATTGGGACATGCCGATCAAGATGGACGATGGACTCGTCCTTCGCTGCGACATCTACCGGCCGGTGAAGGCCGGAAAGTATCCGGTCATCATGACCTACGGCCCTTACGCCAAGTGGCTGCACTTCGACGATCTCTATCACGAGCAATGGCAGCGGATGTGCGAGATTCATCCGGACGTGCCGACCGGCTCGACCAACAAGTATCAATGCTGGGAGGTCGTCGATCCCGAAAAGTGGGTGCCGGACGGCTATGTCTGCATCCGCGTCGATAGCCGCGGTTCGGGCCGCTCGCCGGGCATCGTCGACATCTGGTCACTGCGCGAAGCGGAGGATCTGGCGCTGTGCGTCGAATGGGCCGGCGTGCAGCCGTGGTCGAACGGCAAGGTCGGCCTCAACGGCATCTCCTATTACGCCGAGAACCAGTGGCAGGCGGCCGCGCTTCAGCCGAAGCACCTCGCCGCGATCTGTCTGTGGGAGGGCGCGGCCGACTTCTACCGCGACATGGCGCATCACGGCGGTATCTTCTGCACCTTCGCGCGCGACTGGTCGCGCTCGCAGGTGACGACGGTGCAGCACGGGCGCGGCACGCGCGGCTTCAGAAGCCGCATGAACGGCGACTGGGTGTCCGGTCCGCTGGAGCTGACCGAGGAAGAGCTCGGCGCCAACCGCCGCGACTTCTACGAGGACTGCCTCTCACGCAAGCTCGACACCGACGAGTTCTGGCAATCACGCATGCCGGATTGGTCGAAGGTGAAGGTGCCGTTGCTCTCGACCGCGAATTGGGGCGGCCAGGGTCTGCATCCGCGCGGCAACTTCGAGGGCTTCACGCGCGCCGCGTCGAAACAGAAGTGGCTCGAGGCGCACGGCCTCGAGCACTGGACGCACTTCTACACGGACTACGGCCTCAACCTTCAGAAGAAATTCTTCGGCCACTTCCTCAAGGGCGAAAAGACCGGCTGGGACAAGCAGCCGAAGGTGCTTCTCCAGGTCCGCCACAAGGACAAGTTCGTCGAGCGCGCCGAAACGCAGTGGCCGCTCAAGAGTACGAAGTGGACGAAGTTCTTCCTCGATCCGTCAGACTTCTCGCTCTCAAGTAAGAAGCAAGCGAAGAAAGCTTCAGTGACCTATAAAGGTCTCAGCGACGGCGTCACGTTCATGACGCCTCCTCTGAAGCAGGACACCGAGATCACCGGGCCGATCGCCGCGAAGCTCTGGGTCTCGTCCGCGACCGAGGACGCCGACCTCTTCCTGGTCGTGCGCGCGTTCTCGCCCGACATGAAGGAGCTGGTGTTCCAGGGTGCACTCGATCCGCACACGCCGCTCGCGCAAGGCTGGCTGCGCGTGTCGCACAGGAAGCTCGACAAGAAACTCTCCCTACCCTACCGGCCGTATCACACCCACGACGAGGAACAGAAGCTCAAAAAGGGCGAGGTCTACGAGGTCGACGTCGAGGTCTGGCCGACCTGCATCGTTGTGCCCGCGGGCTATCGCATCGCGCTGTCGGTGCGCGGCAAGGACTACGTCTATCCGGGTGGCGGCGGCGCGGGCCTTAAAACGCTCGGCTCGTTCTCCGGCTGCGGACCGTTCAAGCATGACGATCCGCGCGACCGCCCGGTGTCCGTGTTCGGCGGCGACGTGACGCTGCACGCCGGCCCGGGCCGCAACGCTTACCTGTTGCTGCCGGTCATTCCGGCAAAGTAGCGTTCGCCGGCACCCTGCCCTCGACCAGGCGCTCCGTCTCGCCAAGCTCGGGACGGATCGCCGACTTCTCCCAGCTCGGCCGCGCCTTGAGCTGCGCCATGAACACGCCGACGCGCGGGAAGCGCTGGGCGATGTCCGGCACGCCGATCACCGGGAACATGTCGACGCGCGGGCCCAACGCGATATCGGCCAGCGTGAAGTGGTCGCCGCACAGCCAGCGGCGGCCGTCGGAAAGCCGCTTCTCCATCTGCTCCATCTTCTCGAGCAGGAGAAGCTGCCGGTCCTGAATGAGCGATTCGTTGCGCGGCGTGCTCAACACTTGAACCGCCGTGTTCACATAGGACGGGTTCGACGTGCGCTTGGTAATCTCTTCGCGCACCTTCTCCGCCGTCAGGCCGGAGCTTTTCAGGCGATCCTTGGCGAAGGTCTCGTAGGCCGAATCTCGGAACGGTTTCGCAAAATCGTTCTCGAAAGCGAACCACATCCGCATCTCGGCCTGACCCCACGGGTCTTTCGGCACCAGTGGCGGGTTCGGATAAACCGCATCGACGTATTCGTTGATGACGTTCGACTCGTAGATCGCGCGGCCCTTGTGGACGAGCGCAGGCACGAGACCAGTCGGGCTGATCTTCAGATACTCCGGGTTCTTCTGATCCATCAGGCCGAGGTTCAGCCACTTGATCTTGAACGGCAGGCCCTTCTCGATCAGGCACAATTTCACCCGGCGCGGGCTCGGTGTCCCTGCGCCGTCATAAAGAACGATATCCGTCATCGCCACCCCTTCCTGCTTCACTCTGCCGCGACGGCCTTGCCGCCGGCGGGCATGTCGTATCCCGCCATCACCTTGTCGATCAGGCTGTTGAACTCGGCCCAGTTGGTCTCGCGGTAAGAATGGTTCCGGATGATGAAGGACGCACCTGCGTAGAACTTCTCATACTGCTGATGACGGCCGGCGAATTCCGAGCCGACCAGATCCCAGGCGAGCTTGAACAGCTTCATGCGGGTGACCGAATCCGCCTGCGGCGTCTGCCAGTAAGTTTCGAACTGCTTCTTCAGGAACGGATCGTCCATCACCGAGATGTCCGCCGGCATCTGGAACACGCCGCCGCCGCAGAGCGTGCGCAGCTCGTCGATGAACATCGTGTAGTTCTGCGTGCACCATTCCAGCGCGGCGTACATGTAGCGCCGGTTGAAACAGACATAACCCTCGGGCCAGCTTTCGAAGGCGTTGATCTGGCCGTTGACCATGCCGCCGATCTGCGCCTCGATCGCCGACATCTTGCCGAGCGTCTCGCGCACCGCGGGCACCTGATCGGCACCGGTCGCGTTGGCGATCCGGCTGCAAAGCCCGAGTAGGAGCTTCATCTTCGACCAATAGCGCACGTTCGACTGGTGATTGCCGAAGCAATGGCTCGGCGTCTTGATGTAGACGTCGCGCGAGAGCAGCGCGTCGTCGTGGACGAACACCTTCTCCCACGGCACCTTCACCTCGTCGCACATCACCATGCTGTCGCTCTCGTCGTAGCGCCAGGCGAGCGGCGAATCGAACTCCGAGGTCAGGCCGACGGACGCGGGCTTGCGCGACCACAGCGACAGGCCCTTGGCGTTGCACGGCACCGCGCAGGTGATCGCCTCCTTCTTCTGATCCGGCGCGAGCGGGATGACGTTGCCGATCCAAATCTCGTTGGCGTAGAGCGCGCCGGTCGCCAGCATCTTCATGCCGGAGATGACGAGGCCGTCGTCCTCCTCGCGAATGACGCGCAGCGTCGGCAACGGGATGTTCTTCTTCTGATAGAATTCGGGATTGCGCGCGGCTTGCGGCGGCACCACCGCGTAGACGACGTAAGTGTCGTTATCGCGGATGGTCTTGTAGTAGTTCACGAGGTTGTCCGCGTAGGCATGCGGCGCCGGCAATGCATCCGGCTTCATCGCCATGCCGGTGACGAAGGATGCCACGTGGTCCGGCGAGCGGCCGAACATGCCGAACGTGTAGTCGGCGATCATACGATGGCCGTTCGAACGGCGCTGCAAATCCTCGCGGGTCTTCGGCATGAGGTAGTAGATCGAATGCCGCGCGCCATTTTCCTCGTAGGTCATGGTGTCGCGGTGCGCCGGATCGGCCTTGAGGTCGTAGATGCCGGCGACGGTTTTCGCAGCCTCGCGGAACGCGGGATGCGTGGTGACGTCGTCCACGCGCTCACCGCCGACATAAACCACACGGCCGTCCCTCAGCGTTTCCAGGTGCTCTTTGCCAGTACGCAGCATGGGTCGTCCCTTTCCTATAGATCGGCGGCACGCGAACGCGATCGGCCGCCGAATTGCCGGTCGATCCAGTCGAGCGTCGCTTGGGTATTACGGATGAACTTGGCGTTGAAGTTGGCGACCGCGCGGTATTCCTCGCGTCCGACGCCCTCGAACAACCGGTCGTTGACGTTGCAGATGAACTCGAAGGCTTGCAGCAGACGCTTCTTCCCAACGGGCGTGAGGCGCACCAGCACGCCGCGCTTGTCCTTGGGATTCGCGGTCTTGCGCACGAAGCCCTGCGCGGAAAGCTTGTTGATCACTCCGGTCACGTAAGGCCCGGAGACTTCGAGATATTCGGCAAGGGCCGATATCGACACGCCGGCCGTGCCCTGCAAGCGCAGCACCGACATCAGCATGGAGTAGTTTGCGCCGCTGACGCCGACACGCTCGCCGATCGCCTCGCGAACGGCGGAAAGCCGCGCGGAGCCGATCAGCATGCGATGGATCAAACGCCGGAAATCGCCGTCGCTGCCGTCGATCAGGATCTCGGGGCGCGAGATGCTGAGCGGCAGCGCTGCAATGTCTTCCGGCAATGATACGGGCCGCTTGAGCCGGACAACCGCCATGAGCTTGATCCGCGTTACCTCATGAGATTACCTAACTTAATTAGGTAGTCAATCGCTCAAAATGGCGTATTTGCTGGATTCTCGGGAGCCAATTCTCAGGAGCCATGCGGCGGCTGCAATTGGCATCCGGGTATGGAGCCGCTACGGTTCGAACGCCGTGGAAATGCAGCAAAGCAGAGAACGAATGACCGACTCCCTGGGCTTCCGCAAAAAATTCGCCGTGATCGCGCCGTCCACCAACACGTCCGTGCAGCCGGAGTTCGACGCGATGGCGCCGCGCGGCGTCACCAACCACTTCGGCCGCATTTACATCCCGAACGACCCGATCCACAACGACGACGAATTCAACCAGCTCATGGACAACATCCGGAAAGAGATGATGCAGGCGGTCGACCGCGTCATGACCTGCGAACCGGATTATCTGGTCATGGGCATGTCGTCGGAGACGTTCTGGGATGGTCTGGAAGGCTCCAAGGCGCTTCAGGAGCGCGTCGAGAAGCGCGCCGGCGTGAAAGTTTCGATGGGCTCGGACGCCTCACAGGCGGCGCTGAAGTGCTACGGCGCGAAGCGAATCGGCGTCATCACCCCCTACATGCCAGTTGGCGACGAGCAGGTGCGCCGTTTCTTCACCGATTGCGGCTTCGAAATCGTGAAGCTGAAGGGCCTCAAATGTCAGAGCCCGGTGCTGATCGCTCACGTCAGCGAACAGGAGCTGCGCGACGCCATCATCGAAGTGAACGGCCCGGATGTGGACGCCATCATCCAGGTCGGCACCAACCTCGCGATGGCGCGGCTCGCCGGCATTGCCGAGTTCTGGCTCGACAAGCCGGTGCTCGCCATCAACACCTGCATCTACTGGTGGTCGCTCCGCCAGAACGGCATCAACGACAAGGTCGAGGGCTTCGGCTCGCTTCTGCTGGATCACTAAATGCATCGGGGCGCCGCGAGGCGCCCCGAACATTCAGCGAAAAACGCCCTGTTCAGGCGAAATAGTGCGTCTCAAGCAGCAGGCAGCCGTTCTTCGACGTGAACGGGCCGTGATAGACGCCCGGCGGACGCACGCAGTAGGTCGGGCCGGTGTACTGATCACCGCCCTGCCCCTTGTCGTCGTTGCCACAGATCAGATCGCCAGAGACGAGGTAAACCTCTTCCCAATATTCGTGGACGAACGGCACGGTCGAATAGGCGCCCGGCTCGATCTTCAGGATGCGCGTGCGGTTGCCGACCTTGTTCTTCTCGTCGAGGCCGCCCGCGATGATCTTCTCCCAGAAGCCCGGCGGATAGCCCGGAACCTTGTGGAAGCCCTCGTTCATGTCGACCTTGAAGAACTCCTTGTGTCCCTTGTCGTAACCCATCGCGGTCTCCTTGTTGTCGCGTCGCCTTCTTTTTAGTCGTCTGGTTCCCGGATGTCATCGCCGGACACCGCCCGGCGATCCATCCTTATTTGCATAGGTGAGGCACCGAAGCGCAATGCCGCCCCGTGCGACTTCACGTCACGAACCTGCGGCGTGCGTGCCGATCAGGTTCCACTTCCCGTCCTTCATTTCGATGATGTAGACGGGCTTCAGCGCGTCGCCGTTCTTGCCGAAGGAGATCGGGCCTTCGAGCGCCGGATAGGGCGGCATGGCGCGCAGGATGTCGCGCACCTTGGTGCGCTCCTCCGCGAGCTTCGCCGGCTCGCCCGTCACCTTCCCCTCCTTCATCGCGTGGGCATAGAACATCACGATGTCGTAGGCCGCCGCATCGAACTGCGACGCCGCCGTGCGCTCAATGCCCGCAGCCTTCGCGCGCTTGACGAACTCCTCTTCAAACTTCTTGGCCTTGTCATTGATGCCGCCAAAGAAGGTCGTCGGGATCACCGTGCCGTTGCCGTTCGCGCCCATGCGGATCGCTAGCTCGGAGTCGGCAATCGTCGAACCGGCGATCAGGCGGCCGGTGTGGCCCTGACGGCGAAGCTCCTGCGCCAGCCGCACCGCAGCCTCAGGCCCAGAGCCCACACCGATCAGATCGGTCGGAGTGGCCTTGAGCTGCGAGACCTGGGCAGACAGGTCGAACGCCTGGGTCTGGAAGGTCACGCTGCCTTTCAGCTCGACGCCCGCCGCCTTCATGATGTTCGGCAGCACGACCTCGCCCATCGTCTTGGAGACCAGATCGTCAGTCGCGTAGGCCATCGCGCCGGTTGCGGCCGGATACTTCTTCTCCTGCAACGTCTTCATGACACGCTGGAACATGTAGCCTTCGTCCGAGGTGTTCCGGAGGCCATAGGTGAACGGCTCCGCGAGCTTCGGCGCAGACGAGGCCATCGACATCATCACGACGCCGGAGCGCTCGCCCGCGGGAAATGCCACGCGGCATTCGCCCGAACTGAACGGGCCGATAATGGCCATCACCTTGTCGTCCTCGGCGAGCTTGCGCACGCCGACCACAGCCTGTTCCGGCTTGCCAGCCGTGTCGAAGGACACAATCTTGAGCTTCTTGCCGCCGACGCCACCCGCGGCGTTGATCTCCTCGACCGCCATTTGCGCCGCGATCTCGTTGGTCTTGGCGAGCGTCGCGAACGGGCCTGCGCCCGCGAAGAGGTTGCCGAGCAGGATTTCCTGCGCCTGCGCCATTCCGCCGGTCGTCACCGCCAACGCGGTCGCGGCCAGCAATCCCAGAACTCTCGATGTCATCGCCCTTGCTCCTCTGATGTCTTCATGAAGTCTCAAAGTCATCCGGCAGCTTGCTTGCGCGTGTCCGCGCGGCCCAGGTAGGCGTCGCGCAGCGATGGATCGTTGCGCAGATCGGACGGCAACCCCTCCATCACCTTGCGGCCCAGCTCCAGCACATATGCCCGCTTCGCGAGTTCGAGCGCCTTATGAGTATTCTGCTCGACCAGAAGGATCGCAAGACCGCGCGAGCGATTGAGCTCGCCAATTAGCGCGAACACCTCGTTGGTCAGGCGCGGGCTGAGGCCCAGCGACGGCTCGTCGAGCATCATCAGCTTCGGGTTGGCGAGGAGGCCGCGGCCGATCGCGAGCATTTGCTGCTCGCCACCAGAGAGCACCGAAGCGGAAAGATTGCGCCGCGCCGCAAGATTGGGAAAGCGGTCGTACATCTCCGCAATTTCGCGGTCCACGCCGCTGGTATCCTTGCGAGCGAAGGCTCCCATCTGAAGGTTCTCATGCACCGTCAGGCTGGTGACGATGCGGCGGCCTTCCGGCACCAGAACAAGATGCTCGCGCACACGGCGGCTGGTCGGCCAGCGTGTGATGTCCGCGCCGTCAAGCATGATTGAGCCTTCGGCCGCAGGCTCAAGACCCATCAGCGCCTTCAACAGCGACGATTTGCCCGCGCCGTTGGCGCCGAGGACCGCAACAATTTCGCCCTCCTCGACCTTGAGCGAGACGCCGCGCACCGCATGGACGCGGCCGTAGCGCACATGAAGGTCGTTGACCTCAAGACGCATGGCGTTGCCCCTCAGGAGCATCGGCGTCGGAGCCGAGATAGGCTTCGCGCACCAGCGGATCTTCGCGCACTTGGTCGGGCGTGCCTTCGGCAATCTTCCGTCCGAAGTTGAGCACCACGACCTCCGCGCAGAGTGCTCCGACGAAGGGCATGTCGTGCTCGACGACCAGCAAGGTGATGCCGCGGTCGCGGCAGATCGTGGTGATGCGCTCGCGCAACGCCTCGGTTTCGGAAGGGTTCAGCCCCGCCGCCGGCTCGTCGAGCAGGAGAAGCCGCGGTTGCGCCATCAGCGCACGCACCAGTTCGATCCGCTTCTGCAAACCGTATGGCAGGCTGCCGACGGTCGCGCGCTCGTATTGGCTGAGACCTGCGTCGTTCAGCGCCGCCCTCGCTTCTTCGCGCCAGCGGTTGCCGGGCCAGAGGTTGACCGGCTGGAGCACACCAAGAAAGCCGCTGTTGCGGCAGTGCTGACCGACCAGCACGTTCTCTAGTGCGCTCAGATGCGGCATCAGCCGGATGTTCTGGAAATTGCGTGCGATGCCTTGATGGATGCGGCGGCGCGAGGGGATTTTCGAGATGTCCACCCCGTCAAGAAGGATGCGCCCGGAGTCGATCGGATAGACGCCGGTGATGAGATTGAACACCGTGGTTTTGCCCGCGCCGTTCGGGCCGATCAGCCCCGTGCAAGAGCTGCGCCGCACCGAGAAGCTGAGGTTCTCGATCACGGCCAAGCCGCCGAAGCTTTTGCTCACGTTCTCGAAGGTGAGGAGCGGACCGGTCATGCCGCCTGCTCCTTGCTGCGCAGGCCGAGCAAGCGCCGGACCTGCGCGCCGGTGATCAGCCCCTGCGGCCGCACCACCATCACCACGATCAGGATTGCTGCGAACAGCACATAGCGCCACTGCGCGCTGCCGCGCAGGATTTCCGGCAGCAGCGTGAACACGATGGCACCGACGAGCGGACCAAGCACGCTCTGCGTGCCGCCGAACAGCACATAGAGCACGATGGAGATCGACAGCGAGATCGAGAAATATTGCGCTTCGATGTAAGAGAAGTGGTGCGCATAGAGCCCTCCCCCTACCCCGGCGATCGCCGAGCCGATCGTGAAAGCCGCGACCTGGAAGGCACGCACGTCGAGACCCATGAGGTCTGCCACGCGTTCGTCGTCATGGACCGCGGTGATCGCGATGCCGAAACGGGTCGCGAATAGCAGCCAAACAAGGACCGTCACGCCGAGCGCCACCGCCGCCACGGTCGGAAAGCGGATGAACGCCGTCACCGGATAGCCCGCTGCGCCGCCGACCACTTCAAGATTAAGGAGCGAGGCTCGCACAATCTCGCCCAGCGCAAAGGTCGCAAGCGCGAGATAAATGCCACGCGTCCGCAGCACCGGAATCGCGACTGCAAGGCCGATAGCACCCGCCACCACGCCGCCCATTGCAATTGAAAGGAGCGGCGGCATGCCGAAGGTGTTGCTGATATAAGCCGATGAATAGCCGCCAATGGCCGCAAAGCCCGCGATGCCAAGATTGAGCTGCCCTGCCGCCACCGGCAGATACGCCGCGTAAGCGTAAACGACGTTGATCGCGAGCAGGACAAGGACGCCTTCGATATAGCCGCTCATGCGCGCGTTCCTGCCGCCGCGCCGCCGAACAAGCCGGTCGGGCGCACGATGAGAATGAGCAGCAGCAGGCCGTAAACGGAGATGTCAACGAAGTCCGCACCGAAGTAGCGGATCGAGAACGCTTCGGCGATGCCGATAATGAGGCCGCCGGCGATGGCGCCCCAGATGTTGCCCATGCCGCCGACGACCATCGCGGAAATGCCCTTGAGGCCCAGCGCCTCGCCCATAAAGGGATGCACCTGTCTGTAATTCAGCGCGAACAGAACGCCCGCCAGCGCCGCGAACAATCCGCTAATGACGAACACCAGCGGCACGATGCGGGTGACGTTTACACCGAGAAGAAGCGCGGTGTTGGAATCCTCGGCGATGGTGCGAAGCCCGCGCCCCAACTGCGTTTTGGTGAGCAGCAGCGACAACCCCGCGATCAGCGCAATCGACGCCAGCAACCCGAACAACTGCGGAATGCTGATGACGAGATTGCCGATCCGCCAGTCCGACGTGCCGAAAAGCTGCGGCACGGTTTGCAGCTCGGAGCCCCAGTACGCGACGGCGAGGTTCTCGAACAGGATGAGAAACGCCATCGAGGACACCAGCGGCACGAACTCCTGCGCCGTCCGCATCCATCTCCAGGTGAAGCGTTCGACGACGAGCGACGCCATCGCGCCGATCACGAGCGCACCCCCTGCTGCGAGCGGCCACGGCACGCCATGCCGGATCAGCACCCACGTCATCATGCCGCCGATCATAAACAGACCGGGGATACTGAAATTGAGAAATTTCAGCACGCCGATGGACAGCGTCAGCGCCACGCCGATCATGGCGTAAATCGAGCCGAGCATCAGACCATTGACGATTTGCTGGGAAAGAATGGCGCGCCTCGCGATCTACCGTTGTCGCCCAGCCCTAGAAGATGACCGTTCCGGTCATGGCTTCGTGCGTCACCTCGCCGTCGAACGGCGGGAAGCGGTGGAAGTCGTCGCGCGCCTCGCGCCGCGCCGGCGAACGTAGCGCCGAGTCAAGATCGGTCGCGCTGTCAAACATCATCTGCGCGAGCAGCATGCTCTCCCCTCGTCGCACGGGGAACGGATCGGTCCACGGCGCGGCGCGGTGCAGCACGAGCGAGCGGATGTTGGGAAACCGGCGCAGGATCGCGGCGTGCTCCGTCTCGTAGTACGCCTGGAAGGCGGCTGGGTCGGGCGACGTGCCGCGGTATCTCACGAAATACGAAACCATTTGTTACGTCCTCAACCGATCCGAACGCCGCCCAATCCGCAATCACGTTGACATATCGGCCCACGATCACAAGAGCATTTGGACCGGCATTTTGACGCTGCGTTCGTTTCTTGCCGATGCAACGTTCATTCCATTTCAACCTGCGCGGCTCATCGCCGATTGCGGCGTGCCTTTCATCGAGCCGATGAAACGCACCGCCTTGCTCGACCCCTCGATCAAGCCGGACACCGCGTTGCTCAGCGCCATGAACGCCTCGGCATCGAGCACGCCAAAGAACAGATCGTTGACGGCGCGGATCTCCGCAGCCATCCGGTCGAGCTTCAGCCGTCCTGCGGGCGATACGCTCAGCAGCACGCCGCGCCGGTCGAGCGGATTGACCCGCTTCAAAAGAAGATTGCGGCGCGCCAGCTTTCCAGTCTCCGATGCGACAAAGGCGCTTGAGACATGCAACGCCTGCGCCAACGCGCCCACGCTGATGCCATGCTTGCCCTGCAAATGCGCGATAGCAACCAGCACGCTGTATTGCGGCCCACTGATGCCGAGCCGCTTGCCGTGGTGTTCGCGCACCTGCTCCATGCGCGATGTTAGCGTCAGAAGATCACCCACCAGCGTACGAAAGCGGCGATCGGAGCCGCCATCAAGCAGCTCCGGCCGCGACACAGTCGGCGGCAGGACATAAGTGCCCGCCTCGGAATCCCGCACCGCGCCTGACTTTTCAGGCCGTGCGCGGCCGCGCTTCAGCTTAGAGACTGACATACCCCGTATCGCCCAACAGCTCGGACTCGACTGGAATATGTAAGCTGTCGTGGACCGTGTTGTAAAACTTCCAAAAACCGACCAGGCAGGCCAATTCGACGATCTGCGGCGGCGTCAGATGTTTCTTGAGTTGCTCGAGGATCTTGTCCGGCACCGATGTCGGGTCCTCGGATGCCGAACGTACATAGTCGAAGCAGGCCTTTTCCATGTCGTTCGCCGGCTGGAAGTCGCCGGTGATGATCTGCTGCAACTCCTTCTCACTCATGCTCCAACCTTCGAAACCGGCCTGGGTCGGCTTCTTCAGCATCGAGCACGAGTGCGCGGTGCAGTAGGCACAGCCGTTGGTCGCACAGGCGACCGCCGCGAGCTTGCGCTTGAGGAACTGATCGAGTGTCGAAGTCGGATCGCGCATGATCTTGCTGTTGAGGCTCCACAGCGTCTCGGCAATCTCCGGCCGGTAGGCATAGAGCTTCAGCGCGTTCGGCAGGAAGCCCATGCGCTTCTTGTAAGGTTCGAGAACCGGCTTCAGCCGCGGATCGAAATTCTCTTCCTTCATGTAGGGGATGAACGGTTCCGCCTCGACCAGCACTTTCGGTTTCGGCGGGGTGATGGCGTCCATGATCGTCCTCCTGCTCAGAGATAGTCTTTGAGATTCACCTTGCCCCAGTTCTTGGGCCAGGCGCGTTCGAAGTCCTTCGGGTCGTGGCGCGATTTTGCGGTCGCATCGATGCCCATCTTGCCGACCACGCGCCACGGATAGTGCCCTTCCAGCGGACGTGCCGACGGGTCGTAGGGCGAACCGCGGGTGCTGTTGACGATGACGACGTCGCGCGAGGGATCGCAGCGCGTGGCGATGGCGTGATAGACTTCGCCCGGATTGTCGAGATCGGTGTCGGGGCTCACCGCCACCACCAGCTTGGTGTTGAGCCACGGCGCGCCCATCGCGGTCATCAGCGCGTCGTTCATGAAGCCTTCGCGCGGCACCGTCACCTGAATGACGCAGGACAGCGCCGCACCCCAAGTCGGAAAGCGCACGTCCTTCACATCGAGACCGATCTCGGTCAGCCGGTTGTACAGCACCGCCTCGTGACAGAGCCGCGGCAGCGTCTGGTGATCGGTGTCCGGCGTGGTCTGATGGTTGCGGTAGATCGGCCGATCCCCGCGCATCGTGATCGCGGTGATCTCGACCTCCGGCAAGTCCTCGTAATGCGGCAAATGGTACATCGACGGCGACGTAACATCACCGACGCGCGTGCGGCCGTTCAGCTTGATGCGGCCCTCGACCACGATCTCGGCCTCTGCCGGCACCGTAAGATCGAGCGTCTCGCACGGCACCATCTCGACGTCGCGGTCCATGATCGTGCCGACCATCTCCATCTCGCCCCACATGTCCATGTGGAGGCCGGAGAAGTTCGCCATGATCTCGTAGGCCGGCGGCACGCCGAACACATAAGCGATCGGCATGTATTCCGCACCCATCTCGCGGTACTTGCGCATGATGACGTGCGAGTGCGGCGTGACAAAGCTCACAAGCCCCTTGCGCGGGCCGACCGCGTGCGTGCCGGCGTGGCAGGAGTTGTAGAAGCCGGTCTGTGGGTCCTTGATGATGTTCATCGCCGTCACATACGGCGCGGTATCCTTGTCCTTGTGGAACGGGATCGGCAGCTTGGTCCAATCGACGTCGGCGCCGAGCTTCACCACCTCTTTCACCGGACCGGTCTTCACCGGCTTGAACCCGCGCGGTGGCTGCCGCAACCGATAAGCCAACGTCTTCAGATAGTTCTCAGGCCCGACGCCGAGCGCCCTCGCCTGCGTCTTGCGCGTCTTCACCAGGATGTCGGTGAGGCGGAATCCCGGCTTCTCGACGATGTTCTCGAACAGGATCGGCTGGTCGCTCTGCGCCGACAGCGCGCCGATGTCGTCAAGGCGAACCGGCTTGGTGATGCGCGTGACGACGTCGGAATTGGTCTCGAGATACCCGCGCAGCGAAGCGTCGAGCACCCGATTGGTCGATCGGCCATTGGACGGCGCTGCCACGGCAGGCTTCTCCGAAAGGACGTTTCGAAAAATAGTAAAGCAACTTTACTATTGAGCCGGAGGCTGTCAAGGCGATGCCTGCGGCAAATCGTGCCACTAAATTGGACAGCGATGATGACATGATTGGCGGCGCTTACGCCGCGACCGCCGCCTTGCGGGCATGCTTGGTAAGAAATTCCGCGACCTCGCGCTCCGGCATGGCCTTGGAATAGAGGAAGCCTTGCGCTTCGTTGCAGCCCTCCGCCTTCGCGGTTTCGAGCTGCTCCTTGGTCTCGATGCCCTCGATGACCGTCTTGATGCGCAGGCTGCGCGCGAGACCGACGACCGCACGGATGATCGCCTGGCAGTCCTTACGCACCAGCATGTCCCGCACGAATGAGCGGTCGATCTTGATCTTGTCGAACGGGAAGTTGCGCAGGTACGCGAGCGACGAATAGCCGGTCCCGAAATCGTCCATCGAGATCTGCACGCCGATATCGCGCAATTGATGCAGCAGCGCCGTGGTGTTTTCCTCGTCTTGCAACAGCACGGACTCGGTGATCTCCAGATCGAGCCGCGACGGCGCGAGGCCGGACATGGCCAGCGAATTCAGCGTGATCTGAATGAGGTTCTTGCCCTTGAGCTGCATGGCCGACAGGTTGACCGCGACGCTGATCTCCTGCGGCCACCTCGCCGCATGCTGGCAAGCCGTGCGCAGCACCCATTCTCCGAGCGGTACGATCAGGCCGGTTTCTTCCGCAAGCGGGATGAACTCCCCGGGCGAAATCTGTCCGCGCTCGGGATGATTCCAGCGCAGCAACGCTTCGAACGAGCTGACCTTGCCGGTCTGGATATCGACGATCGGCTGGTAGTGAACCTCGAACTCGCCGTTGGTCATCGCCTTGCGCAGATCGAGCTCGAGCGCGCGGCGCGCTTGCAGGCGCTTATCCATCTCGCGCTCGAAGAAGCGGTGCGTGCCGCGGCCGTCGCCCTTGGCGAGATAGAGCGCCATGTCGGCGGCCTTCATGATCTGGTCGGGATTGGTGCCGTCGCTCGGCGCCATCGCAATACCGATGCTGGTGCCGACGCTGACGGTGCGGCCGTCGAGGTCGTAGGGCCGCCCGACCAGGTCGATGATGCGCGAAGCGAGCTGGCTGCATTGCTCGGGCCGTTCGACGCCGGTGTGCACCAAGGCGAACTCGTCGCCGCCGATGCGCGCCACGAAATCCGAGGACGGCATGGCCTGCACCAGCCGCGTCGCGACGGCCTTGAGCAGCTCATCGCCGACCGGATGACCGAGCGTGTCATTGATGGTTTTGAAGTGATCGAGATCGAGGCACAGCACCGCGCAGCCGCGGCCTGGTTGCAGCCGCGCCAGCGTCTGTTCGAGGTGCTCGCGGAACAGGAGACGGTTCGGCAGGTTGGTCAGCACGTCATGGCGGGCCAGATGCGCGATCTTGGCCTCCGCGCGCTGGCGCTCGGTGATGTCCTCGTGCACCGCCACCCAGCCGCCGTCGGTCATCGGACGCTGCGCCACCGCGATCGAACGGCCGTCCATCAATTGCTGCGTGAAGGCCGAGGCTTCGCGCGTGGCCTGCGTTGCGGATGCAACCGCCATCTGCTCGGCGTTGGCAAGCGCCGCATTGCCGACGGTGACGCGATAGTTCTCGATCGCCTGCAACGACGCGCCGGGCTTCGCCAATTCAGGCGGTAGCGCGTACATCTGCACATAGGTCGCGTTGCAGACGATCAGCCGCTGCTCGACGTCGAACATGCAAAGACCGTGCGTCATGTTGTTCAACGCGATGTCGACGCGGCGATTGAGCTGCTTCAGTTCGACCTCGCGCGCAATGAGCTGGATGGCGTTGTCCTTGAACACTTCGACGGCGCGCGCCATCTCACCGACCTCGTCGCGGTCGTTGAGCGAAGGGATTTCGGTGGTCGTATCGTGACGCGACAGACGAACCATAGCCTGCGTGATGCCGCCAAGCCGCCTTAACGCTCGATGCATGGTCGCAAGACCGATCGGACCGATCAGAATGAACGCGATCAGCGAGCAAGCCAGCACCCATAGGGTCAAATTCTGGGCGGTCTTGCTGACGAAGCTGATCGACTCCTGCGCCTCCTGAATTTGTTGATCGCGGTAATTCCGGATCAACTGCTGAATGCCGCTCGCGATATGCGTGTAGTCCTCGGCACGCTCGACAGCTTTGTCCTGAGCGAATTCGTAGGCGTAGAAGGCAACACGCTCTGCCGCCTCGAACAGCATCGGCAGGCTCGTCGCGATCCGGTTCTCCAACGCCGCCGGCGGGAGCGCGTCGCGGGAGCCGATATCGTCGAGCAATTCGGTTAGCCGCAGCTTGATCTGGTCAAGCTCCTTGCGTGACGCTTGAAGTCGCTGCCGGTCTGCTTCCGACGGCATGGCTTCGACGATGCGGCGGTGGTGTTCGAGCAAGAGCTCAAGCCGCGTCGAGTTCAGTACGCCGACGAAACCGTCGCCGTAAACCCGCTGCGCTGCGCTTTCGGTCACCCGCGAGAAATAGATCGACGCGACCGCGAGCGACGTCACCGCCAGCAGCGAGAGGAACGCGAAACAGTAGAGCTTGGCGGAAATGCCTTTCCGCAGGCGCAGGATGTCTCGAAGGTTGGCCCAGCGTGGCTTCATCGCAGCCTAGATCATTTTCCCCGCAACTTTGCGGGCGGCATCGATCACTGCCTTCATGGCTGGCGTGGGGTCTCCCAGCGTGACGAAACCAAGGGATTGTTCGATCGGACGTTCAGTCACGACCTCGGGAATTCCGCGCTGCTTGATCAGCGACAATTGGCCGATGCCGAGCGCATTCGGCTCTTGTTCAATGACCTGAACAAGCTGCACAGCCGTCTTCACATAGAGGACGTTGGGCGCGCTCACGCGCTGCCCATCGAGAAGGGCCGCCTCGGTCGTGCCGATCACGCCGCCGCCGCCGCCGACCGCAACGACGCGAATCGGCTGATCCTTGCCTCCCAGTTCCGACCATTTCGTGATCCTGCCGAGCAGGATCTGCTTCAACTGCTCCAGCGACACCTTGCGAATGGGATTGCTCGGATGGACGGCGATCCCGACTCGCGTCGCCACAACCTCGTGGACCTGGAGTCGTTCGTAGGCGAGACCCGGCATCGCCTTTTGAAGCGTCGCAATCTCGTTCTTGAGCGGCGCAGAGATCATAGCGAGATGCGCGCGTCCCTCCATCAGGGCGATAAGGCCGAGCATGGTGCGACTCGGAATGATCGTGAGTTCGTGGCCCGAAAGCTGCTCGACTTCGGCTTGATGACGCTCGAACAGCCGACGATTGAGCGTCGACGACCCTTGAACGATCAAGGTCTCAGCCGCCGCTTGTGACACGAATGCGGCAACCGACAGCATCACCGCCGCCGCCGTCAACCTTCGCATCCAATGGGCACGCGCTTTCACAGTCCAACTCATCGCGTCCACCCAGTTCCCCCGCTTCACTAAGCCCCAGAAGCGACGGACACTTTTCCCCGTAGAACACAAAAATAGGTGATCGCTCATTACCGGGGGGCTAAGCGAACCGCGCCAATTGTGCTGGTTCCGTTTGTGGTGAACGGAGAGTTAACGCGTAATGCGTCGCAGACCGTGGAAACCGCGAAATTGGGCACGCAAGGCCGGGAAATAGCCTGCGAACCGCGAAAATGGCGATCGTTAAAATCCTAACGATCCGTGTTACGGGCCCCAAACACCGCGCCGGTAAGTTGCCCGCGAACCGAGGGGGTTCGCGGGAGACACGTCATGCCGTTCCAACTGGCTCGCTATAACCTGCCCAATCTGGCGGCGGTCGTTGCAATGGCGCTGGTGCCGCTGGTCGCGCTGCCGATGCACCGGCATTCCGGTGTCACCGCGAAGGCCCAGCCGATCCAGATCGAAGCTGTCGAGCAGGAGACACCGGCGAACGTGGCTTACGCCATCTTCGACTGACAGTGGCTCCCCTAAAATGAAAACGCCGCCCGGTTTGGGGCGGCGCTTTTGTTTTGGTTCGCGGCCGAGGTTATGCCGCGACGACGCTATCGACCTTCTCGCCTTCTCCGATCAACTCGATCCGGCCGTCCAGATGCAGACGCACCTGGCTGCCGTTCTTGATGCGGTTGAGTCCCTCGGTGCCGACGATCATCGCCACATCGTATTCGCGGGCCAGGATCGCCGGATGGCTGAGCCAGCCGCCGACCTCGCTGACGAAGCCGCGGGCGCGCGGGAAGTAGGGCAGCCAAGCCGGGTTCACCATCGCGGTGATGATGATGTCACCGTCGCGGAAGTCCTCCAGCGGCTTGCCGTGTTCGGCGTCCTCTTCGGACACCACACAAGCGCGGCCTTCGACGACAGCATTGCCCGAGACACGCGTGCCGCGGATCACGTCCGGAGCCGAGTGCATTTCGGATTCGTCGCCGGCGGAGGTGGCTTCGAGGTCGTGCGCGGTGAGCGACGAGGGCAGTGAGGCGGTCTTGCGCAGGAGCGAAGACTGTTCCTCGCGCTTCGCCGCGATGTCCCGGAGCTCCGGCGCGTTCTGGCCATTGATGCTCAGAAGCTCGTCGAAGGTGAGATAGAACGCGCCACCTTCCAGTCCGAACCGGCGATCGAGCGTCAGCACCGCGCGGCGCAGCCCGGCGATCTCGCGGAGCGAGTGATGCTTGGCATCCTCCTTGAGCGTCTGGAAGCGGCGGGCGATGTCGACGACCTTGGCCACCGACTTGCTGAGCGCCGGCGTCTCGTGGAACGCCGGGCGAGAGGCCTCCGCGCGGCCCGCGACCATGCGGGTGAGCACGTTGAGATCCTCGGAGTAGCGCGGGTCCGACAGCTCGTAATCGAGCACCGCGCGATGACCGAAGGCTTTGAGGAGCAGCCAACGGCGGCTCTTTTCCGGCAGCGCCGCAATCTCGGCGATGGCGTGGCCCTCGATGGTCTCCGGGATATTGCCGAGGAGACCGGAGGCGTCACCACCCGCGGCTTCGAGCGCCGTGCGCGCGCGTTCGAGATAGAAGGCGGCGGCGATGTTCACGACGTCCACTTCAACGTGCGTATCGTGGACGAAACGCTCGCGCAAGCGCGCGAGCTCGGCCACCAGCTCTTCCGTCGAGAGCTTGTCGAGGTCGGATACGCTGAGCAGCCGGTTCTCCGTGAGGAAACGCGGCAGGAAGTTGTCGCGGAACTCGCGCTCGATCTTGTCGGCATCGCGGATGAGGCGGCGCGTGGCGAACGGGCCGATGGCGAGCGAGCGCGATTTCTCCTCGCGCTTGTCGACGTAGAGCCGGCCGAGGATCGTGGTAAGATAGGTCGAGCCTTCTTCAACCTTGTACGAGAAGCCGAGCACACTTGCCGCCCGGTCGACGCTTCCGCCCGCCGCCCACAGCGATTCCATGAGCGAGAGCGACAGCGGCGTCGGCCGCGGCAGCATTTCGGAGAGCTCGTTCTTGCCGAACACGGTGTCATCGGCCTTCGCATCCTTGGCGAGATCGATGGCGCGGGCGAGGTCGTTCTGGACCGCGTCCGCTTCTGCGCCGCCCGAGACGGTCCGCGTGATGTCGCGGCTCTGCACCAGGAAGAACCCGCCGTCACGATAGGTCCATTCCATATCCTGCGGGCGGCCGAACAGCTTCTCCGCCTGATCGCCGAGCGCGAGCAGCGCGTCGAGTTCGATCGGCGCGCGGCTGCCGCGGAACGGGCGCTTGGTGATGCGGCCGAACCTGCGGGTCTGCGGACGCACCGTGCCCGAGACGAGATTTTCCGCCGTGCCTTTCACCATCTCGACCATGCAAAGGCCGCTGGCCTGCGGATCGCGCGTGAAGAGAACGCCCGAATATTCGGCATCGATCATTTGTTGCAGCAGCACACTGCCGACGCCGCCGTTGCCGGAATAGTGGCCGACACGCGAGGCTTCGTAGGACTTCTGCACCTTTTCGATGGCAGCTTCGAGCCCGGCGCGATCGACTTCGAGCACGGATTCGAACACGCCCGCGAAGCTCTGGTTGGCGCTGTCTTCGCCGGCGGCGGAGCTGCGCACCGCGAGCTTCTGGCGGCCGAGCCGAGCCCAGAGCCGATCGAGCGTGCGGCTGCGTGCATCACGCGGCATCGAGTTGAACCACGAGATGAACTCGGGTTTGAGCAGGATGCCGTCCGGCACTGGCATGCCCGCGGCCTTCATCTGGCCGAGGCGATGCGCCTTGTTGCCATGACCGGCGAGACGCTCCGGCTCATCGAGTGGCACGGCATGCGGGCCGAGGCCGCGATCGCGCCACTTCCTCGCAAGAGCCGCGAACATGCCGCTGACCCAGGCGCGCTGGACCAGCAGGAGAACAGCGCTCGTGACAAGATAGATGTCCGAGCCCGCGCTGAGCAGCGCGGCCGTCGCGGTCAGCAGCGGGAACGCGAGCAGCCACGTCAGCAGGCGATGCAGCCGCTTGGTGACGAACGCGACATCGATATAGAGCGTGATCAGCGCGCCAAAGACCAATGGCAGGATCAGCAGCTCATCGCGCTCGGCAAGGTTCGGGATCCAGAGCAGCTTGCCGCCCATCTGCGTGGCGACGTGCTGAACCGCGAGCAGCGCCAGCGCCATGACCGGCAGGAAGAACAGCGCGATCATGTTGCGCATCGGCGTGATGCCGTGGCGCTTGTAGAAGGCTTTGAGGGCGCGGGTGCGGCGCGGGGGATTGTCCTTGAAGCGCGCCTTGATGTCGTCGTACTCGGCGGACGCCGCGCGGGTCGCGATCTGGTCACGCTCGGACTTCATCGAGAATGGCAGCACGAGGAAACGCGAAAGCATCGCGAGCAGCACGATCGCGAGGATCAGGCCGGTGCGCTCGGCCACCCAGTGCAGCGCGGTGGCAAGCGCATCGGCCGCTTTGTCCCACAAAGACTTGTTTGCTGTATCGAGCCACTCCTGAATGTACGGACGCGGCGCACTCGCGACGAAATACTCCCACGGCACGGTGTAACGGCCGCGAAAATCCATGCCCGCACGATCGAGTTCGAGTCCGAGCACTTCGCCGAAGAAGCAACTCCGCCGGTCGTAGCAAGGCACGATGATCGGCTTATCCTTGGGAAGCTGCGCGATCTTCTGCTTCAACTCCTCCGTCGGCGTCGGACGGATCGGCAGATTGATCGCGCCTGGCAGCGCGCCGGAAGAAAACTCGCCCGGATAGCGCACGTCAACGAACACAGCCTTCTCGTTCTCCACGAGATCTTTCACATCCGGCGTGTCGAGTAACTTCTCCTGATTGCGATACGGCGCGAGCGCGCGCAGGTCCGCAAGCGTGCGCGCTTGCAGCCCGGTGAGCGAACGCTGCTCGACCAACCATTTTTCCAGGCCGCCGATCATGAATCGGCAATCAATGCCCTTCTCGGCCAGCGCCATGCAGGTTTCGTAGCCGCGGTTGCCGTTATGGCAGAACAGGATCGCGGTCTTGCCCTTGAAGTCGACGTTCGACTTCGGAATGTCCGGGAAGCGCACCTTGGTCGAGCCCGGCAGGCTGCCCATTTCGACTTCCGACGTCTCGCGAATGTCCATCATGAAGACGTCGTTGCGCTCGCCCCGCTGCTTGGCTTCGAGCAGCGCTTCGACGTCGCCGGTGCTGATCCCGCGCGGATGCTTCTGCTGATCTCCGTAGGACACTTCCTTCAGAGTGGGGTCCAGGCTCGCGCCGCCCGCAGCGCGTGGCATCGGCCGCGTCAGCGTCGCTTCGAGGCGCGCCTGCGTCGCATTCTTCTGCGAAATATATTGCCAGATGTTCACGCCGGCTGAAACGAGAAACAATCCCATGAAGCCGAGCGCGAAGCGCATCGGCCAGGGCGAGCCCTTGCCCTGCCCTCGCCGCGCGGCGCGCGCGCCGACTGCGACGGCGCCGCCGCCGAGGATCGCGGATGCGAGCGCGATCAGTTGCGAAATGCTGGAGAGCGAGCCGACCACCAGCTCAGGTGACGGAATTGCGAATGCCGGTTGTGTGCCGGCGAAAAGAAGAGCCCCTGCTCCGCACGCTGCACTGGAAGAAGAAAATACCTTTGCGACGACGTCCCGAACCTTGTCCCCAGTCCGCATTCCCACGCCCTCACTTTGATGGTCAATAAAATCAAGCAATGAACGATGCGGCAGAGGTACTTCGCGGCGGGCTGTAAGCGTCCTGCCGCGTGACCGTTGTTTCTCGCGCCGAAATTGGGGCTCCGCCTTTGCAATCGTTCGAATGCCGAAAGTTAAATTAACAAATTGGAAGGCTTTCTTAAACGGCGTTTACTTATTGGCCTTAACAAAAGCTTACTATTTACAGTTAATGGATCGTTAAAATCTTACCTCCCCGGCCTGCGGAACAATTCCACAGAGTGAATCCCGTTTAATACTGGACCGCGACCGGCCACAAACGCCCCGCGTACCCCCGGCTTGGTGTTGCGACCCCGTGCTGCCGCCGGGTGGCTCCTGCAGGTGCGTCTCGGTCCGGGAAAGTGCAATTTCGTTGAAGAGCGCCAAAGGCCAAGCAAGAGGGTGGCCGCCCGGCCCCTCACCTTCGGAATGGCCTACTTCCGCGCGCGCCGTTGGCAGCGGCACAAGCGCCAAGCCGCTGCGCTCGTGAAACCTGCGCAGTTCTGTGGAAACGAGGAAGACCGCCGTGAAGTTTGCGGGCTAGTCGCGGCGGCGGACGTTATAGATAATCGTCGGTGCCGTGTTGGGAGTCTGACTGTTGCTGTCGGGTGAAGCGCCCCGCCGTGAATGCATCGAGTGCTGGGTCGTCGCGCATCCGGTGGCGCTCCGGAGTTCGCGCCGCTCGTGTTCAGAAAGCCTGAACACGCCCACGCGGTGATTTGAAATGACGGAACCGAAATCTATCGCTGTGCTCGGCGGCACCGGCAAGGAGGGCTCCGGCCTCGCGCTGCGGTGGGCGCACGCGGGCCATCGCATCGTCATCGGCTCGCGCTCGCCCGAGCGGGCCGCGGCGGCGGCAGCGGAAATCAACACCAAGATCGGCGCGGAGCGTGCGAGGGGCGCGGACAATCTGTCCGCAGCGCGCGAGGCCAGCATCATCGTCCTCGCGGTTCCCTACACCGCACAATTGTCATCTCTTGAAGAGGTGAAGCCCGCCCTCGCCGGCAAAATCCTGATCGATGTCACCGTGCCGCTCGTGCCGCCGGCCGTCGGCCGCGTGCAATTGCCAGAGGGCGGCTCCGCCGTCGTCAAAGCGCAGCAGCGTCTCGGACCTGACGTGAAGGTCGTCTCGGCATTCCAGAACGTCTCCGCCGAGCACCTCAGGGAGATCGGCCATCCGATCGATTGCGACGTTCTCGTCTGCGGTGACGACAAGGACGCCCGTGCTGTTGTCATCGCGCTCGCGAAAGACGCCGGCATGCGCGCATTCCACGCTGGTCCGCTTGCCAACTCCGCCGTCGCCGAAGCGCTCACCTCCGTGCTCATCACCATCAACCGTCAGTACAAGATCAAGCACTCCGGCATCACGATCACCGGCCTGCCGTCCGGGGCCGCCGATGGTTGAGCCGCTCGCACGGATCGCCGCGGAACCCGCCGCGCAAATCACAGTCGCGGCGCTGTCCGGCATCCCGTTGGTGCAACCTGGAGACGACATTGCCACGCTGATCCTGAACGGTCTCGCAAGCTCCGACCTATCGCTGCAAACCGGCGACATTGTCGTCATCGCCCAGAAGATCGTCTCGAAGGCCGAAGGCCGCATGGCCGATCTGCGCGCGGTCACCCCGTCGGATCGGGCCATCGCGCTTGCGAAGGAAACTGACAAAGACCCGTGCGTCGTCGAGCTGATCCTGCGCGAATCCACCGAAGTCGTCCGCAAGAGGAAGGGCGTGATCGTCGTCGCGCATCGCTGCGGTTATGTGCTCGCCAACGCCGGCATCGACGCCTCCAACGTTACGGAAGGCGACAGCCACGTTCTCCTTCTCCCCGAAGATTCCAACCGCTCTTGCCGCGATATCCGCGAAAGGCTCGAAGCTCACACCGGCGTTGCGCCCGGCGTCCTCATCATCGACAGCCTTGGCCGCGCCTGGCGCAATGGAACCGTCGGTACAGCCCTTGGTTCCTCGGGAATTCGCGCCCTGCTCGATCTTCGCGGAACGCCCGACTTGTTCGGCCGCGCGCTTCGCCACACAGATGTCGGGATTGGCGACGAGATTGCGGCCACGGCATCGCTGCTCATGGGGCAAGCCAGCGAGGGGACGCCGGTTGTGCTGATACGGGGGCTCAAGATTTCGACACAGGATGGCTCTGCGGCCGATCTGATCCGGCCGCGCGAACTCGACTTGTTCCGCTGAGGCACCATGACGACGCCTCTCTCGATCAAGCCGCTCGCGACATTTGCCGATCTTATTCGCGAACGCCGCTCGATCCGCCGCTATCGGCCGGAGCCGCTGCCGCGTGATCTGGTCGAGCAACTGATCGATGGCGCACGTCACGCGCCCTCGGCGCACAACCGCCAGCCGTGGCGCTTCGCCATTCTCGACAAGCTTGAAGATAAGGAGCGTCTCGCCATAGCCATGGGCGAACGCCTTCGTGCGGACCGCGCCGCCGACAACGATGACCCGGAAGCGATCGAGCGCGACGTCACGACCTCACACGCGCGCCTCGTCGCCTCGCCCGCCATTGTTGCCGCCTGCGCCACGCTCACCGACATGGACACGTATCCCGATGCGCGCCGCGCCGAGGCCGAGCACCTGATGGCCGTGCAAAGCACCGCAATGGCGGTGCAGAACCTGCTCCTCCTCGCCCACGCCGAAGGGATCGGCGCCTGCTGGATGTGCGCGCCGCTGTTCTGTCCGGACACGGTGAAAGCCGCGCTCGATCTTCCGACCGATTGGGAACCACAGGCGCTCGTCACGCTCGGCTATCCCGCCACGCCCGGCCGCCGCCGCGAGCTGCGCCCCCTGAACGAGATCGTCCGATGAACAACAACCACAAGCGCCGCATCCTCGCGCTCGCAGGCGGCGTCGGCGGGGGCAAGTTCGCGCGCGGGCTGATCGCGGCGTTGCCGCCGGAGTCTCTTGCTCTCGTCGTCAACACCGCCGACGATTTCGTGCATCTCGGGCTGCACATCGCGCCCGACCTCGACTCCGTCCTCTACGCGCTCGCCGATCTCAACGATCCGGTGCGGGGCTGGGGCCTCTCGGGCGAGACTTGGAATTTCATGGCGGCGACCGAGCAGCTCGGCGGCGAGACCTGGTTCAGGCTCGGCGACCGCGACGTGGCGACGCATGTCTTCCGCACACAACAACTTAATGAAGGCCGCAAGCTCTCTGAAATCACCGCGCTTCTCTCCACACGGTTCGGCGTCAAGCATAGGGTCGCGCCGATGTCGGACGATCCGGTGCACAGCGTCGTCGACACCGATGAAGGCCCGTTGCCGTTCCAGGAGTACTTCGTGAAGCGGCAATGCGAGCCGGCCTATCGGGGCGTCCGCTTCGAAGGCATCGAACAGGCGCAGCCGAGTTCGACGCTCCGCGCGGCACTGCATCAGGCGAGTGCGCTCGTCATCACGCCGTCCAATCCCTTCGTCAGCATCGCCCCGATCCTTGCGTTGCCGGGTGTCGACGAAGCGCTCCGGCAATGGCAGGGTCCGGTTGTCGCCGTTTCCCCCATCGTCGGCGGCCAATCGGTGAAAGGCCCGCTCGGCAAGATGATGGACGAACTGGGTCTGGAGAAATCGCCGGTCGGCATCGCCAGGCACTATGGCCGCCTGGTTGATGGCTGGGTCATCGACATCGCCGACAAAGCCCTCGCGCCCGAGATCGAAGCGCTCGGTTGCCGCGTCAAGGTCTGTAACACGATGATGTGGACCACCGACGACAAGATCAGGCTCGCGCGCGATACGCTGGCGCTCGTCGATGCGTTGGTGGAGGAACCGGCCGACGCGGCGCCATGAACCTCCGGCGAGCGTTCCTCAAGAAACCAGACACGTATCCCCGACGCGTTCGCGGCGGCTTCTTCGAGGACGCGCTTCATCCGATGCCCGCAAATAGCTGAGCACGAAGTCTACGACTGTGCGTTTGTGCCGCTGGATGTTGGCGTCCCCCGCCATCTTGCGCTCGAAAATGACACCGAGCGTGTGCTGGTTCGAGAAATACATGATACAGAGCGCACAAATCGACACGTAGAACTCCACCGGTTCGACGTCGTGCCTGAATTCGCCACTGCGCTGGCCGCGCTTGAGAATCCGAGCGATCATTTCCGTCAGCGGCGACTTGAACATGTCGATCTTCTTCGACGTCCGAAGATGTTTGGCTTTGTAAAAATTCTCCATCGACAAAAATGAAACGAAGTGAGGGTTCTCAACGTAGTAATCGATTTTCAGATTGACGAGCGCCTCGATGGCGGCAGCCGGCTCGAGGTGCTCGATATCGATCGCCCGTTCGAGCGCGACCAGATTCTCATACACGGACTCCAGCGCAGCCAGATACAGGCCCTCCTTGCTGCCGAAGTAGTAATAGATCATCCGCTTGTTGACGCCGCATCGCTCCGCGATGTCATCGGTGCTGGCCGCGGGCAAACCGCGCTCGCTGAATTCGCTGAGAGCCGCCTGCAGGATCTTTATGCGCGTGGCATCGGGGTTGCGCCGTTGCGGAGCCACTGCGGATTTTCGCGATTTCATCGGTCGATCATGCTCCTGAGCAGCGCCTAAGCGACGAGAACACGCGGTTGACTCCGGAAATGCACCAAGTTAACTGTCCAGTTAATAAATTAACTGGTTAGTTAATTAGACGCCGTTTCGACGGCGCGCAAGTGGGGAGGTTTCATGCAGACGGGTTACCCGCCGATCCGCAGGGTGGTCACAGGACACGATACGGCCGGCGTTGCGAAGGTGCTGATCGACGCACCCGCAACCAACGCGAAGCATCCCCAGCCCGGCCAGGTTTCGACCTTGATGTGGTGCACGGACGGCGCACCCGCGGCGATTCCAATCGGCGAGCAGCCGGAAGACATGGGCGCGAAAATTCTGGGCACCGCGCCCCCGCAAAACGGCACGCGGTTCGCGGTGATCGACTTTCCTCCGGGCAACCACGCGCACATGCATCGCACCGAGACGATCGACTACGTGATCGTCATCGAGGGCGAAATCGAAATGGACATGGACGCATCGACGGTCAAGCTCAAGGCCGGCGACATCATGATCCAGCGTGGCACCAACCACGCGTGGGCGAACCGGAGCGACAAACGGGCGCGCGTGGCGTTCGTTCTTGTCGATGCGGAGCCGCTCGGCATCGGCAAGCCGGTGACCGGAACGAAGAACGCAAGCTAGCCAGGGAGGAATACAATGCGCGGGTTCATGCGACCGATCGCATTCGCCGTTCTGATGGTCTTTGCCACGACCGCGTCGGCGCAGAATTTTCCGTCCGGCCCCGTAAAGCTGATCGTTCCGGTGCCGGCCGGCGGCGTCACCGACGTGATGGCCCGCATTTTGGGTCAGCGCCTTCAGGAAATCTGGGGGCAGACGGTGGTGGTCGAGAACCGCGTCGGCGGCAACTACGGCGTCGGCGCTCAAGCGGTCGAACGGTCTCCGGCCGATGGGCTCACTCTTCTTGTTGCGCCGGATTCCACTTTCACAGCGAACCCGTCGCTGTTCTCCAAGCTGATCTACGATCCGGAGGGCTTCACGCCGATCTCGGTGCTGTGCCGCGCCACACCGATGCTGATGGTCAATCCGTCGCTGCCGGTGAAGTCGGTGTCGGAACTGGTCGCCCATGCCAAGGCCAATCCGGGCAAGCTGAGCTATGGCTCCTTCGGCACCGGGACCTATGCCCACCTGAGCATGGAGGACTTCAAGCAGCGCACCAGCGTCGAGATTCAGCACGTGCCGTATCGCGGCGCTGCTCCGGCGCTGAACGGACTTCTCGGCAATGAGATCTCGGTCATGCTTCTGAACCTCTCCAGCGTCGAAGAACATGCCAAGACCGGGAAGGTGAGGCTGATTGCTGCGGCAACAGACAAGCGCGCCGCCGCATTGCCTGATCTCCCCACGATTTCGGAAACAATTCCGGGTTTCCAGACATCGGTCTGGTTCGGGCTGTGGGGGCCGGCGAAACTGCCGCCCGAAATTCTCGCCAAAATCCAGGCGGACGTTTCAAAGGCGCTGGATCTGCCCGAGACCAAGCAGTTCTTCAAAGCCAACAGCTTCGAGCGCGTCGATTTGTCGTCGCAGGAATTCGCGCAACTCATTCAGCGCGATTTGAAGCACTGGACCGCCTTGATCACCGCCGTCAACGCAAAGATCGACTGAGGGCAAAATGAAAGTTCTGATCACCGGCGGCATGGGCGTCATCGGCGCCGAAACGAGTCGCAAGTTCGTCAAAGAAGGCCACCGGCCCGTCATCTTCGCGCGTCACCGCGACGACAGCCTGATCGGCGATATCGCCGACAAGGTGGACATCGAGCTTGGCGACATTCTCGACATGCCGCGCATCCTCCAGGCCATCAAGAAGCACAAGGTGACGCACGTCGTTCACTCTGCGGCCTTCGTCGGCGCAGTGTCGGCGGCGAATCCCGCGCTGAGCATCCAGGTCAACGTGATGGGCTTGGTAAACGTGCTTGAAGCCGCGCGCGCGCTCGATGTGCAGCGCGTCGTGTTCACCAGCGCGAAGGGCGTCTATGGCCCGGTCACCGGCGAATACGGCTCGCCGACCTGGAAGCCGATGTCGGAAGACCTGCCCGCCAAGCCGAAGCGCATCTACGACTCGGCGAAGTTCATGGGCGAGAACGTCTGCACCTACTATCACGACAACATGGGGCTCGACACGATCTCGCTGCGCTTTGCCTCGACCTACGGCCCCGGCAAGACCGCGCGCCATGGGCCGATGGCCGTCATGAGCCGCATCGTCGAGAACCCGGCGCACGGTCTGCCGTTCAAGCTCGAGAAGGGCGGCGATGACAAGGACGACTTCATCTACAACAAGGACTCCGCGCTCGGTATCTATCTCGCGACCGTCGTTCCCAAGACCAAGAGCCGCGTGTTCAACATCGGCACCGGCGTCGGCGTGACGCTGCGCGACTTCGAGCGCGTCATCAAGAAGCACATCCCGGACGCGCAAATGGACATCGGCGGCGGCCTGAACTTCTACGGCTTTCCGTATCCCGCGACCGGCGTTTACGACATCAGCCGCGCCAGAGACGAACTCGGCTACAAGCCTGAGTACGATCTCGAACGCGGCATCGCCGACTATCTCGCCGCCTTGAAACAACTTGGCGTTTAACACGTGAAGCCACAGGCGACACTCTCTCCCGGCCTCATCCTGAGGAGCATTGCGAAGCAATGCGTCTCGAAGGATCGAGGCCGCCCGCATCCTTCGAGACGCGGGCTTCGCCCGCTCCTCAGGATGAGGGCGGAGCGACAGACAACAAGGTAAAACATCATGCGCAAGCTCACCGAAT
>BFBZ01000012.1_pt44 | contig 38629 bp, 36 predicted proteins | sample 1888401 | NCBI WGS metagenome assembly BFBZ01 (sample SAMD00112614, study PRJDB3348) | symbiont metagenome | host: Chara braunii | reverse complement strand
GAACTGCAGCATCGAGGACTGGAAGAACATGCCCACCAGCGAAGCGATGATGATGCCGATCAGGCCCATGAACAGGAACGAGCCGAAGCCGGTGAGATCGCGCTTGGTGGTATAGCCCCACAAGCTCATGCCGCCGAACATCGCAGCCGTGATGAAGAACACCTGCGCCACGCTTGCGCCAGTGTAGAGCAACAGGATCGGCGCCAGCGAAACGCCCATGAGCGTCGCATAGCCCCAGAATGTCATCTGTGCGGCCTGCACGCTCATGCGGCTGATGCGGAACGACAGGAACAGCACCAGACCCAGCGGCGCGAACAGCGCGACCCAGCCCAGCATCGAAAGGGTGAGGGCACCTTGCGGCGTCACCTGGAAGAACACGGCGCGGACGGCCGGCACATTGGCCACCACCCATGCGCTGATCCCGGTGAGCACCAGGCCGGACAGCATGTAATTGTAGACCCGGAGCATGTGTGCCCGCAGCCCGGCGTCATAAAGGTCCGCCGTCGCAGAGGGGGCTCTCAGCACCCGATTGTCGTAGTCAGCCATAGTTCAAAAATCCTCCTTGCCGGCTCTGAGACCGGTATGGGTCTAATATCGGGTGTGCGCCCCGGACTATCAAGGCCGCATTTCCTCGTATCTTGCGCGGATTCACCATGACGAATCAGCAACATAGGCGGGAGGGCGGCGCGGACAGGGCAATGGCCGGGCCGCGCAGGCTCACGGATTGCGCAGCTGGGCAGCCGGTTTGGCGGCAAGCGCGACCCAGGCCCCGATCAATCCCATCGTCAGGGTTGCAACGGCGCCCCCCAGCACGGTGAGAGCTGCGGCCCTGGGATCGAAGACGAAAGTCACATTGAACACAGCACGGGTGACGATGGAGGCCGCAAGCGTGCCCGCGCCAAGCGCAAGCACACCGGTCACCAGCCCGAGCAGCCCATATTCCAGGGCATAGATGCCTGCGATCCGCCAGCGCGTGGCGCCCAGCACCTTCAACACGGTGGAATCGTAGAGCCGGGCGCGCTGGCCCGAGGCGATGGCGCCCGCCAGCACCAGCAGACCGGCGAGAATTGTGAGCAGGCTTGCGGCCCGCACACCGAGGCTCAATTGCTGCATCAGCGCGCTCACCTGCGCGATGGCATCCTTCACGCGCACGGCGGAGACATTGGGAAAGGCATCGGTCACCGCGCGGTAGACGGCTTCCTCATCGCGCGGCGCCACGCGCACGGTGGCGAGGAAGGAATGCGGCGCCTTGTCGATGATCCCCGGCGAGAGGATGAGCACGAAGTTCTGTCGCCCGCTTGCGAAGTTGACGCGGCGCAGATTGGCGATGCGCCCTTCGATCTCGCGGCCTAGCACGTTGAGGGTGATCGTGTCGCCAATCTTCAGGCCCATGCCTTCGGCCAGCGCGGCATCGAAGGAAATGAGTGTCGGGCCCGCATAATGCGCGGGCCACCATTTGCCTTGCGTGATCTCGGTCCCCGGCGGCGGCTCCGCCGCATAGGTGATGCCGCGATCTCCGCTGACGGCCCATTTCGCATCGTTGGCGATTTTCGCCTCGCGCGCGGGCGTGCCGTTCAGCGCAACGATCCGCCCACGGATCATTGGCGTGCGCCGGTAATCTGCAGCCGTCGGGAAGCGCGAAATCGCCCGGTCGAAGGCCTGGGCTTCGCCCGGCTGGATGTCGATAAAAAAGAAACTTGGCGCTGTGGCGGGCAGGTCGTCCTTCACCTGCGCGGAGATCGTGTGATCCAGCAACGCCACGGTCGCAAGCAGGGTGAGCCCCAGCCCGAGCGCGGTGACCACGCCCACCGTGTGTGCGCCGGGGCGTGTGAGATTGGCCAGCGCCAGCCGCAACAGCGCCGCCCGCGGCCTCGGCAACCGGCGCAACAAAAGGCGCAACGCTTCGGCGACAAGGCGCAGCACAACAAGGGCGGCCGCTATACCGGCGAGGAATTCGAGCGCGAACACCGGCGCGGGGGCCAGCACGAAAGCGAGCCCCACGATACAAGCCCCCGCAGCCGCCGCTGCCAGAAGATACGGCCAGCGGCCGCGCATCTGGGTGCGCGCCACGAGATCGCGAAAGAGGCTTGCGGGCTGGATTTCGCGCGCGCGCGCCAGCGGTGGAATGCCAAACGCCGCCGCCGACAACAGGCCGAACACGGCGGCAAGCGCGAGCGGCAGCGGATAAATCTTGAAGTTCGCGGGGATCGGCAGCGCGTTGCCCAGGAATTGCGCGAAGGCGAAGGGCAGGGCCGCGCCCACCGCAAGCCCGATCACCACCGCCAATGCGGCAATCGCCATCACCTGCAAAAAGAAAGCGAGGAAGATAAGCCCGCCATCGGCGCCCAGCGATTTGAGGATCGCGATTTCGCTGCGCTTTCGATCCAGAAACGCCGAAATCGCCTGGCCCGCGCCGACGCCGCCGACGGCCAGCACCGTGAGCCCCACAAGGGTGAGGAACATCGTGATCTGCGAGATGAAATCGCTGGTGCCGGGTGTTGCGTTGGCGCGGTCGCGGATTTCCCAGCCCGCATCGGGAAAGGCGTTCAAGGCCTGCGCGCGAAATTGCTCCGGCGTGTGGTACGGGGAAAATGCCACGCGATAGGAATATTGGATAAGGCTTCCGAGCGTGACGAGGCCCGTGCGTTTCAGCCCCGCATCCGAAACCATCACATGCGGGCCGAGGCTGAAACCGCCAGATATGCGATCGGGTTCGCTTGCGAGAACGGCAGCGATGCGAAAATTCTGCGAGCCGATGCGCATCAGCCCGCCGCGCGAAAGATGCAGCCGGTCGAGCAAGGTCTGTTCCGCCACCGCGCCGCAGATATCGCTCGCGCATTTCAACGCATCGCCGAGCTTCGCATCCGGCGAAAGCCCGACGCTGCCATAGAGCGGATAAAGCCCGTCTATGGCTTTCAGCTCGACGAGCTGGCGTTCTTCTTCCTTCCCGTTCTTCAGCGCATAGGCCATGGCGCGCATCGAAACGGTTTGCGAAACCCGGCCGAAGCGCGAAAGGAATGCATGTTCGGCATCGGTCGTTTCGCGATGCACTAGCCGCACCGAAACATCGCCGCCCAGAAGCACGCGGCCCTGTTCGGCAATGCCGGTGAGGAATGCCTGCGAAAGCGAGCCAACGCCCGCAATTGCCGCCACGCCCAGCACCAGCGACGCCAGGAAAATGCGAAAGCCCGAAAGGCCGCTGCGCATTTCGCGCCGTGCAAGCTTCAGCGCGAGCGCCAAACGGTTCAACGTCTTTCATCCGCCACGATGCGGCCATCCTTCAGGCGAACGATGCGCCCGCAACGCCGCGCCAGCGCTTCTTCATGGGTCACCAGAAACAGGGTCGTTTGCGCGCGCGCGTGCAGCGAGAAGATGAGATCGGCGATTTCCGCACCCGTCGCGCCATCGAGATTGCCGGTGGGTTCGTCGGCGAACAGAACCTTGGGGTTCGGCGCCATGGCGCGGGCAAGCGCCACGCGCTGTTGTTCGCCGCCCGACAATTGGCCCGGATAGTGATCGACGCGCGCACCCAGCCCCACCGCGTCGAGTTCGGCGCGGGCCTTGGCAAACGCATCGTCCGCACCAAGCAGCTCAAGAGACACGGCGACATTTTCCAGCGCCGTCATCGTCGGGAKCAGGTGGAAGGATTGGAACACGATGCCCACCCGGCCGCGCCGGAAGCGGGCAAGGTCATCCTCGCCCATCCGCGTGATATCGGTGCCGCCGATCATCACGCGCCCGCCGCTTGCCGCTTCAAGGCCTGCCGCCACCATCAGAAGCGAGGATTTGCCGGAACCCGATGGCCCCAGGAGCGCGATGGTTTCGCCTTCGCCCACCGAAAGGCTTACCCCGTTCAGAATGTTGACCGCCCCGGCCGCACTCGCCAAGTTGAGGCGCACATCGTCCAGCTGAATGGCTGGCAACTGAGTGGCGGCTGGGCGAGTCTGCATCGGATGATTCTTCCCTCTTCAGGCGATATGGCATGACGGCCGCGATATTCAAGCACGCCAGCCTTCTTACCTCCCCCTTATGGGGAGGTCGGAGAGCGAAGCGATCCAACCTACCCACAAGGGAGAGGTTGTTTGTTGTGTTCGTTGTGGCGCTTTTTATTGCATCTCCCGTATCGGCCGCGCCCATCAAGATCCTCGCACTCGGCACCAGCCTCACCCAGGGCTATGGCCTGCCACCTTATACACATCTAGATGTGTATAAGAGACAGGGACACAAGGTCAATGTCGTCAATGCGGGTGTTTCCGGCGATACGAGCGCAGGCGGGGCTTCGCGGATCGATTGGTCGCTGGCCGATCATCCCGATGTCGCCATTGTTGAACTGGGCTCCAACGATGCGTTGCGCGGATTGCGACCGGCGCAGACGGAAAAGAACATCGCGGCCGTTCTGGAAAAATTGAAAGCCGCACATGTTCCGGTGTTGTTGCTCGGCATGAAGGCGCCGCGCAATCTTGGGCCCGAATATGCCGCCGAGTTCGATCCGATCTATCCGAGGCTCGCGAAAAAATATGGCGCCGCACTTTATCCCTTCGTGCTCGATGGCGTGGCGATGGACCCGAAACTCAACCAGGCCGATGGGATGCATCCCAATCCGCAAGGGGTGAAAATTATCGTCGCGCACCTGTTGCCTTATGTGAAAAAGCTCCTCGGACAGAAGAGGCCCTGATGTTCCGACGGCTGGCATCGGTGGGCGGGTTCACGCTGCTGTCGCGCATCACGGGCTTTGCGCGCGATGTGTTGATGGCGGCGATCCTGGGCGCGGGGCCGCTTTCGGATGCGTTCCTCGTCGCGTTCCGTCTGCCCAACAATTTCCGCGCCATCTTCGCGGAAGGCGCGTTCAACCTGGCCTTCCTGCCGCGCTATGCCGCGATGCGCGAACGCGAGGGCCATGACAACGCGGCGCGTTTCGCCAATCGTGTTTTCTCCTGGCAGATGATTACGCAGCTTGTTCTGCTGATCCTGGCGCTGGGCGGAATGCGTCCGATCATTTCGGTGATGGCGCCGGGCTTTGCCGCCCATCCGGGGCAACTTGAACTGGCCACCAGCCTTGCGCGCATCGCCTTTCCCTATCTCATCTTCACGGTTGTCGCCGTCCAGCTTTCGGCGATGCTCAATGCGGTGGGCAAGTTCGCGGCCGCCGCCGCATGGTCCATCTTCCTTAACATCGCGATGATCGCCGCCCTGTTCTGCGCGCCGTTCTTTCCCAATGCGGCCTATGCGGCGGCGTGGGGCGTGTTCGCGGCGGGCATTCTGCAACTGATCTTCATCATCTGGGCGGCGGCGCGCAGCCATCTGCACCTGCGCATCGGCCGCCCGCGCTGGACGCCGGAGATCAAGCAGTTCCTGCTTGCGTTGGGAGCGGCCACCTTCGGCTCGGCCAGTGTGCAGATCGGGTTGTTTATCGACAATGTGATCGCAAGTTTCCTTCCTTCCGGCGACCTGACCGCGCTTTATTACGCCGATCGCATCAACCAGCTGCCGATGGGCACGCTCGGCATAGCCATCGGCACGGTGCTGCTGCCCGAAATGTCCTCCCTGCTCGCGAAGAACGATCGCAAGGGCGCGGATGAAGCGCAGAACCGTTCGGCGGCGCTGGCGCTGTTTCTCACGCTTCCGTTTGTGGCCGCGTTCCTCACCGTGCCGCTCACCATCATGCAAGGCCTGTTCGCGCATGGCGCGTTTCATCTGCAGGCCGCCCAGATTTCCGCCATGGCCTTGATGGCTTATGGCATCGGCTTGCCTGCCTTCGTGCTGATCCGCTGCGTTTCGCCCGCGTTCTATGCGCGCGGCGATACCGCGACACCCGTGCGCGCCACCATCGCCGCGGTCGCGGTGAACATCGCGTTGAAGATTGCGCTTGTCTGGGGCGCGCATCTGGGGGCGACCGGCATCGCGCTTGGCACGGCACTGGCCGCGTGGGTGAATGTGGGGTTGCTCGTTGTCATGGCGCGTTCGCGCGGGCTTCTCACCATCGATGCGGTTTTTCTGCGCTCCCTGCCGCCCACATTCCTCGCCACGCTCGCGACAGGTGCTGGCGCCTTGTTCGGCGTTTGGGCGGGATCGCATTTGCATTTTGCAAGCGGAACACTGGCCGACGAGATATCGCTTGCTTGCGCCATTCTCTGCGGTGGCGCAGGCTTCGCGCTGGTGACACTGTTGTTCCGCCACTCATTGCCATTGGGACGTCTCGCACGGAGGCGCACATGATCCGCCTGTTCGCGGCTCTCGATCTGCCCGAACCTGTCGCAGAATCGCTTATGCGCCTGCAGAGCGGCGTGCCCGGCGCGCGCTGGCAGACGCGCGAACAATTGCATCTGACGTTGCGGTTTATCGGCCCCGTCGATGGCCGCGATGCGGCATCCATCGACGACATGCTGTCTTCCATTCACGATCCGCGTTTCACCCTTGAGCTCAAAGGCGTGGGCGAATTCGGCGGCAAGAACCCGCGCGCCTTGTGGGCGGGGGCGGCCCCCAACGAAGCGTTGCTACATCTGCAGCGCAAGATCGAAAGCGCGATGCAGCGCCTGGGCCTGCCCGCCGAAGAGCGCAAATACCGCCCGCATGTCACGCTCGCCCGCCTGCGCGGCACGCCGCAAGGCGCGGTGATGGATTTCCTCACCGATCATGCCCTTTATGCGAGCGGGCCGTTCGAGGCGCTGGGTTTCACCCTGTTTTCCAGCCATCTTTCGCCCAACGGGAGCATTTATACTCCCGAGCGCGTTTACCCTTTGCGATAGCGGAGACTCTCATGAAAAAACTTGAAGGCGAGGCGCGCGCGAAAGCGCTGGCGGGATTGCCGCACTGGAATGTGTTGAAAGACCGAGACGCCATCGGCCGCAAATTCACCTTTGCCGATTTCAACGAGGCGTTCGGCTTCATGTCGCGCGTGGCGCTGATGGCGGAGAAGATGGATCACCACCCCGAATGGTTCAACGTCTACAAGACCGTGGAGGTGACGCTTTCCACCCATGATGCAGGCGGCATCACCGATAATGATATACAGATGGCCAAAGCCATGGACGATTTCGCCAAACGCTGATGCATCTGCTCGCGATCTCGGGAAGCCTGCGGGCGGTGTCTTCCAACACCTCGTTGCTCAAAGCAGCACAACTGCTTGCGCCCGACGATATGCGTATCGAATTTTACGATGGGCTGGCATCGCTGCCGCATTTCAATCCGGATTTCGATGTGGAGCCGCCGCCGCCGCCGGTTGCCGATCTGCGTGCGCGGATAGGGGCGGCGAGCGGATTGCTGATTTCCACGCCGGAATATGCGCGCGGCGTTCCAGGATCTTTGAAGAATGCGCTTGATTGGCTGGTGAGCGGGGCGGAGTTTCCGGGGAAGCCGGTCGCGCTGTTCAATGCGTCGGACCGCAGTCTGAATGCTCAGGCCGCGTTGCGCCTGACGCTCGAAACCATGTCGGCCCGCATTGTGGAGGAGGCGAGCATCACCGTTCGCCTGTTGGGCAAGACAAAAACGCCCGAGGAAATTGCCGCCGACCCTGAAACCGCGCCTGTTGTTCGCGCGGCTCTGGCGGCATTTGCAAAGGCGGTTACACCGCGAATTTGAACGCGTCTCCGTCGCGTTCCACGCGCCCTGCCGTGGGTGCCGCGAAATGTGTGCCGATGATGAGCACAGGCTTTTCCGACCAATCCTTCAACATCGCGCGGCGCGTGGCTTCGGCGCCGACGCGGTCGCTGTCGTAGGGTGTGGCCCAGTTGGGGTGGGCCATCTGGATCGGATGGTGGATCATGTCGCCCGTGATGATCGCGGTTTCGCCTTTGGATTCGATCACCACGCTCACATGGCCCGGCGTGTGGCCGGTGGTGGGTATTAGTCGGATTTCGGGGGTGATGCGATGATCCATCTCCACCTTGTCAGCGAGGCCGGATTCGAAAATCGGCTTCACCGAATCCGCCATCACCTGCAGATGTTCCTCATCGGTGTCGGATTCCATCCAGTGCTCATATTCCGCCCGCCCGATCAGATAGCGCGCGTTGGGAAAGGTGGGAACCCATTTGCCGTCCACCAGCATGGTGTTCCAGCCCACATGATCGACATGCAAATGCGTGCACACCACATAGTCGATCGTTTCGCGCGGGCTGCCCGCTTCGGCCAGATGTTGCAGGAAGGCGGTTTGCAGCGGATTGTTCATGGTCAACCCGCGCGGCTTGTCGTTGCCGACGCAGGTATCGACGATCAGCCTCACCCCGTTTGCCTCCACCAGCAGCGCGTGGATGGAAAGGATCAGCAAACCATCCGGCGTGATGAAATGCGGTTTCAGCCATTCGATCGCCTTCAAGGTTTCGGGCGAGGCATAGCGGATGAAAGGCGATTTCTCGCTATAGGGCACCGGCAGTTCCAGCTCGACGATCCGCGTGATCGTCACGTCACCGATTTTCCAGCTCAGCATGTTCGGCCCCAATTGCGTGTCGTCCGCACAGAATGGCGGGTTCCCCCATCAAAGGCCAGTCCGGGGAACCGGGTGGTGGTCAGATCGTTACCTGCATGCAATTTGAAAACTGGTGCCCAAAATGGCCGACAATGCCGATAGTGGACGCGGGGCAACCCCGTGGTTGGCCTTTCTCGTGGGCGGGCTTCTTGTGGCCGTTGCGGGCCTGGGCGTTTTCATGTTCACAGGCGGCCATCTCGGCATGCCCGGCGCGGGTTCACCCACCCATATGGACATAACAGTCAAGGCGCCTGCCAAGCATTAGGGTTTTGATCGAAGCCCTTTGAGCATGGTGCTACACGTTCGAGAACCAGCGTGAAAATTTCTTCCCTGGCGGCAGCCTAGCGCTTCGCGTTCCTCACGATATCGTCGACCACCGAAGGATCGGCGAGCGTCGAAGTATCGCCGAGGTTCGACATATCGCCTTCCGCCACCTTGCGCAGAATGCGCCGCATGATCTTGCCCGAGCGCGTTTTCGGCAGGCCTGGCGCGAACTGAATCACATCCGGCTTGGCAATGGGGCTGATCTCCCTTGCGACCCATTGCTTCAAATCGTTGTTCAACGCATCGCTCGCCGCCACGCCAACCTTCAACGTGACATAGGCATAGATGCCCTGACCCTTGATATCGTGCGGGAAGCCCACGACCGCGGCTTCCGCAACATTCTGATTGCCCACGAGCGCGGATTCCACCTCTGCCGTGCCAAGGCGGTGGCCTGACACATTGATCACATCGTCCACCCGGCCGGTGATCCAGTAATAGCCATCCTCGTCGCGGCGGCAGCCGTCKCCGGTGAAATATTTGCCGCGATAGGTTTTGAAATAAGTGTCCACGAAGCGCTGGTGATCTCCATAGACGCTGCGCATCTGCCCCGGCCAGCTTTCGGTGAGCACAAGATTGCCGCTGGCCGCACCTTCCAGAACCTTGCCATCGGCATCCACAAGCTGCGGCACGATGCCGAACAACGGCTTGGTCGCCGAGCCCGGCTTCAGGGCGGTGGCGCCGGGCAAAGGTGAAATCAGGATTCCGCCGGTCTCGGTTTGCCACCATGTGTCGACGATGGGGCAACGCCCTTCGCCCACATTGCGCCAATACCAGAGCCACGCTTCGGGATTGATCGGCTCGCCGACCGTGCCGAGCAGCTTGAGCGACTTGCGCGACGTGGCGGTGACATATTGGTCGCCCTCGCGCATCAGCGCGCGGATCGCGGTGGGGGCGGTATAGAAGATGTTGACCTTGTGCTTGTCGATCACCTCCCAGAAGCGCGAGGCAGTGGGATAATTCGGCACGCCCTCGAACATCACCGTGGTCGCGCCGTTGGCGAGCGGCCCGTAGACGATATAGCTGTGCCCCGTCACCCAGCCGACATCGGCGGTGCACCAGTAGACCTCGCCGTCATGGTAGTCGAAGACGTATTGATGCGTCATCGAGGCGTAGACGAGATAGCCCGCCGTCGTGTGCAGCACTCCCTTGGGTTTGCCGGTCGAGCCTGAGGTATAAAGAATGAACAGCGGATCTTCCGCGTTCATTTCCACCGCCGGGCAATCATCGGAAACCTTCGCCGCGGCGTCGTGATACCAGATATCGCGGCCGGGCTTCATCTCGATGGCGCCGCCCGTGCGCTTCACCACAAGCACCGATTTCACATCGGGGCATTTTGCCAGCGCATCGTCGGTGTTCTTCTTGAGCGCGATGGGCTTGCCGCCGCGCAATCCCTCATCGGCGGTGATGACGATGGTGCTCGCGCAATCCACAATTCGTCCCGCGAGGCTGTCGGGCGAGAAACCCGCGAACACAACCGAATGCACAGCCCCGATCCGCGCGCAGGCCAGCATCGCGTAAGCCGCTTCGGGGATCATCGGCAGATAGATGGTGACGCGGTCGCCCTTGCGGACGCCCTGCGCCTTCAGCACATTGGCGAAGCGGCAGACTTGGGTGTGCAGCTCTTCGTAAGAGATCGCCTTGGATTGCGAAGGATCATCGCCCTCCCAGAGGATCGCCGTCTGCTTGGCGCGCTTGGGCAGATGCCGGTCGATGCAATTGGCGGCCACGTTCAGCGAGCCGTCCTCGAACCATTTGATCGAAAGGTTTTCCGGATCCCAAGAAACGTTTTTGACCTTCGTGAATGGCTTGATCCAGTCGATGCGGCTGGCTTCCGCCGCCCAAAACCCATCCGGGTCTTTTACCGAGCGCGCATACATCTCTTCGTATTTCGCGGAATCGACCAGTGCGCGCGCGCGCCATTCATCGGGAACGGGGATCAGTGTGTCAGTCATGGCGTTTCCTATTTGAATTTTTCCCCATCCTGGCCCGGCCGCGGCGGATCGCTGCGGATGGAGGAGGGTGTTTTGGTGAATTTGACCGGCGGTTTCATGGCGCGCCATTTTCCTTCGGTCGGGTGCTCGCGCAACTGGAAAAAATTCACCGCCTTTAGGTGTGGATCTTCCAGCACCTCATCCAGCGTGTTGGCGCGCATGATCGGGATGCGGTGCTCATCGCCCAGCTTCATCCATTCTTCGGTGGTGTGGGCCAAAGCCGCCTCGCGCAGCATCTCGTAATACACCGCGACCTTGGAGCCTTTGGGCGCGTTGACGAACCTTTCGCTTTCATAGGCATTCGCGATGCCGCCGAGTTCGAAGAATTTTGCCGATGCTGCCCGGCTTACCGGCTGGATCGCGATATGGCCGTCTTTCGTTTTGAGCGGGCGGCGGTCATTGGCAAGCGCCGGGGTGTGGCCGATACGGCCGACCTGCGGATCGAAGGTTGCCCCATAAAGATGTTCCACCATCATGAAGTGGGTGAACGCCTCAAACATCGGCACTTCCACGAATTGGCCTTCGCCCGTGCGTTCGCGGTGGAACAGCGCGCCCAGCACGGCATAAACGGCATGCAGGCTCGAAACCTTGTCGGCGACAAAGGATGGCAGTAATCGCATTTCGTCATTGCCATCGACCCGCGGCAGCAGGTCGGAGGCGCCCGATGCGGCCTGCACCAGATCGTCAAATGCCTGCCGGCCGGCATAGGGCCCTTCGGACCCATATCCCACGCAATGCACATAGACGATGGAAGGGTTCAGCTTGGCCACATGTTCATAATCGAAGCCCAGCCGCGCCATGGCGTCGGAGCGCACATTGTGGATGAACACCTGGGCGGTGGGGATCAGCGCGCGCAATTTTTCGCGGGCGGCCTCGTCCTTCAGGTCCAGCGTCACGCTTTGCTTGTTGCGGTTGAGCGCCATGTAGACGGAGCCCATATCGTCATTCTTGCCGAATTTGCCGGAATGGCGCTGGCGATCCCCGCCGGGGTTTTCGATCTTGATGATCTCCGCGCCCATATCGCCCAGGGTCTGGGTGGCATAGGGGCCGAAGATGAATTCGGTCAGGTCGATGATGCGGACGCCGGCGAGCGGGCCCCGATTTTCTGTCATGGGCATTTCCTTAGGATAGCGATTGGGCCCAAGATTAAGCCATGGCCGCCCGGGAGCAAGCGTTCAAGCCGTCTGTCGCCGATGCTGCCGTAAAGGCCGCAACGGGCAGGGATTGGGCAGGCTGGTTCGCCGCCCACCAGAAGGCGGACGGTCAATTCTCCGTCACTGTGTCCAAAACGATGCAGGCCGATGTTTCCACGCTTTATGAAGCGGTGCCGAACGCGCCCGCGCGCCGCAAATGGTTTCCGCCGGGAACGCTTAAAATCTCTTCGCAAACAAGGGGCAAGTACCTTCGCGCCGCCTGGAAAGACGGCACGCGGCTGGAGTTCGGCTTCACATCGAAAGATGGCGGCAAAGCTCAATTGGCTGTTGCCGTAAACAAGCTCGGCGGGCAAGGCGCCGTTGAGACCGAACGCGCGTTATGGAAAAAAGCCTTCAACCAACCTGCAACCGCTCTGGAAGATTGAATGCAACTGCACCTCTCCACCTGGCCCGAGATTGAGAAACATCTCGAAAAATCCAAGGCCATCCTCATCCCCATCGGGTCGACGGAACAACATGGCCCCAACGGCCTGCTGGGCACAGACGCGCTATGCCCGGAATTTATCGGGCGGCGCGCGGGCGACGATGCAAACATTCTTGTCGGTCCGACCTTCAATGTCGGCCAGGCGCAGCATCACATGAGCTTTCCGGGCACGATCACCTTGCGCCCCTCCACCATGATCGCGGCGATGACCGATTGGGCGCAGAGCCTGGCCCATCATGGTTTCGAACGCATCTATTGGCTCAATGGGCACGGCGGCAACATTGCCACCATCAACGCCGCCTTTGCCGAAATTTACCACGGTGTCAGTTTCGACCGCGCAGGCACCAACCGGGGCCCCTTGCGCTGCATGTTGCGCAACTGGTGGGAACTTCCGGGCGTGATGGATATCTGCCGTCAATTGTTCCCGGTGGGCGAGGGCAGCCATGCCACGCCTTCGGAAGTTTCGGTGACCTATTTCGCCTATCCCGAAGCGCAAAAGCGCGTGGCCATGAGCCCCCGCGTCGCGCCCTCCGGCCCCATCTACGATGCCGCCGATTACCGCCTCCGATTCCCCGATGGCCGCATAGGATCCGATCCTTCGCAGGCAACGCCCGAAGCAGGTGAGAAGATTGTGACCGCCGCGGTGAAGGGCGTGGTCCGTGAATTTCAGCAATTTGCGTCGGCTTGAACGATAAAACCTCGCCGTCAAACCGGCATTCTCGGGCCATGACAGCGGCGGGGATATGCTTTAGCTTGCCGCCATCCCAGGGGCGCTCCCAACAGGAGCTGAGATCGCAATCACGCGGGTCCCTTAGAACCTGATCCGGCTAACACCGGCGTAGGGAGAGGCGAAATGAACAAACCGATTCTCAATTCGAAAGCCGTCGAAATCACGCGGGGCCCGCTTCCGGGCTCGCGCAAGCTCATGGTGAACGGCGTGCCGTTCCGCGAGGTGTTGCTTTCCGGCGGCGAAGCGCCGGTCCGGCTTTACGACACATCCGGTCCGTATACGGATGATACCGTCGCCATCGACATCGAGAAGGGCCTTGCCGCCAAACGCCGGGAATGGATTCTGGCCCGTGGCGATGTGGAAGAATATGAAGGCCGCGCCCGGCAGCCGGAAGATGATGGGCTGAAGCGCGGCGAGCTTCTCTCCGTGCCGCAATTCGATCGCGCGGGGCGCAAGCCGTTGCGCGCCAAGCCGGGCCGCAACGTGACCCAGCTTCATTATGCGCGGGCGGGCCTCATCACCGAGGAAATGAAATTCATCGCCGCACGCGAAAATCTCGGGCGTTCGGCGTTGCGTGACGGCAATTCGTTTGGGGCTGCGATTCCCGATGAGATCACGCCGGAATTCGTGCGCGATGAGATCGCACGCGGCCGCGCCATCATTCCCGCCAACATCAATCACCCGGAAACCGAGCCGATGATCATCGGCCGCAATTTTTTGACGAAAGTGAATGCCAATATCGGCAATTCCATCGTCACCTCGGGCGTGGCCGAAGAAGTCGAAAAACTCGTCTGGTCGATCCGCTGGGGCGGCGACACGGTGATGGACCTTTCGACCGGCCGCCACATTCATACGATCCGCGAATGGATCATCCGCAATTCGCCCGTGCCAATTGGCACGGTGCCGATCTATCAGGCGCTGGAAAAGTGCGGCGGCGATCCGGTGAAACTCACGTGGGAACTCTATCGCGACACGCTGATCGAGCAATGCGAACAGGGCGTGGATTATTTCACCGTGCATGCGGGCGTGCGGCTGGCGCATATTCCGCTGACGGCGGAGCGCGTGACCGGCATCGTTTCGCGCGGCGGCTCCATTCTCGCCAAATGGTGCCTCGCGCACCACAAGGAGAATTTCCTCTACATCCATTTCGAGGAAATCTGCGAACTTCTCAAAGCCTATGACGTGTCGTTCTCCTTGGGTGATGGTTTGCGCCCCGGCTCAACGGCCGATGCGAATGATGCCGCGCAATTCGCCGAACTTGAAACATTGGGCGAATTGAACCGCATCGCCCAGAAGCACGACGTGCAGGTGATGATCGAAGGCCCCGGCCATGTGCCGATGCACAAGATCAAGGAAAACATGGATCGCCAGTTGAAGGCGTGTGACGAAGCTCCGTTCTACACGCTGGGCCCGCTGACCACCGATGTGGCGCCCGGTTACGATCACATCACCTCCGCGATTGGGGCTGCGATGATCGGCTGGTTCGGCACCGCGATGCTTTGCTACGTCACGCCGAAGGAACATCTGGGTCTGCCCGATCGCGATGACGTGAAGCAGGGCGTCATCGCCTATCGCATTGCCGCTCATGCCGCCGACCTTGCGAAGGGTCATCCGGCCGCGCGTTTGTGGGACGATGCGATGAGCAAGGCGCGCTTCGAATTCCGCTGGCGCGACCAGTTCGCGCTGGCGCTGGATCCTGAAACAGCCCAGCTCTATCACGACGAAACGCTGCCTGCCGAGGGTGCGAAGGTGGCGCATTTCTGCTCTATGTGCGGCCCGAAATTCTGCTCGATGAAGATCAGCCAGGAAGTTCGCGATGCAGCACGCGGCAACAACGACAGCATGTCCACCGCCGAAATCCGCGCCGCGATGGCGAAGAAGGCGGAAGAATTCCGCGATCATGGCGGGGAGATTTATCTGCCGAAGGATGCAGCCGAATAAATTCTGACCAACTTCGATTGTGTGTGGCGATATAAATTCTTCAAAAGGGGCGATTATGAAACTGAGCATTCTTTCGGGAGCATTGTCGCTCTCGTTGATCCTTCCCGCTTCTGCGGGTGTCATGCCGTTTCCGGCGTCGTTCCATAGCCAGGAGATCAAGACCAACGGCACCACGCTTCATGTTCGCGTCGGCGGCCATGGGCCTGCGGTCGTGCTGCTGCATGGGTTTGGCGATACGGGTGACATGTGGGCGCCTATCGCGGCCAAGCTGGTGAAAAATCACACCGTCATCGTGCCCGATCTGCGCGGCATGGGCCTCTCGGCGCACCCCGATACCGGCTACACGAAGAAAAACGAGGCGCTCGATATTGCGGGCGTTATGGATGATCTGCATGTCGTGAAGGCCGATCTCGTCACCCATGATATCGGCAATATGGTGGGCTATGCGCTCGCAGCCCAATTTCCCGCACGTATCACCAAATGGGTGGTGATCGATGCACCTCTGCCGGGTGTCGGCAATTGGGCGGCGCAGCTTTCAAATCCCAAGACATGGCATTTCAATTTCCATGGGCCGGACGAAGAGCGGCTGGTGGCCGGACGGGAGCGCATCTATCTCGATCGCTTCTGGAATGAACTGTCGGCCGATCCATCAAAGATCGACGAGGCGACGCGGGTGCATTACGCAACGCTCTATGCCCGGCCGCATGCCATCCACGATGCGTTCGAACAGTTTGTCGCCTTCCCGCAGGATGGCGACGACAATCGCGCCTTCCTCGCGAAAGGCAAACTCACCCTTCCTGTGCTGGCGCTGGGGGGCGAGAAATCTTATGGCGCGAATATGGCGACCGAACTCAAATCCGTGGCTGTGAATGTACAGGGCGGCATCATCCCCGCTTCAGGTCATTGGGTGATGGAAGAAAACCCGCAAGCCACAACGAAGCTCGTTGTGGACTACCTTTCGAAATAGGGTCGCCGCCTATCTCAATCCCCGTCGCCCCGTGAGCGCGTGATAGATCAGCAAAACGACGACCGCGCCGATCACCGCCACGAACATCGACGTCAGATTGAACCGGAACACGCTGAACGGCGTCAGCGCGCGGAAGATCGCGCCGCCGACGAGCGCGCCCACCATGCCGAGCGCGATATTCAGGATGCAGCCTTCGCCGCGCCGGTTGACGACGCGGCTGGCAATGAAGCCCGTGATAAGCCCGAAAACAATCCAGCCCAATATCGACATCAGATGCCTCCCACTTCCGTTCAAAAGATGGGATGGGCGGCGCTTCCGCGCAAGGGTCGGCGCGCAAGGGTCAGAGGGAGAACCAGATCATCGCAATCGTTGCGGCAGCCATGACGGCGGTGGATAGCCAGCCGAGGCCGGCAAGCCCGATCCCGGCTGCGAACTGGCCCATCAGTTTTCGGCTGCCCACGACCACCATCATCGCCACCATCAGCGGCACAGCGAGAACGCCATTGATCACCGCGCTCCAGAACAGGGCCCTCATCGGGTCGATGCCGGAATAATCAATGGCCAGGCCGAGGATCACGGCAATTCCGATCACCGAATAGAAGCCCACCGCTTCCCACGGCTTGTCGTCCAGGGTCATCTTCCAGCCCCGCGTATCGCCCACCGCATAGGCAGCCGATCCCGCAAGCACAGGGATGGCGAGCAACCCCGTTCCGATGATGCCAAGCGAAAACAGCAGGAACGCGAACCTGCCTGCCAGCGGCTCAAGGGCCTGGGCCGCGTCGGCGGCGGTTGCGATATCGGTTTTGCCCGCGGCATGCAGCGTGGCTGCGGTGGAAATCATGATTGCGAGCGCGACAAGGTTCGAAAGCGCCATGCCGAGAATGGTGTCGATCCGCATATGCGCGAAGGCGCCCGGCGCCTCATCGGGATCTTCCAGCAGCGGCCTTTCGCCGGGGTGATGGGCCACTTCCTCCACCTCCTGTGCGCTTTGCCAGAAGAAAAGATAAGGGCTGATCGTGGTGCCGAAGATCGCCACCACCGTGATTGCCGCATCCTTCGAAAACACAGCGGTCGCGCCGATCACCGAAAGCCCCACGGCCGACCAATCGACATTGAGCGAAAAGACCAGCGCCACATAGGAAAAGAGGCTGAGGGTGAGCACCATCAGGAAGCGGGCATATTTGCGATAGGGCACAAAGAGCTGCAACAGAAGCGAAATCGCAGCGAAGACGAGTGTGAACGTGTGCTGGCCCCAGCCGAAGACGAGTTCGGCCGCCGCACCCATGGCCGACATATCGGCGCCGACATTGATGGTGTTGGCGATGAACAACATCAGAACGAGCGAGATCACAAGCCAGTGCGGCATGACTTTCGCCATGTTGAAGGCAAGCCCCCGTCCGGTGACGCGCCCGATATGCGCGCTCACAAGCTGGATCGCCGCCATCAACGGGAATGTCAGCACCAAAGTCCATGTCAGCCCCAGGCCGAACTGCGCGCCGCCCTGCGAATAGGTGGCGATGCCGGAGGGATCGTCGTCGGCAGCGCCGGTGATCCAGCCGGGCCCCAACTGATCGGATCGCGCGACCGACCGCACCCTGCGGAAGAACGCGCTCATCCGCCGCCTTCTATCCCCCGCACTCGTCATTGAGTCCGCCTCTTTCGATGTTACTTGCGCCGGCCAGCCAACTCTTCAAGCAAGTCCATCTGCATTTCCTGAATTTCCAGAAGCCGCGCCCATTGGTTGTGCAGAAGCTGATCGAGCTTCTCGTTGATCGCGCGCACTTCGATCTCGGATTTCAGGTTCACCTTGAAGTCGTTCTCCGCCCGCAGCCGGTCGCGTTCGCCCGCGCGATTCTGGCTCATCATGATGATAGGAGCTTGCAGCGATCCCACCATCGACAATGCGAGATTCAGCAAAATGAACGGATAGGGATCAAACGGCTTCGCCATCAGCAACACCGCGTTGCCGAACACCCAGATGGCGATGAACATTCCGAACAGGATAATGAACTTCCAGCTTCCGCCGAATTCCGCCACACGATCGGCAAGCCGTTCGCCCACCGTCTGATGGGCATCGAATTCTCGGTTCATATCCTCGACCACGGATTCGCCGGCCTGCATGCTCTGGAGGACGTCCTGCTCAATGGCGCTGATCTCGCCGCGCTCTTTTTCGATCTGCGAGCGAATGTATTCGTTGCGCACGTCGTTCAGGCACGGCACGCAGATGAAGCCCGCCGGCGACCAGTCCGGATTGCGTATGACGATCAGTTCTTCGAGATTGGGGCGGACGACGCTACCCGGCACGCTGTGTTTGGCGGGTCTGGGTTCCGTACAAACCTGGCAGACCTGCATTCCATGGCTGTGCTCGGCCATCGCCGTCCTCCGCCTACATTGTCACGACCACTTTTCCTTGCGCCTTGCGATCGGCCAGCATGCGAATGGCTTCGCCCGCGCGCGCCAATGGAAAGCGCGCCGAGATATAGGGCTTTATCTTGCCTTCGGCGACCCAGCGCGCGATCTCGGCCAGGTGTTCCTGATTTCGCTGCGGATTGCGCGCGGTGAACGCGCCCCAGAAAACGCCCAGAACATCGCAACTTTTCAGCAAGGTGAGGTTCAGCGGAATGCGCGGAATTTCGCCCGCCGCAAAACCGATGACGAGGAAGCGCCCCTCCCAGTTCATCGCGCGGATCGCGGGCTCCGAATAATCGCCCCCCACCGGATCGTAAAGAACATCGGCGCCCTTGCCGCCCGTCAGTTCCTTGATCTTTTCCGACAGGTCTTTCTGCTGGTCGCGCGACAGCGCGCCGGGGGGATAGACGAACCCGTCATCCGCGCCGTGTTTTTTTGCGAGATCGACCTTCTCCTGGCTCGATGCGCCCGCGATCACGCGCGCGCCCATCACCTTGCCGAGTTCGACCGCCGCCAACCCGACACCGCCTGCGGCGCCGAGCACGACGAGATTTTCGCCGGGCTTCAGTTTGGCGCGATCCTTCAGCGCGTAATGCGATGTGCCGTAGGTCAGGATCAGCGCCGATCCGGTTTCGAAATCCATGCTGTCCGGCATCGGGATCAGGCGGTTGGCATCTGCGGCCACTTCTTCGGCCATGCCGCCATTGCCGACAGAGGCGATCACGCGATCACCCGGCTTGAAGCGGGTCACTCCTTCGCCCACCGATTTCACGATGCCCGCAACCTCCGCGCCCGGTGCGAAGGGCAGGGCAGGTTTGAACTGGTACTTGTTCTCGATGATGAGCATGTCGGGGAAGTTCACCCCGCAGGATTTCACGCTCACCACCACCTGCCCCTTGGCCGCCACCAGATTTGACACCTCTGTTAATTGCAGCTTTTCCGGCGGGCCATATTCCTTGCACAGCATTGCTTTCATGGGGTTTTCCTCGCGTGGGTGGGGATTTGAAATGGCTTTGTCCGCGACCATAGGCAAAGCCGCTGCATCCGCCAAGCGGGCCTGAGCGTATGCGGCGGAAAGGCGTATAGTGAGCGGGCCCTGAGAGAAGGGCGGTGTCCAATGGGGAGCAAAGGCACATGAAGAAAACTGTTTTACTGGCAGTGGGGGTAGCGTTGCTTGCGAGCCAGGCATTGGCCGCCGAGAAGGCGTGCCTGCGTGTGGGCCAGATCTATGATTGGAAGGCCAAGGACAACAGCACCCTGATCGTCGAGGATACGTTCCACCGCAAATTCACGGTGGCGTTGCTCGGCGCCTGCATCAATCTCACCTTCAAACAGCGCATCGGCTTCTCATCGCCGGGCGGCACCAGCCTGTCATGCCTTTCGGGCGGCGACACCGTGTTCTTCCGTGATAGCGCGACCGGTCAGCAGCGTTGTGCGGTGAAATCCATCGAGGCCTACACGCCCGAAATGGAAAAGGCGGACAAGGACGCCGAAGCCGCGAAGAAGGCAGCAGACCAGGCGCCGAGGGACACCACGCCTAAACCGCAATAGGAAGCTTCGCCTGCATCAGCGCATTGGCGGCGCGCCGGGTGCCGACTGTTTCTCCGCGCGTGTTCAGGACCGGCGCGTTCAGCATTTCGAGCGCGGCCTTGTCCGCGCCCAGCAGACCCATGCGCTCTAGCACGAAGGCGATTGCCGTTTCCGCGGCGCGGCCCGCGCCATCGTCGATCTTGAGCGCAATGCCCAGGCCTCGTTCGGGAACGATGCCCGCATAATAGCCTTCCGCGCCGGTTTTCACCGCCGCCCGCCCACCGGCTGCCCGCATGAGAATGGCGCACGCCCGCCCCGTGCCGGAAACAAGCTCGGGATAGGTCACCATCGCATGAACGATGCGCGTGGCCGCATCGCCGCGGATCGGATCGAGCGAGGAAGGATCGGCGAGCTTGGCAAGCGCGCGCGCAAACCCCAGAAGCGGCAACGCGAAATTGGGCGCGGCGCATCCGTCGATGCCATAGGGCAGGTTTTGCACGCCCGAAAGTTTTGCAAGCGTCGCCATCACCTCCTGCTGCACCGGATGGTCGATGCGTTCATAGCCGCGCGTGGCGATATCCCAATGCTTCGCCAGCGTGAGGAACCCCGCATGCTTGCCCGAACAATTGTTGTGAAGCCGCGAAGGCGCTTCGCCGCGCTTCACCATTTCTTCCCACACCGGCTCATATCGCGGCGGATGCGGGCCGCAAGCCAGATCGCTCTGCGCGCAGCCGATCCGCGAAAGCCAGGCGGCCACCCGGCCCGTATGCATCGGTTCGCCGGAATGCGATGCGCAGGCAAGCGCGATCTCCTCTTCGCTCAGCCCAAAAGCTTCGGCGGCGCCGGATTCGATCAGAGGCAGCGCCTGGATCGGCTTCAAAGAGGAGCGCGGGTAAACCGGCGTTTCCATATCGCCCAGCGCGAAGATGAGCGTGCCGGCCGAATCGGCAATCGCGATGCTGCCGCGATGGATGCTTTCCACCAGGGGGCCGCGTGTGACCTCGACCAGAACGGGGTTGGGCATAGCATACACCTTGTCATCCCGGACGGAGGCGCTAGCGTCCGTCCCGGGGACCCACCGTGCAAAACCGGCTCCGTGGGCCCCGGCTTATGCGATGCTGACGCATCGTTGGCCGGGATGACAGGGGTAAAATGAATGCGCGGATATTTTGCGGCGGGGGTGGATGGCATCTCCAAGCCCATGAATCTGGGCAATCTCGTGCGCATTTCCCATGCGTTTGGCGCAAGCTTCTTCTTCACCGTGGCCGGAACCGTGCGCATGGCCGATGCCCAGTCCGATACCTCGCGCGCCGAAGGCCAGATGCCGCTCTATCATTTCGATGCCGCAAAGGACCTACGCTTGCCCGCGGGCTGCCGATTGGTGGGCGTGGAAATCACCGATGACGCCATCGAACTGCCGCGCTTCAAGCACCCCACGCGGGCGGCCTATGTGTTCGGTTCCGAACGCATGTCGCTCTCGCCCGAAACACTGTCGCGGTGCGAATTCGTGGTGAAGATCCCGACGCGGTTCTCGATCAATGTCGGCATGGCGGGCGCGATTGTCCTGTATGACCGCCTGCTGAGTTTGGGCGGTTATCCGCCAAGGCCCATCAAGGCCGGCGGCGAAAGCGAGATCCCGCCGCCGCACAAATGGGGCGCGCCGATTGCGCGAAAGACCAGAACACCCTGATCGAGGTGCGCCGCCCCGGATTCGACGGGGCAGGGCGATTCTGATAGCGTTTGCTGTCTTTTGGCCCACGATGGCTGGCATGTTTTCTGCGACGAACCAATGTCGCGCGTGAGCGCGAAGTGCGTTTGAACAAGATATCCATCTTTGCGGGAGGACAATATGACGGCTCAATCACTCATCATCTTTCTTCTGATAGGCGCTGTTGCAGGCTGGCTTGCGGGCCAGATCATGAAAGGCGGCGGGTACGGCCTGCTGGGCGACATCATCGTCGGCATCATCGGTGCGTTCATCGGCGGATGGGTGTTCGGGATGCTGGGGATTGCGACAGGTGGCATCATCGGCGCGATTATCGCAGCCACCATCGGCGCCATCATATTGATCGCATTGTTGCGCGTGATAAAGCGCGCCTGACGCTTGTTCGAGCGTGCCGTCGAGTAAGTTGAACGCGCGCTTCCTAGGCCGACACCAGGTCGATCCGCTTTGAGGCGAAGCCCTCCTCGAACTGCGGCGCGCCATCGGTGATGCAAACCCAGGGCGCTTTCGAGCCCACGAAAATATGTGCTGCATATCCGCGAAAGCCGGGATCGTCGTCCAGCAATCCCGCGGGCACGAAATAGATCTTGGCATCGCTGTTGGTATGTGGCGTCGGGCTTCCGCAGGTGCCGCAGAAACTCGATTCCCAGCCATTGCCACCGGGAACACGGAAGCTCCTGATTTCGCTTTCCCCGCTCAACCACCGAAAGCTGTTCGCGGCTGTATAGAACACTGCGTTTCCATCGGTCCCGGAGACTTTGCGGCATTTCGAGCAATGGCATTGCCCGGCAGGGCCGATCTTGCCGGTGATTTCAAACGTCACCGCGCCACAAAGGCAGCTTCCTCTGATCGGGCTCTGCATCGGCATTTGCTCCCTGTCGAATTTATTCCAGCGTGCCGTCGAGAAAATCAAACACCGCCGCCTTGAAAAGCGCGTGTGCAATCGCAGAGAAATGATCGCAGCCCGGCAGCGTTATGGCTTTCGCATTCGGCATCGCGCGCGCGAGTTCGCCGGGATCGCCCGCCAGCACATCGCGGCTTCCCGCCACCACCAGCGTTTCATTGGGGATCTGTGCAACGGTCTCACGCGTGAAGGGCGCATAAGGCGCGCGTGTCAGCGCCGCGAGCGCCAGGCGATCCTCGCCCTGTTCATCGGCGAATTGACGGAAGCTGCGCAGCAACGGTTCGGAAATGTCCTCGATCTTTTCGGCTTCCATCGCGGCCGCCATCGGGTTGCCCGCAAGTGGCGGCTCGAACAAGCGCCCGCCAATGCCGCCCAGGATCAGAAGATCGACGCGTTGCGGCTGTGCCAGCGCTGCGCCAAGGGCCACCCGCGTTCCCATGGAGAACCCCATCACATCGGCCTTGGCGACGCCCAGATGATCGAGCAGCGCGAACACATCGCCCACCAGCTTCTCGCGCGTGTAAGCCTCCGGTTCGTGTGGTTTGCTGCTTTCGCCATGACCGCGCATATCAGGGGCGATGAAGCGGATGTTTTTGCGCTCGAACGCGCCATACCAGCCGAGCCGCTTCCAGTTCTCGTTGCGGTTGGAAGAAAAGCCATGCAGCAGCACGATCGGACGGCCGCCTTCGCGCGGGCCGATATCGTCATAAGCGATGGTCACATCGCCGTGGGAAAATTTGGCCATGCCTCTGGTTAAAGCCAGAGGCGCCCGCCTGCAAGCCGGATCAGGCGCCCGCGCCGATGAATTCCTGCACGAAAGCGGTGCCGGGCGTGCGTTTCACGGTATTGGGCTCGCCATATTGCTCGATACGGCCCTGGTTCTGTCTCTTATACACATCTAGATGTGTATAAGAGACAGGGCATCGAGCGCGCCGAACGGTTCGTCCAGCAGCAGCATCCGCGGCTCGATGGCGAGCGCGCGCGCAAGCGCCACGCGCTGGCGTTGGCCGCCGGAAAGCTGGCTCGGATAACGGTCGCCCAATCCGTCAAGCTGCACCAGCGCGAGCAATTCCTTCACGCGATCGGCGATCTCGCGTTTGCTCGGCCGCTGGCTGCGCGGGCGCACTTCAAGCCCGAATGCGATGTTCTTGGCCACCGTCATGTGGCGGAAAAGGGCATAGTGCTGGAACACGAACCCCGCGCGGCGTTCGCGCGCCGGTACGCCCAGAAGGTTCACATCGGCAAAACGCACCGAGCCTGAATCTGCGAAATCGAGCCCGCCCAGAATGCGCAGCAAGGTCGTCTTACCCGATCCTGAAGGCCCCAACAGGGCAACGAACGCGCCCTGTGGGGCCGTCAGGCTCACGCCCTGAAGGGCGGCGGCGCCGTTTCGGAAGCGCTTGGTCACGGAATCGATCACGAGCGACATGCAAATCTCCGTTAGTGGCGATGAACGGCCGCGATCTCGTCCGCGTACCGCCATTCCAGAAATGATTTCAAAGTGAGCGTAACAAGCGCCAGCAAGGCCAGCACCGAGGCCACGGCGAACGCCGCCACGAATTGATAATCGTTGTAGAGCACCTCGACATGCAGCGGCATGGTGTTCGTCTGGCCGCGAATATGCCCGCTCACCACCGACACCGCGCCGAATTCGCCCATCGCGCGCGCGTTGCACAGAAGCACGCCATAGAGCAGGCCCCATTTGATGCTGGGCAAGGTCACGCGGAAGAACGTCTTCAACCCCGAAGCGCCAAGCGATATCGCGGCTTCTTCCTCATCGCGGCCCTGATCGGTCATCAGGGGGATGAGTTCGCGCGCGACGAACGGGAAGGTCACGAACATCGTGGCCAGCACGATGCCCGGCAGCGCAAAGATGATCTTGATGTCGTGCTCGCGCAGCCACGGGCCCATCCAGCCCTGAAGCCCGAAGATCAGCACATAGATCAGGCCCGCGATCACCGGCGACACCGAGAAGGGAAGGTCGATCAGCGAGGTGAGGATGCTCTTGCCGCGAAAATCATATTTCGAAACCGCCCAGGCCGCCGCCACGCCAAACGCGGTGTTCATCGGCACCGCGATCAGGGCCACCACGGCGGTAAGCTTGATGGAGGAGAGCGCATCGGGATCGCCCAACGCCTCGATGGCGGCCCCCAGCCCTTTTTCGAGTGCTGCCGAAAACACCGTGATCAGCGGCAGCAGCAGGAACAGCACAACAAACCCGATGGTCACGGCGACAAGCGCCCAGCGCATCAGCGGATGGTCTTCGGTGGCGGCGCGTGCGCGGATCATTGTCTTCCCGTGGTCCAGGCCTGAAGGCCGTTGAGCGCGAGCAGGATGAGGAACGAGGCACCCAGCATCACCACGCCAATGGCAGCGGCCCCCGCATAATCGAATTGCTCAAGCTTGATGATGATAAGCAACGGCGCGATTTCCGATTTCATCGGCAGGTTTCCCGCGATGAAGATCACCGAGCCGTATTCGCCCACCGCGCGCGCAAAGGCGAGCGCGCCGCCGGTGATGAGCGCGGGCGTCAACGCAGGCAGGATCACGCGCCGGAACGTTTGAAAACGCGCGGCCCCCAGCGTCGCGGCCGCTTCTTCCGGCTCGCGCCCCAGATCGGCCAGAACCGGCTGCAATGTGCGCACCACGAAGGGTAAACCGATGAAGATCAGCGCCACCACCACGCCAAGCGGCGTATAGGCAACCTTGATGCCCAGCGGCGTCAGCAATTCGCCGATCCAGCCATTCGGTGCATAGAGCGTGCACAGTGCGATACCGGCAACAGAGGTGGGCAGCGCGAAGGGCAGGTCCACCAGCGCGTCGATCAGGCGATGGCCCGGAAAGCGATAGCGCGTCAGCGCCCATGCCACGAGCAGACCGAAGACCGTGTTGACGATCGCGGCAATCGCCTGTCTCTTATACACATCTAGATGTGTATAAGAGACAGGTGCGATACCGGCAACAGAGGTGGGCAGCGCGAAGGGCAGGTCCACCAGCGCGTCGATCAGGCGATGGCCCGGAAAGCGATAGCGCGTCAGCGCCCATGCCACGAGCAGACCGAAGACCGTGTTGACGATCGCGGCAATCGCTGCGGCCCCAAACGAAAGCTTCAGTGCCGCCAGCACGCGCGGCTGGGTTACCGCATGGATGAAACCGTCAAACCCCAATTCCCATGGCCGGATGATAAGCGCGGCCAGGGGAATGAGGACGACGATGGAGAGATAGAAGAGGGTGAAGCCCAGCGAAAGCCGAAAGCCGGGGAGAGCGTTCTTGCGCCTCCAACTTCCGCTGAGCGCCAACGTCGCCATGTTACTGTCCCGGCTTGTAGATCTGATCGAACACGCCGCCGTCGGAGAAGTGCGTGGCTTGCGCCTTCGTCCAGCCGCCGAAATCTTCGTCGATGCTATACAGCTTTATGTTGGGAAAGTCCTTGGCATGGGCTGCAAGAATTTCCTTGTCGCGCGGGCGATAGAAATTCTTCGCTTCGATTTCCTGCGCTTCCTTGGTGTAGAGGAATTTCAGATAGGCCTCTGCCACCTTGCGCGTGCCGCGCTTGTCCACATTCTTGTCGATCAGGGCAACCGGCGGTTCGGCAAGGATGGAGGAGGGCGGATAGATAATGTCGAACTTGTCGGCGCCGAATTCACCCAGCACCAGATGGGCTTCGTTTTCCCACGAGAGCAGAACATCGCCCAATCCGCGTTGCGCAAACGTGGTCGTCGATCCGCGCGCGCCGCTGTCGAGCACGGGAACGTGTTTGTAGAGATCGGCAACGAAGGCTTTGGCCTTTTCCGTATTTCCGCCGGGAAGATGGGCCGCATAATCCCATGCCGCGAGATAGGCCCAGCGCGCACCGCCCGAAGTTTTCGGGTTCGGCGTGATGACCTGGATGCCGCTCTTCACCAGATCGTTCCAGTTCTTGATTTTCCACGGATTGCCCTTGCGCACCACGAACACGATGGTCGAGGTGTAGGGTGTGGAGTTTTCCGGCAGGCGCTTCTGCCAATCGGCGGGAAGCAATTTGCCGATCTTCGAAATGGAATCGATGTCGGCAGCAAGCGCCAGCGTCGCCACATCGGCATCCAGGCCGTCGATGATCGCGCGCGCCTGCTTGCCCGAGCCGCCATGGCTCTGGCTGATGTCGACGGTCTGGCCCGTCTTCTGTTTCCAGTCGGTGGCGAAGGCCTTGTTGATGGCGACGTAAAGCTCGCGCGTCGGATCGTAGCTGACGTTGAGAAGCTTCACATCGGCGGCTTGGGCCGTGCTCGCGAATGCGATACCGGCACTCACAATTAGAGCGGTCAGGCGTTTCATGGTCTGATGTCCTGTTCCAGTTAAAGCGAAAGTTGTGCGCGCAGCGCGACCGTATCGAGCTTTGCGCCGATATCGACGCCCGACCCGTTCAGACGCGAAACGTCGGTATGTTCGTAGTTGAGAAGGAAACGGATCGCATTGTTCGGATACCAGTTGATCCCGGCGGTCCAGATGCTCTGGCGGCCGCCGCGAACGCCGCCGGTGGGCGTTGCGAGGCCGAAGAAGCCAGCATCGTCGTTAAGGTCCAGAACGCTGTAACGGCCCGCGAGTTCCCACGCACCGATCCCACCCTTGTCCAGGGTGAAAGGATCGGCTGGCGTCGGCAGGCCATAGGCAGCCTTGTCGGCCTTGTAGGGCTTGGCTTCGCCGGTAAGAACCCAGCTTGCCTGCGCATACCAGCCGTTGAACGATGGGTTGGGCAACACGCCAGTGCGGCGGTCGATGGTGTAGCCATAATAGCCGCCCTGGCCATAAAGGTTCTGCCAGTTGCCCGCGGCCTCGACGCCCCATTCCCACACATGCGCGGCATCGAATGCGCCTGTGTCGACGAGGCGGATGTTGTTGCTGTCGACGTTCAGTTCCGGGCGTTCGCGCAGGCGAAAGGCCGAAGGTGAATTGGCGCCCGCTGCGGTATCGGCAAGGCTGAACACATAAGACGTGTCCGCGCCGATCGCGAAGTTTGCATCCGCCGTTTTGATGAAGCGATAGGCAACACGGCCAACAAGCGATTGCTGCTCGTCAAACACCGCCGCATCGCCGACAACGCCACCCGTATAGGCAAGGGCTGCGAAGTAATTGTCGTCATAGGCGAAGATGGTGGCGGCGTCGCGCCCGTCGGCAGCGGCGATGCTGCGTGCCACATCGGTCGGCTGCGCGCGTTCGAGGAACACAAGATCGGATGCCGATGTCTGGTCTTCAAAGCCTTCCGGCGGCGCATAGGCACCAAGCTTGATGTGCACCGGGCCAAAGCCGTCATACTGGATGAAGGCGCTGGAGATGGTCGAACCTTCGACGCCCGATCCGCCGAAATCATAGATGAATTCGTAAGACCAATCCTTGAACAGCGTGCCGCTGGCGCCGAACCGCGCACGGCGGAAATTGCTGCCGCTCGAAAAATCGATATTGGGTGCTGCGACCCTGCTCTGCCCGTAATAGGCCGTGTCATATTGCACGAGCGTGCGCAGCGAGATGCTGAAATTGCCGTCGCCGGAGGTGAAGGTGGGCCGCCCGTTCTTGAGGGTTACCTGCGTGTCCTGGGCGCGCTGCGCCTGGATGTCGGCATATTGCGCGCTGGTGCTGCGCTTCAGATCGACGATCGCCGATTGAACATCGGGTTGATCGACCTGCTGCTGGGCTTCTGCGGCCTGTTGCTGTTTCAGATCCTGCAATTCGGCATTCAATTGCTGCACCTGCTGTTGCAGCGCGTCGATCTTTGCGTCGGCGGTTTTTCCCGCCGCGTGCGCTTGCGGCGCGAAGGCCAATGCTGCCGCGCCCGCCAGAAGAGCCGCGCGAAATCCTTTGGTGTGCTGTGTCATTCCCCTCATCCCTCAATCGCGTTCGTCGTGTTCCGTCCGCATTCACGCGCGGTCCGTGAAACCAACGATCATAGATATACTCTACAGAGTCAATAGAGATTTAGTGGTAAGAGGTGGCCACAAATTCGCGCACACCGGCCCAGGAGGGCAGGCGTGGAATCGCTTTGTGTTTTTAAATGCTTAGGCGGATTTCGATTTGCGCGTCTGCGCCGCGGCGGCGGCCAGTGTGCGGGATTCCAGCACCGAGGCGGTGGCATCGCGGGCTGCGAGAAGCACCTTTCGAATCGGGCAGATCGCTTCGTCGAAGCAATCCTCACACTTCTGATAGGCGGTCACGCTCACGCAAGGGCTCAGCGCCAGCGGCCCGTCGGTGACGCGGATAATGTCGGCAAATGTTATGTCTTTCGCGGGTTTGCCCAATTGATAACCACCCTGGCGGCCGCGCGTGGAGCGCACGATCCCGCGCTTTTTCAGCTCCAGCAGAATCTGTTCCAGGAATTTGCGCGGCACATCTGCTTCTTCGGCGATGTCGGCGATCATGATCGGATCGCGATCGTTCTTCTCCGCAAGAACGATCAGCGCGCGCAACGCATAACGGGCTTTTTGGGAAAGCACGGGGCCAACCCTGTTAAATCCATCGGGTATATCGGCTTGGGCGCGCCGCCCGTCAAGCAGGGCTTCTGGAGGGGGGAGGGGCTACACCTGTGCAACCGCCATCCCTATATCCCCCATGACTATGTGCGATAGTCGGCCCAAGCCCGCCCTCCCGGCGGCCAAGCTCGAGGAAATTTCATGGTCGCTTTTCTGCTGTGGTTGCGGTCGATCCTGTTCGGCACGCTCAACGGTCTGGCCAAGCTGGTGCTGGCCGTTGCCCTGGTTCTGGTGGTCTTGCTGGTCATCGGCCTGTTCCGGGGCGATGGGTTGCCCGGCACCATGGTGCTGACGCTGGACCTGCGCAAAGCCATCGCCGATTCCGCCCCGCCCACACCCTTTGATCTGGGCCGGCGCAACCCGACCGTGATGGATGTCGAAACCGCCCTCGATGAAGCCGGGCGCGATGGCCGCGTGAAGGGTGTGCTGTTGCAACTGGGCAGCGGCAGCGTCTCCACAGCCCAGGCCGAAGAGCTGGGTGCGGCCTTCGCCCGCTTCCGCGCCAAGGGCAAATTCGTGGTCGCCTATTCGCATGGCTTCCTCTCCACCGGGCTCGGCGATTACCTGTTGGCGACTTCGGCCAACGAAATCTGGATGCAGCCGCAAAGCAATTTCAGCCCGGCGGGCGCTGGCGTGGGCGAAGTGTTCCTGCGTGGGCTGTTCGACAAGATCCAGGCCGAACCGCAGATCGTGAAGCGCGCCGATTATAAAAGCGCAGCCGACACGTTCATGGAAAAATCCATGACCGCCGCCGACCGCGAGCAGCTCACCGCTCTGCTGCAATCGGTCTACAATTCGGCAACCGCAGGTGCTGCCGCGGCGCGCAAATTGCCCGCGCAATTGATTGTCGCGTCGCTCGACAAGAGCCCGCAATTCGCCGAACAGGCCCAGAAGGAAGGCCTGATCGACAAGATCGCCTATGATGACGATGCCGAAGCGGCCGCGCTGAAAAAAGCCGGGCAGGGCGCCAGGAAGGTGGCGCTCGGCGAGTTCCTGCGCGCGCGCGATGGCAGCGGTGCGTTTGCCAGCGGCCCCAAGGTGGCGTTGATCCAGGCCTCGGGCGAGATCGTCGATGGCAGCGTCAGCGGCAATGGGTTGTTCGGCGGCAACAATGTCATTGCCAGCGACGACATGGCGAAAACCATTCGCCAGGCCACCGACGACAAGGATGTGAAAGCCATCGTGCTGCGCGTGGATTCCCCCGGCGGCTCGGTTTCGGCGTCGGACCAGATCCTCGATGCGCTTAAAAAGGCGCAGAAGAAGGGTAAACCCGTGGTCGTCAGCATGGGAAGCGTGGCGGCTTCCGGCGGCTATTTCATCTCCGCTTATGCCAACCGCATTGTCGCCCAACCCGGCACGATCACAGGCTCCATCGGCGTGCTCACCGGCAAGGTCTCGTTCGGCAAATCGCTTGGGCTCATCGGCGTTTCGGGCGAGCAGGTGGGCGTCGGCAAGAATGCGCTGTTCGATTCCCCTCTCGAACCCTTCACGCCGGACCAGCTTGCCAACCTCAACGCGCAGGCCGATGCGATCTATGCGGACTTCAAGAAGAAGGTTGCCACGGGCCGCAACCTTCCCATCGCCACCGTCGATGAAATCGCCAAGGGCCGTGTCTGGAGCGGCGCCGATGCCAAGGCGCACGGCCTTGTCGATCAGCTGGGCGGCGTTTGGGATGCAGGCGAGACCGCGCGCACCCTTGCCAAGATGTCGACCAAGGATCCGCTGGTGTTCAAGCGTTACCCCCGCGAGAAGGGCTTCTTCGATGCGATGAACGATCTGTTCGGCAGCACCCAGGCCGGCGCCAGCGCGATAGAGGGATTGGTCCGCATCATCGACCTGCCGCCCATCCGCGCCACGCTCGAAGCGATGCAATCCCTGCCGAAGGGCGGGGTAGAGCTGCGAGCACCGAACCTGCCCACCCCCTGACACCGGGCACCGATCGTCACAAATAAAAACGGCGGCCTTTGGGGCCGCCGTTTTCGTTTCCGCAAGAAGCGGAGATTACATCTTCAGGTTCACGCCGACATAACCGAACAGGCCGATCGGATCGTAAACTTCGGCGATCGTGCCCGTGCCGGTGGTGTCGAGACCGCTGCCCGGATAGGTCTCCGGCGGGCGGTTGTCGAACAGGTTGTTGGCGCCGGCATAGAGCTGAACCATTTCGGTCACGTCGTAGGCGACGTTCATGTCCAGGTACCAGACCGAAGGGATGTGGTTGGCCGGGTTGTAGGGGTCGCCAAGCGGGTTGGCGCTTTCCTTCGAGACATAGGCCGGCCCGATGAAGCGAACGCTCGTCGTCACGTCCAGCGGTCCGTTGGTATAGGTGGACCGGAAGACGCCACGCCAGTGCTGCACACCCGCATCGCCACCGCTCTGGATCACGTCCACGCCCGGGATGCCCGGATCCGTGTCGAAATGCGAGATGTAGGTCGTGTTCAGGCTGAGGTTGAACCCACCCGCATTGTTCAGGCCCGGATCGATGTCGCCCAGCTGGAAGGCATAGGTGATCGTCGTATCGACACCGGAGGTCTTGATGGACCCGAGGTTGAAGGTCGGGAAGTTGATCTGCTGGATGATCGGACCTTCGCCAACCGTGTATTGCCGCAGGATCTGCTGGCAGAACACGTTGGTCGCAAACAGCGACGGATCGGAACCATAGCAGGCCTGTTGGGTGGTCTGCGGGTTCAGGCCGGCGATGTAGCCGTGCACGCGGATGTCGTAATAGTCCACGGTCGCCTGGAGGCCCGGCAGCCAGCTCGGCGTATACACCGCGCCGACTGTCAGGGTGTAGGCGGTTTCCGGCTTCAGATTCGGATTGCCCGAAGTGTATCCGCCGACGCCCTGGCGCTGGGCCTGGGTCGGAGCAGGTGTCGTCGGCGCGCCAACAGGCGGCGGGCCGAGGGCTGCGATTTGCGCCGCGCAGTTTGCGATGACGTTCGCATTGGTCGCACCGGCACCGCAGAGGTCGGACGAGATACCCGGGAACGTCTGGGCCCTCGGCGTGAACAATTCTGCAATGTTCGGAGCGCGCGTGGCGGAGGAGTCTGCCGCGCGAATCTTCAGGTCGTCGAATATCTGCCACAGCCCGTTGATCTTCCAGCTCGTGGCACTTCCGGCCGTGCTGTATTTGGCATAACGGACCGCGCCACCGAGTTCTGCGTATTCGATGAAGGGCAGATCCTTCACGAGCGGGAGCAGGCCTTCGGCGTACACTTCGCGGACGGCATAGTGGCCGTGCGTGGCGGGAACCTGGTTGCCCGCAACTGTGCCAGCTTGCGAGGCGGCATCGGGCACGAAGTTCGCCGATTCCCGGCGATATTCATAACCCAGCGCGGCCTTGACGGCGCCCGCAGGCAGCGTGAACAGCGAACCGTTGACGTTCGCGGTCGCGACTTCTTCGGTCGCCTGGTCCTGAAGCGTAATCAACGAGCCGACATAGCCCGCTGCTTGAGGCGTGATGGAGCCCGGTCCGAACAGATTGATCGGTACGCAGCCGGCTGCCTGCGCGATGGGATCGGCGCAGACATAATTGTTGCCGAGAACGGAGACGCTCGCTGCTGTCGGCAAATCGCCTGCACCGGCGATATGCGTGTTCAGCGCATTCTGCATCTTGATCTTGTCGTAGTACCCGCCGTTGGACTGGCTTTCTTCCGTGCGGCCCCAGACATAGGAGAGGTTCCACTTCCAGTCCTCGAAGAACGTGCCGTTCTTCCACGAACCGAAGTCGCCCTCGAGACCCGTCGCGATGCGGCCGGTATTGCGGCTGACTTCGCCGGTACGATCGCCGAGGTCGAGGAAGCGGCGGCTGAACAACAGGCCGGTTGCCGTGGGCGCACCGGCGGTCACGGCAGTCGGGAAGGCGTGGTTCGTAACCGCATCCATGTAGAACGGATTGGCGCTGACATTGCCGTTCGCAACGGTCGGAATCACGATGCCGATTCCGCCCGCGCTGGTCGGCGTGCTCAGACCGTCCGTCGACGCGCCGGGATATGGTTCGAGCTGCTGCGAAGACGTTGTGAGGGCATAGGTGCCCTGGAACGTGAAGCGCACCCACGAAGCAAGATCGATATGGCCGTTTTCTGAAATATTGCGGCGCAAAACCGGAACCTGGATGTACCGATTTGGGTTGCGGTCGAAGCCGTCCGCAGAGGTCACAAAGGTATGATATGTACCATCGGAGCGCAGCGTGTAGCCGGTCTTATTGGCGTTACCGCTTATCGGGTCGATTTCCGCAAGCGCTGTCCGGCTGTTGGCCGTGTACTGGAAGCGGCCCTGCGGCGCGAAGGAACTGAACGTGCCGTACCCGATAAAATTACCCGGGAACTGGGTCACGTCCGTCGAAGTGATGTCGCGATTTCCCGAGCTCACCCGTTCCTGCTTGTCGTAGCTCAAGCTGACGGCGATGTTGCCTTTTCCATCAAGGAAATTGCCGCCGACAGTGACGTTGCCTGACGTGTCGCCGCCATCGTTGCGGGTCGTCTGGCCATATTGAGCGTTCGCCGTGATGCCTTCGAAATCGTTCTTGAGAACGATATTGACCACGCCGGCGATCGCGTCCGAACCATAGGTGGCCGATGCGCCGCCGGTGATGACGTCCACGCGGTCGATGAGCGCGGTCGGAATGGTGTTGAGGTCAACACCGCTGGCGGTCGGGCTGCCCGTGACCCAGCGGCGGCCGTCCACCAGCACCAGGGTGCGGGAAACACCCAACTGCCGAAGGTCGACGTTGGTGACGCCGAAACCGGAGGTGAGGAAGTTCGAATTGGTTGGCGTCAGGTCGCCCGCGCCGGCCGCGTTCTGGATTTGCGGCAGCTTGGCAAGAACGGCGCCGATGTTCGGCAGGCCGGACTTGGCGATCTGATCGGAGTCCACGATGATCGTGGGCGTCGGCGTGTCGGCCATGGTGCGCTGGATCAGCGAACCGGTGACAACCACCGTTTCAACGTCGGAGCTTGTTGCAGTCTGCGCCAGCGCACCGGATGAAACCGTTGCCAGGGCAGCGCCGGCCAGAAGCCAGCTGCGGTAGTTGGGCTTGTTCGAGATATGGGTCACTGGAATACCCCCAGATGTTCAGTTGCTGAATGCGAAGCGGTCATCGTGTCCTCGTCAGAGTCCGAAGCGAAGACCAACCATGAGCAGGTGACTGTTGAAGTCGGCGCTGACGTTCCCGCCATGATAGCCGGGCTCCAACCGCAGCCGCGCGGCGTCGGCCGCGAAGTAGCGATAGTCTGCGAAGGCCTTGATCGAGTCGGTCAGCGGGAAGGCAACGCCCGCGCCCACCTGCCAGGCAAACACCATGTCGTTCTTCTCGGCGATCCTGGAGCCGTCGATCGAGCCGTCGATCTGTACTTCCGCCAGGCCGATACCGCCGCCGATATAAGGCGTGAAGCTGCTGCCGATATCGAAGTCGTACCAGGCGTTTGCCATCAGCGAATAAGCGCGAAGGCGCAAATCGGTGTCCGCTGCACGGTCGGTCGAGCTGGCCCCATGAAGCGTGTTCTGATTCACGGTGCCCGAGATATATCCGAAGCTATATGTCGTGCGCAGATGCCCGTGTCTTTTGGACGAGTTCTGCCGCACAGCCAGTTCAACTTCGGTGCGCAGGCCGCTGTCCCACTTCACACCAAAGTTTCCGCCAACCACAAAGCCGGTCTTGAACGAAGTGTCCAAAGATTGAGTGGATTGGAAGATGTAGGTGGTTGAATGGGTGTGGCTGGTTCCGGACATATTCTGGTCCTGGAGGAGGCTCGCGCCGCCGAAGATACTTGCGTATCCCTCGGCCGCATTTGCTGAATTTGCCATCAGCGAAAGTGAAGCCAAAGCCGTTGTAAGCAACAAAATTTTGCGTGTGTTCATGGTCCCCGCCTTGTGTCGGTCCGAAAAGGGAAACGGTCTATCGACCGCTAGAAAACTAACGACAACGTGTTCGGCGCATCCTCATGCCGAAGCCTTCGCCCCCGCAATATGAAACTCCGACTAGGGAAGGTGTTTGAAAATCCATGTGACAAAAGCGACACATAATGTCCGCGGTGGCACACAGCCCGATTCTTAGTCGGCCTTTGAAGCCATTTCGCCAAGCGGACCTAATGCTTCAATCAAGGGCTGGAGGTGTGGCATATAATTGCGCCAGCGCCCGACCGAAGTTTGATAAATTGTCTGGCGAACTTGCCAGGCGCTTGCCGTGCGCACGGGGCGCTCGACTTTGTGGAAGTCCAAGCAGCGCGGGTCCCAATCGAGTCCAGTAAAATTAATAATCTTGCGCGCCACCGTTTCGGTATCGCTGGTGAGATTTTCGTAGTCGATATCGAGAATCTCTGTGGGAAGTGTCTGCCGCCAATGCTCCATCAGGTCGTGATAGCCTCGATAATAGCGCCCCAGATCGGTTAACGATCTATTGTAGCCATGAGCATCATTGAAATTTTTGGTCCAGCACGACAGGCACGTGTCCAGCGGATTGCGCCGGCAATGGATGATCTTGGCGTTCGGCAGGATCAGCGCGATCATCCCCAGCAGCTCGAAGTTGTGAGGCATCTTGTTGACGATCCGCGCCGCTGGCTTGTCGCTTCGCCGCTGCATGTCCTCGACATAGCGCCGCCCGATGAGTTCGGCGCCGAATTGCGTCAGCTTGAGCGCGCTTATGGGGAAGGTATCGCGGGTGGGTGAAATCTCCTCGGATAAGACGGCGATCTTGTCGACCGTCTCCACTTCGCCGGCGCCGAAGATATCAGGATGCGCCGAAAGGATCTGCTCGGTCAGCGTCGTGCCCGAACGCGGCATGCCGATCACGAACACCGGCTGCTCGGAGCCAAAACCCCAGCCCTTGCGGTCCCGGTAGAAGCGTTGCGAGAAGACCATCTTCTTCTTGCGCCTATATTCTTCCGCGATTTTCGGGTCGTAGGTGCTTGCGGCCATCCGGTTGGCGAGGTCGAAATGTTCGAAGGCCGTGCTGTACATCTTTAAGTCGTCGCCGATTTTTCCGGCCGCGTAGTGAAGCGAAATCTTGTCCGGCTCGGGAATCGTCGGGTCCAGAATCTGTGATTCAATTTCGGCGAGCGTGCCGTCGTCCTCGCGGAACTTGTGAACGTGGGCGAGGCTTATATATCCGGCCGGCCGGTGTGGCAGGCGCGCAATCACCTCGCGCGCAGTGGCCTCGGCTTTGTCGAACAAGCCCTGGTCCGCATAGATGTTGGTGATCCCGACAAGCGCAGCATTCACGCGATCATCGGCCGCCCATACCTCCTGCCAAAGCCGCAGCGCCATCTCGGTTTCACCGAGGAAGCGCAGCACCTTGCCGAGATTGTATTTTGCCTCGTCGAAGTCGGGCTTCAGGGCGACGGCGCGTTCGAGGTATTCGCGCGCATTTTCGTATTGATGAATCTCAGAAAGTGCGTGGCCGAGATTGTTGAGGATGTTGGGATCCTTCGGCCGGGTCATCAGCGCCTTGCGCATGAGATCGACGGCCAGTTCCCCCAATCCCGCTTCGGAGGCGAGCACCCCAAGCAGGTTGAGGGCGTCGGGCTGGTTCGGCGCGATGTCGAGCACCTGGCGATAGCTGCGTTCGGCGTCTTCCTTGCGGCCCTCGCGGTGATGGGCGATCCCCGCTTCCAGCATCTGCTGCAGCTGGGCGGGCGAGACGGCACGCTTGTTGTAGGCCGGAAAGCCGGGACCGCTGATTGTCTTGCGCAGGTCGTCGAGCGAGGAATTTTCTGTCATGGGGCCCTGTGATTTTCCGCCCATTCAACTGGCGAGTGCCGGATTGTAATGCGCGGAGAGTGCACTTTTGGCAAGTCAACGAAAAAGGCCGCGGGGAAGGTGTTCCCCGCGGCCCTCCCAGTTCGCGCCAGATCAGTTCTTTACGGAGATCCGGGTGTAGAAGAACCGGCCTACGAAGTCGTAAGGCCCGCCCGCAAAGCTGTTGCACTTGCAGAGGCCGTCGCCATTCACGAAGGGCGGATCCTTGTCGGCCAGATTGTTGATGCCGACGATCAGGCTGAGACCCTTCACCAGATTGGTGTCGTTCACCATGCTGCCAAGATCGAACGACGCACTGATGTTGTGATAAAAATAGGCCGGGATGTAGTTGCCATAGATCATCGTCGGATCATCCAGGTTCTTCGTTCCGGCGATATAGGACGTATCCCAGTGCAGGCCCAGCCAGTCGTGGGTGTAGTTCAGATTGAGAGTGCCCCTCCATGTCGGCTGGATGGAGTCGTTGGAATAGTTGAAGTAGCCGACAAAGCTGTTGGCGGGGCCACCACCGGGATTTTCGGTGGTATTCAGGAATTCACGTTCGGCTTCCACATTGATGGTGAAGTCGCCCGGGATCGGCAGTTCAAGACCGGCAGCAGCCGTGCTGTAGGTCGCCTGAAGATCCATGCCTCTTACTTTTGATGTACCGAAGTTGGCGTTCAGGCTTCCGATCTGGAAAATGCCGCCGTTGTTTCGGCTGATCTGGCTGCAATAGGTCGGATTCTGATCGACGTAGCACCCCCGAACAACCAGATCGGGACCGGCATTTTGTGCGATGCCGCCTGTCAGGATGCTGTTCGTCACCTTCACTTCATAATAGTCGATGTCGAACGAGAAGCCGGGCAGGAATGTCGGGGTGAGAACGGCGCCGATATTCCACGAACGCGATTGTTCCGGCTTGAGGTTGGGGTTGCCGCCGATAATCAGCCCACGTTGATCGTTTCTGAGATTGTTTTCTGGCGATACGTAGGAAGCGATTTGTGCCGGCGTCAGCCCTTGGGCAGACAGGGCATTGTAGCATGCAGACCCGGCCGCGAGTGAGCCCAAGCCTCCATTCGCATTGCCGTTGATTCCGGTTGCCGTTGGAATGCGGGAGTCGCACGGATCGCCGCGAACGGGAATGTAGCTTATGCCCTGGCCGCCAAACAATTCGGCGACCGAGGGTGCACGGAATCCCGTTGCATAGGTACCGCGGAACCGCAGGTCGTCGATAACCTGCCAGTCGCCGCCGATCTTCCAGGTCTTGGCGCTGCCAAACGTGGAATAGTGATCGAACCGCGCACTTGGTGTGATGATCAGCGATTCCGCCATGGGCAGATCTTTCAGGATCGGAATGCGCAACTCTCCGAACACCGATGTAACGTTGTATCCACCGGCAGTGGGAGCAGCAGGATTGGCCGCATAACCCATCTGCACCAGTGCATCCGGTGAATCTGCAAGGTGTTCGAAACGCCGTTCGGCGCCCAGCGATCCTTCGACCTTGCCCGCCGGTAGTTCGAACAACGGTCCGGTGATGTCCGCATAGCCGAAATTCTGATAGGCGTAATTGGTATCGACCATCGTGTAGGTCAGGTAAGCGACTTCCTGCGGTGACAGCGTGCCGACGCCGTTGAAGAAGTTGAACGGCGTGGTTGGAATGCTGTAGCCGAACGCCGGGCTGAAGGTGCAGCCGCCCGGAACATCCACGCAAGGCGACTGACCTGTTGCTTGGGCAAGGTGCTGCCAGTTGCCCGAGTTCAGCGTGCGCTGGGTCGTGTCATTG
>BFBZ01000470.1_pt1 | contig 38649 bp, 35 predicted proteins | sample 1888401 | NCBI WGS metagenome assembly BFBZ01 (sample SAMD00112614, study PRJDB3348) | symbiont metagenome | host: Chara braunii | reverse complement strand
CGGCCAGGAACATCGTCAGCAGCAGGCTCATCAGGATGGTGCGCACCTCGGCCTGGGTCAGCGGCACCGGCGGCGCAAGCGACGGCGCATCCTCGATCGCCTGAACCTGCGGCGGAATGGCCGGCAGCTCGGCGGCGATCTCTTCGGGCAGGGATTGGGACGCGGCAGGGTAATGCGTCTGCCGATCAAACTTGTTCATGGGATGAATGCCGTGCCCGGGCGCGACGACGCCGCGCGGATTCGCTGACTGGCGAACTACTTAAGGCATAATTTGCCCGTGCGGCAGCGGGTCGGGTGCATGGGTGCATTCCGACAGCACGGGAACGGTCGCATCATCGTGACTTGCTGCGGGTGCGAGGTGATCGCGCTATTTCGGCCGCCGCTTCAACTTGGCCCGCTTCGGCAGCAGCACCGGCCACTGCACGATGTGGTTCTCGAGCTGGTCGTCCGGAACGTCGTCCTCCGTGCCCTCGACCCGGCCGCGCACCGAGACGCCGGCTTCATGGACCGTCTGAGGATCGCCCGAGATCAGGGGATGCCACCAGTAGAGATCGCGCCCCTCAGCCACGAGGCGGTAGCCGCAGCTCGGTGGCAGCCAGGTCAGCGTGCGGACGTTCTCAGGTGTCAGGCGAACGCAATCCGACACCTGTTCGGAACGATTCGGGTAGTCCTTGCAGGCACATAGCCCGGCATCCAAGAGCTTGCAGGAAATGTGGGTGAAGTAGATGTCGCCGGTATCCTCGTCTTCCAGCTTCTCCAGGCAGCAGCGCCCGCAGCCATCGCAGAGGCTCTCCCATTCCACCTCGGACATCTCTTCCAAGATCTTGGTTTTCCAGAACATTCCCTCCTGGCCCGAGGGACGTTTGAGCGGTGCGGTCATCGGGCGATTCTCAAAGAGGGCGTGAGGTGGCCGCCATCTAGGTGCCCGGCCCCGAGCCGCGCAAGGGGCTTTGCCGATTACGGCGGCACGTTAGCTTTGTGCATCAAATTATGAGCGGAACCATTGGTTTGTGACCCCCGCTCGGCTAGATAGATGATTGAGTCACTCCGGCGGCGGCGCCGGCAATACGGCTTGGGGTCAGGTGCTCGGGTTCGGGCGGCTGACTGTGCAGTGCCATGGGTTTGCCGCAACAATCGCGCAAGACCCTTCGATGGCCCCCAGCCCCACTTGCTGAGTGCTTTCGAAGCCAGCTGACACGCTTTCGAAACGACCAGGGTTCCCGTGCGGCAGATCATTCCAGACGATTGGAAGAAGCGGATCAACAATTTCCGCCTGGATCTCGACGCCCGCTTCGATTCGGCGCTGTTCTCCTCCCTGCGCGGCACCCGCGAGCTGTATGAGCGCTATTCGGCGTTCATGGACCGCTTCTATGTCGGCGGCTGGAAGCGCTGGGTGTTCGTCGAGCCGTTCTCGGAGGCGGCCACGATCGGGCTCGGCGGCCTGGTGCTGATGCTGGCGCTCGCGATCCCCGCCTTCCGGGAAACTGCCGATGAGGACTGGCTGAAGAAGTCCGACCTCGCCGTGACCTTCCTCGACCGCTATGGCAACCCGATCGGCAGCCGCGGCATCAAGCACAACGATTCGATTCCGCTGGAGGACTTCCCGGACAATCTGATCAAGGCGACGCTCGCCACCGAGGACCGCCGCTTCTACGACCATTTCGGCATCGACATTGCCGGCACGGCGCGCGCCCTCGTCACCAACGCCCAGGCCGGCGGCGTCCGCCAGGGCGGCTCCTCGATCACCCAGCAACTGGCGAAGAACCTGTTCCTCAGCAATGAGCGTTCGCTCGACCGCAAGATCAAGGAGGCCTTCCTCTCGCTCTGGCTGGAATACCGGCTGACCAAGAACGAGATCCTCAAGCTCTATCTCGACCGCGCCTATATGGGCGGCGGCACCTTCGGCGTCGCGGCGGCGGCCGAATACTATTTCGGCAAGTCGGTGAAGAACGTGACGCTGGCGGAGGCGGCAATGCTCGCTGGCTTGTTCAAGGCGCCGACCAAGTTCGCCCCCCACATCAACCTGCCCGCCGCCCGCGCCCGCGCCAACGTCGTGCTCGACAATCTGGTCGATGCCGGGTTCATGACCGAGGGCCAGGTGTTCGGCGCCCGCCGCAACCCGGCCTTCGCGGTCGACCGCCGCGACGAAAGCTCGCCGAACTACTTCCTCGACTACGCCTTCGACGAGATGCGCAAGCTGGTCGACACGTTCCCGAAATCCTACACCGAGCGCGTCTTCGTGGTGCGGACCTCGATCGACATGACCGTGCAGCATGCGGCCGATGAGGCGATCGAGAACCAGTTGCGCCAGTTCGGCCGCGACTATCACGCGACCCAGGCGGCAACCGTCGTCTCCGACCTCGACGGCGGCATCCGCGCCATGGTCGGCGGCCGCGACTATGGTGCCAGCCAGTTCAACCGCGCAGTCGACGCCTACCGGCAGCCAGGATCGTCGTTCAAGCCTTACGTCTACACCACCGCACTGCTGAACGGCTTCAAGCCGACCTCGATCGTGGTCGACGGCCCGGTCTGCATCGGCAACTGGTGCCCGCAGAATTATGGCCATTCCTATTCCGGCTCGGTGACGCTGACCCAGGCGATCACCCGCTCGATCAACGTTGTCCCGGTCAAACTGTCGATCGCGCTCGGCGGCAAGGAGGGTCCGAAGGCCGGCCGCGCCAAGATCATCGAGGTCGCGCGGCGCTTCGGCCTCAAGGCGCCGCTGCCCGACACCCCGTCGATGCCGATCGGCTCCGACGAGGTCACGGTGCTGGAGCACGCGGTCGCCTATGCGACCTTCCCGAACAAGGGCAAGGCGGTGACGCCGCATTCCGTGCTGGAGGTCCGCACCGGCGCCGGCGATCTGGTCTGGCGCTGGGACCGTGACGGGCCGAAGCCGAAGCAGGCGATCCCGGCCTCGGTTGCTGCCGACATGGCGGGCATGATGAGCCACGTGGTCAGCGAAGGCACCGCACGCCGCGCCGCACTCGACGGCATTCCGACCGCCGGCAAGACCGGCACCACCAACGCCTATCGGGACGCCTGGTTCGTCGGCTACACCGGCAACTTCACCTGCGCGGTCTGGTACGGCAATGACGACTATTCGCCGACCAACCGTATGACCGGCGGCTCGCTGCCGGCGCAGACGTGGCACGACATCATGGTCGCCGCGCATCAGGGCGTCGAGGTCAAGGAGCTGCCCGGCGTCGGCATGGGCGAAAAGCTGCCGCAGTCGGCGTCCGCCGCGATGGCACAGGCCGGCCAGCCGAAGACGCTGGAGATCAAGCCCGGTCCGCCGCCGATCCTGACCCGCCGCGGCGCCGAGGTGCTGGTTCAGGTCGAGAAGATGCTGGACGATGCGGCGCGCCTCGCCGAGAAGGCCGCGCCTGCCGATCCGCGCAAGCCCGGCAAGCCGGTCTCATCGAGCGCGCTGGCCTTCCCTGAGAACTACGCCGCGGCAACGGCCGACGGCGTCACCACCCCTGCCCTGCGCAAGAACTGACGTCAGCGATCCCCGTGCGGCTGCTCTTCATCACCTTGGTTACGCTCCTGATCGCCACCGGCGTCGGCATCGGCGCAACGTGGATGACGACGACCCGCGGCACCGAGTTCGGTACGCTGACGATCGGCGCCTGGACGGCGCGTCCGAAAACCGGCACGGCCGATGTCGACCCCTATGCGCGCGCGACCATCACCCGCAATGGCGAATTGCCGATCGGCACCGGCGACGGCGTGGCCTTCACCGCCACCACGGACGACAAGAGGAAGCCGCTCGACGGGCGCTGCGACATCCTGGTCAGCGGCGTCACGCCACCCGCCCGGTTCTGGACGCTCACGCTCTACGACCGCAAGGGCCACCTCGTCGCCAACACGCTGCAGCGCTACGGCTTCACCAGCCAGGAGCTGGTACGAGGTGCCGATGGCTCCTTCGAGATTCGTGTCGCCGCGCGCTCGCGCTCCGGCAACTGGCTGCCGACCGGCGGCATCGAGCGCTACGCGCTGATGCTGCGGCTCTACGACACGCCGGTCGGCGTCGCGACCCGCACGCAGCGCGACGCACCGATGCCGTCGATCACGACAGTAGGTTGCCCATCATGATCCGGCTGCTGTTCACGGTCGTGGTCGGCGTGCTGCTCGGCGGCGTGGTCCATCTCGTCAGCGTGCTGGCGCTGCCGCGGATCTCGACCCAGGACGCCTACTCCCGGCTGACGCCGATGACCAAGCTGAACGCCGTGACGCAGTTGCCATTGGCCGATCCCGGCAATTCACCGATGCCGTTCATGGATCCGGCGTTCGCCATGGCGATCTGCCGCTATGATCTGTCCGACGGACCGCTCAAGCTCACGGTTCCGGTGAGCCAGGCCTATACGTCGGTATCGTTCTACACGCGCAACGAGATCGCCTACTACGCCATCAACGACCGCTCCGCCGGCAAGCGCGTGATCGAGCTCAACCTGATGACCGAGGCGCAGCACGAAGACCTGCCCGAGGACGAGGAGATCACGGCCGCCGACCGGCTGATCATCGATTCGCCGACGACGACCGGGTTGATCGTGCTGAAGGCCCTGGCCGCCGAGCCCGGTCTCATGCCGCAGGCGCAGGCCTCCCTTGCAGCGGCAAGCTGCGGCGTACAGACCGAGGCACCGGCCAAGGCCGAGAAGCCGCGCGGCAAACGATAAGTCAATACGACGTCCTAGACGAATTCGACAACACTCTCTTCATCCTTGGTGGCATAGTCGTTGTCGCGCGCCGCTGCTATGATGGATCAGGACGGCGGCGCTTCGCTCAACATCAGGTCATGCCTCTCGAAATCGAACGGAAGTTTCTCGTCAAGTCCGATGCTTGGCGGGATCAGGCGACGCACAGTGAACGCCTTCGCGACGGCCTCGTCGCACGTCAGGACGGCCTCAAGGTCCGCGTTCGCTGCTATGGCAACCGGACGACGCTGTGCGTGAAGAGCGGCCGCCGCGGCCTGATCCGAGATGAATTCGAGTACGATATTCCCGCGGACCACGCCGCGATGCTGTTCGCGCATTGCAGCGGACGCATCCTCGAGAAGACGCGTCACTATGTGCCGGCCGAAAGCGGCGTCTGGGAAGTCGACGTCTACCACGACGCGCTCGAAGGCGTCGTCATCGCCGAGATCGAGCTGCCGACCGAAACGACCATCGTGACCCTTCCCGACTGGGTCGGCGACGAGGTCACCGGCGACCCGCGCTACAGCAAGGCCAACATGCTGACGGAGCGCTCGCGGGCGGCGAAAGTCCGGGAGCTGCGGCGCGCGCGCCTTGCAGGGCTGTGATGCACGCACGGGCCGTTGCGGCTTGACCCCTGTCAAATCACCCGTCGAGGGCACACCTTAAACAGCGCGGACTTGGCGGTCTGAACGATCGCGCATGGAGTTTGCACGATGAGTTCATCGCAGGTGATGTCACAGGCGCTGCGCGCCAAGATCATGTCGGCCGACGAGGCGGCCGCGCTGGTCGAGCCCGGCAACCATGTCGGCATGAGCGGCTTCACCGGGTCGGGCTACCCGAAGGCGGTGCCGCTCGCGCTGGCGCGCCGGATCGAAGCCGCGCATGCGCGCGGCGAGCCGTTCCGCGTCGGCGTGTGGACCGGGGCGAGCACCGCGCCCGAGCTCGACGGCGCGCTCGCCCGGGCTGATGGCATCGACCTGCGCCTGCCCTATCAGTCCGATCCGGCGACACGACAGCGCATCAACGCCGGCAGCATCGACTATATCGATCTGCATCTCAGCCATGTCGCACAGTTCGTGTGGTTCGGTTTTCTCGGCCATCTCGACGTCGCCGTGATCGAATGCGCCGGCATCCTGCCCGACGGGCGGCTGATCCCCTCGACCTCGATCGGCAACAACAAGACCTGGCTCGATCTGGCGGACCGCGTCATCATCGAAGTCAATTCGTGGATGAACCCGGCGCTGCTCGGCATGCACGACGTCTATTACGGCACCCGCCTGCCACCGCATCGCAAGCCGATCCCGATCCTGGCGCCCGGCGACCGCATCGGCGAGACCACCTATCGCTGCAATCCGGACAAGGTCATCGCGGTCGTCGAGACCCACGCGCCCGACCGCAACACGAGCTTCGCCGCCCCCGACGACGTCTCCGGCGCGATCGCCGGGCACATCCTGGAGTTCTTCGCGCACGAGGTGAAGCAGGGCCGCCTGCCGCGCAATCTGCTGCCGCTGCAATCGGGCGTCGGCAACGTCGCGAACGCCGTGATGGCCGGGCTCGACGACGGGCCGTTCCCGCATCTCACCGCCTACACCGAGGTGCTGCAGGACGGCATGCTGAACCTGATCCGCTCGGGGCGGATGGATCTCGCCTCCGCGACGGCATTGTCGCTGAGCTCGGAAGCGGCGATCGAATTCAACCGCGAGATCGAGTTCCTGCGCGACCGCATCGTGCTGCGGCCGCAGGAGATCTCCAACCACCCCGAGGTGATCCGCCGGCTCGGCGTCATCGCCATGAACGGCATGATCGAGGCCGACATCTACGGCAACGTCAACTCGACCCACGTGCGCGGCAGCAGCATCATGAACGGCATCGGCGGCTCCGGGGACTTCGCCCGCAACGCCTATCTGTCGATCTTCATGACGCCCTCGACGGCGAAGAATGGGACGATCTCCTGCATCGTGCCGATGGTCACCCATGTCGACCACACCGAGCACGACGTGCAGGTTCTGGTGACCGAGCGCGGCCTCGCCGATCTGCGCGGCCTGTCGCCCAAACAGCGCGCCCGCACCATCATCGATCAGGCGGCGCATCCAAAATTCCGGCCGGCGCTGGCGGATTATTTCGAACGCGCCTGCCGCGATTCGACCGGCAAGCACACGCCGCATCTGCTCGAGGAGGCGTTCCGCCTGCTCAGGCCGGAATGAGCGCTGCGGCCCGATCACCGCAGCGGCACGCCTCGTAGGCGACGGGATCGTGGCTGTTCACGATCGTGACCCGGTCGCCATGGTCGCATTTCAAGCGCCGCAGCCGCTCCTGGTTGGCGATCCGCATCGTGCGATCCTGATCGCCCTTGCGCTGGAACAGCCCGAGCAGCAGCGGCATCCGTGGCCGCGGATCGAGCTGGCCGTGGAAGAAATAGGCATCGCCGGCGTGCAGCAGCCATTTGTCGCCGCGTCGCACGGCGACGCCGCAATGGCCGCGGGTATGGCCCGGCAGAGGAACGATCAGGATGTCGCCGCTGCGATCCACGGCAGCGCGGACACCGCGAAAGCCGAACCAGTCCTCGCCGTCGTCGCCGTAGAACTGCCAGTCGGGACGATGCCGCCATTGGCCGGCGACATAGCGACCGCGCGGCGGCGCCGGAGACCCCTCGACGGCCATCGCATGCTCCCCGCGATGAACGTGCACCTTGGCCTTCGGGAAATCGCCGATGCCGCCGGCGTGGTCCCGGTCGAGATGCGTGAGCAGGATGTGCCTGACGTCGTCGGGCGAGAAGCCCAATGCCTTTACCTGCTGCAGCGCCGTCTCCGACGCATCGAGAAGCGGCGCAGCCTGCCTCACCCAGCGTGCCCCCAATCGTGCGGGCGCCGCGATGTCGCCGGTGCCGATACCGGTGTCGACGAGGACCAGGCCGTCATCACTCTCGATCAGCAGGCAGTGGCAGACGAGGCGGGCGCGCGCGAACAGGCCGCCGCTGCCGCTCACCAGCCGGCCGCCGCGTGGGCACATCGTGCCGGTGTTGAGGTGGTGGACGCGCATCGATCTTCTCCTTCATTGCCGATATCGGGCGCATCCTTGCGGGCCGGGCAGAGATAAGTAAAATATTGATCAGTGATACGCATCATAGGCTGCTCCTATGGATATCCGCGAGCTCCGCTATTTCTCCGCCGTGTTCGAGGAACGCAGCCTGACCAGGGCAGCGGCGCGCTGCTTCGTCTCGCAGCCATCGATTTCGCTGGCGATCGCCAACCTCGAGGCCGAGCTCGGCACCGAGCTGTTCCTCCGCCACCGCAAGGGTGTCGTGCCGCTGGAGGCGGCCGAGCGCCTGCAGCCGATCGCGCGCCGGATCGTCGGCGAAGCCGATGCCGCCCGCAACCTGTTCCGGCACGGCGCGCCGAAGCAGGCGCTCAAGCTCGGGCTCATGCGCACCCTCGACGGCCGGCGCGTGACCGCGCTGCTCAAGCCGCTCACGGCGCGCGAGGATCTCAGGCTTCACATCGTCGGTCCGACCGAGCGGGCCGACGGACGCATCGTCTCAAAAAGCCTGGTCGGCGACGGCGAGCATTTCCTGCCGCTGTGGAGCGAGCGCTATGTCGCGGCTTTGCCGCTTGCGCATCCGCTCACGCTGAAGCCGCGCCTGCGCGCGGCCGACCTCGCCGACGTCGCAATGATCGACCGCTGCCATTGCGAGCACAGCGCGCTGGCGCGACGCAGCGGCGGGCCGCGCGAGATCGCCGCCATCGCCGAAACCGAGGATTGGGCCCTGGCGCTGGTCGCTGCCGGCGTCGGCGTCGCGATCGTTCCCGAAGGCGTCGTGCACGGCCGAAGCGACGTTGCGGTCCGCGAGATCGAGATGACGTTGAAGCGCCAGGTCGGACTCGCCTACTCCGCCGCGCGTGCTCCATCCGAGGCGCTGAAGATCTTGATCGCGACGCTGCGCGCGGCAGCGCCGCAGAAGCTCCGTGCGACAGCAGGGCGGCAAAAGGGAGCACCGGCCAAGCGAGGCCGGCGCCGGAGCAAGGTCGCGCCGGGCTAGCCCCGCGTCGTCAGCGGCCGTTCGATCAGGGGCCGCGCGGCGACCGGTGGATTGGCGGTCTGAGCCGCCAGTTCGTGGATCAGGCGATCGGCCTCGGCGGCCATGCCGTCGGGCGCCTGCAGCACCAGGCGCTCCAAGGCCCAGCGGTAGGACGAGACGCGCTGCTCCAGGCTGATCTGCACCCATTGCACGATCAGCGAGTTCTCCTGCATGCGCGCGACCGCATCGGCTTGCTCGCGCGGCGAGAGCTCGGTCATGTATTTCATGCTGGCATCGCGCTTGCGATCGAGATCGATGACGCGGATGGCCGACGCGAAGAACGGCTCGAAGCGGGTGATGTCGTCGCGCACGTCGTCGATCAGCTGGGTGTAGCGCGAGGCGTGCGAGCGGTGCGGCTCGTCGATCAAGGCCCGCCCATAGGCTGTGCGGTCGAACACGACCTTCTGGCGCCACGGCGAGGCCGACGGCTGATAGTCGCCGAACACGCTCTTCCAGGCAGGGCGCGAATGCGGTGGCTCGATCAGCGGATAAGCGAGATCGCGCAGCTGGCGCTCATTGTCGGTCAGTTGGAACTGCGACGGCCTGACGCCGACGCTGGCGGTGGCTTCCGCCCCGATCCATTTGTGCATGTCGTCATTGCGCATGTCGGCGCGGGTGCGGCCGAAATCGCCGCCGCTGCAGGCGCCGAGCAGTCCGCCGACGAGAACGAGTACGAACACCGGCAGCGCGCGCCGGACCGGATTCACGATGGCCGGCATTCCCGTTTCCCCCGACCTGTCAGCGGCGACGGCGACGGCGGCTTGGCGCTGTGCCCTCGCGGGGTCCGCTATCGTCGGTCGTGGTCTCGCGCTCGATCCGAACGACGGGAAGAATCAGGATCGTTCCCATGCCCTCCTGCGGCGCGCCGGTCACGGCAGGCCGCGCGCGACGCGCAACGTCCGCCGGGAATTCAATGATGGTCGCCATGTCCACTCTCTTTCGTGCCCGAAGTTCTTACCCCCTGAAAACTCCCCGTCGCCCGAACTTCGCAGGCAAGAGGGCACGCAGAACTGACGATCACGAATGCCGGCGCATGAAGCTGCACGTTGGCATTCGGCGCGGCGAAGATCAGGCTGGCCGCGTGACGCGGCCAAGGCGAGATCATCGAACGGATCGATTAAGATCAGGACGTGGTTAAGAGGATATTAATGCGCGGGCCGCCCGACACGGATCGCGTGCACCGGCGGGAGAGAAGGCAAGCCAGCGTTGCGCCTTTGTCTCACCGGGTCATTTCGGCCCATCTTCACCGATTGTTTTCCTTAACGCCGTATTAAAACAACTCCGCTCTAATCGGCGCAACGATTGCCGAAGTTGCGTACCCCGACATGACAAGATCATCGCTGTTCCCCGGCTTCGACGGGTTGCTCACGCTCTCGCGCCGCGAGGGCGTCGACATCAAGCCCACTCTGCTGCGCGTCCTGACCGACCTCTATGTCCAGGCGAGCGCGCATTCCGCCGACGAGGAGCGGCAGTTCGTCGAATTGGCCTCCCGTCTGGTCGACGACGTCGACGATGCGACCCGTGCGGCGGTGCGTGCGCGGCTGGCGATCTATCCGGCGACGCCGATCGAGATCCTGAACAAGCTGGGCTTGCGCCCGGCGCAGAGCGAGCCGACGCCGCCGCTCGCCGGCCCCATTCCCGCATCGCTTCGCTCGTCGCCTCCGATCCCGCCGCGCGACGACGCGGCGTCCGGATTGTCGATGCAGCCGAAGGATGCCGCCGAGCTCAGCGAGATGTTCATGCGCGCCGCCTCGCACGAACGCATCGCCATCCTGCAGAACCTCGCCACCACGCCGCTGAGGCCCGCCGCGCCGACGCCGTTGCACCGCGCGGTGCATGCGATCGAGGCGCTGGAGATGGCCGCGTTCAACGCCGACGTCGAGACGTTCACGATCGAGCTCGGCGAGAGCCTGATCCTGCCCTCACGCATGACCCACGAGGTTGTCAACGATCCCCATGGCGAGCCGCTGGCCTGCGCCGCAAAGGCGCTCGGCATGCCGGCGCCGGTGTTCGAGCGCGTACTGCTGTTCCTCAAGCCCGAGATGGGCCAGTCCGTCCAGACCGTGTTTCGGCTGTCACGCTTCTACGAGCGGCTCAGCGAGCGCGCGGCGCTGATCATGCTGGCGGCCTGGCGCGGCTCCGGGATGGCCGCGATCAGGGCCAAGCATCGCACGGCGCTCTATGACGACGAACGTCAGCACGTCCGTGGCAGCACGGCGCGGGCCGGCACCGCGACGAGGCCGATCGTGCGCACGGGGACCGATGGCTTCAAGCGCTGACGCGCGATCGCTGTCCCGAATCTTAGCGATGATCAGGGACGCTCGCGCACGAGATCGAGAAAATGACGGCCCTGCCTGTCCTCGGTCTCGATGATCCAGGCGTCGGGATCGAAGCGCAGCTCCTTGACGAGCCGCTCCTCGATCTGCGCTTCCGCGATCGGCTGCGGCGATATCGGTACGAAGAAGCGGTCGATCGGCTGGCTGTCGTCATAGACGGTCTGCGGGGCGGGGACATAGAGCTGGGCCGTGCCATCCATCATCGCGACCTTGACGAAGACCGCGCCGGCTTCCTCCGCGCCACGGTGGCGGATCGCGCTGAACGCGCCGGCCGACTGGCAACGCCGCAGATAGGCGCTCACCCAGATGCTGCTCTTCAATCGCATGATGGTTCGATGCAGGTGCAAGCGCGCTGCACGTCGCAGCCGCCCCTGCTCTATTCGATCGGATGACCGATGACAATCGCAAGCTCGCGCACCAGGCGGTCCGACACCTGGCCCGTTACCGGCAGCTTGCGCTCGCGCTCGAACTTCTGGATCGCGGCCAGGGTGTCGGAGCCGACCATCCCCGTCGGCTTCAACTGGCCATAGCCGTATTCGGTCAGCGCACGCTGGACCGCGGCGACACGACGGACATTGCCGCCCTGCTGCGTCGGTTGCGGACGCGGCACGTTGCCCTGACCGCCGCTGACCGAGCGGACGAGATCGGCCAGAGGATCGGCATATTTCTGATCCGGACGCGGCTCGGTGGCGCGTTGCTCGACCGCCCTCTGCTCCGCCGCCCTGGTTTCGGCGGGCCGCGTCTCGATCACCTTCGGATCCAAAGGCGAGATGTCCATCGGCCGGGGCCGCGGCAGCGGATTGGAGCTCGTCAGATGGGGCGGAATGGTCACAATGGACCCGAACATCGGCGCCGGATGCGGTCCCGATTGCAGGAACACGGCATTGACGATGATGGCGCTGCCAGCCGCGCAGGCCAGCAGGCCCGCAAACAGATCCTTCGGACTGTAGAGCATGGCCCGCAGCAGCCAGCCGCGCCCCTCCGCCACGTCGACGACGGCCGCAGCGGCGCGCTTGCGACGGCGCGGCGGCGCCGGATCATCCTCTGCAGCTCGTCTAGGCACTCTTCTTCACCTGCATGACCTGCCCTGGCTGGGCGGAGCGCGAGGGTGACAGCGGCGTGACGGTGGCGCCCGCAGCGGCCTCGGCCACGAAGTTGATCGGCAGCGCGATCGTGACCGTGGTCCCCTCGTCGATCTTGCTTTCTATCGACATTTCGCCGCCGTGCAAGGTCACGAGGCTCTTGACGATCGAGAGCCCGAGGCCGGTTCCCTCGTGACGGCGCTGGTAGGTCTTGCCGGCCTGGAAGAACGGATCGCCGATGCGCTTGAGATCATCGGCGGCGATGCCGACGCCGGTGTCGGTGATTCGCAGCAGCAGGCGCGCGCCGTCGACGCCAGCCGAGACTGTGACATGGCCGCCGCGCTCGGTGAACTTGATGGCATTGGAGACGAGGTTGAGCACGATCTGCTTGAAGGCGCGCGGATCACCGGTGACCATCGGCAGGTCCTGCGGCACGTCGGCCGACAGATCGACACCGTTCTCGCGCGCCCGCAGCGCCAGCAGGTTGCAGCAATTGATAAGCGCCACTCGCGGCGCAAACGGCTCCGGCGTCAGCTCGAAATTGCCGGACTCCATCTTCGACATGTCGAGGATGCCGTTCACGACCGACAGCAGATGCTGGCCGGAATCATTGATGAGCTGCGCATATTCGCGGCGCCGCGCCGCGTTCAGCACCAGCACCTGCTCCTGCATCAGCATCTCGGAGAAGCCGATGATGGCGTTCAAGGGCGTGCGCAGCTCGTGGCTCATGGTGGCGAGGAATCGCGTCTTCGCGGCGTCGGCGCGCTCGGCGGCGCTGCGCGCCAATTCGAGCGCCTGCTCCTGCAGCTTGCGATCGGTGACGTCGCGCATGACCGCGACCACCTCCTGCTCCGGATCGCGCCTGTCTCTTATACACATCTAGATGTGTATAAGAGACAGCGGCTATACCGACCTCGTCACGCCCTATCTCGCCTCGCGCTATCTGGTGAACCAGCTACCCTCGCTTGCGGACGCCAAGCCGATCCGGCTCGACGTCGTCGAGGGCGGACACATGATGTATCTGAGACCGGACGGCAGGCGGGCGCTGAAGGAGGCGGCCTCGGAGCTTTATCAGGCCTGTCTCTTATACACATCTAGATGTGTATAAGAGACAGGGCCGGGACAAAGCTCGGCCACCACGCATCAGCTATGAATTTCGCTGATCAGACGCGCTGCATCTTGACCGTGACCGCCGGTCCCTTCGCGATGGTCTGATAGACGACGCAGTAGCGCTCGGTGAGCTTCAAGAGCTGGTCGAGCTTCTCCTGCGGCACGTCCGTATCCACATCGAACGTCAGGCGGATCTCGCGAAAGCCAACCGGCGCTTCCTTATCGACGCCGAGCGTGCCGCGGAAATCGAGGTCGCCTTCGGCGGACACGGTGCCGGACTTCAGCGGAATGGCAAGCGCGGTCGACACCGCCTTCAGCGTCACGCCGGCACAGGCGACCAGCGCCTCGAGCAGCATGTCGCCAGAGCACAATTCCATGCCCGAGCCGCCGGTTGCCGGGTGCAGACCCGCCACCGCGAGCGCACGGCCGGTCTCGACCTTGCAGGCGATGTTCTGGTCGTCGAGCGTGCCCTTGGCCTTGAGCGTGATCAGGGCTGCTTTCGCGTCGGACTTGTAGCGCTCCTTGATCGGCGCCTGCATCGCGCGCAATTCATTGGCATCCATTTCAGTACCCCTGTTCGGTCTTTCAGTCGGACTTACGTAGTTCAACCGGTGGGCGTGAGCACCACCCGGCCAATCACTTTTCCGGCACGCAGATCGGCGAGCGCGGCGTTCACTTCGGTCCACGGCCTCGTCGCGATCGGCACCGGCGGCAGGCCGGTGCGGCGCACGAGATCGATCAACTCCTTGGTCTCGGTCAGGCTCCCTGTGTAGGAGCCCTGAATGGAAATGGCACGCATCGGGAACGGCGGCAACGATTGGGTGATCTCGCCGCCATAGAGGCCGACGAGGATCAGCTTGCCGCCCTTGATGAGACTGTCGATGCCGAGCCGCGCGGTCTGCGCCGAGCCGACGAGATCGATGGTGGCCCAGGAGCCGCCATTGGTTGCAGCAATGACCTGCCGGACCGCGTCGGGAGCCGCGCCGTCGATGGTCGCCACCGCGCCGGCCTTCTTCGCGGCGTCGCGCTTCGCCGGATCGATGTCGACGACGACAGCGCTGTGGCCGCCCATCGCCTTGTGAAGCGCGAGGCCCATCAGGCCGAGACCGCCCGCGCCGATGATCACCACCGGATCGGTCGAGAATGTCGGACCGACCTTCTTCAGCGCGCTATAGGTTGTGACGCCCGAGCACGCGAGCGGCGCGACCTTTTCCGGCGGCAAGTCGCCGATGTCGAACAGATAGCGCGGATGCGGCACCAGCAGATGGTCGGCGTAGCCGCCGTTGCGGAACACGCCAATGCTGGACGGCTTGGTGCAGAGCTGCTCGTCGCCGCGCTTGCAGACCATGCACTCGCCGCAGCCCATCCAGGGGTCGACAAGCACCTTGTCGCCAAGTTTGATTCCCTTCGCGTCAGGACCGAGCGCAACCACTTCACCCACGTTCTCGTGGCCGAGCGTCACCGGCAACTTCATGCCGCGCTCGACGACACTCAGCTTCTTGCCGCCGCCGAGATCGAAATAGCCGTCGGAGAGATGCAGGTCGCTGTGGCAGACGCCCGCCGCGATCATCCTGAGGAGGACTTCGGAGCCTTGAGGCTTGGGCGTCGGCGCTTCGTTGAGCTGCAAGGGCTCGCCGCAGGTGCAGACCTGGAACATGCGCATGTCGCCACCCTCCCGTCCTGGTTGTCCGGGTTATAGCAGGGGATGCGGCGCTACCACCACATCGCCTGACCCTGCTCGGTCTTGGTCTCGCGGTCGTCCACGGTGGGCGCGCGATTGAGCGAGCGGTCCAGCGCCGCGAGCACGCGCCGCTTGGCGAAATCGAAAGCGGCCGACTGGCGGTCGCGCGGGCGCGGCAGATCGATCTTGATCTCGTCGGCGACCTGCCCCGGCCGCGGGCGCATCACCAGCACGCGGTCGCCGAGCGCGATGGCCTCATCGACGTCGTGGGTGACGTGAATGAGCGTCGGCTTGGAGTCGGCCCACAGCGCCAGCAGATGATCCTGCAAATCCGAGCGCGTGAAGGTGTCGAGCGCGGAGAACGGCTCGTCGAGCAGCAGCACTTCCGGACGCGGCACCAGCGCACGCGCAATGGCGACGCGCTGCGCCTGCCCGCCGGAGAGCTCGCGCGGCCACACATTCGCCTTGTCGGAGAGACCGACGCGCTCCAGCGCGCGCGAAACGCGCCTCTCGCGTTCTTCTTTCGGCAGGTGCGCGATGCCGAAGCCGACGTTCTCGGCGACCGTGAGCCACGGCAGCAGCCGCGGTTCCTGGAAGATCACACCGATCTTCTCGTGCGGCTCCGTGACGGTTTCGCCGTCGAGCTTCACCGCGCCCTGCGATGGCCGGTCGAGGCCGGAGATCGCGCGCAGCATCGTCGACTTGCCGCAGCCCGAGCCGCCGACCACCGCGACGATCTCGCCGGGCGCGACATCGAGCGACACGCCTTCAAGCGCGCGCACGCCGTTCGGATAGGTCTTGGTGACGTGATCGAGCGTCAGCATCAGTCGGCGTCCGTTTGTGCGCCGAAGCGATCTTCCCAACGCAGGAACGGCGCCGCGGCGAGGACAATGATCCAGTCGGTGAGCTTCCCGATGATCGCGAAGGCGACGATGGCGGCGACGATCTGCGCCGGCTTGCCGAGCTGCTGCCCATCGATCAGGAGATAACCGAGACCTTCCGACGCGCCGAGCAGCTCCGCCGCGACGACGAACATCCAGCCGAGGCCAAGGCCCGAGCGCAGCGCGAGCACATAAGCCGGCAGCACGGCCGGCAGCAGAATCCGCCGCACCATCGCGAAGTCCGACAGGCGGAAGATGCGTCCGACCTCGACGAGCTTGCGGTCCACCGAACGGATCGCGCCCATGACGCCAAGATAGACTGGGAAGAACACGCCGACCGCGATCAGAGTGATCTTCGAGGTCTCGAAAATGCCGAGCCACAAGATGAACAGCGGCACCCAGGCAATCGACGGGATCGAGCGCAGCGCCTGCAAGGTCGGATCGAGCAGCCGCCGCGTCAGCGACGAATAGCCGGTGATGGCGCCGAGGAGCGTGCCCGCGACGACACCGATGCCGAAGCCGGCCGCGACGCGCAGCGACGTCACCATGGCATGGCGCTGCAACTCGCCGGTCGAGGCAAGCTGAACGAACGTGTCGTAGATGACCGACGGCGGCGGCACGAGGCGGCCCTGCGCCCAGCCCATGCGCACCGTGATTTCCCAGGCAAGCGCAAGCCCGACAGGCAGCACAAGGCCAAGCACCGGCCGCATCCAGTTGGTGCGCCGTTCGGTTGTTTTTGGCTGGGCCGTGGTCGGGGCCGCGATGGTCATTTGCACAAGAGACATGGCAAGACCGGGAATTGCAATCGGACAAAAGAGGCCCTCTCCCTGGGTAGGGAGAGGGCCTGATTTTCGCAGACTTTTAGTTCGTCAGCGGAACGCCGTCATCGATCAGCGAGTCCACCGTCTTCTTGACGTCGACATTGGCCGCGATGACGCCCGCCTGCTGCAACGCGAGGCCGGCGGCGAGGATCGATTCACGCTGCGGCGCGCCGATCTTGGAGTGCGTCAGCTCGGTGCGCTCCTTGAGCTGCTTGTCGACCACTTCGCTCGGAAGCTTCGTGGCGGCGATAAAGACGCGCTTCAGATCCTCGTAGTTGGCGAGCGACTCCTTGCGCGCCTGCTCGTAGACCGCGAGCACCCGCTTCACGAGATCGGGATGATCCTTGAGGAACTCCTCGCGCACGTTGAGGATGCCCCAGGTGTTGGCGTCCTTGTTGCGGTAGAACAGTTTGGCGCCGTCTTCTACCTCGGCCTGCGCCATCATCGGATCGAGACCCGCCCAGGCATCGACGTCACCACGGATGAGCGCGGTCTTGCCGTCCGGATGCTGCAACAGCACCGGCGTGATGTCCTTCTCGGTCAGCTTCACGCTTTGCAGCGCGCGCACCAGGAAGATGTGCGGATCGGTGCCGCGCGTGACGGCCACGCGCTTGCCCTTGAGGTCTTCGATTTTCGAAACCGCCGAGTCCTTGCGGGTGACGAGCGCGGTCCACTCGGGGCGCGAATAAACGTAGATCGACTTGATCGGGTTGCCGTTGACCTTGGCGAGCAGCGCGGCGGAGCCCGCGGTCGAGCCGAGATCGATCGAACCCGCGTTCAGGAACTCGAGCGCCTTGTTGGAGCCGAGCGTCTGCACCCAACGAATGGAAATGCCGTCCTTGGCGAATTCCTTCTCGAGAAGGCCCTTCTCCTTCAGGAGCAGCGAGACCGGATTGTAGGTCGCCCAATCGATGCGAATTTCCTTCGGCTTGTCGGCGGCGAAGGCAGCGGTCGGCAGCAGACCGGCCAGCAAGGCCGAGGCGAGGACCGAACGGCGAGACAGGATACTCATGAACACCCTCCAAGCTTTGCCGGGACAACGCATCGCGCTGCCGGCGGTTTGATGGAGGCGGGAGAAATAAAAACGCCCGCCCGTCAGCTTGCGCGACGGAGGCGGGCCCCCGACCGCTTTAGCTGCATTTGTTAAGCGCCCGCAAGCTGTTCGCTCAAATCGGCGCTGGAACCGAAAGATATGATCTAAGTATCTGACGGTCAACGGGAAATTTATATCGCTCGCGTAGACAGGAGGGGAATGGGTTTTCTCTTTTCTGACCGTTCTTAGTGCAATCGTTTTCCGCCCTTTTTTACGAAGGATCGGTGACATGATCCCGCCGCTCCGCTATCCGGATAGTCCAATGCTCACGATCGAGAAGCCCCACCACGCCGCAGCCGAACTGCTCGATGAGCGCGCGCTGATCGCCGAGCTGGACCGGCTGGCAGATCAGTTCGGCAGCAACGAGCAGGAGCTTCGCCGCAACGTCGCGAAGACGCTCAAGGCCGCGCTTGCCGAGGGCCGCGCCGCCGCCGAGAAGCAATTGCTCAAGGACCGCCACGGCCGTAGTTGCGCCGAGCGGCTTTGCTTCGCACAGGACGCGATCATCCGCGTGCTCTACGAATTCGCGGCCAAACGTCTCTACAGCTCGCAGAATCCGTCCGAAGCCGAGCACATGGCTGTCGTCGCGACCGGCGGCTACGGCCGCGGCCTGATGGCGCCGGGCTCCGACATCGATCTCTTGTTCCTCCTGCCCTACAAGCAGACCGCGTGGGGCGAATCCGTCGCGGAAGCGATCCTCTATTGCCTCTGGGACATGGGCCTGAAGGTCGGCCACGCCACGCGCTCGATCGACGAATGCATCCGTCAGGCCAAGGCGGACATGACGATCCGCACCGCGATGCTCGAAGCGCGCTTCATCCTCGGCGATCAGAAATTGTTCGACGAGTTGGTGGTGCGCTTCGACAAGCAGGTCGTGCAAGGCACCGGACCGGAGTTCGTCGCGGCAAAGCTCAACGAACGCGAGGAGCGCCATCGCCGCGTCGGCCAGTCGCGCTATCTCGTCGAGCCGAACGTCAAGGACGGCAAGGGCGGCCTGCGCGACCTGCACACCCTGTTCTGGATCGCCAAGTACGTCTATCGCGTGCGCGACCTCGAGGAACTGAAGGACCGCGGCGTTTTCGACAGCGAAGAGCTGAAGCTGTTCCAGCGCTGCGAGGACTTCCTGTGGTCCGTCCGCTGCAACATGCACTTCCTGATGGGCCGCGCCGAGGAGCGGCTGTCGTTCGACATCCAGCGCGAGATCGCGATCCGGCTCGGTTACACCGAGCATCCGGGGATGAAGGACGTCGAGCGCTTCATGAAGCACTACTTCCTGATCGCAAAGGACGTCGGCGATCTCACCGCGATCCTGTGCGCCGCGCTGGAGGACCAGCAGGCCAAGCCCGCGCCGGTTCTGAGCCGCGTGATGGCGCGGCTGCGGCCGCGCGGCCGCCGGCCGCTGCGCGAGGCTCCCGATTTCGTCGACGACAACTCGCGCCTCACGATCGCCGATCAGGACGTGTTCGTGCGCGATCCGATCAATCTGATCCGCATGTTCCGCCTGGCGCAGAAGCACGAGCTGGTTCTGCACCCCGACGCGCTGCGGACAGCGACCAAATCGCTGCGGCTGATCGACAACAGCGTGCGGGAAAGCCCGGAGGCCAACCGGCTGTTCCTGGAAATCCTCACCTCGCAGGACGCCGAAATCATTTTGCGGCGGATGAACGAGACCGGCGTTCTGGGCCGCTTCGTGCGCACGTTCGGCAAGATCGTCGCGATGATGCAGTTCAACATGTATCATCACTACACGGTCGACGAGCATCTGCTGCGCTGCATCGGCGTGCTGGCGGAGATCGAGCGCGGCACCAACGATGAATTCGTGCTCGCCAACGATCTGATGAAGAAGATCCTGCCGGAGCATCGTACGCTGCTTTACGTGGCGCTGTTCCTGCACGACATCGCCAAGGGCCGGCCGGAGGATCATTCCATCGCCGGCGCGAAGGTGGCGCGCCGGCTGTGCCCGCGCTTCGGCCTGTCGCCCGCCGACACCGAGACGGTCGCATGGCTCGTCGAGCAGCATCTCGTCATGTCGACTGTCGCGCAGTCGCGCGATCTATCCGACCGCAAGACCATCGAGAATTTCGCGGCGGTGGTGCAATCGCTGGAGCGGATGAAACTTCTCACCATCCTGACCACGGCCGACATCCGCGCGGTGGGTCCCGGCGTCTGGAACGGCTGGAAGGCGCAGCTTTTGCGCACGCTCTACTATGAAACAGAGCCTGCGCTGACCGGCGGCTTCTCCGAGGTCAACCGTGCACAGCGCGTGGCGATGGCGCAGGCGGAGCTGCGGGCAGAGCTCAAGGATTGGCGGCCGGAGAACATCGACGCCTATATCGCCCGGCACTATCCGGCCTATTGGCTCAAGGTCGATCTGCCACACCGGGTCGCGCACGCCAAATTCGTGCAAAGCGCCGAGCAATCGGCGAAGTCGCTTTCGACCACCTATTCGTTCGATGCCACCCGCGGCGTTACCGAGCTGACCGTGCTCGCGCCGGATCATCCGTGGCTGCTCTCGATCCTCGCGGGCGCTTGCGCGACGGCTGGCGCCAACATCGTCGACGCGCAGATCTTCACCACCACCGACGGCCGCGCGCTCGATACCATTTCAGTGACACGCGAGTTCGACCAGAACGAAGACGAAGCGCGGCGCGCGCAACGCATCGCCGACACAATCGAGAAAGCGCTCAAGGGCGCCCTGCGGCTGCCGGAGGTGATGGCACGCCGCGGCCCACCGAAAGGGCGACTCAAGGCGTTCGCCGTCGAGCCCGAGGTCACGATCAACAACCAGTGGTCCAACCGCTACACCGTGATCGAGGTGACAGGCCTCGACCGCCCCGGCCTGCTCTACGAGCTGACGGCGACGCTGTCGAAGCTCAGCCTCAACATCACGTCGGCGCATGTGGCAACGTTCGGCGAGCGTGTCGTCGACGTGTTCTACGTGACCGATCTTCTGGGCGCGAAGCTTTCCTCGCCGACGCGCGAGATCGCGATCAAGCGAGCGCTGCTGCAATTGTTCGGGACGGCGGAAGAGTCCGGCACACACGCCAAGACCGGCGCGGCCGCAAAATAAAACCGCGCGCCGGAATGCGGCGCGCGGTTCCAATTTCCAATTACGAAGCGAGACGAACGATCAGGCGGCGTGGCGCTTGTGCTTCGACTTGCGCACCTTCGCCGGCGCGGCCGCCTTGTCCTGGTCTTCCTTGATCTTCAGGTAGACCGGCATCACGTAGCTCGGCAGAACCACCGGGAAGGCGTCGCGCACGAAGCGGAAGCTCGCTTCGTTGGTGTCCACCTTCGGCGGAATCACTTCCATTTCCCGCTTCATCTTCTTCGCCGCAAAGGCCGGGCTCGTCACGGCCATCGCCAGCGCGACCATCAGAGCAAGCTTTTTCATCGAGTCCCCCACCGCTTTGGAATTCGATCGAATGTGGCCTCGATCGATAACACGCAGAATAGCAGGGCTTTCAGGTCGGGCGAGTCCTGATTGAGCGGGACCAACACTCAATTGACGGGTGAGCCATTTATGCCGCGCCGTTCGTCACAATTGAACGCATCGTCGAAATACGACGCCTCAAAAAATGGATACGGCGCCGAGTGCAAGCACCCCGCGCCGATCCATTCCACCCGCTCGATGGCCGACGCGAACGCCGGCCGGACAAGCGGAAATGAGAAAGCGAGATTACTTCTTCTTCATCGCCTTCTTCTTGCCCTTGCGCGCCTTCTTGGCGGGAGCAGGGGCAGCCTGCGTCGCTTGCCACGGAGCAAAGCCGTCGCCAACGAACTTGGCAGTGTTGTTCTGCGCGGCGACCGCCGGATCGGCAGCCGGAGCGGCCTTCTTCTTGGCGGCGTCAGCAGTCGTGGTCAGGCAGACGGCAGCGAGTGCCGCCAGTGCAAGTGCAGCCTTACGCATTTGTAGATCCCCAGGCTTATGTCCAACCGGATTCCCCGGTAACGCGCCGGATATTGCACAACTTGTCGCAGGTTGGAAATACATTGCAGTGCTCTCAACAGCCGCAAACCCGCATTATGAATAGACTTTCAGGGTTCTTACTCTTCCCGCTCCGCGCACCTTTACCCCCCCTTAAACCACCCCCCGTAGCGTGACGGCGACCCGGCCGCTTGGGGCCGCCGGGCGGCTTTACGGGACCGATCATGGGGGGACGGCGAAAGGCTGGCGAACGTCGCGAGCCCAACTTCGACGTGACGCCTGAGCCGGATTCCCGGCCTGAGCCGCGGGTGGAGGCGGCTGACGGCGAGGACGAGGCTCCCCGCAAACCCCGGAAGCGCAAGAAGGCCGCGGCCAAGGGCTCTAAGGCCAAGCGCACCAGCGGAGGCCGTAGGCGCAGCCTGATCGGCGGGGTGATCTACTGGGGCGCCGTCGCGAGCCTGTGGGCCGTCATCGCCCTGATCGGCGGAATCGTCTGGGTGGGCATGCATCTGCCGCCGATCCAGTCGTTGGAAATCCCCAAGCGTCCGCCCTCCTTCCAGATCGTCGACATGAACGGCCGGGCGCTGGCGACGCGGGGCGACATGGGCGGCGCAGCGGTCACGCTGAAGGAGTTGCCGAGATACGTTCCTCAGGCCTTCGTCGCCATCGAAGACCGCCGCTTCTATCAGCACTACGGCATCGACCCGATCGGCGTGAGCCGCGCGCTGGTCGCGAACATCCTGCGCCGGGGCGTATCCCAGGGCGGCTCGACGCTGACCCAGCAGCTCGCCAAGAACCTGTTCCTCACGCAGGAGCGCACCCTGAGCCGCAAGGTTCAGGAGGTCGGCCTGGCGCTGTGGCTCGAACGCAAGTTCAGCAAGACCGAGATTCTCGAGCTTTATCTCAACCGCGTCTATTTCGGCGCCGGCGCCTACGGCATCGAGGCCGCCTCGCAGCGCTACTTCAACAAGCCGGCGCAGAAGCTGAACGTCGCCGAGGCCGCCGTGCTCGCCGGCATCGTGCGCTCGCCGTCGCGGCTGGCGCCGAGCCGCAACCCTTATGGCGCCGAACGCCGCGCGCAGCTCGTGCTCGCCGCCATGACGGACATGAAGTTCATCACCGACGACATGGCGAAGATCGCGCTGATTCAGCCCGCGCAGGCGATGCGCGTGCCGCCGGGCGGCTCGGTGAACTACGTCGCCGACTGGGTGATGGACGTGCTCAACGACCTCGTTGGCCGCGTCGACCAGGACGTGACAATCGAAACTTCGATTGATCCGGTGCTGCAAGCCTCCGCGGAGCGCGCGCTGACCGAAGAGCTTGCGAAGAACGGCGACAAGCAGCACGTCGGCCAGGGCGCCATCGTGTCGATGACGCCGGAGGGCGCGGTGCGCGCGCTGGTCGGCGGCAAGAATTACGCCGAAAGCCAGTTCAACCGTGCGGTTGCGGCGAAGCGCCAGCCGGGCTCGGCGTTCAAGCCGTTCGTCTATCTCACCGCGCTGGAGCGCGGGCTGACGCCGGACACGATCCGCGAGGACAAGGCGATCACGCTGAAGGGCTGGCACCCCGAAAATTACAGCCGCGAATACTACGGGCCGGTCACGCTCAAGCAGGCGCTGGCCTATTCGCTCAACACAGTTTCGGTGCGGCTCGTGCTCGAGTTCGGCGCGCCGGCCGTGGTGCGCACCGCGCACCGGCTCGGCATCACGTCGAAGCTTGAAGCCAATCCGTCGATCGCGCTCGGCACGTCGGAGGTGTCGGTGCTTGAAATGGCTTCGTCGTTCGCGCCGTTCGCGAACGGCGGCAACGCGATCACGGCGCACATCGTCCAGCGCGTGCGCACGGCGGACGGCAAGGTCCTTTACGCGCGCAAGCCCGACAATCTCGGCCGCATCATCGAGCCGCAATACGTGTCGATGATGAATTCGATGATGCAGGAAACGCTGCTCACCGGCACCGCAAAGAAGGCAGACATCCAAGGCTGGCCCGCGGCCGGCAAGACCGGCACCAGCCAGGATTTCCGTGACGCCTGGTTTGTCGGTTACACCGCGCATCTCGTCACTGCCGTGTGGCTCGGCAACGACGACAACTCGCCGACCAAGAAAACCACCGGCGGCGGCATGCCGGTGGACATCTGGAGCAAGTTCATGAAGCCGGCGCACCAGGGCGTGCCGGTGGCGATGCTGCCGGGATTGAACGGGCCGCAGACGGCGGACCTGCTGCCGCAAATTCCGTGGGGCGGCGGTGCGCAGAGGCCGCCGGCGCAAGTTCCTGCACCCGTCAACCCGGAGGGTCAGGTGCGCCCGCAACCGATCGCGAGCGGAAGCGGCATGGACAACTGGTTCCTCGACCGGATATTCGGACGCCGCTGAGGTGGCCCTAGTGATAGACGCGCACGCCGCGCGTCATCGCCCACAACACCAGAGCGAGACAGCCCGCGCTCGCCATCGCGATGGCGAGCGGCCATGCGGTCGAGCCGAGGATGTGGCCCATTACCGCGCCGACGATGGCGGCTGCGGTCTGCGCAACGAAGCCGACGACCGACGAGGCCGCTCCCGCGCGATCCGGGAACGGCAGCAGCGCGCCGGCCTGCGCCTGCGGCAGCACCATGCCCATGCCGATCATGTAAATGCCGACAGTGCCGACGAGAGCAATCGCGAGCTTCCAGCCGATCGTCACAGCGACGATGGTTGCGATGCCGCCGAGCGCCATTCCCACCGCACCAAGCCCCATCGTCTTGCCGCTGCCCCAGCGCATCACAAAGCGCGCGGCAATCGCGGTGCCGACGAGATAGCCACCCGACGCGACCGCGAAGGCGAAACCGAACAGAAGCGCCGACAGGCCGAATACATCCTGAAGCACGAAGGTCGCGGTCGAGATCCACGCGAACAATCCGCCCATGCAGCAGGTGACGATTCCGAGATGGACGACGAAGCTGTGGTTGCTCAGGAAGCGCCGGTAGGAGCGCAGCGTCGATGGGATCGACACCGGCTCCGGCGAGCGCATGCGCAGTGTCTCGGGCAACAGGAACCACACCATCGACATCGCGATTGCGCCGGCACCGAGCAATACGACGAAGTTGGAGCGCCACCCGAATAGGGTTTGCAGTACGCCGCCGATCAGCGGCGCGACGAGCGGCGCCAGCGCCATGATCGCGGCCATGCGCGACAGTTCGCGGCCGATGCGCACGCCGTCATAGAGATCGCGCACCACGGCGCGCGCGAGCACGATGGAGCCGGAGCCGCCAACCGCCTGAACGAAACGCGCGGCGATCAGCGTCTCGATGGTCGGCGCGAGCGCACAGGCGAGCGTCGCGACCAGGTAAATCGAAAGCGCGACCATCAGCACTGGCTTGCGCCCATGACGGTCCGAGAACGGACCATAGAGCAATTGCGCGATCGCAAAGCCGACCAGATACATCGAGATCGTGAGTTGCACCTGCGATGGCGGCGCAACGAGCAACCGCCCGATGTCGGGCAGCGACGCCAGATACATGTCGACCGTGAGCGGACCCAACCCGGTCAGCATCGAGAGCAGCAACGTCAACGCAAATGTGCCGGGCCGAAGCATCAATGGCCTTTAACAACGGATGCCCCGCACGCGGCAGAGCCTTTGGGCGGGGCATTTCAGCCGTGCTTGTAGCAGACGTTGTTCAGGCCGGGACCGGCGCGGGCGGAATGGCTGCCTCGTCCGCCACGCCGTAGCGGTGCAGGTCGTTGCCGTGCACGTCGAGCCAGGTCTTGGCCCGATTGGCATCCGGGCACAGATTTATCACCAGCCGCCAGAACCGTGGCGAGTGGTTCATCTCGACGAGATGGGCGACCTCGTGGATCGCGAGGTAATCGAGCACGAACGGCGGCGCGAGGATGAGTCGCCACGAATAGGACAGCACGCCTGTCGTCGAGCACGAGCCCCAGCGGCTCGACTGATCGCGCACCGAAATGCGCTTCACCGTGACGCCAAGCTGTTCGGCGGCGCGATGGCTCGCGACTTCGAGATCGCGATGGGCTTCACGGCGCAGATAGTCGCTGACGCGGCGCTCGATGTGCGGCGCCTGTCCGGCGACGCAAAGCAGCGCCTCGCCATTCTCGGCGACTTCGGTCCAGACCGTGCCGCGCACGCCGGGCCGATGCACGACGCGATGCGGTACCCCGCGCAGCGGCACGACCGCGCCATCGGCAAAGGGAGCGGCAACCGGCAAGCGGCACAGGCGTGCTGCGATCCAGCCGCCGTGCTTCTGCGCGAACTCTTTCGCTTCCTTCAGGCTGCCGCGCGGCGGCATCGTCAGGATCACCTCGCGCGACGCGGCCTGGATGCGGAGCGTGTAGCGGCGAGCCTGACGGTGGCGGCGCACGCGCACGAGATAGATCGCCTGATCGAAGACGACCTGGATCGACTGCGGTTCGCTTGGACGCCGGTAGAGAAGCGCGCGCAACGACATGGCAGACAGCCCACCCTCAGGTGAAATACTGCCACATCCAGCGGGCTTCGCAGCCCCTTTGTCGTAAAAATTATGCAGCCACGACGGGATGCGTTTGGGCTTCGGCATGCGTTGAGGATGCTGTGTGCGAATCTCTTAAATAAAGAGTAGCAGTGGGGCGCTAAGACCGGCACCCGAAAGCTGAACTGCGGTCTAACTGCTCTATCCCCGTCACCCTGAGGTGCGAGCGCAGCGAGCCTCGAAGGGTGTACGGCCCGGCTGTTGCGCCAATTCGGCCGTTCATCCTTCGAGGCTTGGCCTTCGGCCAAGCCTCGAAGGATGACGGGTCCACCGGTGTCATCGCCGGGCTTGACCCGGCGATCCATCGTCTTCGCTAAAAGCTGGATCACCGGGTCACGGCGCTACGCGCCGGTCCGGTGATGACAGCAGAGAATGCGGACGATGACTTTACCCAACAACTTTCGTCAGCACCGGGCGCGGCTTCGCCGCAGGCTGCTGCTTCCGCTGGCCGCCGTTGTTGGTCAGGATGAAGTCGGCGATGCGCGGGGCGACTTCGGAGCGGAAGCGAGAGCCGTTGAACACGCCGTAATGGCCGACACCGAGTTGCAGGTAGTGCGCCTTCTTCTCGGCCGGGATGTTGGGGCAGAGCTTGTGCGCCGCCTCGGTCTGGCCGACGCCGGAAATATCGTCCTTTTCGCCCTCGATGGTGAGCAGGGCGCAATTGCGAATCTTCGACGGATCGACCGGCACGCCGCGATGAGTCATCTCGCCCCGCGGCAGCGCGAACTTCACGAACACGGTGTCGACGGTCTGGAGGTAGTACTCCGCCGCCAGGTCCATGACGGCGAGATACTCGTCGTAGAAATCCTTGTGCTTGTGAGCGCTGTCGCCGTCGCCCTTCACCAGATTGAAGAACAGCTCCTGATGGGCGTCGAGGTGGCGGTCCAGGTTCATCGACACGAAGCCGTTGAGCTGGAGAAAGCCCGGATAGACGTCGCGGCCGACGCCGGGATGCGGGAACGGCACCTTGGAGATGACGTTGCGGCGGAACCAGTCGATGCCGCGCTCCTGCGCCAGCTTGTTCACAGCCGTCGGGTTGATGCGGGTGTCGATCGGACCGCCCATCAGGGTCATCGAGCGCGGGGCATAGGGATCGTTGCCGGCCTCCATCAGCGCGGTCGCGGCCATCACCGGAACCGACGGCTGGCAGACCGCGATGATGTGGGTGTCGCCGCCGAGCTTGTGCAGGATGCTGACGATGTAGTCGATGTAGTCGTCGAGATCGAACGGGCCTTCGGCGGCCGGCACCATCCGCGCATCGACCCAATCGGTGATGTAGACCTCATGATTGGGCAGGAAGGCTTCGACCGTGCCGCGCAGCAGCGTCGCGTAGTGGCCCGACATCGGCGCCACGATCAGCACCTTCGGCTGCGGCCGGCGCGGCACCTGACAAAACATGCGCTCGAAATGGATGAGGCGGCAGAACGGCCGCTCCCAAGCCACCGTGGGGTGAACCGGCGCGCGCTCGCCGCCAACCATCGTGGATTCGATGTGCCAGTCCGGCTTGCCGTAGCGGCGCGTGGAGCGCTCGAACATTTCGGCGGTGGCAGCGACCGTCTTGCCGTAAGTCGTGTGCGACAGCGGATTGAGCGGGTTCTTGAAATAGAGCTTGGTGACATCGGCAAAGGCGCGCGCGGGATTGAGCGCGGCGTGGCTCATCTCGTAGAGCCAATACAGGCCGTTGGAAGACACCGGCGCGCCAACGGGCGGCGCTCCGCCAAATTCACCGATCGCCATGTCTAGCGGCTCCCCGGCCGATGTGTTGCGACGCAGCATAGTGACGTTTCCAAGACATGTCACCGAGTATATGGGGAGACATTTCCTGTTCCGTTACACCCCGTGAAAACCACGTTTTCGCGAGATTTCACCGGGCTGGGAGCGCCCCGCTACCACCGGCAAATCGGCATGGCAGGAAGGCGCGAACTGGTGTCCCGAACCCGAAGTTCGCACGATTTTGCTGCGGGGCACTATGCGAACTTCGGGTTCAAAGGGACACCAGAATCATAGCGTTGCTAGTGTCGCTTTGATTCGGAAGTTCGCTTCGGAATGCGCCGAGAATTCAGGCGAACTTCCGAATCGCGACACTAGTCGCCGCCTTGCAGCAAAGTGCCTTCCCGGCGGGCGCTTTTGAGCAGGAACAGGAACGCCACGGTCGCGCCCGCGAGCAAGACCGCATTCAGCGCAAAGGCCTGCACCATCAGGTCGCCGCGGAAGACGTGGTCGATCACCAGCGAACGCATGCCCTCGAACACGTAAGTCGGCGGCAGCGCCCAGGCCAAACACTGGAGCCAGTGCGGCAGCACCGACACCGGGTAATAGACGCAGGTGACCGGCAGCAGCATGAACATGATGCCCCAGGCGAGGCTTTCGGCGCCGAGCCCGTTCCGCAGCAGCAATCCCGCGACGATGATGGCGATGGCCCAGGCAGTGAAGAACAGGTTGATGAAGAACGCCACGAGGGCGAAGCCGAGACCCCAGAGATTAAAGCCGAAGAACCAGATCGCCAGCAGCGTCACCGGGAGCATACCGATGGCCAATCGAATCACACTCATCGTCATCAGCGCCAAGATGAACTCAAGCGGCCGCAGCGGGCTCATCATCAGGTTGCCGATGTTGCGCGAGTACATCTCTTCGAGGAACGAGATCGAGAAGCCGAGCTGACCGCGGAACAGCGTATCCCACAGCATCACCGCACCGATGAACGCGCCGCCCGCCTGCACGAAGAAGTTCGAATGCTGCGCGACGTACATTTGCAGGAAGCCCCACATCAGCATCTGCACCGCGGGCCAGTACATCAGGTCGAAAATGCGCGGCCACGAGGAGCGCAGCAGGTACCAATGGCGCAGCACGATCGCGAGCACACGGCGCGGCGAGACGGCAACATAAGCGGGCGATTGCAGGCTCATTGCGCGGCCTCCCGCGCTTCGCTCTTGTCGCTTGAATCTTTGCCGCGCGCGATGTCGAGGAACACCTCTTCCAGATTGGTGCGGCCGTAGCGGCTGATCAGATTCGCCGGCGTGTCGTCGTCCTCGATCTTGCCGGTCTTCAGCATGATGACGCGGTCGCACAGCCGCTCGACCTCGCCCATGTTGTGCGAGGCGAGCAGGATCGTCGCGCCGCGCTCGGCGCGATAGCGCTCCAGATGCGTGCGCACCCAATCGGCGGTGTCGGGATCGAGCGAGGCGGTCGGCTCGTCGAGCAGGAGAATCTCGGGGTTGTTGATCAGCGCTTTCGCGAGCGCGACGCGCGTCTTCTGCCCGGCGGAGAGCTTGCCGGTCGGCCGGTCGAGGAAATCGCCGAGCTCCAACTGCTCGGACAGCGCACGCGTGCGCGCCTCGATGTCGGCCACGCCATAGAGCATGCCGAAGATCTTCATGTTCTGCCGCACCGTGAGCCGCATCGGCATGTTCACGTAGGGGCTTTCGAAATTCATCCGGTGCAGCACCTGATGGCGCTGCCGCGGCATGTCGGCGCCCAGCACGCGCACAATGCCCGACGTGGGCTCGACCAGCCCCATGATGGTGGAGATCGTCGTGGTCTTGCCCGCGCCGTTGCCGCCGAGCAACGCCGCGCAGGAGCCAGGCGCAATCGCAAACGAGATGCCCTGCACCGCCGGAACGGCGCTGTAGGACTTCACGAGGTTGGCGACTTCGATGGCAGGACTAAGGTTTCGCATAGGCTGCAAGATATTGCTTGCGACAGATGTGACGCGCCGATGGGCCTGGCGCAAGGGATACATGACTTTAAAGGATCGGCTCTCTCTATATCTCTATCTCTGTCGTCCCCGCGAATGCGGGGACCCATACTCCCAGATGCGCATTGCTGTGACACAAACTCTGCTTCTCCAAAGCTTCGCAAACACAAATATCGGTGGTTATGGGTCCCCGCGTTCGTCGCGCCGCCAAGTGGCGCGAAGCGACACGAGGGGCCGGCGCGGCCATATTTAGTGTTCGCGCTGGCCGCTCGCCATAGCGCGTCACAGACGCGCGTGAACGCGCTTATGGCTCGCCAGCGCAAACGGGGACGACAGTGGATAGAGTCACGCCCAGGCCCAACTCCTCGCGGCAATTGGCAACATTGAGAAGGCCGGACAAGGGATTAGACTGTCACCCAATGCTCGACACCGCCCTCGACCAGCTCTACCTGCCGCAGCGGCGCAACGTGCGCCTGGACACGCTGCTGCGCCTGCGCTGGCTTGCGATCATCGGCCAGACCACCGCCGTGCTGGTGGTCTATTACGGCTTCGAATTCCCGCTGCCGATCTGGGCGTGTCTCGCGGTCATTGCGCTGTCGGCCTGGCTCAACGTGGCGCTGCGCATCCGTTTCACGCTGACACAGCGGCTCGAGCCCGAGCGCGCGGCCTGGCTTCTCGCGTTCGATATCGCCGAGCTTGCGGTGCTGCTGTTCCTCACCGGCGGATTGCAGAACCCGTTCGCGTTCCTGTTCCTGTCGCCGGTGCTGCTCTCCGCGACCGCGCTGCCGCCGCGCATCACGCTCATGCTCGGCGCCTTCGCCGTGCTGTGCGCGACGGTGCTGGTGTTCGTGCACTATCCGCTGCCGTGGGACCCGGAAGACCCGCTCGAGCTGCCGTGGATCTACATGACCGGCGTCTGGTTCTCGATCGTGCTCGCGATCGGCTTCATCAGCGTCTATGCGTGGCAATTGACGGAAGAAGGCCGCCAGCTCGCCGAAGCGCTCGCCGCGACCGAACTCGTGCTCGCGCGCGAGCAGCATCTCTCGCAGCTCGACGGCCTAGCCGCCGCCGCCGCGCATGAACTCGGCACGCCGCTTGCGACCATCTCGGTTGTCGCGACGGAACTTGCGCGCGCGCTCGAACCCGGCTCGCCCTACACGGACGACGTGAAGCTCCTGCGCGAGCAGGCGCAACGCTGCCGCGCGATCATGGCGAAGCTGACGGAACTTCCGACCGGCGAGCCGTTCGACCGCGTGCCGCTCTCCGCGCTGATCGAGGAGGTGGTGGCGCCGCATCGGAACTTCGGCGTCGCCATCGAAGTGACGCTGTCCGACGAACCGAACCCGCCGATCGGCGGACGCAATCCGGCGGTGCTCTACGGATTGGGAAACCTTTTGGAAAATGCCGTCGATTTCGCGCACGAGCGCGTCGAGGTGACCGCCGACTGGACTGGACAAGATGTCGCAGTCACCATCAGCGACGACGGGCCTGGCTTCGCACCTGAGATTCTTGACAGGATCGGCGAGCCTTATGTGCGATCAAGCCGCCGCCGCCGCATGAGCGCGGCCGGCGAAACAACCGGGCTTGGACTGGGCTTTTTCATCGCCAAAACACTCCTGGAACGCTCCGGCGCAACAGTGGACTTCGAAAATCGCGAGTTCCCTGACCGCGGTGCGGTGGTGCGAATTCGTTGGGCGCGCAGCGATTTTGAGCGTCCCGCGCCGCTGACAAGCTCTTGAGCGCCGCGTGATCGCTATTTAACTATGCGCCTGGGAGGAGTGTGCTATGTCTTTAAGTATGAGCGAAACATCAGCAACATCTGCGGTGAACATCCCGGCCGAGCGCTCTCTGCTCATCGTCGAGGATGACAAGTCGTTCGGTGTGCGCCTCGCGCGCGCCATGGAAACACGCGGCTTCGAAGTGACCACGGCGGAATCCGTCGCCGACGGTTTGCTTCAGGTCGAGAAGGTCGCGCCTGCGTTTGCAGTCGTCGACATGCGTCTCGGCGACGGCAACGGCCTCGATGTCGTGTCCGCGCTGAAGCAGCGCCGGCCCGATGCGCGCGCGATCGTGCTGACCGGCTACGGCAACATCGCCACCGCCGTGAACGCAGTGAAGATCGGCGCGGTGGATTATCTCGCCAAGCCCGCCGACGCGGACGACGTGATCAACGCGTTGCTCGCGATCGAAGGCAAGAAGGCCGAGCCGCCGGAGCACCCGATGTCAGCGGACCGCGTGCGCTGGGAGCACATTCAGCGCATCTACGAGCTGTGCCAGCGCAACGTGTCGGAGACGGCGCGCCGTCTCAACATGCACCGCCGCACGCTTCAGCGCATCCTGGCCAAGCGCGCGCCGCGGTAATAGCGGATTTACTTCAGTTGAATTGCGGCTGATGTCGCTTGCTCTGTTCACCTCTCCCCGCTTGCGGGGAGAGGTCGACACGCCGGAGCTTTAGCGAAGGCGTGTCGGGTGAGGGGGTACAGCTCTTGAGGGAATTGTACCCCCTCACCCCAACCCTCTCCCCGTAAACGGGGAGAGGGAGCGCACCGCCATCGCCGCACGCGGTTCCACTCCAACAAAACGCTACTTCACCAGCTCTCCGACCTTGTCGACGATCGCCTTCGGCGTCGCGTAGATCTTTTCGATCAGCGACTGGAGATGATCGCCGTCCTCCGGATCGAGCTCGAACTTGCTGGCTTTGACGTCGGCCACGAACTCCGGGTCTTTCATCGTTGCCGCGAAAGCGTTGCGCAAAATCTTCAAACGACCTGGCGGCACGTTGGGCGGCGCGACGAACGGGCGGCCAATGCCCTGCCCCGAATAAAGAAACTCGATGATGCGCTTCTGCTCCTCGGTCTTGGCGAGATCGATGATGACCGGCACGTCCTTCAACTCGGGATTCTTCTCGACGCCGCCCTGAAACAGCACCACCACCTTCTTTTGCGGAATCCAGTCCGGCCTGCGGCTCTTGATGCTGTCGAGGCTTTCGCAGAAGCCGTCGACCTCGCCGCGCTCCATCGCCAGGAACACATCCGCCGACGACGGGAAGCCCGAGACGTTCCTGAACTTCATGCCGAGCACTTGCGACAGCGCGCGGGGAAACTGCCGCGTGCCGGTGCCCGGCCCAGTGTCGCCGAGGATCAACTCGTTGGTGAACAGATCCTCCGCCGTCTTCACCTTCTTGGTGTTGTAGGCGATGCAGACGTTGGTTTCCTTCGCAGGCGTGCCGAGCCACGACAGCTTGGTCGCGTCGTACCGCGCGCCCGGCGCGCCAAGCAGCGGGCCGAGCGCCGCGTCGCGCGCGATGATGCCGAACACCGTGCCGTCCTTCGCCGCAGCGTTATAGATGTGGCTCGCAGCGACGAAGCTGCCCGCGCCCGGCATGTTCTGCGGAACGATCGTCGGCTTGCCGGGAAGATTGCGGCCGATGTGACGCGCGACGAGACGGCCCCACATATCGTAGCCGCCGCCGGTGCCGAAGCCGATCAGCAGTTGAACGTTTTTGTTGGTGAACGGCTCGATGGGCTGCGCTCGCGCGGCGCTGCTGATCGCAAGCACCGCAACGGCTCCGAGCGCAACAAGGCAGCGTTTCATCCATAACCTCCCAAGGCGTTCGCGTTTCATTTATAGGAACGCGTGTTGCCTGTGGCGAGTATAGGTCGCCGTGGGAGGTCTGTCGCCGACTAAGAGAAAATCAGGCCGCGCGAACGGTCGCGAGGAATTTCTCCACCTCGGACTTGAGCTTGGAGCCTTCGCTCGCGAGCAGATGCGCCGAGGTGAACACCTGACTGGAAGCGGAGCCGGTTTCCGCCGCCGCACGGTTGACGTCGCCGATGTTGCTCGCGACATGCTCCGCGCTGCGGGCGGCATTCTCGACACCCTGCGCGATCTGCGCGGTCGTCGTGCCCTGCTCCTCGACCGCCTGGGCGATCGAATTCGCGATCTCCGAGATGCGGGCGATGGTCGAACCGATTTCCTTGATTGCGCTCACGGAGTCGTGCGTCGCCGCCTGCATTTCCGCGATCTGCGTGGTGACGTCCTCGGTCGCCTTGGCAGTTTGCGTTGCCAACACCTTCACTTCGGAGGCGACGACGGCGAAGCCGCGCCCCGCTTCGCCGGCGCGGGCGGCTTCAATGGTGGCGTTGAGCGCCAGCAGATTGGTCTGCTCGGCGATGTCGGTGATGAGCTTCACGACATTGCCGACGCGGGTGGCCGCATTCGACAGCGCGGTGATGCGCGCGTCGGTCTTCTCGGCCTGCCGCACGGCATCGGTCGCAATCGTACTCGACTCGTGAACCTGCCGGCTGATCTGCGACACCGAGCTTGCGAGCTGGCCGGCCGCCGTGGCGACACCGCTGACGTTGTCCGATGCTTCGTCCGCCGCGCGCGCGACCACCGTGGAGAACTGCTTGGTCGCTTCCGCGTTGCTCATCATCGTGGAGGCCGCGGTTTCGAGCCCCTTCGACTGGAGCGAAACAACCTCGACGATGTTGCCGACTGCGGCCTCGAAGCTCGCCGCGAACTTCCGCATCTCCTCCTGCCGGGCGTTGGCTACGGCGCGTTTCTTCAAATCTTCCGCCTCGGCTTCGGCGCGAGCGCGCTCCATCGCCCTGACCTTGAACATCTCGACGGCCTTCGCCATCGCGCCGACCTCGTCCCGGCGGTGCAAGCCCGGCAGGACCACGTCGAAATTGCCGCTGCCGAGCTTGTTCATCTCGGTGACCATCTTGGTGAGCGGCTTGGTGACGCCGCGCGTCACCAAATAAGTAAGAACAGTAAGCAGCACGCCGAACCCGATCGCTCCAAGCACAATGATCTTGCTCAACCGCGCGCCGTGCGCGAGCTGCGGCTCGATCACGGACGATATCTCGAACACGCCGCGGACATCGCCAAGCTTCCAGTCCTGCTTGGGCGAGTTCGGATCGGAGTTGTGACAGTTCACGCACGACTGCCCCATCGTGTCGGCGACCGCGGTGCGGACCACGCGGCGGCCGTTGCGGACGTCATCGCGCGAAAACGTCTCCTTCGGATTGGCGGTCAGGAACGCCACTGCTTCTTTTTGAAAGTCGTCGAGCACACGATCCTTGCGGCCCGCGAACGGATAATTGCTGTAGAGGCTGAACGTGGTGTCCTTGTCGGCGAGCAGCCCGCTGAGGTCATGCATGAATGTCGCCGGGATCGGAATCGCCTTGTCGTTGGTCTTGTGATCGTGCGACGCGACGAACGCGCCCGATTTGACGACCTTGTTGACGACGAAATCCGAGTAGTAGCTGCGGATCGTCTTGAACTGCGTCGCCACCTGCTGGTTCGAAAGGAAAGCGTCGTGCGTGGCGGTGTTCTCCATCACGCTGGGAAGCAGCGCCCAGATCAGGCCGATGACGACGATCAGCGTGAGCGGAACGGGAAGAATGAGCTTCCACGCGAGGCTGTTGCGGCCACGAAATCCACCGGCCGCGTCCGCCGCCGTTTGGTTGAAAATTGGCATGTCCCCGCGCCCGCCGCCCGGCTAAAAGTCACAAATGGAATTCGATCGAATTCTTTCAGGTGCGGGTAAGGGAAGCGTTAACCAACGCTGCTCAAGAAATATGCGCGGTTTCCCGCTGGTTTCTATGCGGAAAAACCTGGCATTAGGCAGCAAACACATCTGACCTAGTTTGAATCTGGTTCCAAGGAGCGGCCGGTGGGAAAGGCGGCGGAAAACGAAAAGCGGAAGTTAGTGGCTACGTTCCGCAACAATTCAGCCATCGCGCTGTATGTGAGCGGCGCGCTGCTGCCGCTACTAGTCTTTATGTCCAAGGCCCCTGCCTTTGGGCCTTGGTTCATCAACTGGCTTGCGGGATCAGCCACATTTGATCAGATCGAAGCTCTGACGACTTTCGCCGTCATCTTGAGTTCTTTGGTGGCGCTGTCTGGAGCAACTTGGCTGCATCGACGTGCATTGCAAGCCCTCGACCAGTTCGAGGACTGACGCGTACCTATCTCAAACTGACTCAGGTGTGTTTGCTACCTGATGTGGCGGTTTCCCGTCGATTTCGCTCGAAAATCAGAACTCGGCGCCGTAGGGGCCGGTCGGGTCGACCAGCGACTGAAGCCGCAGCGCCGAAGCGCGGGCAATGCTGAGAATCATGCTTTTGCGGGTGGCGGCGTGCAGCTTGTGCTCGGGCGCCTCGCAGACGATTGCCGCGCCGAAGCCGTCGGCGACGATCAATCCCGTGTCCTTCGGGAAAATGTCACACGGCACCTCGGTCGTGGTCGCAAAGAACAGCCGATCGCAATGCATCCGGTAGTCCATCCACTTCTGATCGGCGCGGAAATCCGCCACCGACGACTTGATCTCGACGATCCAGATCGTGCCGTCGGTCCCGAGCGCAACAAGATCGGCTCTGCGGCCTGAGGCCAGCGGCAATTCGCTGACGACGCAGAAGCCGTGCTGATGGAGCAGCCGCGCGGTGCCGCGCGCAACCGCGAGCGCGGTCGGCGACTGGCGGCCATCGACTGGAACCTCCAGAGACTTTGCGAGCGGACCCGTCATTTTCCTGGGCTATTGCTTGCGCTGAGTTCCATCACCATCCGCGTCAGCAGATAGAAACGCGGCATCATGCTTTCAACTTCGGCGTATTCGTCCGACGTGTGCGCGTTGCCGCCGATGATGCCGAGGCCGTCGAGCGTGGGCTTGAACACGCCCGCGGCGAAGCTCGAATCCGCGGCGCCGCCGCTGCCTTCAAGGCGCAGCTTGCGGCCAAGCTCTCCGTAAACGCGTTGTGCCAGCGCGGCCAGCGCATCGGTCTGCGCGTTCTGCGGCATGATCGGGAACGAGCGGACCATGCTGGTCGTCACGACCGTGTCGGGGATCAGCTTGTTCTGCGACATCGCCGCCATCTCGCGCTCGACGCGGTCGAACTCCTCGACAAGCAGCGCGCGAATGTCGCCTTCGGCGATGGCGTAGTCGGGGATGACGTTCTTGCGGTCGCCGGATTTCAATACGGTGAAATTCAGCGTGGTGCCGCGCTCGCGGTTGGCGAGCTTGCTGAGCTGCAAGATCTGATGCGCCAGTTCCATCGCGGCGTTGCGGCCCGATTCCGGCGAACCGCCCGCGTGGGCGGCCTTGCCCCGCACCTCGACCTTCACGGTGCCGGAGCCCTTGCGCCAAATCACGATGCCATCGCCGGGGCGGCCGGATTCGAGATTGAGCGAGACATCATGCTCCTTGGCGAGACGCTCGATCAGCAGCCGCGTGCCGAGCGAGCCGGTCTCTTCATTGGTGTTCAGGAGCAGCGTCAGCCGGGAATAGTCCTTGAACTTGAGATCGTCGAGAATTTTGAGAACGGTGATCGCCGCGACGATGCCGCCCTTGTCGTCGGAGACGCCGGGGCCGAAGGCGCGGCCGTTCTCGATGCGGAACGGGCGCGTCTGCGCGGCGCCGCGCGGAAACACCGTGTCCATATGCGCGATCAGAAGCACCTTGCCTTTGCCGGTGCCGGTGAAGCTCGCGACGATGTTGTCGCCGACGGCGGGCTTCGCCGAAGAAATCTCAATCGAGGCGCCGAGCTTGACCAGTTGCTCCATGACGATGGCGGAGACTTCTTTCAAACCGTCCGTGTCGCCGGTGCCGGAATCGATGTTGACCAGCTTCTCCCAAAACTTCAGTGCATCAGCCTTGTGATGTTCGGCGCGTTCTAGGATCTGCTTGTTGGCGTCCGCAGCGGAGGCAGTTCCGCCGAGTGCGAGCATTGCGAATGCGACGCCCCAAACCCGAACCTTGCCGAACATCAGCCCCCTCCTGCGCGCTCCGGAAATGCCGCCTTTAAACCTTGGCGCGTTGCCGGCAGCACGCCGCGCTCGGTGACGAGCCCCGTGACCAGCCGTGCCGGCGTCACGTCGAATCCATAGTTGGCGACCGGCGAGCCATCCGGGATCACCTGCACGGTTTCGATTCGGCCGTCTCTCGTCTTGCCGGTCATGGTCGATTGCTCTTCGGCGCCGCGCTGTTCGATCGGAATTTCGGCGACGCCATCCGACACGTTGAAGTCGATGGTCGGCGACGGCAGCGCCACGTAGAACGGCACGCCGTTGTCCTTGGCAGCGAGCGCCTTCAGGTAAGTTCCGATCTTGTTGCAGACGTCGCCTTGGGCGGTGACGCGATCGGTGCCGACGATGGCCATGTCGACCATGCCGTGCTGCATCAGATGGCCGCCGGTGTTGTCGGCGATCACGGTGTGCTTCACGCCGTGCTGGACCATCTCCCACGCCGTGAGCGAGGCGCCCTGATTGCGCGGCCGCGTCTCATCGACCCAGACGTGGATGTCGATACCCTTGTCGTGCGCCATGTAGATCGGCGCGGTCGCGGTGCCCCAATCCACCGTCGCGAGCCAGCCCGCGTTGCAGTGGGTGAGCACGTTTACCGGCTTGCCGTTCTTCCTCGCGGCGATCTCCTCGATGATCTTCAAGCCGTGGCGGCCGATCGACTGATTGATCGCGACATCTTCGTCGTTGATTTCCATCGCGCGCTTATAAGCGGCGGCGACGCGCGCCTCGCGCGGCTGGTTGCGCACCGCCGCGACCATCTCGTCGAGCGCCCATTTCAGATTGATCGCGGTCGGCCGCGTCGCGAGCAGCGCGGCATAGGCGCGCTCCAGACTTTCATCAGATGCATCGGTGCGCAGCGCGAGACACATCCCATAGGCGGCCGCCGCACCGATCAGCGGCGCGCCGCGCAACTGCATCGATTTGATGGCGTGCGCGGCCTCTTC
>BFBZ01000017.1_pt47 | contig 38826 bp, 43 predicted proteins | sample 1888401 | NCBI WGS metagenome assembly BFBZ01 (sample SAMD00112614, study PRJDB3348) | symbiont metagenome | host: Chara braunii | reverse complement strand
ACGGGGCGATCGACCGAGGTCGTGTCTTTAGGATCGGCGGAAGCCATCGACTTCAGCAGGATCGCCGCGTCGCGCACGTCGCGCGCGATCGGCCCRGCCTGGTCGAGCGAAGAGGCAAACGCCACGACGCCCCAGCGCGAGCAGCGTCCRTAGGTCGGCTTGATGCCGACCGTGCCGGTCAAGGCCGCGGGCTGGCGGATCGAGCCGCCGGTGTCGGTCGCGGTGGCGCCTGCGCAAAGAAAAGCGGCAACGGCGGAAGCCGACCCGCCGGACGAGCCGCCCGGCACGAGTTGGGCGTTGTCCAGCGTACGCGCCGTCTTCGTACCGCCGGCGGACACAAAGCCGCCGTCGCCCTGATGCGTTGTCGGCATCACCACCGTGTCMRKGCGYGAACGCCGCCATGGATTGATGACCGGCCCGTAATAGGAGGTCTCGTTGGACGAGCCCATGGCGAATTCGTCCATGTTGAGCTTGCCGAGCATCACGGCGCCGTCGGCCCACAGGTTGGCCGTAACGGTCGATTCGTAGCGTGGCTTGAAGCCGTCCAGCACATGGCTGCAGGCCTGGGTATGAACGCCTTCGGTGGCAAACAAATCCTTGATGCCGAGCGGGATGCCCTCCAGCGCGCCGCCCTCGCCCTTGACGAGCTTGGCGTCGGAGGCTTTCGCCATGTCGCGCGCCTTGTCGGCGGTGACGGCGATATAGGCGTTGAGCGCCGGATTGGCGCGATCGATCGCTGCCAGATAGGCCTCGGTGATCTCGGCCGCGGTGATCTCCTTGCCGCGCAGCTTGGCGCGCGCCCCGGAGATGGTGAGATGTGTCAGGTCGCTCATCAGGCAAGGCTCTTTTCGTAAAAGACCGACCACTCCGAGTCGGGATAATCCAGCACCGGGCCGCAACGCGAGAATCCGGCGCGCTCATAGACGGTCCAGGCGGCGGGATGGCGGTCGCCGGTTTCCAGCACCAGGCGCGTCAGCCCCTCCTGCCGCGCCAGCGCCTCGACCCGCGCGACGATCTGGGCACCGATCTTCAGGCCGCGATGCGAAGGCCGCGTGTACATGCGCTTCACCTCGCCGACCGCGGCGTCATGGCGCTTCAGCGCGCCACAGCCGACGGCGAGGCCGCCATCGCGGGCGACGAACACGGTCGTATCCTGGCCGGCCATCTGCTCCACGGTCAGGTGGTAGCAATGTTCCGGCGGCGTCAGCTCCAGCAGCGTCGCATTGAGCTCCGCCACCAAGGCGCGCACGTCGTCCTGCAAAGGCGTCTCGACGGCGATCTCGACAGCCACGGCGGCCTACTCCACGACCTTCGGAACGAGGAAGAAATTCTCTTCCGTTGCCGGCGCGTTGGCGACGATGTCGGCGGCCTTGTTGCCATCGGTGACGGCGTCCTGCCGCTTCTTCATCTCCATCGGCGTCACGGAGGTCATCGGCTCGACGCCAGCGACGTCGACCTCGTTCAGTTGCTCCACGAAGCCGAGGATGGCGTTCAACTCGCCGGTCATGCGCTCGGCATCCTCCTCGCTCACCGCAATGCGGGCAAGGTGAGCGACGCGCTTCACGGTCTTGAGATCAACGGACATGTTCTATCGCCTCGGAAAAACCAGTGCGGGCTATAGCGGCGCCACGCCTGCGGCGCAACATCGATGATGCCGAATGGAATAGGCCTGCTGCTGGCGCCGGCTCGGCGCTAGATTGCGATGGCCTTGCCGATCTCCGGCAGCGCGACCTTGACGCCCGATCCCTCCATGCCGGCGACGAATTTGTCGGCGGTCTGGTCGAGCATCGGGAAGGTGCGGAAATGGCAGGGAACGACCGTGTCGAAGCCAAAGAAGCGGCGGCAGGCCAGGGCTGCCACCGCGCCACCCATGGTGAAGCGGTCGCCGATCGGCACTATGCCGATCTTCGGCTCGTGCAGTTCGTTGATCAGCCCCATGTCGGAGAAGATGTCGGTGTCGCCCATGTGATAGAGCGTCTTGTCCTTGGGGAAATGCAGCACGAGCCCGCCGGGATTGCCGAGATAGGTGTTGGTGCCGCCCTGCCCGCCGAACGATGAAGAGTGCAGCGCCTGGACGAAGGTGGTGGTGAAGGGACCGCAATCGACGGTGCCGCCTATATTGCCGGGGTTGATCGTCTTGTCGCTGACGCCCTGGCCGACGAGATACATGCAGATCTCGAAATTGGCGACCAGCATGGCTCCGCTCTTCTTCAGCACTTCGACCGCGCCGCTGACATGGTCGTTGTGGCCGTGGGTCAGGAGAACATGGGTCACCCCTTCGGCCGGCCCTTCCCAGCCGCCCGTCCAGGACGGATTGCCGACCAGATAGGGGTCGATGAGGATGGTTGCGTCCTCGGTCTCGATGCGGAACGCCGAATGTCCGTACCAGGTCAGTTTCATGAATGGCTTCCTCGATTTTTCCGTCGCCGGAGGATAGAACCCTGGCTGCAAATTAAAAGTGGCGCAACGCTTCTCAACGTCAAATGGATGTGTGACGCCCGGATGTCAGGTGAGGCTGGTGGGCACTATCGCAATCGAGGAATTGCCGGAACGGCTCGCCGGCGGGCGCACGCTCGCCGGGCTCGACCTCGGCGACAAGACGATCGGTGTCGCGGTGTCGGACCGAGGGCTTTCCTTCGCGCACCCGCGCCCAGTGATCCTGCGCAAGAAATTCTCGCTGGATGCAGCCGCGTTGCTGGCGCAGTTGGAGAGGGACAATGTCGGCGCTATCGTGCTCGGCCTCCCCGTCAACATGGATGGAACGGAGGGGCCGCGCGCGCAGAAATCCCGCGCTTTCGTCCGCAACATGGCGAGCTTGTCCGATCTGCCTTTCGTCCTCTGGGATGAGAGACTGTCGACGGTCGCGGCGGAACGTACCCTGATCGAAATGGATTTCTCGCGCAAAAAGCGCGCCGGCAAGATCGATTCGGCCGCGGCCGCCTTTATTCTGCAGGGAGCCCTGGACCGGCTTCAGTCGCTCGGCTGAGCCGCTCCGCAACGATTGACCGCTGCCGGCGCTGCCTGATCCATTCGGCGATCGGGCGCCGGCGGCGAAACGCGATCAATGCCATGACCAGGAAAGTGTCGAACACGCAGGCCCGAGCCACCATGCCCGGGATGATCGCGGGGTCGACGCCGAGGATTTGGCCATAAAGCTGGAAAACCAGGTCATGCAGCTGCCGGCTGAGCATGACACAGCCGAAATTGATGTCGTTGAGCGACAGGAAGAACCAGCCCCAGAAGAGGCCTGTCGGAATTGCCCAGAGCGCCAACAGGGTACGCATCAGCGGCGACCTCCCGGCCTGGTTTCAGGGCGACCCGAGATGCGGGAAAGCAGCGAACTGTGCGCCGCGCCCATCGCCATCCGGTGGGCGGCGGCCCGTATATCGCTCTCATGCAAAGCCACGGTGGCAAGCGAGGAGCGACGCTCGGCGAGTACGGCGACATAGGAGGCGAGCAGGGCCGTCATCTGAACTGCGACGACCATGAACAGCCCGTTGATGCCCTGCGCGACACCGCCGACGAGAACCAGCGACAGAAGGAAAGAGGCCGATATGAAAGCGGTCCGCACCACGGCATCGCCTCCGTCCGGCCTCGCCGTGATGTTGAGCAGCGTTTCAACGAAGGCCCAGCAGAACAGCACCGCCACGACCAGCAGCGCGACCGAGAGCGGCGCCACCACGGCGGCGTGTTCGAGGCCCGSGAGACGGCTGCCCTGGAGGGAAACGCCAAGCACGCCGAGCGCCGACGCTATGCCGCGATCGCCATCGATGCAGATGTAGGCCAGCAGGGCGAAAACCACCGCCCAGTGCAAGGCCAGAAATGAGGTCAATACGTGCCGCATGCGCTTTCTGCCTGGCGGAGCGCGGGAGGCTTACGGTTAAGCCTTCCTTACTCCTGCAAAACGGAGATTGGGCTTTGCAAAGGCCGCCCGCAATGGAAACCATTTGTTAAGGTTAACGGCCATCCACAGGGCGCGCAACAGCCGGCGCAGCGTGTGCCTCAGGTCAGTGGCGGGTAGAGCGTGTCGATGATCATGCGCGCATCGTGGCGCGAATCGAGCATGCCATAGGTGGTGCGCCACTGACCGCCGAGCCTGGTTTCGACGAAGGCGTCGGCAATCCGCCCTGCCCCCAGCCTGCGAAGTTCCGCGGCCGCTGCCGACAACGCGAGCTGCTCGGTGAGCAGGCGCGCCGAACCCTCGTCGGTCGACGCCACCTGCATCGCCGCCTTGAGCACGCCTATGGTGCCGCGACCGCCGGTGCCGAGGTCGCGATCGATGCCGGCCAGCACTTCCTCGAACAGGCCGGGCGCCCGGCCGAGCACACGCAGCACGTCGAGCGCCATGACGTTGCCCGAGCCTTCCCAGATCGCGTTGACCGGAGCCTCGCGGTAATAGCGGGCAAGYGGAGCTTCCTCGACATAGCCGTTGCCGCCCAGGCATTCCATGGCTTCATAAAGCAGCGCCGGTGCGATCTTGCAGACCCAGTATTTGACCACCGGCGTCATGGCGCGGGCGAAAGCCGCCTCGCCCCGGTCGCTTGCGGCCTCGTCAAAGGAGCGCGCCAGCCGGAACGATAGCGCCGTGGCTGCCGCCACATCGAGCGCCATGTCGGCGAGCACGCGCTGCATCAGCGGTTGCTCTATGAGATTGACGCCGAACACCTGGCGATGGCGCGTATGGTGGATGGCTTCGGCCAGGCCTGCCCGCATGATCGCCGACGAGGCGACCGCACAGTCGAGCCGGGTCAGCGTCACCATGTCCATGATCGTCTTGATGCCGGCGCCGGGATCGCCGACCATCTCGCCTATGGCATTGACGAACTCCACTTCCGACGAGGCGTTGGAGCGGTTGCCGAGCTTGTCCTTGAGCCGCTGGAAGCGGAAGCCGTTGCCGGTGCCGTCGCCCAGGATGCGCGGGACGAGGAAGCAGGATAGCCCCTCCGAGGCCTGCGCAAGCACCAGGAAGGCATCCGACATCGGCGCCGACATGAACCATTTGTGCCCGGTGAGCCGGTAAAAGCCGCTGCCGGTGCGCTCGGCCCTCGTGATGTTGGCGCGCACGTCGGTGCCGCCCTGCTTTTCGGTCATGCCCATGCCGAGCGTCAGGCCGGTCTTCTGCACCGGCGGCTTCTGGCTCTGGTCGTATTTGCGCGTCGTCACGCGCGGCGCCCACTCGCGGAACAGCTTGGGGCTCGCCATCAGCGCCGCCAGCGAGGCGCTGGTCATGGTGATGGGGCAGAGATGCCCGGTCTCGAGCTCGGCGGTCAGGTAGAARCGCGCCGCCCTCACCTGATGGCGGCGGCCGATCTCGGCATCGCCATTCTCCCASACCGAGGAATGCAGGCCGCCGGCRACMGAGCGGCGCATCAGCGCGTGGTAGGCCGGGTGGAACTCGACCAGATCGATGCGCCGCCCCTGGCGGTCATGCGTCCTCAGTTTCGGCGTGTCGGTGTTGGCAAGGCGGGCAAGCTCCTGCGCCTCATGGGTCATGACGAACTTGCCGAGAGCGTCGAGATCCTTGCGCACCGGGTCGGAAAAACGCTCGGCAAGCTGGATGAGCAACGGATCGCCCCGCCACGCGTTGCCGCCCGTCAACGGCGGCGGCTGGTTGATCACGTCGTCGGTCACGCCCAATCCTTCAGTTGGCGAGAGAGATCCTTACCATCTCGGCCGCGGTCACGAATCCGAAGCCATCGGGCCTTATAGCCCAAGCCTTGCCGCGCGCGCGACGAAAATACCGGGGAGAACGCCCGCTATCCAAAGCTGGCGCTTGCGGTAGGCAAGACCGCACCCTATAGCAGCGCCTTGAGATGACCGACGCTTCGTCCCTGCCGCTCTTTCCTCATCGCCATCTTCTGGGCATCCGCGATCTTTCCCCCGCCGACATCGAGCTTTTGCTCGACCGCGCCGACCGGGCCGTCGCGATCTCGCGCCARCCCGAGAAGAAGACCTCGACGCTGCGCGGCCGCACCCAGATCAACCTGTTCTACGAGGCTTCGACCCGCACGCAGTCGTCCTTCGAACTGGCGGGAAAACGGCTTGGCGCCGACGTCATGAACATGTCGGTGGCGAGTTCCTCCGTGAAGAAGGGCGAGACGCTGATCGACACCGCCATGACGCTCAACGCCATGCGGCCGGACATATTGATCATCCGCCATCAATCGGCCGGCGCGGCGGCGCTTCTAGCCCAGAAGGTCGGCTGCTCGGTGGTCAATGCAGGCGACGGCGCGCATGAACATCCGACACAGGCGCTGCTCGACGCGCTGACCATCCGCCGCGCCAAGGGGCCGCTGTCGAAGCTGATCGTGGCGATCTGCGGCGATATCCTGCATTCGCGCGTCGCCCGCTCCAACATCATGCTGCTTAACGCGCTCGGCGCGCAGGTGCGCGTCGTCGCGCCCTCGACGCTCCTGCCGGCGGGCATCGACAGGATGGGCGTGATCGTGTCCCGCTCGATGGCCGAAGGCCTGAAGGACGCCGACGTGGTGATGATGCTGCGCCTGCAGCGCGAGCGCATGGAAGGCGCCTTCGTGCCGTCGATCCGCGAATATTTCCGCTATTTCGGCCTCGACGCCGAGAAGCTGAAAGCGGCCAAGGAGGATGCGCTGGTCATGCATCCGGGGCCGATGAATCGCGGCGTCGAGATCGCCTCGGAGATCGCCGACGGGCCGCAGAGCGTCATCCAGGAACAGGTCGAGATGGGCGTCGCCGTTCGCATGGCGGTCATGGAAGCGCTGCTCGACCCGCGCCGCAACCATGAGGGACGCGGCGCATGAGCATCACGGTTTTCAGCAGGGCGCACATCGTCGATCCCTCGCGCGGCGTCGACGAGATCGGCACCGTCATCGTCGACGGCCGCAAGATCGCGGCCGCGGGCAAGGCGGCGATGAACCAGGGCGTCCCCGAAGGCGCTGTTGTCGTCGACTGCGCCGGCAAGACCGTCATTCCGGGTCTTGTCGACGCGCGTGTCTTTATCGGCGAGCCGGGCGGCGAACACCGCGAAACGATCGCTTCCGCGAGCGTGGCGGCGGCGGCCGGCGGCGTCACCTCCATCGTCATGATGCCGGACACCGACCCGGTCATCGACAATGTGGCGCTGGTCGAGTTCGTGCTGCGGACGGCGAGAGACACGGCGAGCGTCAACATCTTCCCGGCTGCCGCGATCACCAAGGGCCTGGAAGGCCGCGAGATGACCGAGTTCGGCCTGCTGCGCGAAGCCGGCGCCGTCGCCTTCACCGACGGCCGCCACACCATCGCCAATGCGCTGGTGATGCGACGCGCGCTGACCTACGCGCGCGATTTCGGCGGGGTGATCGCCCACGAGGTCCAGGATGCGGACCTCGCCTCGTCCGGCGTGATGAACGAGGGCCTCTATGCGAGCTGGCTCGGCCTTGCGGGCATTCCGCGCGAAGCCGAACTGATCCCGCTGGAGCGCGACCTGGCATTGGCGCGGCTGACGCGCGGCAATTATCACGCCGCCAAGATTTCGACGGCGATGGCGGCCGGCGCCGTGAGCCGGGCAAAGGCGGATGGCGCCAACGTCACGGCCGGCGTCGCCATCCACAACCTGTCGCTCAACGAGAATGACGTCGGCGAGTACCGCACCTTCTTCCGGCTGACCCCGCCCCTGCGCGCCGAGGACGATCGYCTGGCGATGATCGAGGCGATCAGGGACGGCACGATTGACATCATCGTCTCCTCGCACGACCCKCAGGATGTCGACACCAAGCGCCTGCCTTTCTCCGATGCGGCTGCYGGCGCGATCGGKCTGGAGACGTTGCTTGGYGTAGCGCTSAGGCTCTACCACAATGGCGACGTTCCGCTGGTCAGGCTGGTGGAGACGCTTTCGACCGCCCCGGCCAGACTGTTCGGCCTGCCTGGCGGCACGCTCAAGCCGGGCGCGCCAGCCGATCTCGCCATGGTCGATCTCGACGAGCCGTGGATCGTCAGCGAAAGCGGCCTGCATTCGCGCTCGAAGAACACTTGCTTCGAAGCAGCTCGCCTTCAGGGCAAGGTCTTGCAAACGATGATTGCGGGCCGCACAGTGTTTTCCGCCTGAACGCTGGCCGGGTGGCGCTGTTGCCAGGCCGACGACATAAGAAATGCAGGGGAAACAATGGGTTACGGGCTCGCTCTGATCTTCGGCTATCTGCTCGGCTCGATTCCATTCGGCCTGCTGCTCACGCGCGCCGCCGGCCTTGGCGACGTGCGCAAGATCGGATCCGGCAACATCGGCGCGACCAACGTTCTGCGCACCGGCAGCAAAGGGCTTGCCGCCGCGACGCTGCTGCTCGATGCGCTGAAAGGCACGGCGGCAGTCTTGATCGCTGGACATTTTGCTCCCGAATTCGCGCTCGCCGCCGGCTTCGGCGCGTTGCTCGGCCATCTCTTCCCGATCTGGCTCGGCTTCAAGGGCGGCAAGGGCGTCGCCACCTATCTCGGCGTGCTGCTCGGACTTGCCTGGCAAGGCGCGTTGGTCTTCGCCGTCGTCTGGCTCGCCATGGCTTTCCTGTTCCGCTACTCGTCACTCGCTGCTTTGGTCGCGGCGGTGGCCGTCCCGATCGCGCTTTTCTTTCTCAGCACCCCGCAGATCGCAGGCCTCTTCGCGGTGATGAGCCTTATCGTCATCGCCCGGCACCACGAGAACATCTCGCGACTGCTCGCTGGCACGGAGGGCAAGATCGGAGGCAGGGGATGAGCGAACCAGCCGCCGCCCCGCGCCTCAGCGACCAGCAGCGGCTGAACTGGCTTCGCCTGATCCGCACGCCGAACGTAGGCCGGGTCGGTATTATGGCGCAAACGCCACGGGACGGCGGAACGGGCTAGGCCCACATGCCAGCGCGGTGCTGGCATGAAGAGAGTTATCGGCGCTGCGCTGCTAGTCGGCGTATTCCAATTCTGGGTCACCCCATTCGCGGAAGCGGCGGGTGGCGGGATCATATCGGCGTCGGAACACGGTACTGCGGCGCACATTGCTCTCGTCAACGTAGATGATACGTCCAACGAAAAACGGCAGTCCGTTAGGATCGGAAGTCGGCTGTATTCGCTCGTCATCGGTCATGACATCGTGAAACGGGAATCCAATCTCGATCGATTCGCCGGAGGCAAGTGGGATATCCTTGACGCCTTGGTACGCATCAATGCGGAATTGCTCGGGTCGCCGTGCCCTAGGGACTTCCAAAAACGCGGGGGTCATAACGAACTCGGCGAAGACATCAGTGTTAACGACCGTGCCCAGCGTCCCACCAACATTTGCGAGGGTATAGGTGATGAAGAACGGACCCGGCCCGTATTGCATGGGCGCATGAACCTCACGGACGATAATGCGAGGTCGATGGGTCGCGATGAATTGCAGCCGTCCAATGGCGTGTTGTTTAGCGATAATGTCAGTTTGTTCCCCGGCGATGGCCATTTGACGTTCGGCGATATCTGCGAGGTTTTTAGAGATAGCCTTCTGCTCTTCACCAGCAAGCCAGAGCTTGTCGGTGGAGCGCCAGAGAGCGGCGGTGAAAGCGGCGATAACAATGGTGGCGAGCGCAGTGATAAGCCCGTCGTTCTCGTCAACGGTTCTCCTGATTTGGACCAGGTAATACGCCGCAAGGTTATAGCGAGCGCACTGTTCCTCGCCGCTCTTTGTCTGCTCGCATATTATTTCCTGAAACCCGGAGGTCCAGGCGGCAATTAAGAGCACGACCGCGAACAAAAAAGGCGCAGCTATTAGGCGCGCCAAAGTCGGTTTGTGCATCCCCAAGCCACCCCTGAAAGCCCCTAGATGTCCTCTAGACTTACGCTCTCTTTCCCGGCGGCGGCAAGGGCGGCCAAGTAGAAATGCGCTGACATGGTTGCGCGCGCCAGCTTGTTGGCAATGCTTGCTTTTGTCTCGCTGAACCCATGCGCCTTCATGCGCTCGGCCAGCTCGTCGTAGGTGACGTTGGCTCGCTTTAGCTCCGCCTTCAAATGCCGCGCGGCACGTTCGGCCCATTCCTGTTCAGTTGTAGCGAATCCCATGCGCTCTCCGATCTCGAATCCGACTATTCGTTATCATATACGATAATTTCGTATTGACAATGATACCGTATCCGATAAGGTGTTCTCAGAAACGAGAACGCACGTGGCCCAACACTTCCTCCTCTCTTCGGCAGCAAAGACCCTGAGCCTCGCTCAGGTCTTCCGCATGACCGACGCGCAGGCGGAAGAGGTGTTCCGCAAAGTGCGTTGGGCCGAGACAAACGGCCAGCCGGTTTGCCCGTCTTGCGGTGGCGTCGATGCTTACGATTGCCGCCGTCCGAATGGTGCCAGCCGCTTCCGTTGCCGAGCCTGCCAGAAGGATTTCAGCATCACGTCCGGTACCCTGTTCGCTTCGCACAAGCTGCCCCTGCGCGGCTATCTGGCGGCCATTGCGATCTTCTGCAACGAGGTCAAGGGCAAGAGCATGCTGGCGATGTCGCGCGACCTGGGGCTGTCCTACAAGGCTGCTTTCGTTCTCTGCCACAAGATGCGCGAAGCGATGGCGGAGGAAATGAAGGGTCGCACCATCGGCGGCGAAGGCAAAATTGCTGAGGTAGATGGCGGCCATTTTGGTGGGTACGTGAAGCCGGCCAACCGCAAGGAAAACCGCCTCGATCGTCGTCTTTGGGAAAACCAGAACGGCAAGCGCAAGGCCGTCGTCATCATTCGCGAGCGCAACGGCAATTCGCTGCCGGCAGTGTTCGGCACGGAAGGCGCTGCGCTCAATTGGATCAAGTCACGCATTGCCGAGGGTACGGTTGTCAATGCCGACGAAGCGGCAGCTTGGAATGGCCTACATTCCCGCTTCGAAATGAAGCGCATCAACCACCAAGAGGCTTACAGCGCCGACGGCGCCTGCACCAACATGGCCGAGGAATATTTCAGCCGTCTCCGTCGCGCCGAGATCGGCCACCACCACCATATCGCTGGCGCCTATCTGCTCCGGTACGCCCAGGAAGCGGCATGGCGCGAGGATAACCGCCGCAACACCAATGGCGAGCAAGTCCAGCGGGTCGCCGGTAATGCCTTGAACCGGAAGCCATCAGTCGATTTCACCGGCTACTGGCAGCGCCGCAAGGCCGCGTAATCTGGTCGCCACGGTGGCGGCGTCAAGGACGCGAAGAAACGGGCTAGGTGCCGTCAAATCACGGCCGCCGCTTCCTCGTCGCTGAGCGGCTGAAGGGTATAGACGCCCTTTTTGCCTTGAACGGCATGGATGGCTTCCTTCTGCACCATCCGATAGAGCCGGTTGTTCATCACCGGCCGCTTCAAAACCTCACCGGTGCGCTTGTAGTATTCCATTATGATGCGATCCAGAGAGGCGACGCCGCCAGCGTCCTCTATGATTGCGATGATAGTGAACTCCAAACGATCCGCGTCAGATACGCTTAGCTCAGCCAAAAGCTCTTCGGGCAGGTCCTTAACCTCTTCCCAAGTCAGATTCAGCCGCTTCCGCTCCCCTGTCACGTTCTTTTGGGGAGGATCCATTAATTCGATCTCTTGAAGAACCCCAGCCAAATCCCCAAATTTGGCGGCAGTAGCAAGATGGGCTTCCTTACGGCGAGGATTGTCGGCGTATTTGTCCGCTTGCCGTGCGTGGAACGCTCCCTGTTCCTTGACAAATTCGATATGCGGTCTTAATCTTTCCACGGTTCGTTTCCCTTCGCATACATGGCGGAAGTGGTGGGATTCGAACCCACGGGGCCCCGTTTTCCTTGACCGGGATAGGGCCCACCGGATTATCAATCCGGCGCAATAGACCGCTCTGCCACACTTCCGCACTCGGCCCCCATAGGCCGACCCCAGGGGAGATACACCAGTTTCACGGAACGGCCCCGAAGGCGATTCGGGGCCGTTTTCGTTGTCGGCGCATCGTATATACGCCCCGGCGAGCCGCCGAGCAAGTGCAGAGAAAGAGAAAAGCGAGAGCGGTTGCAGAGTTTTTTTAAAGTGCGTTCCCTCTTCATTCCGCTGGCTGCCAGTATCCAGCCCAAATTCGGCGACACGGGATGGTTGAGAGCGCCGCCGAGGATCAGTCCGCCTTATTTGGCCGCCGCCAACGTCCAGCGCCGTGGCCTGCCCTCGTGCAGGGTTACATCTTTGTTGTTCAACAGCGACGAGCTTACCGCGCCATACAGACGGTGCAGATCGTCACGCGCAGGGGCTTCAATGCCCTTGGACCGGAATAGGGCCAGCGCGATCTCTTCCGCGCTCATCGGCGCTGTTGCCGTCCTGAGAACGTCCAGCGCGCCACGGATGACATGGCCGCGCTTGAACAGCGGATTAGGGTTGTTGCGCCGCTTGATCGAAATGGCCCGTGCGTTGAAACCTGGCTCTAGGAGGTGCAACACCGCCTCGACATGCTTCATGTCTTCGATGAGCTTTTCACGTTGCGCTTGATTGGCCTGTAGCTTCCCGCCAATCTCGGCATGGAGCTTTATCAGTGCGTAAAGTGCGGGTTTGTGTTCCATGGCCCGGAAGATAGGCCGAGGCCGGATTCATTTCCCGTGGCGTTTGCGCCATAATACCGGGCCGGGTCTCTTTCCGGGAGTTGATCAATCGCTTCGGTTCGGCTGAAACGGCTCTCGAAATGCTGCCCGAACTGATGATTTCGGGTGGCGCCAGCCGTGTCGCACGCATTCCCTCCATTGCAGAGGCCGAGGCGGAATTGGAAGCGGCCCGGCGTGCCGGCGCTCGCTTCGTCGGCATCGGCGAGGCCGACTATCCGCCTTTGTTCAAAACCCTGGACAACCCGCCGCCCTTGCTCGCCATCAAGGGCGAAGGCGCGGTGTTCCGGCTGCCGGCGGTGGCGATCGTCGGCGCCCGCAATGCCTCCCTGGCCGGGATCAAGATGGCCCGGACCCTGGCCGCGGATCTTGGCCGCGACGGCTACGCCATCGTGTCCGGCCTGGCGCGCGGCATCGATACGGCCGCGCACAGCGGCAGTCTTTCAACAGGAACGGTCGCGGCGCTGGCGGGTGGCCTCGATGCCCCCTATCCGCCGGAAAATGCGGATTTGTGCAATGAAATCGTCGCGCATGGCGGCGCCATCGTCTCGGAAATGCCGTTCGGCTGGCAGCCGCGGGCGCAGGATTTTCCCCGCCGCAACCGCCTAGTCGCCGGCATGGCACTGGGGCTGGTCGTGGTTGAAGCCGCCCAGCGCTCCGGTTCGCTGATCAGCGCCCGCCTCGCCAACCAGATGGGCCGGTTGGTCTTCGCGGTGCCCGGTTCGCCGCTCGATCCGCGCGCGGCCGGAAGCAATGCACTTCTCAAGGACGGTGCGACGCTCGTGACCGAAGCGGCCGACATCCTGGACGCGCTGGCGCCGCTCGCCGGTCCTCGCATTCCTCGCGGCACGCCGCCCGCCGAACAGCCCGACCTGTCCTGGATGCCGCCACCTGGCGAAAACGAGCGCGCCGATGTGCTGGAGACGCTCGGCCCCACGCCGGTCGCGATCGACGAGATCATCCGTCATACCGGCTTGAGCGCAGCGCAAATCGCGATGGTGCTTCTGGAACTCGATCTCGCCGGAAGAATCGAGCGCCATGCCGGCGGAAATGTCTCGCTGGTTTCGTGACACATTCGGCGAGCGCCAATCAGCCGAATGACTAGCGAAACAGGTATTTGGACACTTCCGGATTGCCGCGGCGCCACATCACGTTGTCCAGGAAGTAGTGATGGACGTTGATGAAGATCAGCACGATGAAAAAGAACAGCGAGGATCCAAGCACCGCCTTGTCGTAAGGGATCAAGGCGGTCAGCACGAACGGGATCAGCCAGAAGCCGAGATACCCGAGCGCCGCGCCCCCGACGATGAAGCCCAGGACCCGCAGCCTGTAGAGTGGGCCTACTATGGACAGTACCTTCGGTTCCGGATCCCTCGCGGCATCGGGAACATCGCGTTCGACATTGGTCTGATAGCGCCAGACCACGGCCAGATATTGCAGCGAATGGAGCGCCGGCACCACAAGCAGCCAGAGCGGGTTTATTCGCGCTATAAGGATCCAGAGATAGAGCGATGCGACATAGGCGACGATGCCGTTATACGGCAGCGCGCGGCCGTTTCGTTGCCAGCGATTGATCAGCATCAGAATGGTGGTCGCCGTCGATGCCACGGCAGCGACGAGCGCAACATTGGCAATCCAGGAAGGGGCGGCAAATGTGTAATACTGGAGGCCGTAATACTGCCCCTGCGTGACAGCTGTGTTCGTCTGCAGCCATGCCAGGATCCACACCGCATAGCTATTGACCAGCAGCACTTTCTTGTCCCGGTTGTCGAAGAATTTGCGCTTTAGGACGGCATCCACCATCAGCATGCCATAGCCTTGCTTGACGTAGTGCCAGCCCACGAAGAAGAACCTGTCTCTTATACACATCTAGATGTGTATAAGAGACAGCCATAGCCTTGCTTGACGTAGTGCCAGCCCACGAAGAAGAACATCGCGTTGGCCGCGTATCCCAGCAGGCGTGTATTCGCCGTGGCGGTACCATAGACAAAGAACGCGCCCATGATCGCGGGGACAACGATGCCCGCGAAGATGTAGCGGATCTGGAGGCTTCTGTCGTAGCCGTCGCCGCGAACCTTCCGCCCGAAACTGCGATAGAAAATCTGGTACGAGTGCGCGAAGTGGGGATAGTTCACCAGGTAGGCGACGCCAACCATCGTTGCCGCCAGGAGCCCCTCATATTCGAGCGGGACAAGGAACAGAATCGGCAGGATCAGAAACGCGCAGCCGCCGAGCATGAGGAAGTCGGCGACCGGGCCGAAGAGATATTTGCCCGGCGCCGCCGCTTTAGGGACTGAAGCATCCGCCGAAAGGTCGATTGCCATGGTCAAGGCCTCCCTGGGAAGACCGATCCTAATCATGGCCCCGTCTGGCGACAAGTTCGGGGCTGCCAGCTTTGGCCGCCGACGCCAATACTCCTGGTCAGATCGCTATGCCCGTTTCGGCGACAGCAGTTCGCGCCCGATCTTCGCCGCTTGGAAGATCGTCATCAAAACCACGACCGGTTCGCCATCGGTCGGCTTGAGCGTCAGGGCCACACGGCCAAGTTCGTCGCTCATGGCGCAGGTCCAGTCTTTGACTGCGATGACTTTCTTCTCGGACAAGTTCCGCCCCTTGAGCGTCCCTTTAGATTTGTGGTGAGCCGGGCTCGCGGTTGCTCCATCTTCACCAGACAACCATGATCTCGATCGAAGCCAAACACAAGCAACCGCTAATGCACGGAGCGCCGGCAAGCAAAAACAAAGGCAGAATGGGCCGTGCGACTTTTCCGGTCGCATGGGCCGTAAAAAAGTCGCACAAGTTCCGGCTCCGTTCTCTTGGCCAAAACCCTAAGCGCTTGATGATACACGTTTGTGAGCGACCCGAGACATAGGTGACGATTTGTACCGGACACATGGGTAACACTTTTCGGGTTTTGCCAGGAGGTGTTGATGCCGTGGAGAGAGTGTTCGGTGATGGAGGAACGTCTTCGCTTTGTGGCTCGCCTTCTGGAGGGAGAAGGCATGAGCCAGGTGTGCCGGGGAGTTCGGGATATCGAGGAAGACCGGCTACAAGATATTCAACCGCTACCAGGGATGAAGGATTGGAGGCGCTTTGCGATCGCTCTCGGCCGCCTGCCATCTGGCGATATCGTGCGGGAGATCAAGCCGGTGACAATCCCTCGCCCGGACCTCAAGACGCTCGACCCGGAGACGCTAGACCTCCGCGCGCACTATTGGGCCGCGAAGGGGTTCTGAAAGTAAGCATAGTGCTTAATTTGGCCCGGCTGCTCAGGCGGCCGGGCTTTTTGTTTCCGTCGGAATTATGAGGCGCTACTATTGGCCCGATGACTGGCCGGCCCTCCGCCGGGCGTCCGGAGACGGATCAGAATTTGTAGGTCAACCCGATGCGAACATCGTTCGTCTTCAGTTTGACGCGAGTTTCAAAGGCCGCAAATCCCGGTATGTCGTATTTCGCGCTGCCGAAATCGGTATAGCGATATTCAATACGGGTCGTGAGATGGTCGCTAAGGGCGTACTCCAAGCCGGCGCCAATCGTCCACCCGGTCTGTGTCCTGGAGCCGGGCAAGGGTCCGGTGGCGGCATAGGTCGGAGTGAATTTATACCTACCGAAAGCCACGCCACCTGTCATGTAGGGAAGGAAACGATCAATCGCATATCCTACGCGTGCCCGCACCGAGCCATTCCAGTCCATCTCGGCAGTTGCCGAATTCCCAGGAACGCCCACGCCAGAACCAGTATGCAGAGGGTTTGCGCTACCTTTTAAATTGGCGAAATTGATATCGCCTTCGGCACCGAGAACAATATTGTTGGTGAACTGATAGTTGTAGCCGACGTGAAGGCCACCGAGAAAGCCATGCGGATCGACAGCGCCAAGAACGTCCACCGCGCCTGTTGTTTTGACGTAGTCGCCGCCAACTGAGTCACCCCAAGCGTAGCCGGCCTGAGCGCCAACATAGGCGCCAGACCAATTATAGGTAGAGGCGACTGGCAGCGGCGCCGGCGTTGGCTCTGTCGTGGTGACTGCGTCGGCAGCGAAAGCGCTGCGAGACAGAGCGATCAGCACGCCTGCAAGCAGGATAGATTTCATAACAAGCCCTCATTGACGGTACAAGGTATAGAAGCAGCGTCTAAAATACAAAGCCGCCCAAGCGAGTTCCCGGGCGATTTCAATCTGTTGTTGCAGTCAGGCAACAGAGGGCGCGCGTCCGGCCATTTCATTCCCAAGGCATTTTTGCTGACATCGTGCGGACACAAATTTGCGGACACCGATTTAAGCGCCTTCACCTCTTTCAACTATCTGATTTTGCCGGCTTTTTGGTGAGCGCGATGGGATTCGAACCCATGACCTACTGATTAAAAGTCAGTTGCTCTACCGGCTGAGCTACGCGCTCCCGCGGGCTCAAAACACGGCCCTCGAAATTGCGCGGGAACATAGGGAGAGTGCCGCGACCGGTCAACCGGAAAAACCGGCTTTCCAGTTGGAGTTTCTCGAGGCGTCCACACTGCCCTTCAAAGAGACGCCTCCAGTCAGCCCGGGGTCGTTGACCGAGCCCGTGCCACGAGGCGCCGGCTCTCCTGCAGCCTTAATATGTGCTCAGCGTGCGGTGCACAGCATCGCGCCACCCTGCAAGCCTGGCCGAGCGGGTGGACGCATCCATGTCCGGCTTGAACCGCCGGTCGAGCGCCCAGGTTTTGGCGAACTCCTTCGCCTTCGGCCACACGCCGGCCTTGGACCCGGCGAGCCAGGCAGCACCCAGCGCGGTCGTTTCCAGGATGGTGGGCCGATCGACCGGCGCGTCGAGGATGTCGGCCAGCCGCTGCATGGTCCAATCGGAAGCCACCATGCCGCCGTCGACCCGGAGCACCGTCCTGGCCGAGGCGCCTTTCCAGTCCTTGCGCATGGCATCGAGCAGGTCGCGGGTCTGGTAGGCAACGGATTCGAGCGCGGCGCGGGCGAATTCCGCCGGCCCCGAATTGCGCGTCAGCCCGAAGATGGCACCGCGCGCTTCCGCGTCCCAATGCGGCGCGCCGAGCCCCACGAAAGCCGGCACCAGATAGACCTGCTGCACCGGATCGGCGGCTGCAGCGAGCGCGCCGCTCTGGTCGGCCTTGCCGATCACCTTGATGCCGTCGCGCAGCCACTGCACGGCCGCCCCCGCAATGAAGATCGAGCCCTCCAGCGCATAGGTTGTCCTGCCGTTCAGCCGGTAGGCGATGGTGGTCAGCAGCCGGTTCTTCGAACGCACCAGATCGGCTCCGGTGTTGAGCAGCGCGAAGCAGCCTGTGCCGTAGGTCGATTTCATCATGCCGGGCTCGAAGCAGGCCTGGCCGATCGTCGCCGCGTGCTGGTCGCCGGCGACGCCCTGTATCGGAATTTCAGCGCCGAAAAGGCCTTTCTCGGTGACGCCGTAGTCATCGGCGCAATCCTTCACCTGCGGCAGCAGCGCGGCCGGTATCTTCAGGATGGCGAGCAGCTCGTCGTCCCAGACATTCTTCTCGATGTTGTAGACCAGAGTGCGCGAGGCATTGGTGGCGTCGGTCGCGTGCATCTTGCCGCCGGTCAGCCGCCAAATGAGAAAACTGTCGATGGTGCCGGCGAGCAACTCGCCCTTCTCGGCGCGCTTCCTCGCGCCTTTCACCTTGTCCAGCAACCAGGCGATCTTGGTGCCTGAGAAATAAGGATCGAGCAGCAGGCCGGTCTTGCGGGTGAACTTCTTCTCCAGCCCCAGCTTCCTGAGCTTCTGGCAAAGCGGCGCGGTGCGCCTGTCCTGCCAGACGATGGCGTTGTGGATCGGCTTGCCTGTCGCCTTGTCCCAGATCACGACTGTCTCGCGCTGGTTGGTGATGCCGATCGCCGCCACGTCCGACGCCGCGCAGCCGGCGGCCTTCAGCGCGCCTTTCACCGTGGCGACCACGCTCGACCAGATATCTTCCGGGTCATGCTCGACCCAGCCTGAGGCCGGATAATGCTGCGTGAACTCCTGTTGGCCCGTGCCCGCGACCTTCATCTGGCCGTCGAACAGGATCGCCCGGGTCGATGTCGTTCCCTGGTCGATGGCCAGCACAAAGCCGCTCATTGCCGCTCCCTCGCGCGTCTTTCGCAATTACCGTCTTGCAACGGATCTCGCGCAAACAAAACCGTCATTGCGAAATCGCGCGCGGAATAGGTCGAGTGAAGCGGTGGCCGCCGCTATTCGGCCGCGGCCACTGCCCGCGTGCCACGCATGAATTCTTCCAGCGCCGCGGTCTGTTCGCGGGTGAAATGCAGGCCGCGCTTGGTCCGGCGCCACAGCACGTCCTCCGCTGTCACAGCCCATTCGTTCTCGACGAGATAGCGCACCTCGGCCTCGTAAAGGTCGGCGCCGAAATCGCGGCCGAGATCGGCAATCGACCTGGCAGGGCCGAGCAGCTTCGCGGCGCGTGTGCCGTAGAGACGGGTGAGCCTGCGCGCCAGCCGTTGGTCGAGGAACGGATAGGCGCTCTTGAGCTTGGCGGCCCGGGCATCGAAACCGGTTGCCGGAAAATCGCCGCCGGGCAGTGGCGTGGCAGATGTCCACGGCTTGCCGCGCTTGCCGAGAAAGCCTTCGATCTTTTCCAGCATCGATTCCGACAGCCGGCGGAATGTCGTGATCTTGCCGCCGAAGGCGTTGAGCAGTGGCGCGCCCTCGCCGCCGTCGGCCTTCAGCACATAGTCGCGCGTCGCTTCCTGCGCCTTCGAGGCGCCGTCGTCGTAAAGCGGGCGTACCGCCGAATAGGTCCAGACGATGTCGGAGCGCTTGACGGGTTGGGCAAAATATTCGCTTGCCGCAGCGCAAAGATAGTCGATCTCGGTATCGCTGATTTTCACGTCGTGCGGATCGCCGGGAAAATCGCGGTCGGTGGTTCCGATCAGCGTGAACTCTTCCTCGTAAGGGATGGCGAAGATGATGCGGCCGTCCTTGTTCTGGAAGAAATAGGCGCGCGGATCGTCGAACTTCTTGCCGATGACGATATGACTGCCCTGCACCAGCCGGACATTGTGCACGTTGCTTTGGCCGATTGCCTCGGCAAGCACATGGTCGACCCAGGGCCCGGCGGCGTTGACCAGAAGCCGCGCGCGAACCTCTTCGGTCTCACCGGTCAGGGTGTTCTGCACTCCGATCGTCCAGAGGTCGCGGTCGCGGCGCGCGCTGACGACCTTCGTGCGGGTGCGGATGATTGCGCCCCGATCGGCGGCATCGCGAGCGTTCAGCGCCACAAGGCGGGCATCGTTGACCCAACCGTCGGAGTATTCGAAGGCCTTGTGAAACAGCGGCTTCAGCGGCTTGCTGGCCGGGTCGGTGGCCATGTGCAGCGTCTTCGTCGCCGGCAGAAGCTTGCGCCCGCCGATATGGTCGTAAAGGAACAGGCCGAGCCGGATCAGCCATGCCGGGCGCAGGCCCTTGGCGTATGGCAGCACGAAGCGCATCGGCCAGATGATATGAGGCGCGATCTTCCACAGCACTTCGCGCTCCATCAGCGCTTCGCGCACCAGGCGGAACTCGTAGAACTCGAGATAGCGCAGGCCGCCATGGATCAGCTTGGTCGAGCCCGAGGACGTGCCGCTGGCAAGATCGTTCATCTCGGCCAAGAAGACCGAAAACCCGCGACCGACGGCGTCGCGAGCAATGCCGCAGCCGTTGATGCCGCCGCCTATGACGAAAATGTCATGGATTGGGGATGTGTCCACAATGGCCCTCCAGCGATTTCGCATGGCATCGGCTTTGCGCTTTGCGAAAACGTGGCGGGATTATTTCGAACCAATAACGAATGTCAAACGAAATATCGCAGGACGCCCTGTGTTCTAGCCAAGAGCCGTCTCGATCAGGCGAACCTCCGCTTCCTCGCAGATCCTGCGCACCGAAGGGATCTCGCAACGGTCGGTGATGAAGGTGTTGACCTGCGACAGATGGCCGATGCGAACCGGCGCCGTGCGTTCGAACTTGGTCCGGTCGGAAACGAGGATGACGTGACGCGCGTTGGCGATGATGGCCTGCGCCACCTTGACCTCGCGAAAATCGAAATCGAGCAGCGCGCCGTCATGGTCGATCGCCGAGGCGCCGATAACGGCGTAGTCGACCTTGAACTGCCGGATGAAATCGACCGCCGCTTCGCCGACGATGCCGCCGTCGGAGCCACGCACCACGCCGCCGGCGATCACCACCTCGATCGAAGGATAGATCCGCATCCTATTGGCAACATTGATGTTATTGGTGATGACCATAAGCCCGCTATGGTCGAGAAGCGCCTGGCTGACGGCTTCCGTCGTGGTGCCGATATTGATGAAGAGCGAGGCGTTGTCGGGGATCAGCTTGGCCGCGGCCCGGCCGATCGCTTCCTTCTCGTCGGCGGCGATCTTGCGTCGCGCCTCATACTCCATGTTCTCGATGCCGGAGGGGAACAGCGCCCCGCCATGGATGCGGGTGAGCAGCCGCTGATCGCACAGGTCGTTGAGATCCTTGCGGATGGTCTGYGGCGTCACGCTGAAATGCGTCGCCAGGTCRTCGACCAGCACCCGGCCGTGATCCTTCGCCATCTGGATGATCTCGGCATGGCGCGGCGAAAGAAACATCGAGTGTCCTCCCGTTTTCGTTTTCCCGTCTATAAGGGAAAACGAAAGCGAACAAAAGGCACAGGCCGGCTAACGAAATTCGCGTGGCCGTGAAGGTAATGCGATCCGCAACCTACCTACGCCTCGGCAAGTCGGGCGTTGCCCCCAAACCGCACGATCCGATCAGTCCGAATGGGGAGCGGGATGGAGGTACGTCCAAGGGCTCACTTCGGATCCCCTATCCACCGGCACTTCGATCAAGACCGGGCTATCAAGGGTCGCGCAAGTCGCGATCAGGCGCTCGAGCTCCTCGGGCGCCGTCGCTTTGAAGGCCGGGATATTGAAGCTCTCGGCGAGCTTCACAAAGTCCGGATTCGTCAACTCCGACCCCAGATACCGACCGTCATACGATTGTCTCTGGTCTCTCAGCACATTCCCATARGAACCGTTGTTGAACACGATCGCTATCACGTTGATGCGATGTYGAACCGCGGTTGCAAGCTCCTGGAGGCCRAACATGAAACCGCCGTCACCGGAGACGGAAACCACCATCTTGTCCGGGTGAGCAACCTTGACGCCCAACGCGGTATTGAAGCCGAAACCGAGGTTGTCCTGATAGCCGCAGGTCACGTATTGCCGGGGAGCGAAAACCGGGAACGCGAACCTGGCGGTGAAGCCCACCTGGCTGATTTCCTCGACAAAGAAGCCATCCCTCGGCAGCGCACGCCTGATCGCGTTCACGTAGGAAACCTGTGGCTCCACGGCAGCGAAGCGTTCCCTCGCGGCATTGTTCAGTCGAGCGTAGTCTTCCCGGCGCATATCGATTGAAGATCGGGGCGACTGTTCGAGAAGAGCAGCGACGCCATCGGCCGCATCCGCCACGATCGCGACGTCCGGATGCAGCCGAACCATTTCCTTCGGATCGATATCGATCCGGATGACTTTGAGGTTCTTTGGAACGTATCGCCAGCGCATGAACTGCAATTCAAGGCGGCTACCAATACCGATAAGAAGATCGGTATCTTTCCAGTAGTCGTACGCGGCGACCAGATTGAGGGCATTGGGGTGATCGTCGGGGAGCACGCCTTTGCCCGACCGATGAGCCGTTACAGGCGCGCCGAGCCGCTCGGCAAGTTCGCGCACCTGCTTGTGCGCATCGACTGCTCCGCCGCCAACCATTATGAGCGGACGTTTGGCATTTGAGATGAGCCGGATGGCCTGCTCGATCGCAAGCGGGTCGGGCTGGGCATTCTCGGCCCGCGCGGCCGATACAATCGGTACCTCCGGACCCTTTTGGCCAAAGACGTCCCATGGCGCCTCGATGGAGCCCGGTCCTTTTCGCCCGGAGGTCATTTTAGCGATAACCTGGCTTGTGACGAAGCCGGCCTCCGACTGATGGTCAATGCGTTCGGCGACTTTCGTAATGCCGCGCAGGGTCGCCAGTTGATCCGGCAACTCGTGAAGCTGTCCCCGGCCTCTGCCGATCAAATGAGACATGATGTTGCCCGTGATGCAAAGCACTGGCGCGTTCGCTCCCAAGGCGGTGCAGAGCGCCGCACCCGCGTTCAGCACGCCCGGTCCCGGAACCACGGTGAACGCACCGATCCGACCTGTCGCCTTGGCATAGCCATATGCCATGTAGGCGGCACCTTGTTCGTGTCGCGTATGGATGAATCTGATCTTGTCGCCGGCACGATGGAGCGCGTCGTTGAAGTCGTACATATGAGCCCCGGGTATGCCGAACACGGTGTCGATGTCGTGTTCAACCAGAGCCCGCGTGATCGCTTCCGCGGTCGTTTCAGACTTTGCCGTTTCTTGCACAACCATCACTCCTCCCAACGGGCGGCGTGTTGCCCGCCCTACCCCGGAAAATCCGGCAGGCTGGCAAATGCAGCCTTCAGCGCATTCGACCAACCGTCGGATATGGTTCGATAATATTGGTCGTCCTGGCCGATCCGCTTGTTGAGGCCGATCTTGAAGGCATCCTTCTCCAGGAAGAGCAGGTCGAGCGGCAGACCGACGGAGAGGTTCGACTTGAGCGTAGAATCGAAGGACACCAGGAGCAGCTTGACCGTTTCTGCCAGGCTCATCGCACGATCATAAGCGCGGATGATGATCGGCTTGCCGTATTTCGTCTCGCCGATCTGGAAAAACGGCGTGTCATCGGTCGCCTCGATGAAATTGCCCTCCGGATAGATCATGAACAGACGTGGCGGACTGCCCTTGATCTGGCCGCCYAGGATGAAGGAGGCGTTGAAATAGGAATCGGCCTTTTCGCCATCCGGCGACGAATGCGCGATCACTTCCTTGACCGTGTCGCCGACCAGCCGCACTGTCTGGTACATGGATGGCGTCTCGAGCAGCTTTTCGTGACGATCGCCGACCGCCTTGTTGCGCTCGTCGAGCACGCTGACCACCGCTTGCGTCGTGGCGAGGTTGCCCGCCGACATCAGCACGATGACGCGCTCGCCGGGCTGCTCCCAGACATGCATCTTCCTGAAGGTCGAGATCGAATCCATGCCGGCATTGGTGCGCGTGTCCGACATGAACACGAGCCCGCGGTCGATCTTGAGGCCGACGCAATAGGTCATGATACTTCTTCTGCCAGTGAATCTTAGAGCATGATGCCGAAAAGTGTGAAGCGGTTTTCGGACGACATCATGCTCTATCTCTTTGATTTAGAGCCGGATTCAGATTTCAGGTCGACTCGACCTGAAATCATCCGGCTCTAGGGGAAATTACTGCTCGACGGTGACAGTGACGGCAAGCTTCTCCTGCGCCTGCCCCAGCAATATTCCTGATACCGGCGAGGCGTCGCGGTAGTCGCGTCCCGTCGCCACCCTCACATAGCGCTCGTCGGGGGAGATACCGTTGGCGGGATCGAAGGCGACCCAGCCAAGGCCAGGAACATGCGCTTCGGCCCAGGCATGGCTTGCCGCCTGCTCGATGGCCGCGTCCATCATCAGGTAGCCGCTGACATAGCGGGCGGGAAAGCCCATCATACGCGCGGCGGCGGCGAAGACATGGCTGTGGTCCTGGCAGACCCCTGACTTTTGCGCCAGGGCCTCTTCCGCGGACGTCGCGACGCTGGTCGCGCCCGGCTTGTAGGCGACGCGCTCGCCGATCGTGCCCATCAGGCGGTGCAGGCGCTCGATATCCGTTCCCGCGCCGACCGCGGCGACAAGCTCCTTGATGCCATCGCCCGCCGTGGTGAGCGGCGTCTCCTGGCCGAACAGCCATAGCGGCGCGAAACCATGGTGCGGGCCCGACACGCCGGCCGTGTCCCGCGTCGTCACCTCGCCCGCCGCCTCGACCGTGATGGTGTTGTGGCCGCCCTCGGCGCTGACCAGCCGCGTGTCGTTGCCGAAATGGTCGGTGAAGCGAACCTCCTCGCGCGCGCCGTCAATGCCGATCGCCCAGGACGCCACCGTCTGCGTATGCCCGCTCAGCGGCAGCAGACGCAGACGCTGCAGCAGATACTGCACCGGCGCATCGTAGTGATATTCGGTCCGATGAGTGATCTTGAGCCGCATGCCGCCCGCCCCTTCAGCGCTCAGTAGAACCGGTAGTCCTGGGCGATCTCGTCGCCCAGCCTGGTGTTGTCGCGAATGAATTCCGCGAGGAATTCGTGCAGGCCGTGGTCGAATATATCCTTGATCGAGCCCTTCTTCAGCATGGCCTGGATCTTCTCGGCGGTCGCGTGGCAGGCATGGCGCGCGCCGTAGTCGTCCGCGAGGAACCTCAGATGCTCGCCGAGGAAGCGGTAGCAGAAGGTGAGCGAGCGCGGCATGCGGACGTTCAGGATCAGATAGTCCGCTATATTAGTCGGCTTATATTCCGCATCGTAGACCCAGCGATAGGAGCGATGCGCCGAAACCGAGCGCAGGATCGACTCCCACTGGTAGTTGTCGAGCGTCGAGCCGACCCAGGAGATCGACGGCAACAGCACATAGTATTTGACGTCGAGGATGCGGGCCGTGTTGTCGGCGCGCTCKACATAGGTGCCGAGYTGCGAGAAGTCGAAAATCTCGTTGCGCAGCATGGTGCCGTAGAACGACCCGCGGATCAGCGCCGTCTCGCGCTTGATGGCGTCGAGCACCGTCGGCAGGTCGCGCTCGTCGATCGGCCTCGCCAGCATGCGCTTCAGCGACATCCAGGCTTCGTTGATGCTCTCCCATGTCTCGCGGGTCAGCGCCGTGCGCACCATGCGCGCATTGTTGCGCGCCGTCTCGATCGACGACATCGTGCTCGACGGGTTCGACGTATCGCGCAGCAGGAAGTCGGAAACGTTGGCGGCGGTATAATCCTGGTACTTCTGCGAGAAGGCGTAGTCCGAGCCTGCGCTGAGCAGCACTGAGTTCCATTCTTCCGACGCGCTCTGCGTGCGCGTCAGCGCCATGCGCAGGCCGGCATCGACCAGCCGCGCCATGTTTTCGGCCCGCTCGATATAGCGGTTCATCCAGTAGAGACCGTTGGCGGTGCGGCCAAGAAGCATGTCAGGCCCTTCGGGCTAGGGAATAGGGAGTAGCGAGTAGCGAATAGGGAAAACTCATGTTCATGATTTCTGCTGCAAACTCCTGATCATCGAACGGAGCATCTTGCCGATCTCCGCGGCTTGGTTGAGCAGGTGGACCAGTTCCTTCTCGACCAACAGACCTACCTTTTCAGACAAGATCAGATGCGTTTCCAACTCCTTGAGCGAACCCTGCGCCACACGGAGAAACTGAATGAAAGATCCGGTATTTTCTCTACCGTGACCTTCCGCAACATTTGCTGCAATGGACGCAGCCGAACGCCGTATCTGCGACGTCATTCCGTACACCTCGCTGCTCGGAAACCCTTTCGTGGCCGAATAGCAATCTACAGCCAAATCCAAGGCCGACCTCCAAACAATCAGATCTTTGTAGGAATTGATCGCCGTCGTATCCCCCTATTCGCTATTCGCTATTCGCTACTCTCTATTCGCTCATCTCAATCATCCAGCACCCACGTATCCTTGGTGCCGCCGCCTTGCGATGAGTTGACCACCAGCGAGCCTTGCTTGAGCGCGACGCGCGTCAGGCCGCCGGGCACGAGCTGGATGCGGTCCGAGACGAGCACGTAGGGCCGAAGGTCGACATGGCGCGGCGACAGCCCTTTCTCGGTCAGGATCGGGCAGGTCGACAGCGCGAGCGTCGGCTGGGCGATGTAGTTCGCGGGCTTGGCCTGCAGCTTCTTGGCGAACTCCTGGCATTCCTTCTTGGTCGCCGCCGGCCCCACCAGCATGCCGTAACCGCCGGAGCCATGCACTTCCTTGATGACCAGTTCGTGGATGTGCTCGAGCACATATTTGAGACTGGCGGGCTCCGAGCAGCGCCAGGTCGGTATGTTGCCGAGGATCGGCTTGCGGCCGGTATAAAACTCGACGATCTCGGGCATGTAGGAATAGATCGCCTTGTCATCGGCGATGCCGGTGCCCGGCGCATTGGCGATGGTGATGTTGCCGGCGCGATAGACATCCATGATGCCGGGCACCCCGAGCGCCGAATCCGGCCGGAAGGTCAACGGGTCGAGGAAGGCGTCGTCGACACGCCGGTAGAGCACGTCGATCTGCTTGTAGCCCTCTGTGGTGCGCATCGCGACATGGCCGTCCACCACGCGCAGATCCTGTCCCTCGACCAGTTGCACGCCCATCTGGTCGGCAAGGAAGGCGTGCTCGAAATAGGCGGAGTTGTAAGAGCCCGGCGTCAGCACGGCGATGGTCGGCGCGCCCTTGGCGCTCTGCGGCCGCACCGCGGCGAGCGACTGGCGCAAAAGCTGCGGATAGTTCTCGACCGGCCTCACCTTGATCTGCTGGAACAGCTCCGGGAAGAGCTGCATCATCGTCTCGCGATTCTCCAGCATGTAGGAGACGCCGGAAGGCGTGCGGGCATTGTCCTCCAGCACGTAGAACTCGTTTTCGCTGATGCGGACGATGTCGACGCCGATGATATGGGTATAGACGCCGGCCGGCGGCCTGACCCCGATCATCTCGGGCAGAAACGCCTCGTTCTTCGCGACGAGCTCTCGCGGAACGCGCCCGGCGCGCAGGATTTCCTGGCGATGGTAGATATCGTCGAGAAAGGCGTTGAGCGCCTGCACGCGCTGCTCGATGCCCTGCGTCAGCCGCCGCCATTCCTGGCCGGAAATGATGCGTGGGACGATGTCGAAGGGGATCAGCCGCTCGGAGGCTTCCTGCTCGCCATAGACGGCGAAGGTGATGCCGGTCTTGCGGAAGACGCGCTCGGCGTCCTGCATTTTCTCGGTAAGCCTGGCCGGATCCTGCTCCTTCAGCCAGCGATCGTAAGCCGCATATGGTCTTCTCAATCCGGAGTCTTCCGGAAGCATTTCGTCGAACGCTGCCAATCACGTGCTCCCCTCTGAGGCTATTTCACTGGCCTCGCTGGAGAAAATCAAGCGTAATCGGTGATTTGAGCCRCGGYGAGGCTCACTCTATGCAAAATGCCCAAGATTGTGGCAGTCGGAGCGGCGCAAGGTCAGGCTGTGCCTCGCGGCCGGGCATTGCCAGGCCGGTCAGAACGCCCGGAAGGTGACGATCGTGAAGGTGTCCTTGATGCCGGGCAGAATCTGCACCTTCTCGTTGACGAAGTGGCCGATGTCTTCCCCGTCGTCGAGATAGAACTTGGCGAGCAGGTCGTAATTGCCGGCGGTCGAATAGATTTCGGAGGCGATCTCGGCATCGGCCAGCGCGCTGGCGACCTCATAGGCCTTGCCCAGATCGCACTTAATCTGCACGAAAAATGCCTTCATTGCCCGGTCCTGCCAGCCTTGCAGCAATTCCAGGAAAAGTGCGTAGCGGTTTTCCGTCCGGAATTGCGTCAGAACAAATATTGGAACGGGTCAGCGATTCAAAAGCAGACCCTTTCCAGCGAATAAGCGGCCCTTGTGGCAGACTGCCGCCCGGCTTTCAAGCATCAGGCGGCACGCGCCCTGGCGACCGCTTGCCGCAATTCGGCTAATAGCTAAAATCTTCTCCGGGCTGATGAAACCCAGGCGGGCAGCAGTGCGTATGTTAGACTGCACCCTCGCAACGCGAATTCTGGGAGGCAGGCCATGCGCCGCGCACTGTTCGCATTAGCTCTCATTCCAATGCTTGTGGCCCCGGCTGCCTTAGCCGGTGATGCCGAGATCAAGGCCGCACAGGCAGTCATCGACAGCCAGCTCAAGGCCTTCCTCGCCAATGACGGCGCCACCGCCTACAGCTTCGCGGCGCCCAACGTGAAGCAGGTCTTCCCGACCGTCGACACATTCATGAACATGGTGACCAACGGTTACGCACCGGTGCGCAAACCGCGAAGCTATTCCTTCGGCAAGGTGGAGCAGACCGGGCCGACATCGATCGTTCAGCAGGTGCTGATCGTCGGACCCGACGGCAAGGACTACGAAGCGGTYTATACGCTCGAACAGCAGCCGGACGGAACCTTCAAGATCACCGGSTGCAGCCTGCGGGCRTCGACCTCGGTCAGCGCCTGAGGCRRTCACAACGCCGCGATATCGCCYCTCGCCCAGCCTTCTGAAATCTCCGCCGCGCGGRCYTCGAAGGCYTGYGYCTCGATGGCGGCGCGTATGTCCTGCATCAGCTTCTGGTAGTAGGACAGGTTGTTCCAGGTCAGCAGCATCGCRCCSAGMGMYTCYTGMGAGCGCACGAGATGATGCAGATAGGCGCGCGAATAGTCGCGCGCCGCCGGGCAGTCGCTTTCCTCGTCCAGCGGACGCGGATCGTCGGCATGGCGGGCATTCCTGAGATTGACCTTGCCGCGCCGCGTGTAGGCAAGGCCGTGGCGGCCGGCGCGCGTCGGCATCACGCAGTCGAACATGTCGATCCCGCGTGCAACCGATTTCAGGATGTCGTCGGGCGTGCCGACGCCCATCAGGTAGCGCGGCTTGTCGGCTGGCAGTTCCGGGCAGGTGACGTCGAGCATCTCAAGCATCACCGCCTGCGGCTCGCCGACCGCCAGCCCGCCGACGGCATAGCCTTTCAGCTCCATCGCGTTGAGCGCCTGGGCCGAGCGCACGCGCATGACCGCGCTGTCGCCGCCCTGCACGATGCCGAACATCGCCTTGCCCGGCTGGTCGCCGAACGCTGTCTTGCAGCGCTCGGCCCAGCGCAGCGACAGTTCCATTGCGCGTTCGATCTCCTTCGGCTTGGCCGGGAGCGCGGTGCATTCGTCGAGCTGCATCTGGATATCGGAATCGAGCAGCCCCTGGATCTCGATCGACCGCTCCGGCGACATCTCGTAAGGCGCGCCGTCGATATGCGAACGGAAGGTGACGCCCTTTTCGGTGAGCTTGCGCAGCTTCGACAGCGACATGACCTGAAAGCCGCCGCTGTCGGTCAGGATCGGATACGGCCAGCGCGCGAACTCATGCAGGCCGCCGAGCCTGGCCACGCGCTCCGCACCCGGCCGCAGCATCAGATGATAGGTGTTGCCGAGGATGATGTCGGCGCCGACTCCACGCACCTGGTCCATGTACATCGCCTTGACGGTGCCGCCGGTGCCGACCGGCATGAAGGCCGGCGTGCGGATTTCACCGCGCGGCATTGAGACMAGGCCGCGCCGCGCCTTGCCGTCGGTGGCGAGCAGCTTGAAGGAGAAGGTCTCAGTCATTGAATTCCTTGTCGGGCGTCTCAGCCCGGTAAAGCAGGCTGGCGTCGCCATAGGAGTAGAACCTGTAGCGGTTCTCGATGGCATGCGCRTAGGCCGAGCGCATCGTGTCCAGMCCGCTGAAGGCCGARACCAGCATGAACAGCGTCGAGCGCGGCAGATGGAAATTGGTCATCAACATGTCGGCCGTGCGGAAGCGGTAGCCCGGGGTGATGAAGATATCGGTCGGCCCGGACCAGGCCTTGAGCCGACCGTCCTCTTTCGCGGCGCTCTCCAAAAGGCGCAGCGATGTCGTGCCGACGGCGACGATGCGCCCTCCCCGCGCCTTGGCCGCGTTGAGCGCCGCCGCCGTCTCGGCGCTTACCGAGCCGATCTCGGCATGCATCTTGTGGTCGGCGGTGTCGTCGGCCTTCACCGGCAGGAAGGTGCCGGCGCCGACATGCAGCGTGACGAAGCGGCGCTCAATACCCTTGGCGTCCAGCGCCGCGAACAGCTCGGGCGTGAAGTGCAGGCCGGCGGTCGGCGCGGCGACGGCGCCCTCTTCCCTGGCAAAGATGGTCTGGTAATCGCTGCGGTCGCGCTCGTCGTCGTCGCGCTTCGAAGCGATGTAGGGCGGCAGCGGGATATGGCCTACGGCGTGCAGCGCCTCGTCGAGGAACGGGCCTGACAGATCGAAACCGAGCAGCACTTCGCCCGCCTCGCCCTTCTCGATCACCGTTGCGTCGAGCTGGCCTAGGAAGCAGGAGTTCTGGTCGTGGCCGAAATGGATGCGATCGCCGGCGGCGACGCGCTTGCCCGGCCGCACGAAGGCCTGCCAGCGGTCCGGCGCCACCCGCATATGCAATGTCGCCTCCACCTGCGCCATCGCGTCGCCGCGCTTGCGGATACCCTTCAGCTGCGCCGGGATGACTTTGGTGTCGTTGAACACCAGCACGTCACCGTCTTTCAAGAGCGACGGCAGGTCGCGAACAATCCGGTCTTCCAGCCCAGCGCCGGGCTTGACGACCAGCAACCGGGCGCTGTCGCGCGGCTCTGCCGGACGCAGCGCGATGCGCTGCTCCGGCAGCTCGAAGTCGAACAGGTCGACGCGCATCAGTAGAGCCGGATGAGCAGCGCCCCGGCGAGCAGCAACACGGCGCCGGCGACGCGGCCGAGCGAGATTTCGCGCACCGCGACACCGAGGAAGCCGATGCGGTCGACCAGCATGCCGGCAAGCAACTGGCCRGCGACAAGGAAGGCCATCAGCGCGGCCGCGCCGATRCGCGGCGTCAGGATGGTGGAGAGTGTGACGTAGAAGCCGCCGAGCATGCCGCCGGCTATGAACAGCCATGGCGCCGGCGCCTTCCAGTCGAGCGAAATATCCTGCAGCTTCACCACGGCGACCGCGATGATGCCGAGCACGATCGCGCCGGACAGGAAGGAAAACGCGGCGGCCGCGACCGGAAGGCCAAGGCCGCGCGCCAATTGCGAGTTGATCGGCGCCTGGATGGCGATGAAGGCGCCGGACAGGATGCCAAGCAGGGACCAGACAGCGCCCATCATCGTCGTCTTGCCTTTACTTGACGTCGGCCGCGACCTTCAGCGACACGATCTTGTCGGGATCCTGCACCGGTTCGCCGCGCTTGATCTTGTCGACATTCTCCATGCCTTCGATGACCTGGCCCCAGACCGTGTACTGGCGGTTGAGGAAGGCGGCGTCGTCGAAGCAGATGAAGAATTGCGAGTTCGCCGAGTTCGGGTTCTGCGCGCGCGCCATCGAGCAGGCGCCGCGGCCGTGGTTGGCATTGGAGAACTCGGCCTTGAGGTCGGGCTTGTCGGAACCGCCCATGCCAGCCCTGGAGGGAGCAAAAGTCGGCTTCGAGGAATTGCCGAACTTGACGTCGCCGGTCTGCGCCATGAAGCCGTCGATGACGCGGTGGAACACCACGCCGTCATAGGCGCCTTCACGCGCCAGTTCCTTGATGCGGGCGACGTGGCCAGGAGCCAGTTCCGGGTACATTTCGATGACGACCGGGCCCTTGGTCGTTTCCATGATGAGCGCGTTCTCGCGGTCCTTGATCTCAGCCATGTCAGAAAATCCTTCTAGAATTGAGTGTGTTACTTGCCGTCGGCGGCGATGCGAACCTTGATCATGCGATCCGGGTCGGTGACTGTGCCGTTGTCGGCCTCGTCGCCCTTCTTGATCTTGTCCACCAGTTCCATGCCGCTGACCACCTTGCCGACGATGGTGTACTGGCCATCGAGGTTCGGTGCCGGCGCGAACATGATGAAGAACTGGGAATTTGCCGAGTTCGGATCCTGCGAGCGGGCCATGCCGATGACGCCGCGCGTGAACTGCTCGGTCTGCGAGAACTCGGCCGGCAGGTCGGGCAGATCTGAGCCGCCGGTGCCGACTGCCTGCGGGTTGAAGCCCTTCTTCATGTTGCCGAACTTCACGTCGCCGGTCTGCGCCATGAAGCCGTCGATCACACGGTGGAAGGCGATATTGTCATAGGCGCCCTGGCGCACCAGCTTCTTGATCTGCGCGACGTGCTTGGGCGCGAGATCGGGACGCAGTGCTACGGTCACGTCGCCGTCCTTCAGCGTGATGACCATCGTGTTTTCCTTGTCGGCGGCAAAGGCCGGCAAGGATGCCGCGAAAAGACCGGCAAGCACGACGAGGAACGAAGCGAGCTTCTTCAGCTGCATGAACAGACTCCAGATTTATTTCGCGAATTTGGCGGTGAGCGTGCCGGCGACGGCCGCCGGCACGAATGGGCGGATGTCGCCGCCCATCGACGCAATCTGGCGGACAAGTGTGGCGGTAATGGTGCGCACTGAGGGGCTGGCCGGCAGGAACACCGTCTGCAGCTCCGGCGCCATGGTTTCATTCATGCCGGCCATCTGCATCTCGTAGTCGAGGTCGGTGCCGTCGCGCAGGCCGCGGATCATGATCGAGGCGCCGTGCTTCCTGGCGGCGTCGACGACCAGCCCGTCGAATGAGACGACCTTGATGCGATCGCCGTCACGGCCGAACTCCGCCTTGGTCGCGGCCTCGATCAGCTTCACGCGTTCCTCGAACGAAAACAATGGCTTCTTGCCGGGGTGGATGCCGATCGCGGCATAGACGATGTCGGCGACCGCAAGCGAGGCCTTCAGCACATCGAGGTGGCCGTTGGTCAGCGGGTCGAAGGAGCCGGCGTAAAGAGCGATGCGTTCGGTCATGGCAGGCTTCTAGCGGGCGGGCGTAAGGAAGGCAAATCCGATTAATCGCGGGCGAGCGTGAACCATTTCGCGGACGTGAACGACAGATGAATGCGACAATCACGAATGCTTCACGCAGCGTTCACTAAGTTGCCGCTTCAGGAGATGAAACCAAATCCCCATCTCATCGTTTGTAAGTACAGGAGAACACGCAAATGCTGATCTACATGCTTGCCACTGCGATGACCATCGTCATGCTGATTGCGACCGCGTTCGGATTGCACCAGGAGACGGCGCGAGTGCGCGTCAAGGCCAACACCAAGCGGCTCGATGGTTTCGTCACCCGCAACGTCTACCGCCGCTTCTGAATTCCAGCAACGATCGCACCGGCCCAAGGGCCGGTGGCGCATAAGTAAAGGCCTATTCGGGACTTCCCTCACCGGCATCTCCGGTGTCTGCCTCGCCAGACGATGCCTCATCGGCTTCCTCGTCCGACTGCGGCTCCGAAATCCGCTCCACCGAAACCACCTTCTCGCCTTCGGCAGTGTTGAAGATCGTCACGCCCTTGGTGGCACGGCTGGCGAAGCGTATGCCGTCGACCGGTACGCGGATGACGGTGCCGCCGTCCGAAACCAGCATGATCTGGTCGTCATTGCCGATCGGGAAAGTCGCGACCAGCCGGCCGATCTCGGCCACCTTCGAGACGTCGGTGGCGCGGATGCCTTTGCCGCCACGGCCTATCACGCGGAAGTCGTAGGACGACGAGCGCTTGCCGTAGCCGTACTCCGTCACCGTCAGCACGAGCTGCTCGTGGGCCTTGAGGAATTCGTAGCGCTCGTCTGAAAGCTCGGCCTCCTCGCCGATCTCCTCATTGGTCAGCGCGACCTCTTCTTCTTCGCCGGCACCGGCGGCAACCCGGCGCTCGACCGCCGCGCGCTTCAGATAGGCTGCGCGCTCGGCCGGCGAGGCGTCGACATGCTCGATCACCGACATCGAGATCACACGATCGGTCTCGGCCATCGCGATACCGCGCACGCCGACCGAGTTGCGGCTCTGGAAGACGCGCACGTCGCTGACCGAAAAACGGATGCACTGGCCGGAATTCGCCGTCAGCAGCACATCGTCATTGTCGGTGCAGGTCTCGACGCCGAGGATCTCGTCGCCGTCTTCCTCCAGCTTCATCGCGATCTTGCCGTTGCGGTTGACCTGGACGAAGTCGGAGAGCTTGTTGCGGCGCACCGTGCCGCGCGTGGTGGCGAACATCACGTCGAGCTCGCCCCAGCTGTTCTCGTCCTCGGGCAGCGGCATGATGGTGGTGATGCGCTCGCCCTGCTCAAGCGGCAGCATGTTGATCAGCGCCTTGCCGCGCGACTGCGGGTTGCCGACCGGAAGCCGCCAGACCTTTTCCTTGTAGACGATGCCGCGCGAGGAGAAGAACAGCACCGGCGTGTGCGTGTTGGCGACGAACAGCCGCGTGACGAAATCCTCGTCCTTGGTCGACATGCCGGAGCGGCCCTTGCCGCCGCGGCGCTGCGCCCGATAGAGCGACAGCGGCACGCGCTTGATGTAGCCGGAATGGCTGACGGTGACGACCATGTCCTCGCGTTGGATCAGGTCCTCGTCTTCCATGTCCGCCCCGCCCTCGGCGAGTTCGGTGCGGCGCGGCGTGCCGAACTCGTCGCGAACGGCGATCAGTTCGTCCTTGACGATCTGCTGGATGCGCGCGCGGGATGACAAGATGTCAAGGAAATCAACGATTTCGGCGCCGATCTTGTTCAACTCGTCGGCGATCTCGTCGCGGCCGAGCGCCGTCAGGCGCTGCAGGCGCAGGTCGAGGATGGCGCGGGCCTGTTCCTCGGAGAGATTGTAGGTACCGTCCTCGTTGATGCGGTGGCGTGGGTCGTCGATCAGCCTGATCAGCGGGGCGACGTCGTGGGACGGCCAGCGCCGCTCCATCAACTGCTCGCGCGCCGTCTGCGGATCGGGCGCGGTGCGGATCAGCTTGATGACCTCGTCGATGTTGGCGACGGCGATCGCAAGGCCGACCAATACGTGGGCGCGCTCGCGCGCCTTGCGCAAAAGGTATTTCGTGCGCCGGCTGATCACTTCCTCGCGGAAGCCGACAAAGGCCTTCAGCATGTCGATCAGCGTCAGCACTTCCGGCTTGCCGCCGTTGAGCGCCACCATGTTGGCGCCGAACGAGGTCTGCAGCGGCGTGAAGCGGTAGAGCTGATTGAGGATGACGTCGGCGACCGCGTCGCGCTTCAGCTCGATAACGACGCGGTAGCCCTGGCGGTCGCTTTCGTCGCGGATGTCGGAAATGCCTTCGATGCGTTTCTCGCGCACCAGTTCGGCCATCTTCTCGATCATCGCCGCCTTGTTCACCTGATAGGGGATCTCGGTGACGATGATCGACTCGCGATCGTTGCCGCGCGACTCGATGTTGACGCGACCACGCATGACGATCGAGCCGCGGCCCGTCGAATAGGCGCTGTAGATGCCGGAACGGCCAAGCACGATGCCGCCGGTCGGAAAGTCCGGGCCGGGCACGATCTCCATCAGCGACGGAAGGTCGATCGCCGGATTGTCGATGATCGCCATCGCTCCGTTGCACACTTCGGTCAGATTGTGCGGCGGGATATTGGTCGCCATGCCGACGGCAATGCCACCAGAGCCATTGACCAGAAGGTTGGGAAAGCGCGCGGGCAGCACCTTCGGCTCTTTTTCAGCGCCGTCATAATTGTCCTGAAAATCGACGGTTTCCTTGTCGATGTCTTCCAGCAGTTCATGCGCGACCTTGGTCAGCCTGGACTCGGTGTAGCGCATCGCCGCCGGCGGGTCGGCGTCGATCGAGCCGAAATTGCCTTGCCCGTCGATCAGCGGCACGCGCAGCGACCAGTCCTGCGCCATGCGCACCAGCGCGTCATAGATCGAGGCGTCGCCATGCGGATGGTATTTACCCATCACGTCACCGACGATGCGCGACGATTTCACATGCTTGCGGTTCCAGTGGTAACCGCCTTCCTGCATGGCGTAGAGAATGCGCCGGTGCACCGGCTTCAGCCCGTCGCGCACGTCGGGCAGCGCGCGGCTGACGATCACGCTCATGGCGTAAGAGAGATACGAACTCTGCATCTCCTCAATGATGGAGATCGGCTCGATGCCGGTGGGGCCGTCCTCCGGCCCGCGCGGTGTCTTCTGGTCGGTCAAATCAGGTCACAATCCTGTCGGGAATCACTGGCTGCTTATATAGGAAGCCAGGCCGAAACTCCAATGGCGGGGGCACTTTTCCAGAGACAATTTTGATGGTAATTTCAAAAGGATACCGCTGATTGCGACGATATGGCCAAGGCTAGTTTCGCCGTCGCGGTGGCAAGGTCGGTACATGGATCGTCATACGAAAGCAAAAGCCACGAGCACAATCGACTGGACCCCGTGGCTGCCTTTGCGGGCATTGAGCGGTTGGACGACCAAGGACCTCAACGGCGATCTCGCGGCCGGCGTCACGCTGGCCGCGATCGCCATACCCGAACAGATGGCGACCGCCCGCCTCGGCGGTTTTGCCCCGGAGATCGGTTTCTTCGCCTTCGTCGCCGGGTCGGTGGCTTTCGCCCTGTTCGGCGCCAACCGCCACCTTTCGCTTGGCGCGGATTCGACCATCACCCCGCTGTTTGCCGGCGGCCTTGCGCTCATCGCCACCTCGGGCTCGCCGCAATACCTGGCGATGGCATCTATGCTGGCGCTGATGGTGGGGCTGCTGGTGACGCTCAGCGGCATCTTCCGGCTCGGCTGGATAGCCGATCTCCTGTCGGTGCCGGTCACCACCGGCTTCCTCGCCGGCATTTCCGTCCACATCATCGTGTCGCAGCTGCCGGGCCTGCTCGGCCTGCCGCCGGAAAGCGGCGAAACGCTGCACCGCGTCGGTGAAATCGCCGCCAGCATCCACCTCACCAATCCCTGGAGCCTGACGCTTGGCGCGGGCGTATTCGCGATTGTCTTCTTCGCCGAGCGCATTTCACCCCGCATTCCCGCGGCCCTGATCGGCATGGTGCTGGCGACGCTCGCCGTCATCGTCTTCGGGCTGAAGGACCGCGGCGTCGAGGTGCTTGGCGCTCTGCCGAACGGACTGCCGACGCCGGCCGTGCCGCTCGTCGGCATGGACGACGCGCGGTCGCTGGTGCCGCTGTCGTTGCTGATCGCCATCGTCGTCATGGTGCAGACGGCGGCGACCAGCCGCTCCTTCGTACCGGCGGACGGCGAGGCGGCCGACATCAACCGCGACTTCGTCGGCGCCGGCGCCGGCAGCATCGTCTCCGGCCTGTTCGGCGCCTTTGCCGTCAACTCCAGCCCGCCGCGCACGGCCATCGTTGCCCAGACGGGCGGCCGCTCGCAACTGTCGAGCCTATTCGCGGCGGCCATCGTGCTGGCGCTCGGCGCGTTCGGCGGCGGTCTTCTCGCCAACGTGCCGCAGGCGGCACTTGCCGGCGTGCTGATGTTCGTGGCCCAGCATATTCTGCGCTGGCAGGTGTTCGCCAACGTCTATCGGCAGGCCCGTGGCGAATTCCTGCTGATCCTGGTCACCATGGTGGCGATCGTGCTCCTGCCCATAGAGACCGGCGTCGCCATCGGCATTGGCCTGTCGCTGCTGCACGGCATTTGGGGCTCGACGCGCACGCAGCCGATCGAGCTGGCGCTGGTGCCGGGCACCTCGATCTGGTGGCCGCAGAGCGCATCCAGTCCTGGCGGGCAGCTTGCCGGCGTGCTGGTGGCGGCGTTCCAGGCACCGCTTTCCTTCGTCAATGCCGACCGTTTCAAGCGCGGCCTGCTCGACCTGATCGATGCCAGGGGCGAAAGCGTCAAGCTCGTCGTGCTGGAGGCCAGCAACATCGTCGAGATCGACTACACCGCCGCCCAGGCGCTGATCGACACCATTCGCCACTGTCGCGACAAGGGCGCTGTGTTCGCCATCGCGCGCATGGAATCGCTGCGCGCAATGGGCGCGCTAAAGCGGTTCGGCATCGACGACATGGTCGGCCAGCATCGCATATTTCACAGCGTCGATGACGCCATCAAATCACTTGGTCCGGGGCAACCGCAGCAGCAACGACAGGATAAGATGCCATGATTACCCAGCGAGTACCGATCGTTACCCCGGTGGCCGTCGAGGATTTGAGGCCGACGCAGATAACGGTCGGCATGCGTGAAGTGGATTTGAAGCGCCAAATGATCCGGGCGCAGGACGCCAAGAAGACCGGCACTTTTCTCGGCAAGCACATGGTGCCGGTCGTGCTAGGCCCCAAAAAGCGCAACTACGTCACCGATCACCACCATCTCGCCCGCGCCCTGCTCGAGGAAGGCGTCGAGGAGGTGCTGGTGACCGTGATCAGCGACCTGTCCGCGCTGGACAAGGACGCGTTCCTTTTCATGCTCGACAACCACGGCTGGATGCACCCGTTCGATCAGAACGGCAAGCGCCGGGACTATGACGCGATTCCGAAGACCATCGGCGAGCTTGTCGACGATCCCTACCGAAGCATGGCGGGCGAGCTGCGCCGGCTGGGCGGCTATGCCAAGGACGCGACCCCGTTCAGCGAGTTCATCTGGGCGGATTTCCTGCGCCGGCGCATCGACAAGGATGCGGTGGTGAAAAACTTCGACAAGGTGATGAAGGAAGCGCTGAGCCTGGCCAAGAGCAAGGACGCGGACTACCTGCCAGGATGGTGCGGACCGACTTCGGATTGACGGCTGCGCAGGCCGCGATACCATCCTTCGGCTAGAGCATGATGCCGAAAACTGTGAAGCGGTTTTCGGGCGACATCATGCTCTATCTCTTTGATTTAGAGCCGGATTCAGATTTCAGGTCGAACAGACCTGAAATCATCCGGCTCTAGAGCATGATGCCGAAAAGT
>BFBZ01000469.1_pt1 | contig 38857 bp, 37 predicted proteins | sample 1888401 | NCBI WGS metagenome assembly BFBZ01 (sample SAMD00112614, study PRJDB3348) | symbiont metagenome | host: Chara braunii | reverse complement strand
CCCCGCCTCGCTGTTCGACGTCAAAGGCAAGACCGCCATCGTCACCGGCGCGACCGGCGCGCTTGGCGCGATCGCGGCGAAGGTCCTCGCCGGCGCGGGCGCGAACGTCGTGATCTGCGCCAATAACGCAGCGTCGCTCAAGAAGGTCGGCGAGGAGTGCGAGGCGCTCGGTGGCGGCAAGGTTCATGTCGTCGCGAAGCGCCCGAGTTCGGAAGAGAACTGCGCGACCATCGTCAACGCCGCGGTGGACCGCTTCAGGAGCGTGGATATCCTTGTGGTGGCATCCGGCCAGAACAAGGTGTCGAAGATCGTCGATCAGAAACCGGAGGACTTCCTCGACGTGATGGACGCCAATGTCACGCAGTCCTGGCTGATGGCGCGCGCTGCCGCGCGGCAAATGATCAAGCAAGGGAAGGGCGGCAAAATCATCCTGACATCGTCGGCGCGTGGCCTGCTCGGCCACCCGGCGGGCTACACCGCCTATTGTGCGTCGAAGTCGGCGGTCGACGGCATCACTAAGGCGCTTGGCTGTGAATTGGGCGAGACCGGCATCACCGTGAATGCGCTCGGTCCGACCGTGTTCCGCTCGCCGCTCACCGCATGGATGTACGAAGACACCGAGCGCGCGCAGACCGTACGCAAGGGCTTTCTCGCCCGCGTGCCGAAGGGCCGCCTCGGCGAACCTGAAGACCTCGCGGGCCCGCTCCTGTTCCTCGCCTCGCGGGCGTCGGACTTCTACACCGGCCACATCCTTTACGCCGACGGCGGTTACACAGCGGGATGAGCACGAAACCGAAAATCGCGGTGATCGGCGCCGGCCTGATGGGCCACGGCATCGCCCAGGTGTTCGCGCTGGCCGGCCACGACGTCACCATCACCGACGCGCACAAGCCGACGCTCGATAGCGCGCTGATGCGCATTGCGGCCAACCTCCGCGATCTCGGTGACGATCCGAAGGCGGTCGAGCGCGTGAAGCCGGTCGCCGACATGGCGGACTGCGTGCGTGACGCGGACTACGTCGTCGAGGCGATTCTTGAGGACATGCCGCTGAAGCAGAAGACTTTCGCGGAGGTCGAAAAGCACGTCCGTCCGGACACGATCCTTGCCAGCAATACCTCGGTCATGCCGATCACCGAGATCATGCAGGGGCTGAAGCATCGCGAGCGTGCACTCGGGACGCATTGGTGGAATCCGCCGTTCCTCGTGCCGCTTGTCGAAGTGATCGGCACGCAGTGGACCTCGCAGGCGGCCATCGACTTCACGATGAAGCTGCATGCCGACGCGGGCAAAGAGCCCGCGCATGTGAAGAAGGACGTGCCGGGCTTCATCGGCAATCGATTGCAACATGCGCTGTGGCGCGAGGCCGTCTCGCTCGTTGAGCGCGACATCTGCGACGCGGAGACCGTCGACCGCGTCATCAAGGCCGCGTTCGGCCGCAGGCTCGCGGTGCTTGGGCCGCTGGAGAACGCCGATCTCGTCGGCACCGATCTCACGCTCGCGATTCACAAGACCGTTCTGCCGGATATCGATCATCGTCCCGGTCCGTCGCCCTATCTGGAGCAGCTGGTCGCGGAGGGTAAGCTCGGCTTCAAGAGCGGTGAGGGCTTCCGCAAATGGAGCGCCGAGGAACAGGCGGCGCTGCGCGGGAAGGTTCTGCAACATCTGAAAAAAGCGCGAGAGAGCGACGCCAAAAAGTCATGAGACACGGACTCCGTCCAGGCGAAGAGACGGAGCCAACAGGGAGGCGAACATGAAGAACATTCGGAACATGAACCGCCGCATGCTGATCAAGAGCGGCGCAGCAGCCGTTGCGGCGCCCGCATTGCTCGGCGCGAACTCGGCGGGCGCGCAGGGCCGCGTCATCAAGATCGGCCACGTCAGCCCGCGCACCGGCCCGCTCGCCGGCTTCGGCGAGGCCGACAACTTCATCATCGAGCAGGTGCGCGGCATCCTGAAGAATGGCCTGCAAAGCGGCGGCCGCACCTATCAGGTGCAGATCATCTCGAAAGACAGCCAATCGACCGGCACCCGCGCGGCTGAAGTCGCGAACGATCTGATCCTCTCCGACAAGGTCGACCTCCTGGTCGCCGCCGGTACGCCGGACACCACGAACCCGGTGTCGGATCAGGCCGAGGTCAACGAGGTGCCGTGCGTCACAACGAACTGCCCGTGGCAGCCGTACTTCTTCGGCCGCAAGGGCGATCCGGCCAAGGGTTTCAACTGGACCTATCACTTCTTCTGGGGTCTTGAGGACGTCATCGCCGCGTTCCTCGCGCTGTGGGACGGCGCGCCGACCAACAAGGTCGTCGGCGGGCTCTTTCCGAACGATGCTGACGGCAACGCCTGGGGGGACAAGGAGCGCGGCCTTCCACCGGCGCTCGCTGCCGCGGGCTACAAGCTGCACGATCCAGGCCGCTATCAGGTGATGAACAACGACTTTTCCTCTCAGATCGCGGCCTTCAAGGCGGCAGGCGCGGAGATCGTCACCGGCAACATGATCCCGCCGGATTTTTCGACCTTCTGGTCGCAGTGCGCACAGCAGGGCTTCAAGCCGAAGATCGTCACCATCGGCAAGGCGCTGCTGTTCCCGTCGGTGATCAACTCGCTCGGCGCGCGCGGCAACGGCCTCACCTCCGAGGTGTGGTGGACGCCGAGCCATCCGTTCAAGTCGGGTCTCACGGGCCAGAGCGCGGCGGAACTCGCGAAGGCCTACGAGGATGCGACCAAGCGCCCGTGGTCGCAGCCGATCGGCTTCCAGCACGCGCTGTTCGAAGTGGCCATCGACGTGCTCAAGCGCACGAAGAGTCTGGAGCCGAAGGCGATCCTCGATTCGATCGTCGCGACCAACTACCAGTCGATGGTCGGCCCGGTGCAATGGACCGGCAAGCCGGTGAAGAACGTCACCAAGACGCCGCTCGTTGCCGGACAGTGGCAGCGCAAGGGCGACAAGTTCGAGCTGGTCATCACCGCGAACAAGCCCGCGCCGAACATTCCGACCGGCGGCAAGTTGGAGCTGTTGTCGTAATTTTCTTTTCCCTCCCCCTTGTGGGGAGGGTCGCTCGCCGCGTAGCGGCGAGTGGGGTGGGGCCTTTGCATTGATGTCGGTGCGCGCTGAACGAACCCCCTCCCTAACCCTCCCCCACAAGGGGGGAGGGAACAGACTGCCGGTGGGCAAGCGCTGATGCCGGCGATTCTTTCCCTCGAAAAAATCTCCAAGCGCTTCGGGGCCGTGGTGGTCGCGAACGGCATAGACCTTACGCTCGATGACGGCGAGGCGCTCGGCATCATCGGACCGAACGGCGCGGGCAAGACCACGCTGTTCGGCATAATCACTGGCACAATCACGCCGGACTCCGGCCGCGTCGTGTACGACGGCCGCGACATTTCGCGTGATAAACCCGAACATCGCTGTCGCGCCGGCATCGCGCGATCGTTCCAGATTCCGCAGCCGTTCGGCGGCATGAGCGTGTTCGAGAACCTCGTGGTCGCGGCGGCCTTCGGCGGCGGCCAGCGCGAGAGTGACGTCTATGCGCGTTGTGCCGAGTTGCTAGAACAGTGTGGCCTCGCCGACAAAGCCAACCGCCGCGCAGGAAGCCTCACCTTGCTCGACCGCAAGCGACTGGAGCTAGCGCGGGCACTCGCGATCAAACCGCGTGTTCTTTTGCTCGACGAAGTGGCAGGTGGCCTGATCGAGCACGAGACCGCTGCGCTGGTCGAACTGGTGAAACAGGTCCGTGCCACCGGCGTTTCCATCGTCTGGATTGAGCACATCGTCCACGCCCTGATCGCGGCGGTGGACCGGCTGGTGGTGCTGCACGGCGGCGCGCTGATCGCGGAGGGCAATCCGGCGGAAGTGATCCGCCGTCCGCAGGTTGCGGAGATCTATATGGGGATCGCCGCCGATGCCTAAGCGTCTCCTCGAGGTCCGCGCGCTCGACGCGCATTACGGTGACTTCCAGGCGCTGTTCGGCGTCTCAATGGGCGTCGCCGCGGGCGAGGTTGTCGCCGTCATCGGCGCGAACGGCGCCGGCAAGAGCACGTTGCTCAAATCCATCGCCGGGATAATGTCTTCGCGCCGCGATGCCATCCTATTCGAGGGGGAGCCCATCGGCGACATTCCTGCGCATGGCGTCGTCGCGCGCGGCATCGCGCTGGTGCCGGAAGGCCGCCGTCTGTTTCCCTCGCTCTCGGTCGAGGAAAACCTCCTGATCGGCGGCCAACTCGGCCGTCCCGGCCGCTGGAATCTCTCGCGCGTCTATGAGCTGTTCCCGGTGCTCGGCGAGCGTCGCAGCCAGCCGAGCACGTCGCTCTCGGGCGGACAGCAGCAGATGGTCGCCATCGGCCGCGCGCTGATGTCGAACCCGAAGCTTCTTCTTTGCGACGAAATCAGCCTTGGTCTTGCACCCATTGTCGTCCGCGACATCTACGCCCGTCTGCCCGACATCGTCTCGGAGGGTATTTCGCTCATCATCGTCGAGCAGGACATCGTGCAGGCGCTCAAGACCGCGCGCCATGTCTACTGTCTTCAGGAAGGCCGTGTGTCGCTTGAGGGCGAAGCCAGCACGCTGACGCGCGAAACCATCGCCGCAGCCTATTTCGGAGTCTGACGGTGGAGTGGGTCAACACCATCATCCAGGGCATTCTGCTCGGCGGGCTCTACGCCATGTTCGCCGCGGGGCTGTCGCTTATCTTCGGCGTGATGCGTCTCGTCAACATCGCGCACGGCGATCTGATCGTGCTTGCGGCCTATGTCGCACTCGTCACGACCGAGACGCTCGGCATCAACCCGCTCCTCTCCATCGTCATCGTCGTCCCGTTGATGGCCGCGGGCGGTTACGCGCTCCAGCGCGCCATCCTCAACCGCACGCTCGGCGACGATCTACTGCCGCCGCTGCTCGTCACCTTCGGCCTCTCGGTCATCATTCAGAACGGCCTGCTTGAATTCTTCACTGCCGACAGCCGCAAGCTCAACGCCGGCAACATCGAGATCGCCAGCATCCATCTCGGCGGCGGGCTCGCGGTCGGCACGCTGCCGCTCATTCAGTTTCTGCTCGCCATCGCCGTGATCGCGGGCCTGCAATGGCTGTTCTACCGCACAGCGCTCGGCCGCGCGTTCCGTGCCACCTCGGACGATCAATCGGTGGCGCAGCTTATGGGTCTCAATAATTCGCACGTCTTCGGTCTCGCCATGGCGCTCTCCCTCGCCATCGTTGCCATTGCCGGTGTGCTGCTGGCAGTGCGTGCTAACTTTGATCCCTCCATCGGTCCGGCGCGGCTGATCTTCGGTTTCGAGGCGGTGATTATCGGCGGTCTCGGCAGCATGTGGGGCACGCTCGCGGGCGGCGTCATCATCGGCGTCGCGCAGGCCATCGGCGCGCAGATTGATCCCGGCTGGAATCTGCTCGCGGGCCACATCGCGTTCCTGCTCGTGCTGGCATTCAGGCCGGAAGGCCTGTTCCCCAAGGTGCAGTGATGACGGATTTCCGCGTCGAGCACGCCAACCGCTCCAGCTGCATCGGCGTCACCATTGCCGCTGCGGCGCTGGTGCTGTTCGCCGCCGCGCCGTGGTGGGCGGACCGTGCCGACCTCCGCCTTCTGTCCGAAATCTTCGCCTACGTCGCACTGGCAAGCCTCTGGAATCTGCTCGCCGGTTATGCCGGTCTCGTCTCGGTCGGCCAGCAGGCTTACGTTGGGCTCGGCGCGTACGTTCTATTCGCGCTGGCGATGCTCGCCGGCATCCACCCGCTCGTCGCGATCCCGATCGCCGGTGTCGCCGCGGCCATCGTCTCAGTCCCTGTCGCCGCGCTGATCTTCCGTCTCCGCGGGCACTACTTCGCCATCGGCACCTGGGTCGTGGCCGAGGTCTTCCGCCTGATCGCCTCGCAGGTCACTGCGCTCGACGGAGGCTCCGGCACCAGCCTTCCTGTTGCGGTCATCACGTCCATCGCTGGTTCGCGGCAGATGCGCGAGTTCACCCTCTACTGGATCGCGCTCGCCCTCGTCGTCGCCGTCATCGGCGGCATCGTGCTCCTGCTCCGCTCGCGTTATGGTCTTGCGCTCACCGCCATCCGCGACAACGAGCTGGGCGCGCGATCGAACGGTGTCGACGTCGCCCGCGTCAAAACCATCGTCTATGTCATCACTGCTTCTGGCACCGCGATGGTCGGCGCGCTCATCTTCCTCCAGAAGATCCGCATCTCGCCCGATACAGCCTTCTCGGTGAACGACTGGACCACCTTTGTCATTTTCATCGTGGTGATTGGCGGCATCGGCCGCATCGAGGGGCCGATCATCGGCACGGTGGTGTTCTTCGCGCTCCGCCAGACGCTGGCCGACCTCGGCGCAGTCTATTTGATGATCCTCGGCGCCGTCGCCATCGTGGTCATGCTCAAGGCCCCCAAGGGCATCTGGGGCTTCATCGCCGACCGTTACGGCTGGCAGGTCTTCCCACTGGAGCGGCGTCTGGTGGTGGGCAAACCCTGACGGACGCCATTTCTGCATAATTGCCGCGCAAGCGGGGGTTTGTACTCGGACCGAATACCCCTTATTTTTGAAGTCAGAACACGCGCCGGACGTCGGCGTGAAAAGCCCAAAGAAATACCGAGGAAACGTGACATGACCTCAATCCGCTCGATGGCCCAGCCCGTGCAGCGCCGCCCCGGCGAGCTTGGCGTTCATTCGCTCGACCGCTTCAATTTCATGGTCCCGGACCTGAAGCAGGCCGAAAAATTCTACGGCGAGTTTGGTCTCAACCTGAAGGAAGAGAACGGCGCGATCGCACTCTACACCCACGGCAACCCCCACAAGTGGGGCAGCGTCTCCGAAGGTCCACGCAAGGCGCTCAACTTCATCTCCTTCGCCTGCTTCGAAGACGACATGCCGGGATTCCGCAAGCGCCTTGAGGACATGCGGATCGAGCAGCTCGACGCGCCGAAGGGGTTTGAGTCGAACGGCCTCTGGTTCCGCGATCCGAACGGCGTGCTGCTCGAAATCCGCGTCGCCGAAAAGTCCTCGCCGAACGAGAAATCCCCTGTTGAAACCTACGGCGGCGCGCCGTCGCGGCAGAACGCACCGAACCGCAGCAAGGCCCCGCGCGTCTACCCGCGCCGCCTCGCGCACATTCTCATTTTCGCCCGCGATATTCCGAAGACCATCGCGTTCTATCGCGATGTGCTCGGCATGCGCCTGTCGGACCGCTCCGGCGACATGATCTGCTTCATGCACGGTATCCACGGCAGCGACCATCACATGATCGCCTTCGTGAAGTCGGAAGGTCCGGGCCTGCACCATCTGTCGTGGGATGTGCCCTGCATCAACGATATCGGTCTCGGCGCGAGCCACATGGCCGAAAAGGGCTTCCAGAAGGGCTGGGGCCTCGGCCGCCACGTGCTGGGCTCGAACTTCTTCCACTACATCCGCGATCCGTGGGGCAGCTATTCGGAATACTCCTCGGACATCGATTACGTGCCGGTTACGCACGACTGGCAGGCGGGTGACCATCCGCCGGAAGACTCCTTCTATGTGTGGGGTCCGAACCCGCCGGAGGACTTCGCGCACAACTACGAGGTCGTGAAGTAAGCGAGCTTCGCAGTTCCGAAATGCCGAAGCGGCCCGTTCGGGCCGCTTCTTTTTTGCGCGTTCTTCAACCCGCCATCCAGAGGTGCGAACTCCGGCTAGAGGACCGGAGGACTCCGAAGTCCGACGGCCCGGGTCGGTGGCCGTTCCGTCGTGCTTCGAGGTTCACCGCATCGCGGCTCGCACCTCGGGATGGCGGGCTGTTCAATGCACCTGAGGCATCCGTCCGTGCTTCTTCAGGAACGACCTTCCCGCCGGCGTCGCGACCACCACCATGCCGTTGCCGGCGATGGTCTTCCGCTTCACATACCCGCGATCGCAGGCGTCCTCCCACACCGTCAGGCGCGGGCAGGACGTGCGCCACACGTCGATGACATGTGCATAGGGTTGCGGCTTCTGCGCAATCCATTCGACGAGATCGAGCACCAGCGGGTCGAGATGTTCGTTCATGCGGGTCTCCATGGCTTCGAGCTAGGACACGACGAACAGGTAGGCGCTTTGCAGAATGTAATAGCTCGCGATGACAGTGATGAGTCCGTTTGCCCATGCACGGAACTGCTTGTCGGTCATCGCTTGCAGCACGCGGCCTGCAAGCGTGGTCCCGACCATCGAGGCTGCGATCGCAAGCGCTGCGATCATGGGGTCGACGCTCGCGGTTTGATCGATGAGTGCGCCGAAATAGAGGATCTTGGCCAGATGACCGAACATCTGGCAGATCGCCTTGGTCGCGACGATCTCGCGGCGATCCATCTTGCCGCCGAGAAAGAATGTATCGACCAGTGGCCCGGAAACGCCCGTGAGCAGGATCAGGCTCATGCAGACGGTGCCGCAGGTTGCGGTCTGCACGTTGCTCTCGGGGTTCGGCTTGAATCGTGCAGGCAGGAGGCGGATCGTAAACGGCGTCACCCCCAGCAAAAGCAGGGCTAGTGGCTTGTCCGGCACATAGCGTGTGAACGACCAGACGACCATCGCCAACACGCAGCCAGTGATGTAGGCGGCGACTGGTCGCCAATGGACGTACTTGAGCCACATCGCCCCGCGCCAGCCGTTGGAGGCGAGCTGGGTGATGCCGTGGAGCATCATGGCCTCGGGAAGAGGCATGATTGCGAGCAAAATGCCCACTAGGATAAGCCCGCCGGCCATGCCGAAGATGCCCGACAAGAAGGCCGTTCCGACCATCGCGGCAACGAGAATCGCAATCGTGGACGGAATCATGGGTCACCCTCCATAGTCTTTTTGATCGCTGGAGGCGTTCAAAACAAACTGAGTTATGATAGGCTCAGCATGACTTTTCCTGATGGTATGAGATCATGCGCAAGCTGCCCTATCTCAACGGCACCAAGGCCTTCGAGGCGTCGGCCCGCACCGGCAGCTTCGCGAAGGCTGCGGAGGAACTGAACGTCACGCCGGCTGCGATCAGCCGCATGGTGCATCTCTTGGAGGACCGCCTCGGCGTCGTGCTGTTCGAGCGGAAGGCCAACCGGCTTGCGCCGACGCCTGTGGGACAGATGTATCAGGCCGGTCTCACGCAGATTTTCGACTCGATGGCTTATCTCACCGCGCAGGTGATGGAGATGGGCGCGTCCGGCGCGCTCACCGTCGGCGTCGGTCCGACATTCGCGATCCGTTGGCTCATTCCGCGCCTCGCGGATTTCCAGAAGAAGGAGCCGGACATCGACGTGCATTTCGTCACCGGTGGCGAGGCGGCGCCGTTCAGTGACACCTGGACCTGTGGCATCAAATTGGGCGACGGCAACTGGCCGGGGCTTGTGGCAGAGCGCATGTTCGCTGCCGATCTGGTGCCGATCTGCTCGCCTACGATTGCCAAGAAGCTGAAGAAGCCGGAGGACATCCACGGCTTCGCGCTCCTGCGCGTCGCGCATTCGCCGGACGATTGGCCGCAGTGGTTCAAGGAAACCGGCGTCGCCAAGGTGCCCGCTAAGGGACCGGAGTTCGATTACTACGGCCAGTCGATGCAGGCGGCTGCCGATGGCGTTGGCGTCGCGCTCGGCATCCGGCCCTATATCGATGAGGATTTGAGGACGGGGCGGTTGGTCACGCCCTTCGCGCTCGCGGTGCCCAAGGGCCACTGGTATCTGGTCTATCGCGAATTCCGCAAAGACGAACCCGGTTTCGGCGCCTTCCGCAAATGGATCATGCGCGCGTCGAAGGCGGTGAAGTCGTAAATTTGAGCTTTGAATGGCTTGCTACGCTGCCAGCGTTTAACTCCGCTGTCATTCCGGGGCGCCGCGAAGCGGCGAGCCCGGAATCCAGAGCCACGGTGAACTGCTTGCCGTACTACGTTTATCTCCTGGCCAGTCGGAAGAATGGGACGCTGTACACCGGCGTTACGCGGGATCTCGTCGGCCGCACGTATCAGCACAAGACCAAAGTAAAGCTCGGTTTCACCTCCCGCTACGGCGTCACACGACTTGTCCGGTACGAGGTCCATGACGATTCCATCAATGCGATCGCGCGCGAGAAAGAACTGAAGAAGTGGCGGCGCGCGTGGAAAATCCGATTGATCGAAGAGATGAACGCCGACTGGCGCGATTTGTATGATGAGGTGAGCCGTTAGATTCGTCTGCGTGTCTGGATTCCGGGCTCGCTGCTTCGCGGCGCCCCGGAATGACAGCAGAGTAAAGGCGCTGGCAACGGTGACGTAGGTTTGTGAAGAAGCTCCCGTCAGACCTTTGGTTTCCCCTCCAGCAGCCAACCGAATTTCTCCCGCGCCTTTCGTGCCACCTCCGGGCTCGGCGTGTTCGTCGGCGGGAACTGGTCGCGCCAGGCCCACGGGCGGCAGGCGTCGATGATCGCGACCGAATGCGTCATGTCGCCCTTGGCGCGCTTGTCCGGCGGCAGGCGAGGATCGGCGGGCGAGTCCCACGAACCTTCGATGAACTGGATCGACTCTTTCGGGTCCGAGCGCGTCAGCATCGCCCAGATCAGGTGGTCGAGGTTCGTTACGTCCACGTCCTCGTCCACCACCACGATGTACTTCGATGCGTAAGCGGACGCGCCGCACTGCGCCGCGATGTGCCCGGCCTGCACTGAATGACCCGGATAGCGCTGCTTGATCGCGATGCCGTGGAACATGCGCGCGCCGCCGATCTCGTGACACCACACTTGTTGAACCCCAGGCACGCCGGCGTTCGTCATGTTCTGCTTGATCGTCGCCGAGCGCATCACGGCGCGATAGCGCGCCATCTCGTCGGGGCCGGCGCCCATCGGCGGCACGCCCACCAGAATGGGATCGTTGCGATGGTAGATCGCCTTGATGTCGAGCACCGTGCAGGGTTTCGCGCCGCCCGCATAGTGGCCGCTCCATTCGCCGAACGGCCCCTCGACGATTTTTCTGTCCGGATACACGTAGCCCTCGAGCGCGATCTCCGCGCCCGCGGGGATCGGCAGGCCGGTGACCTTGCCGCGCACCATCTTCTCCGCCCGTCCGCGCAGTCCGCCGACCACGTCGAATTCGAATGTGCCATAGGGCACTTCGAGACCGCCGTAGAAGAACGCCAGCGGGTCCCCGCCGACCACCATCACGACCGGCATCGGCTCGCCGCGTTTGAAATACTTGTCGCAGTGGATCGCGCCGTGATGGCCCGCGGCCATCAGGATGCCGACGGTGTTCTTGTCGAACACCTGTGCGCGATAGGCGCCGGCGTTCAGCCAGCCTTCCTCCGGGTCGCGCGTGATGCTGTAGGTGCCGGTGCCGATGTAGCGGCCGCCGTCCTTCTCGTGCCAGACCGGCGAGGGGAATTTTGTGACGTCGATGGCGTCGCCGGTGACGACGTTTTCGAGGATCGGTCCGGTCTCGACGATCTCGTGCGGGATGGTCCGCTGCTCCTTTAAGAAAGTCTCGCGGAAGGAGTCGCTCAGCTCCCACTTGGTCAGGTGGTCGGGGAAGCCAAGCGTCATGTTGCGGCGTGTGCCGGCGAACATGTTGAGCAGGAGCCGGTAACCCTTCGGGCAGCCGGGGATCTCGTCGAACACCACACAGGGGCCGTTCTCCGCGCGCAGGATCGCTTCGGCCGCAAGCCCGATGTCTTCCTGCCAGCTCGCGCCTTTCACCTCGCGCACTTCGCCAAGCAATTCGGCGCGGGCGAGCCAGTCGCGCAGATTGTCGTAGGCGATGCGGGCGGTGACGTTGCGGCTGTCGTTCATGAGGCGAGTATAGCATTGCGCCGCCTGGGCCCGTGAAGGTGCTGCCGGTTGCACAGACCCAACACGCGGATTTTCCTGACGGGCACTTTGGAACCGATGCCGTATAAGCCCGTTCAAGGGGTGGCTGCACGGACGACCACAGGGCCGTTGAAATGCTGGACATCAATCGCTCAACTCCGCCGAAGCTTCAGCCCGCGCCGAAGCAACGCAAGCCCGGCAACATGCTGCTGCGCCTGCTCGGGCCGGGTCTCGTGACCGGCGCCGCGGACGACGACCCCTCCGGCATTGCCACCTATTCCCAAGCGGGCGCGCAGTTCGGTTTCGGCCTGCTTTGGACGGTGTTTCTGACAACGCCGTTCATGATTGCGATTCAGCTTGTGAGCGCCAAGATTGGCCGCGTCACGGGGAAGGGCATCGCGTCAAATCTGAAAGAGGTGGTGCCTCGCCCTGTCGTGACCGGCCTTATCGCGCTGCTGGTGATCGCCAATACGTTCAACATAGCGGCCGACATCGCCGCGATGGGCGAGGCGCTGTGGCTTGTCGTCGGTGGCTTGAAGCACGAGCACGCGCTGATCTTCGCCGCGGCTTCGGTGCTCCTTCAGGTGTTCGTGCCGTACCGGCGTTACGCGCCGTTCCTGAAATTCCTTACGCTGGTCTTGTTTTTCTATGTCGCGACGGCCTTCACGGTGAAAATCCCGTGGGGCGAGGCGCTGCTGTCGATGGTCTGGCCAAAAGCCGAGATCAATGCCGACTATTTTATGATGGTCGTCGCGGTGCTCGGCACCACCATCAGCCCATACCTCTTCTTTTGGCAGGCGGCGCAGGAGGTCGAGGAGATGAATCAGGGCAAGGTTCGCCGCCCCTTGCGTGATCTGCCGCGCGGCGGCGATGGCGAAGTGCAGCGGATGGCGTTCGACACCACGGCCGGAATGCTCCTATCGAATGGCATCGCCTTCTTCATCATCTTGACGACCGCGGCTGTGCTGCACGCCAACGGCATCACCGAGGTGAGGACTGCGGCCGATGCGGCGAATGCCTTGAAGCCGCTGGCAGGCGATCTCGCGTTCTTCCTGTTCGCACTCGGCATCATCGGAACCGGCCTGCTGGCGATCCCGGTGCTCGCGGGCTCCGCGGCCTATGGTGTCGCCGATGTGTTCGGCTGGCACGCAACGCTGGAGGCGAAAGCGCCGGAGGCGCGTGGCTTCTACACCATCATCGCGGCGGCGACGATCGTGGGGCTTATCCTTGGCTTCACGCCGCTCGATCCGATCAAGATGCTGATCTGGAGTGCGGTTCTGAACGGAGTGGTCGCCGTGCCGATCATGGCCGCGATGATGCTGGTTGTCAGCAATCGGACGATCATGAAACGTTTCACCGCGAACTCCGGGCTCAAATTCTTCGGCTGGATCGGCACCGGCGTGATGGCGCTCGCGGTGATCGCAATGGGTGTCTCTGCGCTGATGTAGCCCGCAGCAAATCCGCAACCCGGAGATGCAGGGCGTGCGGTCGCAGTCCGCTTGCTCCCGCTCCCCTCCGGTCCCGCCCTGTTGTATGACTCTCTTGAAGCCAGGCCCGCCGAGCCGGCGCAGAAATTCAGGGAGGATTTCATGGAGCGCATCCCGCAACCGATCATGGACAAGCGCGGCGAGCCGCATATGAAGCGGTTCGAGGAGCAGCGCTGGCTGCTCGACAACATCGTCCGCGCCAACGGCGTCGATTGGGATCAGCCGCGGTCGATCTACATCAGCTCGCCCTGTGGCCCCGAGGGCACCGCGGACATCGTCGGCGTGCGCGAGCGCGTCAAGAAGATGGCCGATATCGCTCCCGCGTTCGAAGCGGTGGCGCGCCGCCGCGAGGCGAAGGCCAAGGCTGCGGAAGACGCCGGCTCCATGGTGACTGCGCGCGATAACTACTTCATGGCGTCGGTCTATTGGGGCGCGGCGCAATGGCCCTACGACCAGAACGACGAGGCGAACGTCGCCTGCCATCTGAAGAAGCGCGAGAACTACACCAAGTACGCCGGATTGGCCGACCACAAGGTCGAGGCCGCGTGGATTCCGTTCAAGGACACGGCGTTACCGGCGTGGTTCCACCTGCCGCCGAACTACGCGGGCGGCAAAATCCCGGTGATCATCAACGTGCCGGGCATGGACTCCTACAAGGAAATCCAGACCTGGCTCTATGGCGACCGCTTCCTCAACCGCGGATTCGCCGTGCTCAATATCGACGGGCCGGGCCAGTACGAGTCGCCGATGCTCGGCATCTACTTCTCGATGGACAACTGGGTCGCGACCGGCAAGGCGGTGTGCGACTGGCTCGCCAAGCGCCCTGAGGTGGACATGAACAAGGTAATGCTGTCGGGCACCAGCTTCGGCACGTTCTTCGGCACCATCGCGACGGCACATGAGCCGCGCATCTCGGCGGCGTCCGTGATGTCGGTTTGCCACGAGCCGGGCTTCCACACGATCTTCCAGGAGGCGTCGCCGACCTTCAAGAAACGCTTCATGTACATGTCGGGGATCACCGACGAGGATCAATTCGACAAGATGCGCCAGGGTATGACCTGGGAAGGCCATGCCGACAAGATCAAGGTGCCGTATCTCTGCGTTGCGGGCGAGTTCGACGAACTGTCGCCGATCGAGCACTCCGAGCGTCTTGTCGCGGCGGTGAAGGGCCCCAAGCGCATGGTGGTCTATCAGGAGTCGCGCCATTCGGTCGGCAACGTGCCGGCGGCGAACATGGGGCCGTTCCCAACGATTTTGGTGGCGGACTGGCTCGCCGACCGTGCCGCGGGCAAGCCGTTCCCGAACGAGCACTGGTACGTCCGGGGCACGGGCCAGATCGATAAGAAATCGCTATAGTCTTTCGGGGGTCTCACACAGGAGAACTTCGCTATGACCATCAAGATGCTTCTCGCCGCTGTCGGCACGCTCGCCTTGTTGAGTGGCGGCGTGGCTCACGCGCAAATGGCAAGCCCGGATAAGCCCGCCGCGGCAGCGAAGGCCAAGCCCGAGCGCACGGCGAAATCGCTGGATTGCTCCAAGCAGGCCGACGCAAAGGGGCTGCACGGCAAGGAGCGCAAGAAATTCAGGAGCGAGTGCAAGAAAGGCTAAGCGCAGCCCAGGCACAGCGAACAACGGAAAAGGGAGCGGCTTCTACCGCTCCCTTGTTATTTCGCAGGACTGTCTTCGTTTCCGCTTAGTCCATCTTCTGGACTTTGCGCCCCGCCGCCCGCGCCCAGTTCTCCCACGCGCGGTTCAGCGTGTAATCGCTGGTGCGTGCGATGACGGCATCGACCTCGCCCTTGTACAGGAACTTGATCTTGCCCATTTGCATCGCCTGCATCTGGAGCTTGGCGTTCAGCTCGAGATAGTTCGAAACGAACACCGCGTGGCGGATCGAGAAGCCGGCGACCACCGCGCCGTGGCCCCGCATCAGTGAGGTGCGGCCCTTGCCGAGCTTCTTCGCCAGATCGCGGCCCATCTGCATCGAATTCACCAGCAGCGCCGTGTCGCCGAACTTGTCGTGCGAGTCCCACAGCGGAACGTCGTGGCCGATCGAGGCGCACATGTGCAGCAGCGGCTTCATCTTCAGGCCCGTGACGCCGAATGGAATCGTGCTCGGCGAGTGGTTGTGCACCACCGACATCACATCCGGCCGCATCTCATAGATCGCGCCATGGATGTGGCGCTCGGTGTAGGGCGCGAACTTGGCGGCCTTCTTCTTGTCGAGGGGCTCGCCTTCGAGCGTGTACTCCTGAATGTCGGAAGCCTCGATCCGCTCCGGCGCGCGGGCGCGCGAGATGAAATAGCGATTCTTGTTGTCCGGGTGCCGCACGCTGACGTGGCCGAACGAGTCGACGATGCCTAGGTTTGCCAGGATGCGGTTCGCGGTGACGAGCTCTTCGATGACGTCTTTCAGTTTTGCCATGGATCGTTCCCTCTGATTCGGCGGTTAGTGAGTGTTGTGTCCGGTTGCGATGGCGGCAAGCCGTTCCGGATTCTCTGGCGGTTTCTGTCCACGCCAGACGACATGCATGTCGGGGCGCAGCAGCAGGTAGTCGTAACCATAGATGTCGCGCGCGATCTGATCCGGCACGTCGAGCGTCTGGAACGGCGCGCCGATGGCCGCGAACGCCCTGGCGAGCGCGGAGGTGTCGCCCTTCGCCGTGGGGCCGACGCGCAGCAGCGTGTAGCCGCTGCCGATCAGGTCCTGAACCGCGACGTTCCCCTTCAGCCAGACGTGTGGCAGCCGTGCGCCCGGCCAGGTCGACGACACGTAATCGATGTAGTCGTCCGGCGGCCCGTCGCCCGGCTCCTCCACGATGATCGGCGAGTTGCGGTAGCGGTATCCCAATTCAGCGCCGGTCATCTCGTTGGTCTTGCGCTGCTCCTTGTCGGCGAGCGCGGCAAGCTCGGCGCGCGCCTTGTCGCCCGCCGGACCTTTCTCGCGCACGGTGGGTGTATAGGCCGCGCGCCACTTGCGGCGGCCGAGCGAGGCGTAGCGTGAGGCGCCGACGTTGCGTTCGCCGATCTGGCGGCGGTCAACCTCGTAGGAGTCGAGCAGCTTCGGCCCGCCCCAGCCTTGCAGCGTGCCCGCGAGTTTCCATCCGAGGTCGACGGCATCGCCGACGCCGGTGTTCATGCCGAGCCCGCCGGTCGGGATCACCAGATGCACGGCGTCGCCGGCAAGGATCACGCGGCCATCTCTGTAGCGGTCGGCGACCAGCAGGTTCTGCCGCCATTCGCCGACATAGAGCATCTCGTATTTCACCGGCATGGCGACGGTCTCCTCGAACACCGTCTTCATGTCCTCGTCCTTCTCCACGACCGAATGGACCGTGAAGTGCTTGGTCGAGTCCTGCACGATGAGCTGCGTCGATTGGGTGTCGGCGCGGTGGTAGTGGCGGCCCTTGCCGATCGGGATGCGCTCGAACAGGTCTTCGCAGTGATAGAGCGCCTGGCGAAGCTGGAGGATGTTACCTTCGCCCGCGAGCTTGATGCCGAGCTGCCGGCGGACATTCGAGGTGCCGCCGTCGCAGCCGACGAGATACTCCGCGGTGATTTTTTTGGTCTGCCCGCCCTCATTCACCGTCGCGGTGACGGAGCCCGCGTCCTGCTCGAACGACACGAATTCGCATCCATAGCGAACCGTGACGTTCGGGATCGTCTCGACCACGGACTTGAGCAATGGCTCGAGCGTGTATTGCGAGATGAGCTGATAGGATTCCAACGGCAGCGTACCGTTGTTTGTCTCCGCGATCTCCTTCTTCGCCGCATCAACGGAAGGATAGGGCAGGTGCAACAGCGGCGGCTCGATCAGCGATGTGACGATGAATACGTCCATCGGAACCCAGCCCGGCAATCCGGCGGCGCGGATTTTCTCCGAGATGCCCAGGCGCCGGTAGAATTCCATCGAGCGCGCGTTGCAGCGCTCCATTTTCGGCCACATGTGCGGCTCGGATTTCTGCTCGATCAGCGTGCAGCGGATGCCGCGGCGGCCGAGATCGAGAGCGAGCGTCAGGCCGACGGGGCCCGCGCCAACGATGAGAGCTTGCGTGTCCATGAATGTGCTGGCGTTTCCCGGTTGAAGGATGACGCACTCATAGAGGTGGGATGCACCCCACGCCACAACACATCCCACGCAAATGCATGGGAAAAATTTTCAGCTATGCTTGTCGCGCAAATTCAGACGGCGCGCCACTCGATATGCGCCTTGATCGCCTTGCGCTGTTCGTCGATCCAGCCGTGCGGTTTGGCCTTCTCGATCATCGCGCCGAGCGATTGCTGCCACGCTGAATCTGACACGTTGGCGCGCAGCCAACTTTCGAAAATCCATGCCGTTCCTTGATCCGGAACGTCCGCCACGCCCTTTAATTTCGCGCGCGCGTTGTCGAGTTGCGCTGCGTCCCCCTCGACCACCAGCTTGAAGGCGCGGAAGTTGTCGCGCTCTTCGAGGGATACGTGGCCATCAGCGGCGAGTTTCACGAACATGGGTTTTCCTATTTCAGCGGCTTGTCGCCGGTCGGTGTCGGCACGTCGAACGACTTCAGAAAGATTCCAACCATCGCGTAATAGCCGACTGTGCTGATGAGTTCGACCGTGCCTTGCTCGCCGAACTGTTTGATCGCCATGTCGTAGGTTTTCTTACTGAGTTCCTTGGTCGCCATGATCTCGGTGGCGACCGTATGGGCCACCCGCTCGTCATTGCGGGTGAAATGCGGCGTCCGGTTCTCCTGGATCGCGGCGATCACCTCCGGCGACACGCCCGCCAACTCCGCCTGCGGCGCATGCGACGACCAGGCGTATTGCACCGACCACGCGCGGCACACCGTGATGACCACAAGCTCGAAAATCCGCCGTCCGATGCTGCTGTCGCGCAGCGCCACGCCAAACTCGTTGGCGTGCTCGGCGAGCCTCGGGTTCCGCAGCCACATCGGAAACGGCCCGCGCACGGTCTTGCGCGCGCCCGCGATCTCATCGTGCACGCGTTGTTGCTCCGCGGTCATGCAGGCAGGGTCGAGCGGCGGCAGGCGGGACATGGTGCGATCCTAGACGTTAAGCGGCGCGAGGGTCATGCGGCCGCGGATGAGGTCCGCGGCCTTCTCCGCGATCATCATCACCGGCGCATTGATGTTGCCGCTGATCGCGTCCGGCATCACCGACGCGTCGACCACGCGCAGCGACTGCACGCCGCGCACCTGAAGCGTCGGGTCGACCACGGCGCTCTCATCATTCTCCGCGCCCATCTTGCAGGTGCCGAGCGGGTGGTGGAGGGTGATCGCGGTGTTGCGGATGTGCTCGTCGAGTTCGGCGTCCGACGATTTCGCGGACACCGGCGCGATCGGCTTGTCCACGAAAGGCGCCATCGCAGGCTGGCTCATGATGTCCTGCATCAGGCGCAGCGCTGCGCGCACGTTTTTCCATTCGCGGTCGGTGGACATGAAGTTCTGCTGAATACGCGCCAGCGCACCGGGATTGGCGCTTGCAAGCGTGACCGTTCCGCGGCTTTCCGGATGCAGCATGATGATGCGGCCGCCGAAGGCGTCCTGATACGGCTTCTTGAATGGCCTGAAGTAAGGCCCTGCCGTCAGCGGCGCGCCTGCAAGCAGCAATTGCGTGTCCGGCACCTTGGAATCCGGCATCACGCGGGTGAACGCCGCCATGCCGCCGGGAATATCGTTCGCTGCACCCGTGCCGAAGAACCAATCTTTCATCAGCTCCACGACGATACGATCCGCGCGCATCGCGCGGTGGATCGTGCCTTGCGGCCCCTTGCGCGAATAGCCGCACATCACTGTGACGTGGTCCTGCAAATTCTTGCCGACGCCTCGCAACGCCACCTGCGTCTTGATGCCGTGTTGCTTCAGCTCGTCGGGGTCGCCGATGCCGGACAGCATCAGCACTTGCGGTGAGTTGATGACGCCGCCGCTTAAGATCACCTCGCGGCTCGCGTTCGCGATCGTCTTCTTGCCGTCGTAGCGATACTCGACGCCAGTCGCGCGGTCGCCTTGCAGAACGATCTTCGCGACCATCGCATCCACTTCGACGGTCAGATTCTTCCGCGACAGGGCGGGGCGCAGATAGGCGACCGCCGCGCTGCATCGCTTGCCGTTGCGGATGGTGTTCTGGTTGCGGCCGATGCCGTCGTTCTGCGCGCTGTTGAGGTCGTCGTTCCACGGCACGCCCGCGGCTTTCGTCGCGTCGGTGAAGGCGTCCGCCAGCGGGTCGGTGAACGTCGACCACACCGTGCTGAGAGGCCCGTTGCTGCCGCGATGCGCGCTCGCGCCGCCCTCCCACGTCTCCTGCTTTTTAAAATACGGCAGCGCATGCGCGTAGGACCACGTCGGCAATCCGTTCGCGGCCCAGCGGTCGTAGTCACCACGGTGGCCGCGCGAATAGGTCATGGCGTTGATCGAGGACGAGCCGCCGATCACCTTGCCGCGTGCGCATTCGATGCGGCGCCCCGCCATCTGCGGTTCGGGCTCGGTGAAGTACATCCAGTCATGCAGGCGGCCCGTGAGGATCTTGCCCCAGGCGAGCGGAATATGAATCCACGGGTCTCGATCCCAGCCGCCCGCTTCGAGCAGCAGCACGCGTGTCTCGCCGTCCTCGGTCAGCCTGTTGGCAAGGACGCAACCGGCCGAACCCGCGCCGATAATGATGTAATCGTAGGTTTTATTCGCGGCCATTTGCTTCGAACGTGTGGCCCGACCCCGCTCGCCCATTGCCACCTTGGCGCAAGCCCGTTGGCAATGCTAGCCCTAGAGGCATCGGGATACGCCGTCATAACAACTCGTCCCGGTCTGGGGTTTAGGGCAAGGGTTTTTAACAGCATGTCAACCAAGCTGCGTCTGTCGCTCGCCTGCGGCGATTACGAAATCACCCGTCCGCTGATCGACGGCCGCGTGAAGCCCGCCGGGATCGATCTCACCGTCATCACGCCGGAATCCCGCGAGCGGCACTGGCGCGTCGCGCGCGACCACGCCTACGACATCTGCGAATTCAACACGCCAGCCTATTTCATGGGCCGCGACCGTGGGCTGCCCTACATCGGCCTGCCCATCTATTTGCACCGCCGTTTCCGCCACGGCTTCCTGTTCGTGAACAGCCACAAAGGCTTCAAGGAGCCCAAGGATCTGATCGGCAAGCGCATCGCCGGCACCAACTATTCGCCGGCCTCGAACATCTGGATGCGCGGCATCCTGGAAGAGTTCTGGGGGCTGCCGCACCGCTCGGTCACCTGGATGACAGAGCGCGCCGAGGACATCGATTTCACCCCGCCGTCGGGGCTCAAGATCGAACTTGTTCCGCCCGGCGGACCATCGCTGGAGGACCGTGTGGTGTCCGGTGAGTTCGACGGCCTGCTGACGCCGACGCTGCCGAAGCCCTTCATGGCGGGTAATCCAAACATCAAGCGGCTGTTCGACAACTATCGGCAGGTCGAGATCGACTACTGGAACAAGACCAAGATCTTCCCGATCATGCACGTCACGATCATCCGCGAGGACATCGTGAAGCAATATCCCTGGGTCGGGCCGAGCCTCGCGCGTGCCTTCGATCAGGCCAAGGCGTTGGCTTATGCCCGCGTCCGCAATCCGCGCATGGTGCCGCTCGCCTGGTTCTCGTCCTATTGGGATGAGCAGAACGAACTCCTGGGCGACGACCCTTGGCAGTACGGTCTCGGCCCAACGAACCGACACAATCTCGAGACCGCCCTGCGTTACACCCATCAGCAAGGCCTCATCAGCAGGCCGATGACGGTCGATGAGCTGTTCGTGAACACCGACGAGGATGGCTACGGCGGTGCCGCGGGAGGAGACTAGGCCATAAGGTGTTTCAGGAGGCGTCCATGCACTCGAAGCCGATCCGCCGTGTGGTGACCGGCCATAACGAGCAAGGCAAATCCATCTTCGTCAAGGACGGTCGCGCACCGCATGTCTACAGCCGGACCGCCGGCAGCGCCGTCATTACTGAGTTGTGGGAGACGCGTTCGGCGCCCGCAAGCAACAAGGGCAACGACGAGACGACCAACCGGCCGTTCCAGCTTCACCCGCCGAAGAACGGCACCGTCTTCCGCATCATCCACTACCCGCCGGACAAGGTGCGGCTCGCCGCGCTCAAGAAGGAGCAGGCGATGGGCGAGAACGGCTCGGGCCGCCACGCCGCGACGGATACGGACCATCCGCGTCACCCAGGCTTTCACAAGACCAATTCGGTGGACTATGCCATCGTTCTGCAAGGAGAGATTGTCGCGATGATGGACGAAGGCGAGGTGGTGCTCCAACAGGGGGACGTGCTGATCCAGCGCGGCACCAACCATGCCTGGAGCAACCGCACCAATCACACGGCGACCGTGGCGTTCGTTCTCGTCGACGCGGAACCGTTGAAGGAAGCGCGCAAGGGAGCAGGTAAGTGAGTGTTTCGGGCGGGCCGGTCGAGCGATCGGTGCTGGAAGATCTTGCGGCGGCAAGCCGCATCCTGGTCGATCAGGGCGTGTTCGACGCCGCGGGCCATACGTCGATGCGCCATCCAGGGAACGCGGCACGCTTCCTGATGTCGCGTTCGCTCGCGCCGGAATCGACCACCGCCGACGACATCATGGAGTTCGATCTCGATTGCAACGCAGTCGACCCTAAAGGCCGCAGCGGCTTCCTTGAGCGCTATCTGCACGGCGAGATCTACAAGAAGCGGCCCGACGTGATGGCCATCGCGCACAGCCATTCGCCGTCAGTCATCGCCTTCGGCCTGTCGGATGTTCCGATGCGCGCGATGTATCACAACGCGGCGTTCCTCGCGGCGGGCGTTCCGGTGTTCGACATCCGCGAGAAGTTCGGCGCGACCGACATTGTGATCTCGACGCCGGAGAAGGGCGCGGCATTGGCCGAGACGCTGGCCGACAAACCGGTGGCGCTGCTGCGCGCCCATGGCATGGTCGTGGTCGGGCCGTCGCTGCCGGTTGCGATCTTCCGTGCGATCTTCACGGTGACGAGCGCCAACATCCAGCACCAGACGATTGCACTGGGCGGCCGGATCGCGTCGCTCGACGCGGAGGAGGGCGCGATCGCCGACGTGGTCAACGTGCAAACGGTTGGCCGTTCGTGGGATTTGTGGAAGAAGCGGGTCAGTTGACGGTAATAGAGGCGGTGTCATTCCGGGGCGCCACGAAGTGGCGAACCCGGAATCCAGAAACACGGCCTGAATATGCATCAGGATTCCGGGTTCGCTCGCCGTAGCGCGTCGCAGACGCGCGTGAACGCGCTTCAGGCGAGCGCCCCGGAATGACAGCAGAATGAGTGGCGGGAGCGGAAGAATGTCGCAGCAGAAAATCAAACAAGACCTCGTCGATGCCATCCGCATGCTGGAGCGCGCGGAATACATCGACCACAACGGCCATTGCAGCGCGCGGCGCGACGCCAACACGTTCTACATCAACTCCGGCGCGTCGATGCGCGGCTCGCTGACGGTCGAGGACATCGTCACCGTTGATCTCGACGGCAAGCCGGTCGACGGCTCGAACGTCAAGCCGCCGCTGGAATTCCCGATCCACGCTGAGGTCTATCGCGCACGCCCGAAGGTCAACGCCGTGTTCCACACCCATCCGCAGTGGTCGACGTATCTGACCATGTGCGGCGTGAAGCAGAAGGTCGTCTACGCGCAGGCGTCGGTGTTGGGCGACATGCCGGTGATGAACTCGCCGATGTCGGTGAACACGCGCGAGATGGGCGAGAAGATGATCAGCATCATGGGCGAGAACCCGGTGGTGCTGCTCAAGGCTCACGGCGTCGTCGCCGCCGGCGAGAATATTCTCGAGACGTTCGCTTACGCCGCCTATGTCGAAGAGAACGCGCGCCGCCAGTACATGGCGATGCAGGTTGGCGATCCTTACGAATTCAGCGCGGAAGAGCAGGAGGCGTGCCGCATCAAGCTCCGCTCGCCGAGCCTCTACAAAAAGACGTGGGATCATTACCGCTCGAAAATCGTGTGAGCGGAATTCCGCGCGTTCCGCGATCCTTCAAATTGTTCCTGTCGCGTCAGTAATTTCCTGACAATGCCGCGAGCGGACCGCGATCTCTCCACATTGCGGTCCCGATTCACCGGCATTGACGCACCTGCGAGGGGGAAAACACCTCGACAATAAAAATGGTGACAGGGGCCGGCACGCGGACAGGCGTGCCAGCATAAATCGTGGGTGTCTTCGGGGATGAGGCTGCTGCTCGCCGCTGCCGCGGCGCTTTGCGCTTTTTCGTCAACGGGTTCCTCGGCTGCTGACGCGTTCGCGCCGGCTGCGGTGTCGTTTGCCTATAAGGCGCGTCACGACGCGGCGCCGGAGGCCGATACCGTCACGGCGCTTGCGATGACGCCGCCGGACATCCCGCCGGTTTCGCAAGCGCTTGAGGAAGTTCCTCCCGCCCCACCCACGCCGCCGCGCGCCTATACGCGCCGCGAACTGTGCAGCGCCGCCGCAAGCTTCGCGGAAGCCAACAATCTGCCGGTTCCGTTCTTTGCGAATCTCATTTGGCAGGAGAGCGGGTTCAAGCCGCATGTGGTGAGCCGTGCGGGTGCGCAGGGCATTGCGCAATTCATGCCGCCAACCGCACAGGCTTACGGCCTCGACAATCCGTTCGATCCGATCCACGCGCTCGCGACGTCGGCGAAGTTCCTCAATGAGCTGTTGGCGCAGTTCGGCAATCTCGGTCTCGCCGCAGCGGCCTACAACGCAGGCCCCAAGCGCGTGAACGATTTCATGACCAGGAAGCGCGGGCTGCCCACGGAGACGCGCAATTACGTTCGCAACATCACCGGAGCGCCCGCCGAGCAATGGGCCGGCATGAAGGCCAAGGCCGCGGACTTCCGTACACCGCGCCAGGCGCCGTGTGTCGAGGTTCAGGAGGCACTCGTCGCCGAAGCGGAGACGAAGGCGCAGACCAAGCTCGCACAGACCAAGTTCGGGAAGGGCAAGGGTGGTTTCGCGCTCGCCAGCGCGGAGTCGACGCCGGTCAAGCTTCCGGCGAAGTCCCAGAAGACTGCGGCACTCGCTTATGCGGACGAGAAGAAGTCCGGCGTCGCAAAGACTGCCGCGAAGGCCTTCGGCAAGATCAAGCTTGCGTCCGCCGACGGCGCCGTGTCGCTCGCGCAGTTGAAGGCAGCGGCGAAAGCCGCGCCCGGCGGTAAGATCAAGATTGCTGGCAAGGTTGTCGCGAAGCCTGCGCTGAAGCTCGTCGCGCCGGAGAAGACGAAGGTTGCTGCGAAGGCTGTGCCTGCAAAGAAGGCCACCGTCTCTAAAGCGAAGTCTGCTCCCGCGAAGAAAGTGAAAGTCGCCGCGGCGCGCTAAAGCGTCGCTTCGATCTTCGCGCGCAGTTCCGCCGTCACCTTCGGCTCGATTCCGAACCACGCCTTCCACGCCGGGATGCCTTGATGCAGAAGCATCCCAAGGCCGGTCACCGTGCGGTGGCCGCGCTCGCGCGCCATCTGGATCAGAGGCGTCTCGCGCGGGATGTAGATGATGTCGGCGACCAGCGCGCTCTTCGGTAGTTTGTCGAGCCGCAAGTCGAGCGGCGCCTGGCCGTGGCCGATCATGCCCTGGCTCGTCGCGTTCACCAGCATCGCACAGCCGTCGAGGCCGTTGTGACGCTCCTCCCACGGCACGACCGTGATCGGCCCGCCGAATTCCTTCGCCAAAGTTTCGGCCCGCGCCTTCGTGCGGTTGCACAGCCGGATCTCGCGTGCACCGCGGCTCATCAGTCCATAGACGACCGCCCGTGCGCCACCTCCCGCGCCCATCACCGCCACGGGGCCCGCGTCCGCGCGCCAGTCCGGCACGAAGTCGAGGATGTTGTGCACGAAGCCATAGTGGTCGTTGTTGGTGCCGGCGAGCGTGCCGTCCGGCCGCACGATCACGCAGGAGATCGCGCCGATCTTCTTCGCGGTGTCGTCCGACTCGTCGACGATCTTGAACGCTTCTTGTTTGTGCGGGATCGTGAGGTTGCATCCCGCGAACAGGAGCGACGGCAGCGCGCGCAGCGCGTCCTTCAGGCCCTCGGGCCGGATCGCCAGCGGCACGTAGCTCCCGGCAAGACCGTGCTTCTCGAACCAATAGTTATGAAGCGCCGGCGAGCGCGATTGTGCGATCGGCCAGCCCATTACAGCGGCAAGAAGGAAGCGGTCGGAATTGGCCATACGTGCGGTCCGTCAGGGAAAATCGCCGCGACTTTGCTGGCGAAAGCTTTGCGCCGTCAATAGACTTCGCACGCTCCGTTCCGCCAGGGTGAACCGCCAGGAAATCGAAATGAACCGTCTCGCCGATATCGCGCCCGAAACCTACAACGCCGATCAGAAGCGTATGGCCGATACGTTCCAGCGTGTGATCGGTCAGCCGATCCGCGGGCCGTTCGCGCTGTGGCTCGGCGTGCCGCATGTGGGTGTCGGCACGACCGAGATGTTCGAAGGCTTCCGCAAGCGCGGCAAGGTCGACCGGCGGCTCGACGAGCTCGCGACGCTGATCGTCGCGCGGCATTTCTCTGCCGAGTTCGCCTTCGTCACCCATGAGAAGGTCGGCGTGAAAATGGGCCTCGCGCCGGAAACCGTCGAGGCGATCCGCAAGCAGGAGAAGCCGAACTTCGTGAAGGACGACGAGAGGCTCGTCTACGAGGTCGCGACCACGCTGCTCACGACCAATCGGCTGCCCGACACGCTCTATCAGCGCGCCGTCGACGCGATGGGCCGGGAATGGCTGCTGGAGCTGGTCACCGGCATGGGCTTCTTCGCCATGATCTCGATGACGCTGAACGCGTTCGAGATGCCACCCGAAGGTGGGCGGCGACCTTTCGCCTAATTCTCCACTGTCGTCCCCGCGCACGCGGGGACCCATAACCACCAATCTTTGTATTTGAGATACAGAGCTGGATTCCCGCTTTCGCGGGGATGACAGCGGCGTGTGGGACTCGCTTGGAGTGAAGCGAGAGAGTTATGCCGCCTGCGCCTTCGACGCCGACAGCAGACCCGCCTGCACCAGCGCCTTCCGAATCCGCTCGATCTCCGTGCGCTCGATCTTCACCAGCGGCGGCCGCACCACGGCCTTCTGCATCTTGCCCATAAGGACGAGGGCTTCCTTCATGCGGTTGTGCATGTCGACCCACGGCTGCGCGTAGAACACGCTGGCGAGCGGATAGATGCGGTCGTTGATTGCCTGCGCGGTCTTGAGATCGCCGGCCTGCACCGCCTTGAACAGGTTGGCCTGAAGATCGGGAATAACGCTGCCGCTGCCCGAGAGCAGGCCCTTGCAGCCGAACGTCAACGACGCCATCAGCCACGAGCTTTGCGTCGAGAGCACGTTGAACGGTCGCGACAGGTTCTGCAGCGTGCGAACATGCCACTCGTGCTGTTGCGGCGTGCCGGCCCAATCCTTGATCGCCATCAGGGTCGGGATTTCCTCGATCATCTTGAGGATGGTGTCGTTCGGATAGCCCTGGCCGGTCGCGAGCGGATACTGGAACGCGATCAGCGGCAGGTCGCTGGCGTCGGCGATGCGCTTGAAGTGCGCGAGCGCCATGGCGACGTTCTGGCCCATCGTGAACGGCGCGGGCGGGAACACGAGAAGCGCGGAAGCGCCGCCTTCGGTCGCGGCCTTGGCGATGCGCGCCGCTTCGACCGAGCCGTCGGCCCAGATGCCGTGCACGATCGGCAGCTTGGCGCCAACCTCGTCCTGCGTGATGGCGTGAATGCGCTGCTGCTCCTCGAAGGTGCAGGAGGCGACCTCCGTCGAATGCGCGTTGATGGTGATGGCGGAGATGCCGTCGGTCGCGGCCACGTCGCGCAGGTGCTTGCGGAAGCCCGCCTCGTCGATCGACAGGTCGTCGTGGAACGGCAGCAGGACGGCCGGGATCACTCCGTGCGGGACGTAATTTTTGTGGCGCGGCATTTCCATCTCCCTCAAATCGAGGGCTGCTTTATAGCACGGATGGACGCCGCTTCGCACCGCTCCTTTGGCTCGGCATGGGTGGTGTGCGGACCGGCGCGATGCGGCCTAGGCCACCGTTTGGCGAAGCCGGACGCCATTGCGATCGAGAAATTCAACGCGATGGATTTCGAAGGCGCACCGGATCGCCCGCAGGTTGCGCCATTGCATGGGCGGAACGTGATCGAACTTTTCCGCCCGCGCGATTGCGGAGTGCGACACGCCCGAATGTTTCGAGAGATCGCGCGCCGACCATTGCAGCAGCGCGCGGGCGGCCCGCATCTGCGCGCCGGTGATGGGCGGATGATTGGAAAGCCACTCGTCCCGCAGCGCGTCGTCGCTGCAAGCCGTGTGTCGCTGCGGCCGTTCGGATGCGTTCAGCGGCGCCCCACCACAGTATGTTTCTCGCGCCGTCTGAACAGGCGCGCATCGTCCGGCTGTGAATGGGCCGCCGGCGCATAGGAAATCGATGTTGATGTTGGGCCACCGGCATAAAGACGGCATAAAGGTTCGAGTACGCGCGGGAATATTCGGCTACACTCGGCGAAAACAATAAGTCCCATTCCGGGAGGACAAACGTGTTTCGCCGCCGCGATTTCTTGCATCTGGCCGCCGGGGCGGCCGCGCTGCCCATTCTGTCACGGACGGCAACCGCGCAGGTCTTTCCGTCGCGTTCCATCACCATGGTTGTCCCGGTGCCGGCGGGCGGCGCACTCGACACCAATGCTCGGCTCGTTGCCGAAGGCATGCGCGCGGCGCTCGGCCAGGTCGTGGTGATCGAGAACGTCACGGGCGCGGGGGGCTCCACCGGGGCAACCCGCATCGCGCGCGCGACGCCTGACGGCTACAACATTCTCTACGGGGCGAACGTCACGCACGTCCTCAATCCGGCGGTGCTCAATGTCAGCTACGACCCGGTGGCCGATTTCGAGCCGATCGCGCTGATCGGCAACACGCCGTGGCTGTTCGCGGTGAAGAACGATCTGCCGGTGAAGAATCTTCCGGAGCTGATCGCGTGGCTGAAAGCCAGCCCGGACAAGGCGACCTTCGGCACGGCGGGGCAGGGCAGCCCCTCGCACATCGGCGGTGTGATGTTCCAGAACGTCACCGGCACGCGCTTTCAGTTCATTCCCTATCGCGGCACGGCGCCGGTGGTGCCCGACCTCGTGTCGGGCCAGATCGACATGGCGATCCTCGATCCGATCACGTCGCTGCCGCAGTTCCGCGCGGGGAAAATCAAGATCCTCGCGGTGATGGGCAAGAAGCATGGCTCCGGTTCGCAGGACATTCCGCTGGGCGACGAGAGCGGCGCCCCCGGCGTCTACACCGAGCCGTGGCAGGGCATGTGGGCGCCGAAGGGCACGTCGCGGGAAATCGTGCTGAAGCTCAACGAGGCGGTGCGCAGCGCGCTCGCCGATCCGGCGCTGCGCCAGAAGTTCGCCGACCAGAGCTACGAGCTCACTCCGCGCGAAAATCTTTCGCCGGACTATTTTGCGCGGTTCATCAAGGCCGACATCGAGAAGTGGTGGCCGATCATCAAGGCGGCGGGGATCAAGGCAGGCGGGTAGAGAGATGCTCCGTTCCCTCCGCGTCATGGCCGGGCTTGTCCCGGCCATCCACGTCTTATTTTTTTGAAGCTAAGGGAAGGAAGACGTGGATGCCTGGCACAAGGCCGGCATGACGTTGATGGAGCGGAGCGTCAAACAAAGTTTGAGTGCGCTCACACCCTCACGCTCGTCATGATCCCCTTCGGGAAAATCTCCTCCGGCTTGGCGTGCCGCTTCGCAATGCCCTGCTCGAAGGTGTAGCGCAGCATCTGCTCCCAGGTCGGGCGGTTCTCCTCGATGCCGTAGGGGAACGTGTCGCCGCCGAACAGGTCGCTCATCTTGCGCATGTAGGTCGGCAGCCACGCGACCGGATAGCGCGACACGGCGGGGTCCATCAGCCGCTCGATGCTGCGGCGCTTCGACTCGTTGAAGGCGTTGAGCAGGTTGCGCGCGACCCACGGGTTCTCGTCGAGCACCTTCTTCTGCATCGAGATGATGTGCATGATCGGCCACACCTTGTGGGCCTTGTAGTATTTCTCCTCCATCTCCCAGAAATCCGGGAACAGGCGCACCACGTCGGGGTGGCCCTGACGGAAGCAATCCGGCGGCCGCGCGATCAGCGCGCAGTCGATCTCGTTCGACGCCAGCATGTCGCTCAGCGACTTGTCGCTCACGCGCGTGAGCTTCACGCCCTTCGGTAGATTGAGCTCGACCTTTTCGATGCGGCCCGGCTCGTTCGTGCCGGCCTGGTACCAGTGGACGTCCTTCAATCCGACGCCGTGCTCGTCATTGAGCCAGCCACGCATATAGACCGCCGCGGTGTGCGCCCATTCCGGCGAACCGATTGTCTTGCCCTTCAAATCCTTCGCCGTGCGGATCTTGCTCTTCTTGTTGACGTAGAACGACGAAAACCGAAAGAGGCGTGAGCACACGACCGGCAATCCGATCAGGTCGGAGTCCTTCCGGGTCACCTGCGCACAGAACTTCGCGAACGACAATTCGCTCGCGTCCCATTCGCGGTTGAACGTCATGCGCGCGAAAATCTCGTGGTGGCCGAGCATCGACCAGATCGTGTCGATGCCTTCGGCCTGCACCGTGCCGAGCCGGAAGTCGCGGAAGTGGTCGTAGTCGGTGGTGGCGATGGTGAGCCTGAGTTTGCTCATGTTGTCCTCGGAAACGGGAAGGGCGGGCAAAGGAAGGGAGAGGGATATTAGGGAACGCCGCGCGTCCGTTGAAGCGCGCTCCGCCGTTCCGCAGGAACGAACGGTTGCGGTCTTCCTCAGCTTGAGAGCGGGCTAAATCAGTAACGCTGCGGCGCGAGATAGTCCGGCTGGGTGCGCTGGCCGCGAACCTGCGGACGCTGCTCGGACGAGCGTTCGTTTTGGGTGCGCTGCCGGGTTTGCGGCTGCTGTCGCGTCTGCGGCGCTGGCTGCTGCTGCGGCTCATACTGCTGCTGCGCCCACGGCGGCGTGAACGGGAACGGGAAGCCGTTGCCAAACAGGCCGCCTTGCGAGCGGAAGCGCGGTTCGGGCGGGCGCGGCAGTCCGGACGGATTGCCGAACAGTCCGCTGTCGGAGTCGCGCCGGTAGAACAGGCCGCGCTCCTGATCCCATTCCTCCGGACCCTGCGCGCCGAACGGGCTCTCGCGTGAGACCAGCTTGTACTGCGAATCTTGCATGCGGCCGGTCGGATCGAGCCGGAAGTATTCCATGAAGCGCTGCGTGGGTTGCTGCTGTTGCTCGCCGTACTGGCCGTATTGCGGATACTGGCTGTAACGGCTGCTGGTCGCCTCGATGCGCTGGCCGCTGCGCACGTCGATCGGCAGCGCGATGAGTTGCTTCGCGGCCTCCGGCGAGGGGCCCGGCAGCGGAACGCGCGGCGCATGCACCTTCCACGCGGCCTGCATGATGTTTTCCCAGATCGGCAGCGCAACCCGGCCGCCGGTCGCGCCGTGGCCGAGCGTGCGGCGCACGCGGCCGGCGTTGTCGTAGCCGACCCAAACCACGATGGTGACGTCGTTGCTGAAGCCGGCGAACCAGGTGTCGTTCTCGTCGTCGCTGGTGCCGGTTTTGCCCGCCACGAATGGCGAGAGCGCGCTGATGCGCGCGGCGGTGCCGCGCGCGACAACGCCTTGCAGCATGGTGCGGAGCTGGAAGAACGCCGGGCGATCGGCCGATCCGATCGACACCAGCCGGTTCGGGCTCTTGTAGATGACCTCGCCGTCTTTCTCGACTTGCTCGATGGCGTGCGGGTTCGGCCGCATGCCTTCGTTGGCGACGGCTGCATAGAACGCCGCCATGTCGATCACGCGCACCGGCTGCGCGCCGAGAATGAACGGATAGTAGCGTTCGCACTGCTGGTAGATCTGCGCTTCCATCGCGAGCTGGCAGACCTTGTCGAGGCTTTCCGCCGGCGTCGGCGCGATGCCGCCGTCGAGCAGGTGCGCGGTGACGAGGTTCTTCGACTGCTCCAGCGCGCGCCGCAGCGTCGTTTGGCCGCCGCCGCCGCCGTCATAGTTCTTTGGCGACCAGTAGTCCTTGGCCTGCGCGTAGCGCGTATCGCCGATCGGCGGCAATGTGATCGGTCCGTCGTTCACCAGCGTGTTCGGCTGAAGGCCCGACGCGAGCGCCGCAAGATAGCTCATCGGCTTGAACGAGGAGCCCGGCTGCCGGCGCGATTGCGTCGCGCGGTTGAGCTGGCTCAGTGGATAGGAGAAGCCGCCGACCATGGCGAGGATGCGGCCGGTCTTGTTCTCGAGCACGATCGCCGCGCCCTGCACGGTCGGCCGCGAGCGCAGTTCGACGCGGGTGCCTTCCTTGCCCTTGCCCTCGATGATCTGCACGTAAACGAGGTCGTACATGCCGATCAGGCGGCGCGTGTTGCTGCCGAAGGTCGAGAGCGGGAGCGTGCGGCCGTCGCGCAGGCCGACGCGGATTGAGTCGAAGCCGCCTTTGATCGGCGTCTTGTCCATCACGATCGCCGGCGTCCAGTGCACGTCGTAGAGCGGCGGCTGCGCTTGCATCAGCGCGAGTTGCCACGCCGGCTTGGTCTGGTCGGCCTTCGGGTCGGCCTGGACCTTCTTCACTGCGTCGCTGAGATTGGCCTCCGGCCCCCGGAACGAGGTGCGGCCCATGCTCTGCTCGTACTTCGCGAGGCCGTCCTGCATGGCGGCTTCCGCCGCTTTCTGAAGCTCCGGCTCGATGGTCGAGCGGACGACGAAAGAGGTGCCGGTCAGGCTGCCGACATTCGGCAGCGTGCGCGCCTCGCGATAGAGCTGATCGACGAAGGCGAAGCCGGTGTCGCGGCGCGGCCGCTGGTACGCGGTGAGTGTGATCGGCGCGGCCTCGGCGTCCTTGCGCTGCGCCGTGGTGATCGCGCCATCATCCTCCATGCGGTCGAGCACGTAGGCGAGGCGCTCCTTGGCGCGGTCGCGGTGGCGATCCGGCGAGTAGTAGTTCGGGCCTTTGGTCAGACCCGCGAGGAGGGCGCCCTCCTGGATGGTCAGATCCTTGGCTGATTTTCCGAAATAGGTGCGCGCGGCCATCTCGATGCCCCATGCGCCGCGGCCGAAGTAGATCGCGTTCAGATAAAGCTCGAGGATCTCATCCTTGCTCAGCGTGTGTTCGACCCGCGAGGCGATGACGATCTCGCGCATCTTGCGCTCGTAAGAGATGTCGTCGCCGACGAGCAGGTTCTTCACCACCTGCTGCGTGATGGTCGATCCGCCCTGCCGCTTGCCGGTGTCGGCGACCGACGTCATGAACGCGCGGATCACCGAGCGCTCGTCGACGCCCTTGTGCGTCATGAAGCGCTTGTCCTCCGCCGCGATGAACGCCGCCTTCACATGCTGCGGCACCTGCGAGATCGGAATCGAGATGCGGCGGTGGTTCGGCTCGAACAGTTCCGCGAAGCGCTTGCCGCCCGCATCGGTCACGTTGCTCATGCCGGGGAGCTTCAGGCCCTTCAGCCGGGTGTGATCCGGCAGGTTGGCCATCGCCAGGTTGTAGAAATCGATCACCTCGCTGGCGTCGATGACGGATTTCTCGACCTTCTCCTTCTTGCAGATCTCCTTGTAGGCCGTGAACAGGTCGGAGAACTTCACGCCCTTGAAGGCCTTGATCTCGTCGTCCCCCGCCTTTGTGTCAGTCATGGCGGTCGTGATGAGGTCGTCGATATCGAGGTTCTCGATATCGAACGCCTTCTTCATATAGGTGCAGCCGTCGTTGAGGACGCGAACGACCTCGGCCTTGTCCTGTTCGGGATCGAATTGGGTTTTGACGGCGTCCGGCCGGGCGACAACCTGGCTCAACGCAAGGGCCGTGGCGAAAACCTTGACGAGTATCGCTTCCATTTCCAACCGGCGATTAGAGGGCGGCCTCCCTCATAGTCATAACTATACAAGAAAGGCGATTTCGCGGAGGTGACATTCTTGTCATGACAGCGTGCTTTTTTGAAGGCATCGCGCCGCCGATTTGTCGTTGACCTTCAAAGCCTTGTGCTAATAATGGACGCCTCGGGAGGACATTATGGCAACCAATGGTTTGAGCGAGCGTCTTCAGACGCCGATTTCGACGGCTGAGCTTCAGCGACGATGGGCCGCGGTCCGTGCGGCGATGGCGCGCGAAAAGATCGATGTTCTGCTGATGCAGAACAACAACGATCACATGGGCGGTTACGTCAAATACTTCACCGACATGCCGGCCACCAACGGCTATCCGCAGACCGTGGTCTTCCCGAAAGACGACGAGATGACCGTCGTCTGCCAGGGCCCGTTCAACGGCGACAGCCGCCCGCCGTCCGACATGTGGCGCGGCGTGAAGCGCATGCTCACAACGCCGAGCTACGAGTCCGCGCACTACACGCAGTATTACGACCCCGAGCTCGCCGCGAAGGCGCTCCAGCCCTACGCGAAGGCCACCATCGGCTTCGTCGGCATCTATCAGATGTCGTTCGCGATGGGCGACTACATCATGAAGAAGTTCCCCGGCGCGAAGTTCGTCGACGCGAGCGAGATGGTCGACCGCATCAAGGTCATCAAGAGCCCCGAGGAGCTCGAACTGGTGAAGCGCGCGGCGATCATGCAGGACGGTGCGATGCGCGCCGCCTTTGCCGCGATCAAGCCCGGCATGCGCGACACCGAGGTGGCCGCAATCGCCGTCGAGTACAGCCAGCGGCATGGCTCGGAGAACGGCATCTATCTTTGCGCGTCGGCGCCTCCCGGCGAGGCCGCGAAGTTCGGCCAGCGCCACGTGCAGAACCGCACCATCAAGAAGGGCGACACCTTCGCGCTGCTCGTTGAGGATTCCGGCCCCGGCTGCATGTACACCGAACTCGGCCGCTCTTGCGTGCTCGGCAAGGTGCCGCAGCAGATGAAGGAAGAGCTCGAGATGGTGAAGGAGTCGCGCAAGCTGACCCTCGACATGCTCGTGCCCGGCACGCCCTGCAAGGACATCTGGGAGGCGTTCAACGCCTTCATGCGCAAGCACGGCCGGCCGGAAGAGGCGCGGCTCTATTGCCACGGACAGGGTTACGACCTCGTCGAGCGTCCGCTGATCCGCAACGACGAGCCGTGGACGATCCAGAAGGACATGAACATCGTCGTCCACCCGACCTACGCCTACAACGGTTATCTGAACTGGCTGTGCGACAACTACATCATCGGCGGCAACGGCCCCGGCGATCGCATCCACCAGTTCCCCGAAGAGATCATCGAGATCGACGTTTGATCTCCGCTGTCATTCCGGGGCGCGGGCGTTAGCCCGCGAGCCCGGAATCCAGCCCTTTGCTCTGAATGTTCATCTGGATTCCGGGTCCGGCGCTTTGCGCCGTCCCGGAATGACGGCCTCAAGCAGCGGTCATCCCAATGAATCTTCTTATCTTCCTCACGCACCCCGAGCCCACGCGCTCCGGCTACGAAAAATATCTCGCGCCGCGCCATCCCGAACTCACCATCAAGACCTTCGGCACGCGCGACGAAGCGATTAAGCACATCGGCTGGGCCGACATCTTCATGGGCTTCGGTCCGCAGGTCGGACCTGAGTTCTTCAAGGACGCGAAGAACCTGAAGTGGGTGCATTCGCTCGGCACCGGCACCGACGGCATCACCGACTCGCCGCATCTCGGCCCGGACGTCGTCGTCACCGCGACGCGGGGCATCCACGGCATTCCCATGTCCGAGATGGCGTTCCTGATGATGCTTTCGCTCACGCGCGATCTGCGCCGCATCGAGCGCCAGCGCGGCTCGCAGACATGGGAGCGTTATCCCGGCGGGCTGATGCACAACAAGACGGTCGGCATTCTCGGCCTTGGCGCGATTGCCGAAGACATGGCGCCGCGCTTCAAGGCGTTCGGCATGCGCGTCGTCGGTATCTCGCGCACCAATCGTCCGGTGCCGGGCTTCGATAAAATCTATTCACGCGCGGAGATGGTGCAGGCCGCGGCGGAGCTCGACTACTTCGTGCTGCTCGTCCCGCTCGACAGCGAAACCCGAAACATCGTGAACGAGAAGGTTCTGTTCGCGATGAAGCCTTCGAGCTTCTTGATCAATCTGGCGCGCGGCGGCGTGCTCGATGAGGACGCGCTGCTTCGCGCGTTGCAGCAGAAGAAGATTGCGGGTGCTGCGCTCGACGCGCTCGCGACCGAGCCGCTGCCGAAGGACAATCCGCTCTGGTCGCTGCCGAACGTGTTCATCACGCCGCACATCGGCGGCTATTGCGACACGTATGTTCTCGATGCGGCGAAGCAGTTCGAGCAGAACCTTGCCGCGCTTGCCGCCGGCCAGCCCGAGAAGATGATCAATCGCGAGAAGCGACACTAGCAACGCTATGATTCTAGTGTCCCCTTGAACCCGAAGTTCGCATAAGTGCTCGCAGCACAGTCTTGCGAACTTCGGGTTCGGGACACGAGCGCGGATCGGCCTTGACGTCGCGGCGTGCTGGCCCCGAAGCGTAAGGTGTGTGTAAGGCGTGGTCGCCACACTCGCGCCCGACATCTGATTCTGCTGATGGACGGAACGTGAATTACATTTAATGACTTCGGGGCAAAATTCTCTGCTACCGAAGATCGATGAATGGCGTTGGGGCACTGTGGCTCTCGCGCTGTTGCGTGCCGCTACTCCGGCTGGAGCAGCGGGGAGTGGGGCGACGGATACAAGAACAAAGTCATCGCATCGGCTCGTTTGCCGGTTGGGAGGTCGCCTTGTTCCGGAATCGCTCACGCGGAGACGCCGCGTTATTTTCCCATCTGTTTAAATTTCGGCGTGACTTCTGTGCCGGCGGATTGATGATCCTGTTCGGACTGGTCGCTGCGGTGAGCGGGCCGAACTATCGCATCGGAACGCTCACGCGCATGGGGCCGGGCTTCATGCCCACGGTCCTCGGTGTCGTCCTCATCATTCTCGGCGTTCTCATTGCCGGATTTCCGGCGGTCGAGCAGGCGGCAGGCGTGGAGGCGGGCGGTGACAACCTGCTGCCCGAACATCCCCAATGGCTCGCCTGGCTCTGCATCCTGGCCGGGCCGTTCCTGTTCATTGTGTTCGGCAGTGTCGGCGGCATGGCGCCAGCGACCTTCGCTTGCGTGTTCGTGTCCGCGCTCGGCGACCGCGACGCCAACTGGAAAAGCGCGCTTGCTCTTGCTGCTGTGGTGACAGTGTTTGGCGTCGGCCTGTTCCACTACCTCCTGCAAATTCCGATGCCGGTGTTGCAGTGGAATTTACCGACCCATGCGTGGGGGCTGTAATGGAAACCGCTCTCACCGATCTCTGGTACGGCTTTACGGTCGCCGTCGAGCCGCACAATCTGATGTACTGCTTTCTCGGTGTACTGATCGGCAACATGGTCGGCGTGCTGCCCGGCATGGGCCCGCTGGCGACCATCTCGATCCTTCTGCCGCTGACCTTCGGCATCAAGCCGGTCGGCGCCATCCTGATGCTGTCGGGAATTTTTTACGGCTCGCAGTATGGCGGCGCGATCTGTTCCATCCTGCTCAACCTGCCGTGCCATCCGCCGCACGCTGTGACATGTCTCGACGGTTTCCCGATGACCAAGCAAGGGAAAGGGGGCGTCGCACTCGGCATCACGGTGATCGGTTCGTTCATCGGCGCGTCCTGGGGCATCACGGAGATGATGTTCCTCGCTCCGCTTCTCGTTTCCGTGGCGCTGAAGTTCGGTCCCACCGAAATCTGCTCTCTGATGCTGTTGGGCCTTCTTGCCGGCTCGACATTGGCGCGCGGCTCGCCGATCAAGGGCGTCGCCATGACGGTGCTGGGCCTGATCTTCGGCCTGGTCGGTTCCGACCTCGAGACCGGCGCCGATCGCCTCACCTTCGGCTTTCCCGAACTCTCCGACGGCATCGAGCTCGTCGCGTTGGCGCTGGGCCTGTTCGGCGTTGCCGAGTTCATGAACAGCGTGAATCAGTCTTCGCCTATCAACGCGACCTATTCCAACGTCAAGCTCAAGGACATGCGGCCGAGCTGGGCCGAGTTCAAATGGGCGTTCCCGGCGATGATCCGCGGCACCATCGTCGGCAGCCTATGCTCGCTGATCCCCGGCACGGGGCCGACCATTGCCTCGTTTGTCGCCTACGCGACCGAAAAGAAGATCGCCAAGAACCCGGAGGATTTCGGCTCCGGCGAGATCAGAGGCGTGGCTTCGCCGGAGGCCTCGACGCATTCCTCGGTGCAGGGCGACTTCATCCCGACCATGAGTCTCGGCATCCCGGGCGATGCTGTGATGGCGCTGCTGCTCGGCGCGCTCATGATCCAGGGCATCGTGCCCGGCCCGCAGCTCATCAAGGAGCATCCGGATATCTTCTGGGGCCTGATTGCGAGCTTTTGGATCGGCAACATCCTTCTGGTGCTGCTCAACGTGCCGCTGATCAGCATATGGGTGAAGATGCTGATGATTCCGTATCGCTATCTCTATCCGAGCGCGCTGTTCTTCGTCTGCATCGGCGTCTATGCCGCCAACAACGACATGTTCCAGGTCGGCGAGGTTATCGTGATCGGTATCCTCGGCTATGTGCTGCTGCGGCTCGGGTTCGAGCCGGCGCCGATCCTGCTCGGCTTTGTGCTGGGCCCGCGGTTTGAGGAGAATTTCCGGCGGGCCATGCTGATCGCACGCGGGGACCTGATGACGTTTATCGAGAGGCCGATCAGCGCGTTCTTCCTGGCGCTGTGCGTCATCCTGATCGGCGCCCAGATCTACGTCCGGCTGCGCTCCATGCGGCGTGACAAGACGGCCGTGGCCGTCGATCAGGCGCGGCCGTCGTACCAGCTCCAGCAGGCCAAGTAACGCACGGTCACGGCGTTGAATGTCGCCGTGATGATGCCGGTGTGGCGCTCGATGCGCTCGCGACCGCTCCATTCCAGCAACGTCGTGCTCGGCCGCAACCGAGCGTGTTGAACCGGCTGAGTAACGCCGCAATCCGCGTTATGATCGCCGCAATGGACCTCGCCACCGAACTCCTTCGCACCCTTCGCCTTGCCGAGCTGACTGCACTCGTCGACAAGCATTTCGGCCAGACCCTCGGCCTATCCGCGCTCGAGGCCCATCAGGTCGAAGCGACTGGCTACATGCTGGGCGAGGGCTTCTCCGGCGCCGACAAGAACGCGCCGCATCACAACTACTGGACGCTGATCAAGACCGAGGCGCATCTCCTGATCTGCACCGAGGAGCCGCGCTACGAACCCCTGCGCCGCCAGATCGTGCGCAACGCGGGCGAGGGGCAGGCTGCGCTGCTCACCCGCATCGCCGCCGGCATCGGCTTTTCACTCGATATCGAGGCGCCGAAGCTTGTGCCGTTCGTCGCGCTGACGCTGATCGTGCTGCTGAAACTCGGCCGGGATGCTTATTGCGCGGAATCCGTCACGGAGTGAATTTCCGGCGGTGCCGTACACTCAACTGTCGTCCCCGCGAAGGCGGGGACCCATAACCACCAATTTTTGTATTTGCGAAGCAGAGCTGGATCCCCGCTTTCGCGGGGATGACAGCGGAGTGTGTTGCGCGAGCAAAGAACTCGACTGTCATCGCCGGGCTTGTCCCGGCGATCCCGCTTAGGTGGGTACTGTGCCTCCCTAAGCGGGATGCCCGGGCCAAGCCCGGGCATGACGGCGG
>BFBZ01000468.1_pt1 | contig 38935 bp, 40 predicted proteins | sample 1888401 | NCBI WGS metagenome assembly BFBZ01 (sample SAMD00112614, study PRJDB3348) | symbiont metagenome | host: Chara braunii | reverse complement strand
CAAGATCGAAGTGCCGGCCGAGCCGCTGAAGCCGGTCGTGCCCGTCAAGAAGTCCATCACCCCGGACTACATCGTGTGCCTCGAAGACGGCAAGAAGTTCAAGTCGCTGAAGCGCCACCTGCGCACGCAGTACAACCTCTCGCCGGAAGACTATCGTGAGAAGTGGGGCCTGCCGGCCGACTATCCGATGGTCGCACCGAACTATGCCGCGGCTCGGTCGCAGCTCGCCAAGCAGATGGGTCTCGGCCAGCAGCGCCGGCGCAAGGGCCGCTGAGCCCACGCATCCCGGCCGAATTGAACACGCCGCGCGGCTCGTCCGCGCGGCGTTTTTTTTTCGCAGGCTCGTCGGTCGCGACGATCAGGCCGCCAGCGCGTCGAGGATCCTGACCCAGCTGCGAATGCCCTTGTGGAAGCTCTTGAGGTCATATTTTTCATTCGGCGAATGGACCCGGTCGTCATCGAGACCGAAGCCGACCAGCAGTGAATCGACGCCGAGTACATTCTTAAAATCGCCGACGATCGGGATCGATCCGCCGGAGCCGATGGTCACCGCCTTCTTGCCCCACTCGGCGGTGAGCGCCGCGCGGGCACCGACCAGCGCCGGCATCGTCCAGGGCAGTTGAATGGCCGGGCTGGCCTTGTAGCTGATGAACTCGACCTTGCAGTCAGCCGGCAATTGCGCCCGTACGAAGGCGTGGAAGGCATCGCGCACCTTGAGCGGATCCTGCTGGCCGACCAGGCGGAACGAGATCTTCGCCGAAGCATGAGACGGGATCACCGTCTTGGTGCCCTCACCGGTATAGCCGCCGATGATACCGTTGGCGTCGCAGGTCGGCCGCGACTGCACCATTTCGATCAGCAGCCGCCCGTTTTCGCCGATCGGCTGGCTGAGCCCGATGGGGCCGAGAAAATCTGCGGCATTCAGGCCGAGCGCCTCCCAGTCGGCCCTGATGTCGTCAGGCAGCTCCGGGACGCCATCATAGAAGCCGGGGATGGTGATGCGCCCTTGATCGTCATGCAGTGAACCGATGATCTTCGCCAGCACGTGGATCGGGTTGCGCGCGGCGCCGCCGAACAGGCCGGAATGCAGGTCCCGGTCGGCCGCGATCACCTTGACCTCTTCGTAGACCAGGCCGCGCAGCGAGGTGGTGATCGCCGGCGTCGCCGGATCCCACATGCCGGTATCACAAACCAGCGCTATATCGGCTTTCAGGTCGGCGGCATTGGCCTTGACGAAGTCGAACAGATGTTTCGAGCCGCTCTCTTCCTCGCCCTCGATCAGCAGCGTCAACCCCATCGGCAGCGAGCCGGTGACCTGTTTCCAGGCCCGGCACGCCTCCACGAAGGTCATGACCTGGCCCTTGTCGTCGCAGGCGCCGCGCGCCACGATCCGCTTGGCTCCGTCAGGGCCGGTCGCGATACGCGGCTCGAAAGGCGGGCTCTCCCATAGGTTGAGCGGATCGACAGGCTGCACGTCATAATGACCATAAAACAGTGCGCGCGGGCCCGAGTCGGCCGGGCTCTTCGCGACGACGGCGGGGTGCCCGCCGGTCGGGCGCACATCGGCGGAAAAGCCGATGGTCCTCAGATCGGCGGCCAGCCATTCGGCAGCGGCGACGCAGTCCTTGGCGTAGGCGCTGTCGGTCGAGATGGATTTGATCCGCAACAGCGCGAAGAGCCGCTCCAGGCTCTGATCAAGCGAATTGTCGACGGTCGCGAGCACTTGCTCGACGGGGCGGGATGAGGTCATGGCAGGCTTCCAGCATTGGCGGAGGTGCCGACGCTAACAAGGCCCGATCGGTTTGGGAACGGGTCGGGAGGAACGCCTGGAACCCTCAGCTGGCAGAGCTGCCCGCCAGATGAGGGAATGTGCCGTTCAGGCCGCTGCGCGCCGGGCCGCATCGCGCTCACGGCCGAGCCGGCGAACCCGCTGAAGCAAGGCCCCGACGCGGCGGTAAAGCACCCGCGCGGGCACGGTATCACCGAGCACCGCGGCAAAGCCGGCGGCCTGCGCCGCATGGTTCGAGATGGCTGACGGCGATGCCGTCAGCAGCAGGCAAGGTATGGATGTGCTGAGTGCATCCGTGGGCGGACGTGCCAGCCCCTGCTCGCTGCGCGAGAAATGCGCCGGCAGTTCCTGGTCATGGACGACGATGACGTCGACCTTGCCACCGGCGATGCGGGCGGCGAGGTCGAGAGCCGATGCCACCACGGTGACATGGCTCATTCCGAGGTCCCGAAGGTCCTGGACGGCTCTATCCGCCTCCGCCCCGGCCGTGCGCAGCAAAACGMCCTGCGCCGCCTGGATCTGCTTCATCCCCGCCATAGCCCCAATCCCGACATTCGCGCGGTCACTGATGCAACTTATTGGATACAATACATGTTAATCGTCTTCCATACTAGCCTACGAGAGTCAGAAGACGGTGGATGTGTCGCAGCCGCGACGGCCGGCCGAAACCGGCCGGCAGTTGACGTTCAACGTCAGCGTCGGAAGCTGCCGAGCACGCCGCGAATGAGCGCGCGCCCGATCTGGGTACCGACCGAACGGGCGATCGAGCCGGCGGCATTGCGAATAACCACTTCGCTCGTCGTCATGCGCGCGCGCCCGCCCTTGCCGGCGGGTGCCGCACCGCCACCCAGAATGCTGCCGAGAAGCCCCCCCAAACCGCCGGCATCGGCCTCCTGCGGTGCCGGAGCCTGCTCCTCCTGATGACGCTTCTGCAAGACCTCGAAAGCCGACTCGCGATCGACGACCTCATCATATTTGCCCTTCAACGGGCTCTGGTTGATGATCTGCCGGCGTTCCTCGACGGTGACCGGCCCGATGCGCGCGGTCGGCGGGGCGATCAGCGTGCGCTGGACCATGGACGGCACGCCATTGCCCTCCAACGTCGAGACGAGCGCCTCGCCCTTGCCGAGCTGGGTGATGACCTCTTCGGTATTGAGCTGAGGATTCTGCCGGAAGGTGGTCGCCGCCGCCTTTACCGCCTTCTGGTCGCGCGGCGTGAAGGCGCGCAGCGCATGCTGCACGCGGTTGCCGAGCTGGGCCAGGATGGTATCCGGCACGTCGAGCGGATTCTGGGTTACGAAATAGATGCCAACGCCCTTCGACCGGATCAGGCGCACCACCTGCTCGATCTTTTCGATCAGCGCCTTGGGCGCATCGTTGAACAGAAGATGGGCCTCATCAAAGAAGAACACCAGCTTCGGCTTGTCGACATCGCCGACCTCCGGGAGCTCCTGGAACAATTCCGACATCAGCCACAACAGGAAGGTCGCGTAGAGCTGCGGACTGCCCATCAGCTTGTCGGCGGCCAGCAAGTTGATGGTACCGCGGCCATCCCGGTCGACCTTCATCAAGTCCTTGAGGATCAAGGCGGGCTCGCCGAAGAACTGGGCGCCGCCCTGATTTTCGAGCGTCAGCAGCTGGCGCTGAATGGCGCCGACCGACTGCGCCGAAACATTGCCATAGGCCGCGCGCAATTCGTTTTGCAATTCCTTGTTGGAGCCGAGCTCGGCGAGCATCGCGCGCAGATCTTTCAGATCCAGCAGCAGGAGCCCCTTCTCGTCGGCATAACGGAACAGGATGTTGACCACGCCCTGCTGCGTGTCGTTCAGGTCCATCAGCCGCGAAAGCAGCAGCGGCCCCATCTCCGAGATGGTCGCGCGGATCGGATGGCCCTGCTCGCCGAACAGATCCCAGAACACCACCGGAAACTGCCCCGGCGCCCATGTCATGTCGACCTGCTTGGCGCGGTCGAGGATGAAGGGCTTGGCTTCGCCCATGGCGGCGACACCGGACAGGTCGCCCTTGATGTCGGCCGCGAAAACCGGCACGCCGGCATTGGAAAAGCCCTCGGCCAGCACCTGCAGCGTGACGGTCTTGCCGGTGCCGGTGGCGCCGGTGATCAGGCCGTGGCGGTTGCCGAACTTGAGGGCAAGCACTTCGGGCTTGGTGCTCTTGCCGATGAAAAGGCTGTCGTCGGCCATGAGTTCATTCCTGGGCTGTTGCGCTGCATTGCGATGGTTGTAGCAATGCCCGGCGGCCGCCGCCAAGCACGATCACGCACGCACAAGCGCGGACGTCGAACCGGCAGGACGCCCGATCCGGATCCGCTGTCGTCGCGAGCACAGACCAAGACTGCGTCGGAAGCAGGGCGAACAGACGCATTGGGGGGACGCTTTCCCCAATCGCCGGTGCTGGCCTAGACTTGGAGGCCATGTCACACGCCGGTCGCCGGGTGGGTGGAAAGGGCGACGCGTGCCAGCAGACCCTTGCCAAGGATGGACAATGGAGATTCGCCGGGCAATCGACGCCGATACGGTCGAGGCGGCCGAAGTGCTCCGTCGCTCGATCGCGGAACTATGCCGGCCAGACCACCATGACGATCCGGCGATCCTTGCCGGCTGGCTCGCCAATAAGACGCCCGAAACCGTGGCGGCCTGGATCGCCGATCCGGACACCCTGGTGATGGTCGCAATCGACGCCACGGGAGCCATCGCCGGCGTCGGATCGGCGGCGAACGCGGGCGAAATCACGTGCAACTACGTCGCGCCGACATTCCGTTTTCGCGGTGTCAGCAGGGCCATGGTGGCGCGGCTGGAACAGTACCTCGCCAGTCTCGGCCGCCGCCGCGCGGTCCTCACCAGCACGGCGACGGCGCATCGCTTCTACCTGAGCGCCGGTTATCTCGACGACGGACCGTCGAAGCCATGGCCCGGCGGCAGCATCCATCCGATGGTCAAGCAGTTCGGCTGAACCGCGGCTCGGTGGCGCTTCAGCCGCGTTCCCACAATTGCCTGACCAGAACGCCGGCCTTCTTCTCGATCGCCGCCGCGGCATCGAGGCACAGGTCCTCTCGGTAGCGCGAGCCGACGATCTGCACACCGACCGGCAGGCCTTTGTCCATGCCAACCGGCACGACGGCGGCCGGCAAGCCCAGCACATTGATCGACGAGATGAACCGGAGATCGTTGTGGAACAGCTCCTTGACCCGCTTGTCGCCACCGAGATCCGCATTGGTTTCCGGCGTGCGCTTGACCGTGGTCGGCGTCAGCACCAGCGGATAGTCCTCCAGGAAGGTCATCCAATTGCGAATGTGGCGCGAGCGCTCGGAGATCGCCTTCATGTAGCCGGCCTGGTCGAGCTGGGTCGCCAACGCCAGGAAACCGTCGAGCGATTTCTGGAAATCCGGACCGGCGGTGGCACGCATCTGCGCTTCCTGCAGCACGGCGAGTTCGGTCATGATCAGATTGCACCAGAGCTGCCAGACCCCGCCGAGATCCGGCACTTCGACCTCGGTGACGTTATAGCCCGCATCGCTCAGATGATCGGCCGCCTTGCGGACCAGTGAAATCACCCCGCGATCCGTGTCCATGTCGCCGGGGATCTTGGCCAGCGCCACCTTGATCGGCCCCTTGAGCTTCGGCCCCTTCAACGGCGCCGGCACCCACCAGGGGTCACGCGGGTCACGCTGGGCCATGACTTCGAGGCCGAGGCGGACATCACGGATTTCGCGGGCCATCGGGCCCTGCGACGACATGAATTGCGCCATCAGTGGCCGCTCGGCCGTGGCACTCGGATTGAAGGCCGGAATACGGCCCTGGGTCGGCTTGATCGTCGCGATGCCATTGCACTGGGCCGGCCAGCGCAACGAACCGCCAATGTCATTGCCGTGGGCGATGGTGCCGATGCCCATGGCGACCGAGGCGCCGGCGCCGCCGGAGGATCCGCCGCAGGTGACGGCCGGGTCCCAGGGATTGAGCGTGAGCCCGTGCAAGGGATTGTCGGTAAAGCCGCGCATCGAGAATTCGGGCGTATTGGTCAGCCCGAGAATGACCGCGCCGGCCTTCTTCAGATTGCTGGTGACCGGTGAATCGCCCGGCGCGACGTTGTCCTTGAACGCCACCACGCCGTTGGAATTGGCCTGCCCCTGGACATCGATATTGATCTTGATGGTCACGGGAACGCCGTGCAGCGGACCGACGTCCTTGTTCTTGGCGAGCGCCTTGTCGGCGGCCTTGGCGGCCTTGATCGCGTCCTTGCTCAGATCGACGACGACGGCGTTGATCGCCGGATTGGCCTTGTGCAGGCGGTCGACATGGGCGCGCACCACCTCTTCCGAGCTCACCTTGCCCTTTTTGATCGCCGCCGCCGTTTCCACGGCGGACCATTGCCAGATCGGTGTTTTCGCCACGTTTCTTCCCCTATGCCATATGCGGGCGAAACCGTAACGGAGGCCGCTCGCCAAAGTCGAGCCGCCTTGCCGGCAGGGGTCGCCTGCGCGCCGTAGCGGTCTCGCCTCGGCCGACGGGCAGAGCCGGCGCGAGGCGCGCTCTGCCACCGATCAAGCCTGGAGGCTCAATCGAGCTTGGTGCCGGAGACTTTGACCAGTTCCTCCCAGAAGGGATTCTCGGTCCTGATGACCTCCTTCAGTGCCGCGGGCGAAGGGTCTGTCATCGCCATCAGGCCGGCCGGCGTCATACGTTCGCCATAGCGCGGGGTGGCCACCGCCGCGACGATGGCCTTGTGATAGTCGGCGACGATGGCATCGGGGGTTGCAGCTGGCACGACGATCGCAAACCAGGTCTGCATGTCGATATCGGCAAGCTTCAGGTCGACGAATTCCTTCATGGCGGGCACATCCGGCAAGAAGGCCTGCCGCTCGGCGCTCGCCACCGCCAGCGCCCTGAAAGTGCCGGCCGCGACATTGGGCAGCAGCGCCGCCATGGTATCGAACATGACGTCGATATTGCCGGACATCAGATCGGCGATCGCCGGCGCACCGCCACGATAAGGCACATGTACCATGGCGGTGCCGCAGCGGGCGTTGAGCAAGCCGAGCATCAGGTGCGAGGTCTGGCCGAGCCCGGACGAACCGAAATTGATCTTGCCGGGATTGGCCTTGCCCCAGGCGATCATGTCACGGAAGGTTTTCCAGCCGCGCTCCTCGGCTTTCATGGCGTTCACCACACAGAGGATCGTGCCGGTGGCGATGCGCGAAATGGCGGTCAGATCCTTGTCCGGATTGTAGAGCATCCGCGAGAACAGGKATTTGTTGGTGATCAGCGTCGAGGCCGTGGCGACACCGGCCGTCGTGCCGTCGGCTGGCGAGTTGGCGACATTGGCAATGCCGAGCATGGCGCCGGCGCCGCCGATATTCTCGACCACGACCCGTCCGCCGGTCGCCGGTCCCAGCGCATCGGCCAGAAGCCGGCCGACGAGATCCAACGCGCCGCCGGCGAGAAACGGCACCACCAGGCGCTTCAGCGGGATGGTCTGCGCCTGAGCATTTCCGGTCAAAAGGAACGGCGCGCCGAGCGCGGCCAGCCCGATGGTGCGGCGGGTGATTGCCATCATATGCCCTTGTCGTTTCCTGGATGCGGCCCGGCTTGTCGGCCGCCGGGCGCGGGACCCTATCGTGACGTTGCGACAATCAACAAGGCTGCGCTGGGGATGGCTGGCCGGCGCGTCGCGCGTGCAGAAAGGTCATCACGCCTTCGCGCAAATCCTAAAGCCCGAGCACCCCGGCGATCTCCTCGACCGCCACCATGGGCGCGACGCGGCCGCTGGCCACCTCCGCCTCGAGCGCCGGCAGGCGCGCCTTCAGCACCGGATCCCGTTTCAGCCGGTCCGTGACCCGTTCCTGCAGCATGGTCCACATCCATTTGACGCCCTGGGCGCGGCGCTTGGCGGCGAAATCGCCCGAGGCCTCGGTCTTGCCGCGGAACGCCCCGATCTGCTCCCACAGCGTGTCGAGACCCTGATTGGCAAGGCCCGATATCATCAGAACGGGTGGCGACCAGACCCGCGATTTCGGCGCCATGATATGCAGGGCGGCGCGGTATTCGGCGGCCGCCGCCTTGGCCCGTTGAGCACCGTCGCCGTCGGCCTTGTTGACCGCAATGATGTCGGCGAGCTCGAGAATGCCTTTCTTGATACCCTGCAGCTCGTCGCCCGCGCCCGGCAGCATCAGCACCAGGAAAAGATCGGTCATGTCAGCGACCGCCGTCTCCGACTGGCCGACGCCGACCGTCTCGACCAGGATGACGTCGAAGCCGGCCGCCTCGCAGAGCAGCATGGTCTCGCGCGTCTTGGCGGCGACGCCGCCGAGGGTTCCGGATGAAGGCGAAGGCCTGACATAGGCAGCGGGATCGACGGCGAGCCGCGCCATCCGCGTCTTGTCGCCGAGGATCGAGCCACCGGTGCGCGACGACGACGGGTCGACCGCCAGCACGGCAACCCTGTGGCCGGCCGCCGTCAGGTTGGAGCCGAAAGTATCGATGGTGGTCGACTTGCCGGCCCCGGGCACGCCGGTAATGCCGATACGAATGGCGCGGCCCGTTTCCGGCAACAGGCGCTGGACGAGTTCGCGGGCAAGCGCCTGGTGCTCGGGCCGGGTCGATTCGACCAGTGTGATGGCGCGGGCGAGCACTGCGCGATCGCCGGAGCGAATGGCCTGGCTGAGCTTTTCGAGGTCGAGAGGCGGACGCATCATCGGGTGGTAACAAAGCGACAGATTCGATGCGAGCGGAATAGCCGCCGGCTCGGTCAGGCCGCCTTGAGATCCGCCATGAAGCTTGCCACCTCGCGCTGGAGCTCGGCCGACTGTTCGGCCAGCGATCGCGACAGCCCCATGAGCTGCCCCGAGGCCGAACCGGTAACCTCGGTGGCCTTGCCGACACTGACGATATTGTCGGTCACGTCGGCCGTGCCGCTCGCGGCGCGCTGCGTATTGGCCGCGATCTCGGCGGTTGCCGCTCCCTGCTGCTCGACGGCGGCGGCAATCGCGGATGTGACCTCCCGGGAAACTCGATCGACCACCGACGACGCAGACGCAACGCTCATCAATAATACGAATGCAATATTTATTTCTCTTTAATTGCATTTAATACATGACACAACCGATGAATACTTGAGCTTGACCTTTAGAAGTCGGACCTCGCGTGATGACCTGCCGAGGGCGGCGCAAGGCAACCGGCCGCCATTCAGCCCCATTCCCGCCACGGCCCACCTTTAACCGCTCGTTGACGATGTCGGGTGCCTTGACCGGGTGTGATTCACCTTTCGGTAAGGCGATGCGTCGTTTGTCGACCACGAACAAACCGAAGCCAGAGCCAATGCCCAAGCCGTCGACCCGCACCGTCGCCGTCGCCACCACCGCCATTCGCATGGCACTGGCGGCAGTGGCCGCTTGCGCGCTGGCCGGCTGCTTCGGCACCGACATGTCGGGCATATCAGGCTCGCTCGGCGCGCTCACCGCTCCCACCAGCCAGCCGCGGGCCGTGCCGGTCTTCGTCGCCTCGACGCGGCCGGCCTTCAGCGGCGACAGGCTCGGCGCCCCGACACGCGAACGCGCCCGCTTCTATCGCCAGATCGTCACGGTGCCGCCGGGCCACCAGGTCGGCACCATTCCGCGACCGTCGCTGACCCCGGAAAGCCCGTCGCGCCATTTTACGCTTGCCGACCGCGCGGCACTGACGCCGGATGATTTCCGCGGCGAACTGGCCCGCGCCATCGCGGCGAAACCCGCCGATCAGCGCGACGTGCTGGTCTATGTCCACGGCTTCAATACCGATTACGACGAAGCCGCCTTCCGCCTGGTGCAGGTCGCGACCGATGCCGGCTTCCGCGGCACCCATGTGCTGTTCACCTGGCCGAGCTATCGGCGCATGCTCGCCTATGGCGGTGATCGCGAAGTGGCCACCGCCTCGCGCGACGCCTTCGAGAAGCTGCTCGCCGATCTCGGCGACGTGCCGGGCATCGGCCGGGTCAACCTGATCGCCCATTCGATGGGCGCCTTCCTGACCATGGAGGGACTGCGTCAGGCTTCCATCGCCGGACGCGGCGAGGTCAACGGCCATCTGGGCGAGGTGATCCTGGCGGCGCCGGATCTCGACGTCGAGGTGTTCAGGGGCCAGATGGCGCGCATCTCGCGGCCGGGCCGCATCTCGCTGTTCGTCCAGGCCGACGACCGGGCGCTGGCCGCTTCCATGACGGTCGCCTGGGACCGCCAGCGCCTGGGCGCGCTGGATGTCCGCGATCCCCGCCATCGGGAGATCATCTCGTCGCTCGGCGTGCGCGTCTTCACCATGACCTCGCAGGGCTGGACCGACCTGCTCCGCCACGGCACGTTCGCCGAGGCGCCCGAGATCGTCCGGCTGATCGGCGGCAAGATCGCTTCGCCCCCGGTGATCGAGGATTCCCTGCCCCCGCCGCCGACCGAAGCCCCGCCATTACCGGCGGAACTGCAGCCGCCCCAGGCGCAGGCGCCGATGGCCGACCAGCCGGAAAGCGCCCGGCAGGTGACATCCGAACCTCTGCCCCAGATCCGCGCCGACGGCACGCGCTGAGGCGCCTGGCGTCCTCAGGCCGCGGCCACCGCCTGGCCCGGCCGCTTGCGCCACAACCAGACCGCCAGGGGCCAGACGAACAGCCCGATCGTGATGGCGGCCAGGATCGCCGAGACCGGACGCTCGAAGAACGGCAGGATCGAGCCGTCCGACTTGATCAGCGACGTGACGAAATGCTGCTCGACCATCGAGCCCATGACGACGCCGAGCACCAGGGCGGCGACCGGATAGCCGTTCTTCTCCATCATGTAGCCGACGCAGCCGAAGGCGGCGACCGTGATGACCAGGAACAGGTTGTTGCCGGTGGCAAATGAACCGACGGCGCAGAGCAGCACGATCACCGGCATGATGGCGTAGCGCTTCAGCCGGAGCACATAGCTCGCCAATCGGATCATGATGATGCCGAGCGGGATCATGATGATATTGCCCAGCATGAAGATGATGTAGAGCGCATACATGCTCGACGCCTTCTCGGTGAACAGCGTCGGTCCGGGATTGAGCCCCTTCATGTAGAGCACGCCGATGGCGATGGCGGTGATGGTGTCGCCGGGAATGCCGAACAAGAGCGAGGGCACCCAGCCCGACGCCAGCGAGGCATTGTTGGAGGCCCCCGCCTCGATCAGCCCCTCGGGATGGCCGGTGCCGAATTTTTCCGGCGTCTTGGAGAAGCGCTTGGCCATCGCATAGGACACCCAGGCAGCCATATCGGCGCCGGCGCCCGGCAGGACGCCGATGATGATGCCGATAATGTTGCCGCGGGTCTGCTGGACCGGATATTCCTTGGTCAGCTTCCACTGGCCGGCCAGGATCGAGCCGAATTGCCGGCGCGGCAGCGGCGGCGGTTCGGGCACTGACATGGCCCGCATGACCTCGGCCACCGCGAAGCAGCCGACCAGCGCCGGCACGACCTCGATGCCGCCGAGAAGATCGGTGAGGCCGAAGGTGAAACGGGGGGTGCCGGCCGGGTTCTCGATGCCGACGCAAGCGATCAACAGGCCGAGCAACATGGCGGCGATCGCCTTGATCGGCGAGGAACGCGCGACCAGCGTCGCGCACATCAGGCCGAGAAAGGCCAGCCAGAAATATTCGTAGGTCGAGAACGACAAGGCGAATTCGGCGAGCAGCGGCGCCATCAGGATCAACGACAAGGTGCCGAAAACGCCACCGAGCGCCGAGAACCACAGACAGATGCCAAGTGCCATTTCAGCCTGCCCCTTGCGGGTCATGGCATAGGCTTCGTCGGTATAGGCGGCCGAGGCCGGCGTGCCGGGAATGCGCAACAGGCAGCCCGGGATGTCACCGGAGAAGATCGCCATGGCCGAGGCGGTAATGATGGTGGCAACGGCCGCGATCGGCGACAGGTAGAAGGTGACGGGCACCAGCAGCGCGGTCGCCATGGTGGCGGACAGCCCCGGCAGCGAACCGACCACCAGGCCGTAGATCGCCGAAAGCAGGATGGCGATCATCACGTCGGGTGCCAGCACCATCCAGATGGCTTCGATGAAGGTGTTCAGCATGTCGCCCTCACCACGGCATCGGCAGCAGGCCGGCGGGCAAGGGCACACGCAGCAGCTTGGCGAAAATCAGATGCACAGCGGGGGGAGCCATCAGCGCCAGCGGAATGGCGGTCCGCCAGTTGCCGCCGAGGGCGAAACAGGTGGCCACCACCATGGCGGCGGCCGTCGGAACGAAACCGAGCGTGTCGACCGTCAAGGCGTAGAACAACAGAAGCAGCGGCGGCACCACGGTCTTGAATGCCGCATGGCGGATCGGCGGCGGCGTCTCGGAGGCCGGAGCATGTGTCCCGTCCTCGGAGGCGACGATCTCTTCGGCTTCCTCGAAGGACCGGCCAATGCCGAGCCCGATCGCGACGCCGCAAGCGAGCAATCCCAGGCCTATGACCAGAGGAAAGACATTCGGCCCGACCTGCTGGCCCGGGACCGGCGGCAGAAGCGAGCCACCATAGGCGGCGGCGGCTCCGAGAACGGCGAGAAAGCCGCCCGTGACACGATCGGAAAGATGCATGATTCCCCGCGGGCAGAGGCGCTTCAGCCCTCGCGGGCCGATTGTATCGATCCAGGACTGGGATCCCGAAACTCGGCGGCGGTGAGCCGCCGCAGAGCCGTTTGATCAGACGAGGCCGGCGCTCAGGCCTGCTTGGCGAGACCGGCGGCCTTCATCGCCACGCCCATGGCGGCGTCGCCCTCGGCCATGAATTTGCCGAAGCCGGCGCCGTCGGCCCAGCGCACGCCGAAACCGCGATTGCCCATGAAGTCCTGGAACTCCTTGGACTCGTTGACCTTCTTCAGCGCCGTGGTGAGCCGCTCGGCGATCGGCGCCGGCAGGTTTTTCGGCGCGCCGATGCCGCGCCAGGCGCCGACGGAATAGTTGATGCCCAGGCTCTCATTGAGCGTCGGCACGTTGGGGAATTGCGGATTGCGCGCCGGTGCCATGATGGCGAGCGAGCGGGCGCGGCCGGCATCCAGCATGGCCTTCGCCTCGGGTACCGAGCAGGTGACGATGTCGAGGCCGGACGCCGCCAGATCCTGCATGGCGGGAGCGGCGCCATTGGACGGCACCCACGGCACCGCGTTGGCAGGCAGGCCCATGGCGCCGAGCCAGCCGACCAGCGCCAGGTGCCAGATGCCGCCCTGGCCGGTGCCAGAGGCCTTGAGCTTGCCCGGATTGGCCTTGATGGCGTCGGCGAGATCCTTGATCGTCCGGTAGGGCGAGCTCGCCGAAACCTGCACGCCGGGCGGATCCTCGTTCATCAGTCCGAGCGGCGTATAGCTCGATGGCGTCAGCTCGGTCAGGCCCTGCCAGTGCATCATCGAGATTTCGACGGTGAGCATGCCGATCGTGTAGCCGTCGGCAGGCGCACTGGCGATGCCGGCATGACCGACGACACCCGAACCGCCAGTGCGGTTGACGACATTGACCGGCTGGCCGAACTCCCGTTCCAGTAGCGAACCGACAATGCGCGCCGTGGCATCGGTACCGCCGCCGGCGCCCCAGGGCACGATCAGCGTGATCGGGCGCGAAGGATAGGCCTGGGCAATGGCTGGCGCCGACAACGCGGTCGCCGCACTGGCCGCGGAAACAAGCAGCGTCCTACGGGTCAAGTCCGTCATCGATAGCCTCCCATGATCGACCAGCCGGTTTGTCCGGCATCTGTTTACTGTGATCACAGAAGGCTGCACCGGATTTTCTCCGATGACAATGCTTGTCCGAGGTGGTCTTCGACAGATTTGCTATGCGCGACTGGCGCCTATTCCGCGGCAGCCTGCGAATAGCCGAGCTTGGCGTTGAGTTTATCCATCAGGTCGATGGCGGCATCGGCGATCGGCGTGCCCGGCGGGAAGATGGCCGCGGCGCCGGCTTCGTAAAGCGCGGCGAAGTCCTGCGGCGGGATGACGCCGCCAACGACGATCATGATGTCTTCGCGGCCCTGGGCCGCGAGTTCGGCCCTGAGTTCCGGCACCAGGCTCAGGTGGCCGGCGGCCAGCGACGACACGCCGACACAGTGGACATCGTTTTCGATCGCCTGCTTGGCCGCTTCCGCGGGGGTCGCGAACAAGGGACCGATATCGACGTCGAAGCCAAGGTCGGCAAAGGCCGAGGCGATCACCTTCTGGCCGCGGTCATGGCCATCCTGGCCGACCTTGGCGACCAGGATGCGCGGCCGCCGGCCCTCGTTCTCGGCAAAGGCCTCGACCATGTGCTGGACCTTGGAGACATTCTCGTTCATCGCGCCGACCTCGCGCTTGTAGACGCCGGAAATCGACTTGATCTCGGCCTTGTGGCGGCCGAACACCTTTTCCATCGCATCCGACATCTCGCCGACGGTGGCCTTGGCGCGCGCGGCGTTGATGGCCAGTTCCAGGAGGTTGCCGGCGCCGCCGGCCGCCGCAGTCAGGGCATCGAGGGCAGCCTGCACCTCGGCCGGATTGCGCTCGGCGCGCAGCCGCTTCAGCTTGTCGATCTGGCTGGCGCGCACGGCCGAATTGTCGACCTTCAACACGTCGATCGGCTTCTCGCCATCGGGCCTGAACTTGTTGACGCCGATCACCGACTGGAGGCCGGAATCGATGCGTGCCTGGGTCTTGGCCGCGGCCTCCTCGATGCGCAGCTTGGGGATGCCGGCGTCGATCGCCTTGGCCATGCCGCCGAGCGCCTCGACCTCCTGGATATGGTCCCAGGCCTTGGCCGCGAGATCGGCGGTCAGCCTCTCGACATAAAACGAGCCGCCCCAGGGATCGATGATCCGCGTGGTGCCCGACTCCTGCTGCAGGAACAGCTGGGTGTTGCGGGCGATGCGGGCGGAGAAATCGGTCGGCAGCGCCAGCGCCTCGTCGAGCGCATTGGTATGCAGCGACTGGGTATGGCCCTGGGTGGCGGCCATGGCCTCGATCTGGGTGCGGATGACGTTGTTGAACACGTCCTGGGCTGTCAGCGACCAGCCGGACGTCTGGCTGTGGGTGCGCAGGGGCAGGCTCTTGTCGGTCTTCGGATCGAACTCCTTGACCAGCTTCGCCCAGAGCAGGCGGGCCGCCCGGAGCTTCGCCACCTCCATGAAGAAATTCATGCCGATGGCCCAGAAGAACGACAGGCGCGGCGCGAACTGATCGACCGTCATGCCGGCGGCGATGCCGGCGCGGATATATTCGACGCCGTCGGCGAGCGTATAGGCGAGCTCGAGGTCCTGCGTCGCCCCGGCCTCCTGCATGTGATAGCCGGAGATCGAGATCGAATTGTATTTCGGCATGTGCTTCGCCGTGTGGGCGAAGATGTCCGAGATGATCCGCATCGAGGGCACGGGCGGATAGATATAGGTGTTGCGGACCATGAACTCCTTGAGAATGTCGTTCTGGATGGTCCCGGAGAGCTTGGCCTGCGGTACGCCCTGCTCTTCCGCCGCAGCGATATAGAGCGCGAGCACCGGCAGTACCGCGCCGTTCATGGTCATCGACACGCTCATCTCGCCGAGCGGAATGCCGGAGAATAGCGTGCGCATGTCGTAGATCGAATCGATCGCCACGCCGGCCATGCCGACATCACCTGACACGCGCGGATGGTCGGAATCATAACCGCGATGGGTGGCAAGATCGAAGGCGACCGACAGGCCCTTCTGGCCCGCCGCGAGATTGCGCCGGTAGAAAGCGTTGGAATCCTCGGCCGTGGAGAAGCCGGCATATTGCCGGATGGTCCAGGGCTGATTGACATACATGGTCGGGTAAGGACCGCGCAGGAACGGCTTGAGACCCGGATAGGTCTCCAGGAAATCGATGCCGGCGAGATCGCTTTCGCCATGGACCGGCTTGACCAGGATGTCCTCGGGCGTCAGCCAGGCCTCGCCACCGGCGGCGGCCGGCGCGGCCTTGGAGAACGGCAGGGCGGAAAAATCGGGGATCAAGGTCATTGATCGTCCCTCGGTTCAATCAAACGGCGATATCGGAACATGTCCGGTCGAAACTACCATGACGGCTGCGGCTGTCACGCTAGCCGGACGGCCGGTGGGTCTGCGGCCGGTCTCCTGGCATCCCGCGGTTGCCGAGGCGACGCCGTATTTCGTCGTGAATATCCTGGATCTCATACAGTGCGAGCCGCTGCTCCCGATAGTGTCGGCCTCCTCCCATGATGGTTGTCCAGAATTTATAGAACGGCCGTGCGTGGACCGGTCCACGCCAGCTGTAGCTGATGTCGAAAAATCGAAGAAGTTTCGTCCAGGGCCTCTCCGATCGAACCAGGGCACGCTCCTGTTCGGCAAGATGCTCGGCGAGATCGCGGTCACTCAGCTTTGCCAGATCACCCCTGAGATTCAGCCCGGTCAACGGGATCATACTTCAAGCCGCCGGTTCGAAGCTGATGACCAGCTTGGTGCCGGTGGCTTCGGCATATTTCTTCAGAGTTCGCGTTGAAGGCATGGTCTTGCCGCCTTCGAGCCGGGCAACGACCGACTGCGTCGTACCCATGCGGCGGGCGATCTCGTCCTGGGTCAGGCCTGAATGCTCGCGCGCCTTCATCAACGCCTCGACAAGCGCGAACTCGTCGCCAAGCGCCTCATATTCTGCCCGATAGGCAGGGTCCGCCATCCACTTCTCATGCAGGTCCTTGGCTTTGGTCATCTGACCTCCTCGGCGCGGCTTCGCGCCAATTCCAGTTCACGCCGCGGTGTCTTCTCGGTCTTCTTTATGAAGACCCGAACCACCACGACACGCTTGCCCTTCGCCGTCACATAGATCGCACGGGAAATCCCGCCGCGACCGCTCATTCGCATCTCCCAGAGCGCGCCATCGAGGTGCTTGACATAGGGTTCGCGCACACGCTCGAGGCCGTGGGCCTCGATCAGAAGGGCAATCCGGCTGAAATGCGCCCGCATGTCCGGCGGAAGCGCCTCGAGTTCGGCCGTCACAATGGCATTGAGCGTTTCGACCGACCAACTCATCCCTGACGATCATCGCAAAATTGCGATAGTCAGTCAATCATCCGCCGGGCGGCCTGAAGAACGCTCAGCACGTCACAACCGGCATAGACGAAGCCATCGACACCGGCAGATGTCAGCCCAGCCTCCAGTTCGCCAGGACGGCCGGCGAGCCAGATCTGGCTGGCGCCCGCCGATTTCAAGGCCTCGGCGGTTGCGACGGCCTCCTTGGCATAGATCTCGTCGGACGAGCACAGGCAGGCGATCTTGGCGCCGGAGGCCCTGAAGGCGTCCTGAAGCGCGGCGCGGACGACAAAACCATCACCAGGGATCGGCGCCTCGAAACCACCCGCCTCGAACAGGTTCTTGGCGAAACCGGCGCGTGCAGTGAAGGCGGCGACCGGCCCAAGCGCTGCCAGAAACACTTTCGGTCGCGCACCGGTCCGGGCGGTGCGAGCATCGAGCCCGGCGCGCAAGGCCTCATAGGGCTCGGCGAGCCGAATGGGCTCGAGCGGACCGACGAAGACGGTATCGCTCTTCGGCCGCGACAGCGCTGCACGCAGGGCGCCGGCCTCGAAGGCCGCGACGGTCGCCTCGAACCGCTCGCCCTTGGCGGCGAGCGGCAGGTCGATCGGTGTCACTGCCTTGTTGGAGACGCGGGCAGCCGGATGCAGCACCTCCGGCGTGGCTTCGTGGATATTGGGGAACTCCGAAGTGCCGGTCAGCGGTTCGCGCCGCTTCGCAATGGCCGTCTGGTGCGCGAGGCGCGCCTTGGCGACGGCGGCCTGGATGGTGCCGCTGGAGAGCGCCGCGACCACGCCGCCGGCCCGTTCGCCATCCTGAAACAGCGCCCAGGCAGCCTCGCAGAGCTCAGTGGTCAGGGCCTCGACGCCGCCGGAGCCGGCGGCTGGGTCGGCGACCCGGTGCAGGTTGGATTCCTCGATCAGGATCAACTGGGTGTTGCGGGCGATGCGCCGGGCAAAGGCATCCGGCAGGCCGATCGCGGCGGTCCAGGGCTGCACCGTGACATGGTCGGCGCCACCGATGCCGGCGGCAAAACAGGCCATGGTGGTGCGCAGCCAATTGACCGCCGGGTCGACCCTCGAGGTCATCCGCCAGGCGGTTTCGGCGTGAACCTCCAGCCGCGACGGTGACAGGCCGCAGGCGGTTTCGACACGTGCCCAGAGCTGGCGGATGGCGCGAAGCTTGGCAGTTGTGAGAAACTGGTCGGCATCGGCGGTCAGCAGCACAGCGACGGCGCGACGCGCCTCGTCGAGCTTGAGCCCGGCCTGTTCCAGCACGCGCAGATATTGAACGGCGGCGCCCAGCACGAAAGCGAGCTCCTGGGCTTCCGAACCGCCGGCATCATGGATCACCCGGCCGTCGGCGATCACCTGGGTGCCGGCAAAGCCGCGCTTACGCAGGCCGAGGGCCATATCGGCGGCCTTGGCCGCGGCGCCATCCCAGTTCTCCAGCGTGCCACGCCGGGCGAAGGCACCGATCGGATCGATGCCGAAGGCCACCGAAAGGCTCGCCGGGTCAAGCCCGTCGCGCGCGGCCTTGGCCGCCACCATGGCCGCGACATGGCCGGCGGCCGTGCCGGCGTCGATGCGCAGCGGGATCAGGTCGAGCATGACGCCGTCGAGCACCTGGTCGAGATCCGCGAGGCCGTCGAGTATCAGGCCGTCGCCACGATGGTCGCCGATGGCGCCCCGGGTGACGATGGCCAAACCCGAGGCGCCATTGGTCAGATCGTCCAAGGCCTGGGCATTGGCGTCGCGCGGGTCCGGCTGGTCAGCCCGCTGCACCACCGTCCAGGGCGCGCCGGCGGCACGGCCGGCCAGCGGCACGGCATCCGCCAGCCGCGGGTAGAGCGGCTGAATGGCGATGCCGTCGGCGGTGCGGCCGACCAGGGTCTTGTCGAAGGGCTTGCCTTTCAACACGGCATCGACCGCGGCGCGCCACTGCGCTTCGGTGGCGGCAGGAAATTCGGAGGCGAGAGCAAGGGGCATGATCGGCGTCATGCAGCTTCGATGCCACGAAGACATGACTTTCGAAAGGCGGCCTTTGGACGGATCAGGACAGACGATAGATCAAAGCGCGGATTAGCCACGCCGGATCAGGCCTCCGGGCGCGGCAGGCGCTCGATGCCGCTGGTATCGACGGCATCGCGCATGGCGCGGATGCTGAGCCCGCCGACGACCCGGTCGGGCGCGATCTCGGCCAGCGGCACCAGCACGAAGGCGCGCTCCTTCAGGCGCGGATGCGGCAAATGCAGGTCCGGCTCGTCGAGGCTGACATCGCCATAGGCGATCAGGTCGATGTCGACCGGGCGCGGCCCCCAGCGACGTCCCTGCGTGCGATCGCGGCCGAGCCTCGCTTCGACCGCGAGCGCCCGTTCGAGCAGTGCCCGCGGCGCCAGCCCGGTCTCGACCACGAGGCCGAGATTGACGAAGGGCGGCTGGTCGGTGACGCCCCAGGGCGGCGTCAGATAGTCGGCGGAACGCGCGACAAGACGGATCGCGACGCCGTCGCAAAACAGCGCCACCGCCCGGTCGAGGGTGGCTCTGATATCACCGACATTGCCGCCCAGGCTGATCAATGCTTCGGCCATGGGCGTTCCGGCCTGTGCCCGGTCAGTCATGCCGGCCGCGAACCAGCACCACGCCGACATCGTCGAAAATGGCGGCGATCGGCGCATGCGGCTTGTGTACGGTAACGCGGACCGTGCGAATCCTTGGAAAAGCCCCGAGGACGGCGTCGGCGACCGCACCGGCAGCCGCCTCGAGAAGCTTGAAATTGCGCTTGGTGAAGGCGCGTTCGGTCTCCTCAGCGATCGCCGCATAGGACACCGTATCGGCCAGATGATCGCTCTGGGCGGCTTCGCTCAGATCGCAGGTCAGGTCGAGATCGATGACGAAACGCTGGCCGACCTTGCCCTCGTGCTCCATCACGCCGTGATGGGCGTGGATCACCAGTCCCTTGATGAAGATCTGATCGGTCATCGTGCCTCGCTGATGGCTTGGGCGACTTTCAGGGCCTGGAGAGTTTCGGCCACGTCGTGGGCCCGGATGATCGCAGCGCCCGCCTGCATGGCGATCAGATGGGCCGCGAGCGACCCGCCGATGCGCCGGTCCGGCGGCGCCGGCGAAACGCTGTCGATGAAGCGCTTGCGCGACGCGCCGACCAGGACAGGCAGGCGGAAAGGCGCCAGCCGATCGAGCTTGCCGAGCGTCTCGATGCTTTGCGCCGGCGTCTTGCCGAAACCGATGCCGGGATCGAGCACGATCCGGTCGCGCCGGATGCCGGCCTGTTCGGCGATGGCAAGCGAGCGATGAAAAAAGGCGTCGATATCGGCCATGATGTCGATCGTCGCGTCGGCGCCGTCGCGATTGTGCATGACGATGACCGGCACGCCGTGATCGGCGACGACATGGGCCATGTCGGGATCGCGCTGCAGGCCCCAGACATCGTTGACGATGGCCGCGCCTTGGCCGAGCGCCCAGCGCGCCACGCCGGCTTTGATCGTATCGATCGACACCGGCAGGCCGAGCCCGACCACCGCCGGCAGGACCGGCGCGAGCCGGGCGATCTCGTCGTCGAGCGAGACCGGCCTAGCGTCGCCATAAGGCCTGGTCGATTCGGCGCCGATATCAAGGATGTCGGCGCCCTCGGCGGCCATGCGCGCGGCCTGGGCGAGTGCGCGCTCGGGCGAAAAGAACTGTCCGGCATCGGAAAAGGAGTCGGGCGTGACGTTCAGAATACCCATGACCGCCGGCCGCCCCAGCGCCAGAAGCGCGCCGAGCGGCCCGTCGGGTGATACGGCGGTCGGGGGCTGAGAATGGACCATGGCGGTGCTTTGAGCGCCCGACCGCGCCCTGTCAACCCGCCGCGCCGCTACCGCTTCGCCAGCGCCGTGCAGGCGCCGAGATAGCGGCTGAGCGCGGCCTTGGCGCCATCGAGGCCGAGCTTGAAGGCGAAAGGTGGAACCGCGCTGCGCAAGTTGAGTTCAGCACCGCCGGCATCGCGCAGAAAGGTCGCGAGATCGCGCAGCGTATCGATATCGGCATCCTCGATCACGCCGCGTTCGGCGACCAGCTCGGCGCGTTCGGGCGATGGCCCGGCGAAGCTTGCATCGAGCGTCGTCACGAACAGATCGTCACCCGCCTCGAAGGCAATGGAAGCCGGTTCGGCCTTGCCGCCCGGTCGAGCGCCGGCGACCGGCCCGCGCAACCTGACCGCCGGCCGGGCGCCGCAGAAGAAGCCGAGATAGATGGTGCCGGCCGAAGCGCCCTCGCCTATCGTGGCCGAGACGAAAGCCTGAACTTGGCCATCGACCTCGGTGGTGCGCCAGCCGGCAGGCTCGGTCTGCGCAATAGCCAAGCTTACCGTGGCGGATATCGCCACGGCGGTGAAGGCGATCGCCTTGGAGAAATGTCGCATCAGACGAATTGCGACAATCCCGGCGTGCCGCCGACGATCTGACCCATGACGTCCTCGCCGGCATGCTCGCGCCCGAAAGCGACCAATTCCTTGCCGACGGTGGAGATCTGGCCCATGTCGAGACCAGCGCCCATCAGATTGGCGCCGAGACCCATGATGCCGCCGCCCATGAGGCCGCCGACCATGCCCATGAGGCCGCCACCGCCGCCGCCCGAAGCCTGATCGATCAGCTCGGTGGAGCCCGGCAATGCCGCCAGCATCTGCTGGACCGGCTCGGAGGGGCCTTCCTTCTGCAGGAAGCCGAGAATCATGCCGACTGCTTTGGAGGCAAGCCCGGCGTCGATGCCGGCGGCGGCAGCGACGCGGTTGATGAGATCTTCGATCATGTCATGTCTCCCAGATACAATAACGGCTCCGGGCGCGATCGGCGATCCCCCTGAGGTCGCCGCAATATGGCTGCCAGGGCTGCGCCGGGCAAGCAGCGAACATTCGCCCGGCGCTGTTTCTATGGGCCGGGCTTTATGATCTTCTCTGCACGGGGCGGTGGCACCGGCACCTGATGGCGCGATCGCCCCCTATCTCGTTCGCTAAACGCTTTCGCGCCGGGGGCCTCTGCGCCCGAGCGGCGCGAGGCGGTGGAAAACGCCTCCGGAGAATTGCATGTCCCACGATCGTTCAACCGTCGATGCCACCGTCCAGCTCTATCTCGACGGCCTCTATGAATGCGACGCCGACAAGCTCGGCCAGGCCTTCCACCCGAGCGCCGACCTGCGCTGGAACGAGGCTGGCGAACTCAAGGTGCTTGGTTATGCCGATTGGCTCGCGGCGGTGCGCAAGCGCACCTCGCCCAAATCGCAGGGGCACCCGCGCCACGATTTCGTCGTCACCGTCGACCGTTCCGACGAGACGACCGCCTTCGTTAAGGTGAAATGCGCGCTGCCGCCGCGCTTCTTCACCGACTATCTCGTGCTGATGAAACTCACCGGCGGCTGGCAGGTCGTATCGAAATCCTATCGCTTCGAGACGCATGACTGAGGCCGCGGACCTGATCCGGAAACATCACGGCCGGCCCCAGGGCCGGCCGTGAACATCATGACAAAGCCTTCGGGCGAAAGCGCGCCTCAGCAGACATTAGCCTCACGGGCGCAGCCGGCCCGGGCTCGCACCAGGTTTTCACGCAGCTTGTCGACTCCGACGGCACCCACCACGACTTCGTCGCCGATGATATAGGTCGGCGTGCCGTTGATGCGCAGCAGATCGGCGAGACGTGCCGTCTCGGCAAGCTCGGCGCGAATCTGCGGAGCATTCATGTCGCGCTCCAGCCGCGCCATGTCGGCGCCGACCTCGCGAGCGACCTCGAGGGCACGGGCGCGATTGGCCTGGCCCCGGCCACCCAGCAGCTTGGTGTGGAATTCCTCGTATTTCGGTCCCTGAATCTGCATCTTGAGGGCCAGTGCCACCTGCGACGCCTCCACTGACCCGGGGCCGAGCACCGGGAAATCACGCAGCACGAGCCGGATGCGGCGATCCTGGCGGACCAGTTCCATGGTCTCGGCCATGGCGCGCTTGCAGAAGCCGCAATTGTAATCGAAGAACTCGACGATGGTGACGTCACCCTGGGGATTGCCCAGCACCACCTGATTGGCCGAGCGGTAGAGCTGCTGGCGGTTGGCCTGGAAGGCCTCGCCGCGCACCCGCTCCTCATTGGCCGCCTGGCGACGCTCAAGCTCGACCAGCGCCTCCTGCAGCACTTCCGGGTTCTTCAGGAGATAGTCGCGAATGATCGCCTCGATGCGGGCCCGCTCCTCGGGTGTCGCCTGGACCGTCGGCGCGGTCGACATCTGCGGCGCGGTCGATGTCTGGGCGAAGGCCGGGCCGGCGAGACCGAGGGTTGCGACGCCAAGGGCGGCGGCCAGGGCAAGAGCGACGGGGCGGAAATTCATGGGATGGACTCTCAATTCTGGTTGCGCCGCTGGGCGACGATATCTTCGGCGCGAAGCCAGCCGGGCGAGCCGGCGGGAAGAGATGCCTGGGCACGGCGGGCAAGGCCGCGGGCAGCCCCAAGGTCACCCTCATAAAGCGACGTCTGGGCGGCCGCGAGATCGGCCTGGCCCCGGTCGCCCTTGCGGCCATAGGCAATGGCAAGCTGGCGGTAGCCGTCAGCGGCCTCGGGCTCGCGCTGCAGGGCAAGGCGCAATTCACGGACCGCTTCGTCGAGCACGGCATTGTTGCCGGTGGCGACCAGGGCGTGGCCGAGCATGATGCGGATCAGGCCGGAATTGGGCGCCAGCGCCACGGCCCGGCGCAGCGGCGCGATGGCCTGGCTCGGCAAGCCGGTCTCCAGCAGGACCTGGCCCTTGATCTCATGGAAATAGGGATTGTTCGGCTGCGCCCGGATCAGGTCGTCGGCGAGCGCCGCCGCGCGATTGCGATCGCCGAAACGGAACATCTGGATGGTGCGGGCATAACGCGCCGGCAAGGACGTGTCGCTCGGTGGGAACCGCCTGCTAATCGCATCATTGCGCTCGACGAAACCGGCGAGCTTGGCGCGCGCCAGATTGTGACGCATCACCCGCTCGGCCGGATCGGTGGCATTGTAATGCGGACTTGCCTTGGCCAGCGGCTCGATATTGGCGACACGATCCGCCGGGATCGGATGGCTGATCATGTAGGGATCGGCCTGGCGCGCCGCGAACATTGTCTGGTCCTGCAGGCGACGGAAGGTCTCGACCATGCCCTTGGCGGACTGGCCGGTGGCATTGAGATAATTGATGGCGGCGCGATCGGCCGCAGCCTCCTCACCGCGCTGATAGGCCAGCAACGAGCGCATGGCGATATGCGGACCGCCCATGAGCACGCCGGGCGCCGCCTCGCCGACGCTGCTGCCGGCCCGGCCGCCCGCCGCCCCAGCAGCGACCGCGCCGGCGCCGACCAGCATGCCGATGACGGCAACGATCTGGGCCCGCTCGACGGCCTCGCGCAGGCGCGCCAGATGACCGCCGGCAATATGGCCGGTCTCGTGCGCCATCACGCCGATCAGCTCGTTCGGCGTCCTCGAATCCATGATGGCGCCGGCATTGACGAAGATGCGCCGGCCATTGGCGACGAAGGCGTTGAAGCCGCGATCGTTGATGATCACCACATTGGTCTGGCTACCGCCGACGCCGGCGGCGCGAAACAGCGGCCGCGCATAGTCGCGCAGGAGGTTCTCGATCTCGGTATCGCGAACGATCGGCAAGCCCTGTTGCTGGGCACGAGCCGGCGCTCCCGTCGAGATCGCGACGAGAGATGCGAGCGCCGATGCTGCAAGACGGCTGCGAAGCGGGCGAAACTTCATCGTAACGGGAACCTACGGAGTGGACGCGCGGGGGTCAACGCGCAGCCGATCACGTTCGGGCGAGAACCGTGACCGCGCGATGACGGCATGTTAGAGCGCTTGCCGCTCTCGATATCCGTAACCGACGGTGGTCAGCCCCCACCGTCCCCGGTCGCCTATGCCGGGGTAAACGGGCAAAACCATGACGAGGTCCATCATGTCGCGTGAGGGCATTGCCCGTTCGCTGCTCACCCCCACCCGGCGCGGTTCGGTGGCGCCCTTCCTGGTCATGGATGTGATGACGGCGGCCGCCAAGGCCGAGGCCGAAGGTCGCAGCGTCATTCACATGGAGGTCGGCCAGCCCGCCGCGGCCACCCCGCTGGCGGTGCGCGAAGCCGCGGCGCGAGCCCTGAGGGAGGGCCAGATCGGCTATACCCTGGCGCTCGGCATTCCCGAATTGCGTCAGCGGATCGCCCGCTATTATGCCGAGACCCATGGCGTCGAACTGCCGATCGAGCGCATCGCCGTCACCATGGGCTCGTCATCGGCCTTCATCCTGTCGTTCCTGGCGCTGTTCGAGGCCGGCGACCGGGTGGCGATCGCAAGCCCTGGTTATCCCGCCTACAAGAACATCCTGGAAGCGCTCGGCTGCGAGGTGGTGTTCATCGAGACCACGGCCGCGACCCGCTATGCGATCACGCCCGACATGCTAGCTGCCGAACACGCCAGGAAGCCGCTCGACGGCCTGCTTGTGGCAAGCCCCGGCAACCCGACCGGCACGATGATGACGCCGCATGCGCTCGCCGCCCTGGTCGGCGCTGCCCGCGACCTCGGCATCCGCTTCATCTCGGACGAGATCTATCACGGGCTATCCTATGACATGGCCTGCGCCACCGCGCTGGAGACCTCCAGCGACGTGGTGGTGATCAATTCCTTCTCGAAATATTACTGCATGACCGGCTGGCGCATCGGCTGGATGGTGGTTCCAGAAACGCTGGTCCGCTCGATCGAATGCCTGGCGCAGAACCTGTTCATCTCCGCACCGAAACTCAGCCAGGTCGCGGCGCTGGCCGCCTTCGATGCGACCGACGCTCTGGAGGTGATCAAGGCCGGTTATGCGGCGAACCGCAAGGTGTTGCTGGAAGGCCTGCCCAAGGCCGGGCTCGACCGCCTGCTGCCGGTCGACGGCGCCTTCTACATCTATGCCGATATCGGCCATCTCACCAATGACAGCCTGGATTTCGCCCGCCGCATGCTGGCCGAGACTGGGGTCGCGGCGACGCCGGGGCCGGATTTCGACCCGTTCAACGGCATGCATGCGATGCGATTCTCATTCGCGGGTTCGACGCCCGACATGGAAGAGGCGGTGAAACGGCTCGCCAAATGGCTGGCGTGAGCCGGCGGCCAAGCGGCATCAGGGCATGAAACCGGTGGCGAGCGCGTGCGCCCAGTCGGGCCGCCCGTTGCCAGCGGCGCGTTCGGCCGCCGCCTGCCAGTCATAGGTGACGGCGATGTGCTCGACCCCGGTCACCGCTCCGCCTTCGATCGTGACCAGCGCATAACGGGCATGGGGGGAACCGACCTCGGAGACATGCGGATGCGGCTCGGCCGGATCGTCATAGCCGGGTTGGCCGACACTGCCGGGATTGACGATGACCGCCATGCCGGCCGGCGCCCGCAGGACCCTGGCGATGTGACTGTGGCCGCAAAGCACGAGGCCGGCGCCCTGGATATCGCCGAGCCGTTCGGCGATCGCCGATGATGGTGAAAGCGCCAGCCGGCCGCCCACGACATCTTCGGTGAGATAGGCGTTGTCGTCGCCGGGCGTCGCGTGAAACGCTCGTACCAGCACGCCGCCGACGTCGAAATCGATCATGTGCGGCAGGCCGCCAAGCCAGTGAATGTGGCTCTCGTCCAGCGCCTCGCGGGCAAAGCGGTCGGATGGATAGATCCGCTCCGGCTCGGCGGTCGCCACCCAGCGGTCGTGATTGCCGCGCACCGTGGTGAGCCCGAGCCCGCGCAGCCTTTCGCAGGTCTCGCGCGGCCAGAGCGGCCCCGACACGCAGTCGCCGAGATCGACGATGCGCGCGACCCCGCGGGTGGCGATATCGGCCAGCACCGCGTCGAGCGCCAGCATATTGCCGTGGATGTCGGCGATCACGGCAAAACGCATGGCGGCTCCAAAGCACTGCGGGGTCGAGCAGTCATGGTGGACCGGGACATCGGCTGGATGCAAGGCGGCAGAACGGGTTCAGCCATGCGCGAGGTCAAAGCAGCAAGTCGCCATATTCGTCGTGCTTGGCGATATAGGCGCCGATGAACGGGCATTGGGCAACGACCTTGAGGCCAAGCGCGCGCGCATCGTCGAGCGCGCCACGTGCCAGCGCAGAACCGATGCCTCGGCCGGAAAGCTCGTTCGGCACCTCAGTGTGAACGAAGGTGATGACACCCTGCTCCAGTCGATAATAGGCGGCGGCGACATGGCCCTCGACATCGAGTTCATAACGTTTGAGCTCGGCATTGTTGCGCACTGCATTCGTCATCAGAGGTCTCGCTTCCAGCATCGCTTCGGGCCCAGCCGACATCGACCAGCCTTCAAGTCACGCAGCGCCGCGCACGGCCGCGTCGCGCGCTGTTCCGACAAGATCGGCAAGGCTGGCCAGGATGGCAACCCGCTTCCGCCAGGGTATCGCGCTCCATTACGCCGGCCAGGCCTGCCACGGCCCGGCAAGGCCCCGGCGCCGCGAAAAGAATCAGTTTGCCGAACAGAGAACTATTATCTATAGTTCTCCATATGGAGAACTATCGACCATCACTCGACGCGGCTTTCCACGCCCTTGCCGACCCGACGCGGCGGGCCATCGTCAGCCGCCTGACGAAGGGGTCGGCATCGGTCAAGGAGCTGGCGGAGCCCTTCGACATGGGTCTGCCGTCCTTCATGAAGCACCTGAGTATTCTTGAGAAAGATGGCCTGATCCGAACCGAAAAGGTCGGCCGCGTCCGCACCTGCCGGGTGAATACCGAGGGCCTGGCGGCCGCCGAGTCCTGGCTCGCCGAGCAACGCAGGCTTTGGCAGGCCAGAACGGATCGGCTTGCCGACTATGTCGAAACCCAAATGTCCGGGAGTATTGAAGATGCCGGCTGAACAGTCCGAACTCACCATCGCACGTTTCATCGACGCGCCCCCGACGCTCGTCTGGAAAGCCTGGAGCATTCCCGAGCACCTGGCGAAATGGTGGATACCCGCGCCGATCGAATGCAAGGTGATCAAGCTGGACCTCCGTCCGGGCGGCGGGTTCGAAACGCGCATGCGCGAGGGTGGTGGAGAGTTCCAGCCCCATGTCGACGGCTGTTTCCTGGAGATCGTTCGGGAAGCGCGCCTGGTCTTCACGACCGCCCTGACGGAAGGCTGGCGGCCGACCGAGCCGTGGCTGGCAATGACCGCGATCATGACATTCGAGGCGGAGGGGAACGGCACTCGCTACGCCGCCCGCGTGCTGCACAAGAATGCGGCGGACTCCCGAAAGCACGAAGAGATGGGGTTCCAGGACGGCTGGGGCACCACGATCGACCAACTCGCGGCATTCGCCAGGCAATTGGCATGAGCCAGACCAGGGTCGAGGTCCCGGCGATCGGCATGTCATGCGCCGGCCCGAAACCCGGCTGCCCGACGATCCGGCCCGGCTCGCCTCCGGGGCTCGATCCGCCTTGAAAAAGGCGGCGCGGTTCCCGGCCGCGCCACCCCGCCCGCCGGATGGTCTGCGATCGCCCCGATCCCCGATGCCGCCGTGAACGGCACCGCATGCGCACGAACGATCGGCGCACGGGGAACGCGCCGATCGACCTCGGCCCTTCCCATTCCGGCACAGATCAGCGCGGCACAGTGCTTGCGATCGGCAGGACAACTGTACGGAGGCCCTTCATGCCGCTCGATCGCCGCTCGTTCTTCCTCGCTGCCGCCGCCTCGCTTGCCCTGCCGGCCATTGCCCAGGCGGCAAGCCTCGACAGCGCGTCCTTCGGCCTGAAGCCGGATAGCGCCGACGACCAGACACGCAATTTCCAACGCGCCGTCGAGACGGCCGCGGGATCGCGCATGCCCCTGCGGCTCGCGCCCGGAACCTATCGGATCGGCGAGATCAGGCTGCCGGCCAACTGTCAGATCCTCGGCGTCCGCGGCCAGACCCGGTTGACGTTCCAAGGCGGCACCGCATGCCTCGCCAGCCCGCGCGCCGATCTGGTGACCCTGTCCGGCCTGGTTATCGACGGCGGCGCCAAGCCCCTGCCCGACCGGCGCGGCCTTGTCGTGCTCGCCCAGGGACGCGGCGTTAGGGTGGAGGATTGCGAGATCCTCGGCTCGACCCATCACGGCCTGGTGCTCGAAGGCATTGAAGGCATCGTGCGCGGCAACCTGGTCACCGGCGCCGCCAAGGCCGGCATCGTCGCGCTCGACAGCAAGGGCCTGACGATCAGCCAGAACACGGTCCGCTCGGCGGCCAATAACGGCATCCTGGTCTGGCGGACGCTGGCCGGCGACGACGGCACCATGGTCGAAGGCAATCGGATCGAGGATATCGCCGCGCGCGACGGCGGCTCGGGGCAGAACGGCAACGCGATCAATGTCTATCGTGCCGGCAATGTGACGGTCAGCGGCAACAAGATCCGCGGCTGCGCCTTCTCGGCGGTGCGCGCCAATGGCGCCGCCAATGTCGCGATATCGAACAACAGCTGCTCCAGCCTCGGTGAAACCGCGCTCTATATCGAATTCGGCTTCGAGGGCGCCGTGGTCGCCAACAATATCATCGACGGCGCGGCACTCGGCGTGGTCGCCACCAATTTCAACCATGGCGGCCGGCTCGCCGCCATTCACGGCAACCTGATCCGCAACCTCGTCAACCGCCGGCCTGCCGGCACCGATCCGAACGACCCGGCCGGCGTCGGCATCGCGGTCGAGGCGGATGCCGCCATTTCGGGCAATATCATCGAAGGCGCGCCGACGGCGGGCATCCAGCTCGGCTGGGGGCAATATCTGCGCGACGTCTCGGTCACCGGCAATGTCATCAAGGGAGCGCCGGTCGGCATCGCAGTGTCAGTCGCGCCGGGTGCCGGCCAGGCCTTGATCACCGACAATCTGGTGCAGGGCGCCAGCCAGGGCGCGGTGGTCGGCATGGAATGGAAACGGCCGGTGACCGGCGATCTCGCCCGCGACGGCGTCGGCCGCTTCGCGCAGCTCACCGTTGCCGGCAATCGGGTCCGATAAAGCGGCTCAGCGCGGCCGCCACTCGGCCGAGACCATGGTCTTGCCGTCGTCCTGCTTGGCGATCCGATAGGTCAGGTTGAAAGATCGCCCGTCGCCCGCCGTCAGCACGGCCGCGCAGTTGATCTCGGTCGGGTCGTTCGAGACCTCGCGCGTCTCGTCGAAGGATGGGCGCAGAATGCCTTTGTCCTGCAGCATGGAGCGCAGAGTGTCGCGGGTGCGCTTACCGTCGCAACCGGGCAGGTGCGTCGCATCATAGATCCGGCCGATGCCGATCAGGATGCCCATGACCGCCAATACGCCATAAAACACCTTCAACAGCCAGGCGCCCCAGGTCGTCTTGGGCTTGGAGGCCTGCGGGTCGACCGCGCTCGATGGGGCAGGCTGAGTGCCGGCAGGCTGTTCGATCGGGTTCGTCATGGCCACCTCCGTGATGGCAGGCAAGATGATGCCTGGTCATCTTGCCTGCCATTGCAGCGTGTTGTGGCAGGTTGGGAGCACGGCGAAAATAAGCAGAAAGCCGAGATCAGCATACTCGACCGCGAAGCGATGCGGGCCTGTTGACGGATCGCGCCATGACTGCCTCGGCGCGACACCGGCACCCGCAGGCAATATGACCAGCGGCCGGCCGCAATCAGCGCGGTTCGAGCAACAGCATCGTCCCCAGGCTGCTGGCCGATGAAATCGGATAGCGCGCGATGAGCGCCGTGCGGCCGACTTCGACAAAGGGCTCGGAGGCTGTCCCAACGCCGAGATAGATGCACGCGAGCTGCCGCCGAAAAATCGCATCGATCAGGTCTTCGAGATCCCTCTGCAGAAGAGTGCCGATCAGGCCGGGCCCCGGCAGTGGCGAGGCCATTCCGAAGGTCGCATAGTAGATGCCCTGGCGCTGGGCCAGGATCAGACAGGATCGGGCGCCTCGCGTTTCGCCAATGAATTTCAGCTCATCTGCGACAATGGGATCGCGCGTCTCGCCAAGAGTGGAAACGGCGATCTCAGCCGCCCTGATGAGAGCCGGCGCCGACAGGATCAAAGTGACGGACGCCAGGCCGACGAAGAGCACGAAGGGATAGACCGCCGCGATCATCGGCCGGGGCATCCGGCCCTGGCGGATGCGCCTGAGGACACCATCCGTCAGTATCGCGCCGACCAGGACCGCCGGCCAGAGCACCATCATGAGACAATAGACGTGGGACCTGCCCTGGTAATAGGTGAAGAGGACCGAGAATGGAAGAGCAGAACAAGACATCATTCGTGGCGCCGGAACGCCGCGAACGCCAGCCGAACAGCGCTACGACCGCGCCGGCCACATAGACCGCCAGGACCGTCTGCCAGGGATGGAAAGGCAAAGGCAAGGGCAGCATGCCGAAGCCGGAGCCATAGAAGATCCGCTGATAGGCAAGCGCTTCGACAAGATTCAATGGAACTCCCGCCTTGAGTCGCAGGCCGGCGAAGCAAAGGCCAAGCGCCACAGTCGCAATGACGACATAGGCGGCGGCCGGAATGAAGTCGGACGGCCCGCCGCGCCGGCCGATCAGCGCCCTGGCGAACAGGGTGGCTCCGACCGCGGCAAAGATGGGAACGCCCGTATCGACGTTCCAGAAAATCGCCAGGCCCGAAAGAAACGCCAGCACGGAAAGAAGAACGAGGTTCGGCCGAGTGGAGTAGAACGAAAAAATCAATAGGGCGGCGGTCGGACAGAAAAACCTGAGCGGAAAATACTGCAGGTAGATCTCGCTGGCATGCCCGCGAAGGAAGAGAAACAGACCTGACGAAATCAGCAGGGCGGAAAAACTGGTCACCACCAGCAGAGTACTGCGCACATGGCGGTGCAGCAGGATGGCAAGCGCACAAAGGGCGGCGACCTGCAGGGCTCCGAGAAATGTCACGAAGGAGAAGACCGACAGGCCGATGAATCTGAAGAACGGTGCAGTCAGTTCCGGCGCGAGGCCGTATTGCGACGGCAGATCGGCCAGCAGCGTCTTGCCGGCCGCCACTTGGCTGAAAGCGTAGATGGCGGCGTCAAAGCTATTGCCCCAGGTCAAAGCTTCGGTCGTCACGGCGCCGATCGAGAAAAAGCGGAAGGGAAGAATCTGCAGCGCGATCGCCGCACATGCAGCCAATGCGATGACGATGGACACCCGCCGGCCCCACCCGCGGAGCCCGAATTGGCTCTCGCCGAGAATAATGCCGGATACAACCAGACCGCCAACGGTCATTTCTTTCCAATTGTTCTCCATCCAAGCGCCCGGAAAGAACATGACGTCCAGAAATTCGGAGGAGACGAATGGTATCGAGACAAGAGCGCCAAAGAGAAAGGGCAGCGAGCGGAGTCGTGCGATCGGGGCCGCGAGCCCTTTGATCTTGCTGTCCGGGAAATGCCGGAGAACGTAGAACACGAGGAGGAGCGTCAACGGCGTGAGCGCCGCGATGACCACAAAAGTCGCTCGCTCCACAGGCTCCGGCCGTGCGTCCATCCGTACATCGCTGCGCCAGTCGGCCCATGCAGGCGTGACAGGCAAGGCCCCCTGCGAGGATTTCGCGAGGAATGCCACGGTGATCGTCGCCAGGACGACCGCCACAATCACGACCAGGATGGTGCCCAACGCGAGGGAGGCGATGCCATCATTGGCGGCCGGTCGCGAAGGCAGCTGCGCCGATGGCATAGCGTCGTGCATCAACACGGTATCCCGATTGAAGAAGAAGCGACCCACTTCCCGGGGGCGCACTCTCCCCGGGAATGGCTGGCGATAGCATAGAGTCCGCGGGCTGTCCGAGTGCTGCCGCGGCAATGTCAGAACGGCGCGAAGCCTGCTTTCGGCCGCGCGCCGTCGCTGCTGGCAATGCGTCTGCCGACGCTCCCGCATCCGAAGACTTTCGCGCCGATCGCCATTAACCATTCGTTAAGCGGATCAGTTCACCGTCCCCGATCAAGGTTTTCCGCCTTGACGGAGGCGCCGATGCGCGCGCTGATTTCGGCCCGTGCCGCTGGCTTTGCCCTCGCCGTCCTGCTTGTCGCCGCGACGCCTGTCGCCGCGCAGGAAGCCTGCGCGCCCGGCATTCTCGAGACCCATACCACCGAGGCGATGGTCGCCGACGCGGAGATGCGCTCCGAGGCCTATGCCGCACTCGAGCGCTGCGCCGGCTTTGCCCGCGAACAGCAGCGCGCGACCGGCGAGATCGAGGAGCGCGTGCTGGCCCAGATCGCCACCATCGCCGGACGCGGCACGCTGGCCAGCTACGCCGCCGACGAGATTCCGCAAAGCCCGGCCGTGCTGATCAGCCTGCTCGAAGGCGCTTTCGACAAGCTCTACCCACATCTGCGCGCCCTGCCCGAGCAGGAGAACGGCGCCGTCATGCGCGCGCTGTTCTTCCAGCTTGCCGACCAGGCCGGCAGCCGAACCACAGGCTCGACCCGATGACCCCAGAAACCGTGCTGCTGCCTGTGATGATCGCTCCGCCGCTCGCCGGCGATGCGAGCTTCGATGCCGAGGTTGCCGTCACCTATGACGCGGAATGGCTTGGCGAGCAGCGCGACGATGCGCCCGTCCGGACCGTTGGCCCGAACTGACGCCCCGCGGAACATCCGTCGTCAGAACGGCTCATCTTGCCGCCCGCAGGTCGTGCGGGCATGGTCCCCCTCGTCTGAAATCGCCGCCGGAAGAGCGGCCGCATGAGGAAGCACCATGCTCAAAGGCTCGGAAGCGGCGCGCACCAGCGCCCATGTCTCGATTGCCGCTGATGCCTTCATCCATCCAAGCGCGCTGATCTACGGCAAGGTGACGATCCACAGCTGTGCCTCGGTCTGGCCGAATGCGGTGATCCGCGCCGAGGTTCATGAGGTGGTGATCGGGCCGCGCTCCAACGTGCAGGACTTCGTGATGATCCATGTCGGCAATAGCGGCGGCACGATTGTCGGCGCCGATTGCTCGATCACCCATCACGTCACGCTGCATGGCTGCACGCTCGGCGACAACGTCCTGGTCGGCATCGGCGCGACCATCATGGACGGCTGCGTGATCGGCGAGAATTCGATCATAGCCGGTGGCTCCTTCCTCAAGGAGAACACCATCGTGCCGCCGAATTCGATCGTGGCAGGCGTACCGGCCGCCGTGAAGGCCAGCCGCGACAGCGGCGCGGCCAATCGGTTCAACGCCTGGCTCTATGCCACCAATGCCGAAGCCTATGCGCGCGGCGAGCATCGCGTCTGGGCGGAAGCCGATCTCGCAGCGGCAGCGAAGCAATTCGGCCTGGACCGCAAGGGCTGAAGCCACCGCCCGTCAATATAGGCCCGCCTCGTCGATACGATCAATGCGCAGCCGCAGTTCGGCCGCCTGAAGGTCGTGTGTTCCCGCAGGTGTCGGGCCGATCGACACGTCGGCCGGCCGCCAGGCCGCGAAGCCAGCCGTCGCCGATGGATCCGCCGGCAAGGCGAGGGTGAAACGCAGCGCTGCCTGTTGCTGCCTGTTGATCACGATGGCCTCGGCCCGCTCCCGGCGCGACAGCCAGAACTTGCCTGAGACCACCGCTTTGCCGGCCGCATCACGCGACCAGTTCGGGCCGATCGAGCCCGACCGGCTGGAAATTCCGCTGACAACCAGGATCTCCATGGCCGCATAGCGGCTCTCGGCGCTTTCGGCCTCGGCCCCCATGGGCAAGCGGATCTCATAGGTCAGATAGATGGTCTGTGCCGGCGGGCTGGTGGTCTGAATGTAGGCGGCGACAACCGCGGCGATCACCAGGGCACAAATGCCGGCCGCCCCCGCCATGACCCGGCCGATCGTCCGGAGATCCGGAGCAGCGGCGCGCAACACCAGCCACAACAGGGTGAAGGAACCGGCCGGCGCGCCCCACAGCGCCGCGACCAGCGCGACCCCGAGGCGATCCCTTGATGTGCCGAGGCGGAGCATATCGGCGACGATGCCGACCGAAACGAAGACGATTGCGCTGCCCAGCATCAGGCCGCCGAGCCCGGCCGTGGCGACCGCCGGCAGCAGTGGTCGCCTGTTTGTCCCGACGTCGCCGGCCTCGCGCCTTTGTGCTTTCGCGGTCATGGTGTGGAACGCGATCCGTTCGCCTTGCCAAGGGATCGGCCCGCAGGCCGACGTGACCAATCCCTAACCGGCCTCGATCGATTCGATCACGCGAGGCCGGACGGGACGACTTGGCAATGGGTCGCTGGCGGAAGCGGAAAGGTTCAACGGCGGGCGGCGGACGGCGTCGCTCCGGCGGTGACGGCATGCATCGCCGCCAGCGCAGATCTTGCCCGCGCCACAGCGCTGCCGGCTGGCTCTTCGCTCACCGCGACATCCGTCGCGGCGGGGCCACGCGGCTATCCAGCCGGGCCGATGCTGCGCTTACTTCTCGACGAAAGCCTTCTCGACGACGAAGTGGCCGGGCCGGTTGTTGGCGCCTTCCTGGAAGCCGCGCTCTTCCAGCATGGTCACCATGTCCTTCAGGAAGGCCGGCGAACCGCAGATCATGACGCGGTCATTGTCCTTGTCGAGCGGCGGCAGGCCGAGATCGGCCGGCAGCTTGCCCGAATTCAGCAACTCGGTGATGCGGCCGTTGTGAATATAGGGCTCGCGGGTGACGGTCGGATAGTATTTCAGCTTGGCCTTGACCGCCTCGCCAATGAACTCGTCCTCGGGCAGCGCATGTTCGATGAAGTCGCCATAGGCCTGCTCGTTGATGAAGCGCGTGCCGTGAATGAGCACGACCGTATCGAAGCGCTCATAAGCCTCCGGATCCTTCACCACGCTCATGAACGGGGCAAGCCCGGTGCCGGTACCGCACAAATAGAGCGTCTTGCCGGGTAGCAGGCTGTCCTGGACCAGCGTGCCGACTGGCTTGCGACCGACCAGCACCTCGTCGCCGACCTGAATGTTCTGCAGGCGCGAGGTCAACGGACCGTTCTGCACCTTGATCGAAAAGAACTCGAGGTTCTCTTCATAGTTGGACGAGGCCATGGAATAGGCGCGCAGCAGCGGCTTGCCCTCGACCTGAAGGCCGATCATCGTGAATTGGCCGTTGAGGAAACGGAAAGCCGGGTCGCGCGTGGTCTTGAATGAGAACAGCCGGTCCGTATAGTGACGGACCTCGAGGACGCGCTCGGTATTCAGGTTGGACATGGCGTTCCCTGGAAGAAAGAATGTGCTGCGCCGGATGTCATTCGTACACGAATGATACCGCATCGCGACATTATGACAAGAGGTAATACGCCTCGCTGTCGCGGTTCTTTTCGCAGGCTTCCCCAGAATGTCCACCGCGTTGTGCTTGCCCCGGAGCGCACGCCCCCTATGCTGCGAACCCTTGATCCCGGTTCCGTTCCGTGAAGCCATGCCCACTGACATCCTCTGCTTCGGCGAGCCGCTCGGCGAATTCAACCAGACCAAGCCCGAAGAGCCCGGTTATCTCTTCGGCTTCGGCGGCGACATTTCCAATTGCGCCATCGCGGCGGCGCGGTCGGGCGCGCGGGTCGGCGTCATCGGCGCGGTCGGCGACGACAGTTTCGGCCGTGCCTTTTTCGAGCTGTGGCAAGGCGAAGGCATCGACACGAGCTATATGCGGCTCGCCGCCGGCCAGCCGACCGGGCTCTATTTCGTCACCCATGGCCCGGACGGCCACGAATTCACCTATCGGCGCGCCGGCTCGGCCTCGGCGCGCGTCACGCCCGACGACCTGCCGCTCATGGCGATCCGCACCGCCAAGGTGCTGCATGTATCAGGCATTTCGCAGGCGATATCGGACAGTGCCTGCGATGCCGTGTTCGCCGCCTTGCAGGCCGCCAAGGCGGCCGGCGTGACGGTCTCCTACGACACCAACCTGAGGCTTCGTCTCTGGTCGCTCGATCGCGCCCGGGCGGTCACCAACGCGGCGATGCGGCTTGCCGACATCGCCCTGCCCGGGCTGGATGATGCGCGCCAGCTGACCGGCCGGGAGACGCCGGACGCGATCGCCGACTTCTACCTGGAGGGCGGTTCGAAGATCGTGGCCTTGACGCTCGGCAAGGACGGCGCGCTGATCGCCACCCCGGAGACCCGCCAGGTCATCGGCTCGATCCCGGTCGCGGCCAAGGACGCGACGGGCGCCGGCGACTGTTTCGACGGCGCCTTCCTGGCCGAATGGCTGGAAACCCGCGACCCGTTCCGTGCCGGCCGCTACGCCTGCGTCGCCGCGGCCCTGTCCACGACGGGTTATGGCGCGGTCGCCCCCTTGCCGCGCCGCGCGGCCGTCCTTCAGGCCCTTGCCGCCGCCGGGGCCTGAGCCGTGGCAGCCGCCGTCGACGTGCTCATCATCGGTGGCGGATCCGCGGGCAGCGTGCTCGCCGCCAGGCTTTCGGAGCGCTCGTCGCGCCAGGTGATGCTGGTCGAAGCCGGGAGCGACCTCGTCGCCGGCAGGCTGCCCAAGGCGGTGGCGAGCCCCTATCCGGGCCGTGCCTATTTCGACCCTGCCCTGATCTGGCAAGGTCTTCAGGTGACCACCGGCGGAACCGGCCGCAACGATCCGGCCACGCGCCCGACCATGCCCTATACCCAGGCGCGTGTGCTCGGCGGTGGCTCGGCGATCAACGGCATCGGCGCCAACCGGGGCTCACCCGCCGACTATGACGAATGGGAGGCCGCCGGCGCCGCGGGTTGGCGCTGGGACAACGTGCTGCCGTTCTTCCGCAAGCTCGAACGCGATCTCGAACGCGACGGCCCGCTGCATGGCCATGCCGGGCCGATCCCGATCAGGCGCATCCCCAGCGCGCAACGCACCGAATTCGCCGCGGCCGTGGTCGCCGAACTGGCGCGGCGCGGCATTGCCGAACATGCCGATCAGAACGGCGCCTGGGAGGACGGCGTATTTCCGCTCGCCGCCAATCTCGACGAGAATTTCCGGCGCGTGCCGACGGCGACCGGCTACCTCACGGCGGCGGTGCGGGCGCGGCCCAACCTGACCATCCTGACTGGCACCGAGGGCCTGCGCCTGACGCTCGACGGCACGCGCGTGACCGGCGCAGTCATCCGCACGGGCGGCGGCGAACGGAGGATCGCGGCCGACGAGACCATCCTCGCCTGCGGCGCACTGCATTCACCCGTCATGCTGATGCGCTCCGGCATCGGCCCCGGCGAGCATCTCAGCAGCCGCGGCATCAAGGTGGCGGTCGAACGCCGCGGCGTCGGCCACAACCTGATGGAGCACCCATCGGCCGGCGTCGCCGCCTTTCTGAAACCTGGCGCCCGCCAGCCCTTGCTTAGTCCCCGCCACCACATCCCGGCGATCTGGCGCTACTCCTCGGGCCTCGACGGTACGCCGACCGGCGACATGCACGTCGCCATCGTCGCGCGCGGCTCATGGCACGGCATGGGCCGGCGCATGGGGCTGCTCTATTTCTGGGTCAACAAGGCCTATGGCCGCGGCGAGGTGACGCTCGGCGACGATCCCGCCGGCCGGCCGCAGGTCGATTTCCGCATGTTGTCGGACGAGCGCGACCGGCTCCGCCTGATGGATGCGGCACGGCGGACCGCCTCGGTGCTGCAGGCGGTGGCCGCCACCGGCCGGATCGCCGAGCCCCTGCCGGCCCGCATGTCCGACCGGGCCAGGCGCTTCGGCCCGCCGACGCTGCAGAACGCGCTGCTGACCAGCCTCGGCGGCCTCGCGGTCGACGCATCAGGCCCCTTCGCGTCAGGACTGTTCGAACGCCTGGTCGGCGACGGCACCAGGCTCGCCGACCTCATTGCCGACGATGCCGCGCTCTCGGCCTATCTCGACGAGGTCGTCACCGGCGTCTGGCACGCCTCCGGCACCTGCCGCATGGGCCGGGCCGACGACATCAGGGCGGTGACTGACCATCAGGGCCGGGTGCATGGCGTCGCCGGCCTGCGCGTCTGCGACGCCTCGCTGTTCCCGACCATCCCCTCAGCCAATATCAATCTGCCGACGATCATGGTGGCCGAACGGATCGCCAGCATGATCGACGCTGGCTGAGGCGAGCGACCTTATTCGCTGACGCCGCTGGCGCGGATCGGGGCTGCCCATTTGTCGATCTCGCTGCGCACGAAACGCTCGAGATAGGGGCCGCCGCGATGATCCGGCGTGGCGATGATCGCGCCAAGTCCGGTCAGCCGGTCGCGCACCGCCGGCGTATCCATCGCCTGGATGG